>JAABUT010000089.1_pt1 | contig 167670 bp, 159 predicted proteins | sample 5559281 | NCBI WGS metagenome assembly JAABUT01 (sample SAMN10711880, study PRJNA513359) | rock metagenome | isolation source: Antarctica rocks | place: Antarctica: Victoria Land, Ricker Hills nord | collected 2016-01-04 | reverse complement strand
AAACTATATGATACTTACAATCATAGGTCGTATGCGCTGTCTTGCGATAGTTCTGCATAACCCAAAGATATAAAACTAAAGTCTTCGCCTAAAGGCGAGGGATTTTCCCCCAGATATTTATATTAAAGTAATTAAACGTAGCACTGCTGGTTAATTTAGGTGTGATCTTGGCCTGCCCTGCAAAGCGCAAAGAAAGTTTATCGTTATAAACCACAGGTATTACACCGCTGGTATGCCGGTATTCGCCGGAAATACGGTAACTCGCTTCTTCATTTCCACCCGCGAAAGCTAAGTCATGTAATTCTGAGTGCCCCGTTTGCAAAAAATTCTTCAGGTTGTTATAGGTCTGCGTTCCTGTAGCATAAGCAGGACCATACGCAAGCCTGGTTGTTGGATCAGCGTAACCAGCCGTACCCGGCCCGTAAACAGTCTGAATTTTGGGGAAACGATACTCATTAGAAAAACTAAAATTATTGTTATAAGTGATGTTTCCGGCACCACTTTTACCCTTTTTTGTTGTAATTACGATAGCACCGCCAGCCGCATCAGAACCATAAACTGCCGCCGCATCGGCACCTTTCAATACCGTAACATTTTCTATGTCATCTGGGTTGATATCTGCAATACGGTTGGTAAAGTCTTCCCGCCGGTTATCTCCGTTTGATGCCAGTGCACTTTGACTCATGGCATCGTTATTAACGCGAATACCATCAACCACAAATAAAGGCTGGTTACTACCGCCGATAGAAGTAATCCCACGTAAAACAATAGATGCTGAGGCGCCCGGTACGCCGCTTGTACTGGTAACGGTGGCACCGGCAATACGGCCTTGTAAGGCATTCACCAGGTTTTCTCGCTGGGTTTCTGCAATAGCAGCGCCCGAAACTGTTTGCACAGATGAAGTTAAATCACGTTGCCTTTGGGCAACACCAAAACCTGTAGTTACAGTTACTTCTTTAAGCGCTTTGGTGTCCTGCCTTAGCTTAATGTTAATTGTTGCAGCATCAGCTACTACAATTTCCTGGGTAGTGGTTCCAACAAAAGAAAATACCAGCGTTTGCCCCACAGCAGCTCTAATGTTATAAGCGCCCTGCACATCCGTTTGTGTACCGGTATTGGTGCCTTTGATTTTTACGGAAACGCCAGGTAGCGGATAGCCGTCTTCATCGGCTACAACTTTCCCGGTAATGGTCTTGCTTTGTGCAATAGCCTGAGCTGCACAAAACAGGATTCCGAGAAGAAACAGAAGTAATTTTTTTTTCATACATGTTTATTTTGGTTGGTGGATAAAGCATTTAAATGATAAAAAACAGCTATGTTATGCTAAAAATAAAAAAATTGACGATAAAAACATTTTAGTGCCTGCAATGTAATGTACTTTCTTCTATTTTTTCTAAAAGGTTTATCGCTTTTTGTAAAAATTTTATGTTTAGCTGTTTTTTTACCCGGCGAAACTAAATTTTCCCATCAATACAGCCGGGTTTTTGTTGATCACGACTGGTTCTCCTGCAACTGCTTCATTGGCCAGCAGCGCAAACAAAATAGCTTCTTTGGCATCGGCAGCCAAGCCAATTTCGTCAACATTACGGATGCTGTTTTTAGGCATTAATTTTTGTAGGGTTTGGATCAGAAAAGGATTCCAGGCACCGCCGCCACTGACAAAAATTTGCAAACCAGCAACCGGAAAATGCTGAAGCAAACATGTTGCAATATTTTGTGCGGTAAAAACAGTAAGTGTAGCCACCAGATTGGCAGGGAGGATTTGATTGGTATTTGATCTTTGCTGTGCCTGCTGCACAAACTCCATATTAAACACTTCCGGCCCGGTGGATTTGGGCAGTGCTTCTGCAAAAAACGGGTGGGCTTTTAACGCTTCCAGTAATTCAATATTTACTTCCCCGGAAAATCCAATTTTAGCATCAGCATCAAAAGGCAGATTAAAATACCGGCGGCAGGCGGCATCGATCAGGGTATTCCCCGGGCCAACATCTGTAGAAATTATGGTGCTAAAAGAAGCATCGGCAGGCAAAAAAGTAAAGTTGGCAATGCCGCCCAGGTTTAGCAAAACACGGTCCTCGCCTTTTTTGCTGCCCAGGATCACATCGCCGTACAAAGCCAAAGGCGCGCCTTCGCCTCCTGCTGCCAGATGTTTCTGCCGGAAATCACTGATCGTGATCAAACCGGTTTTTACGGCCAAATGATCGCCGTCGCCAATTTGCAGCGTGGCATTTGGATATTCTTTTTGCTGATGCTGGTGTTTCGGCGCATGGTAAATGGTTTGTCCGTGGCTGGCAATCAGATCAACGGATGCTGTTTTTACCTGCCATTTCTCCAAACACCGCAACACCATTTTGCCGTGCAGGTTTCCTACAAAGGCATTTAGCAAAGTCAGTTTTTCCAGGTCAACTGTTTTTTTTGAAAACACCTGCCTGATCTCATTTCTGAAAAAATCGTCATAAGCAATGGTTTCAAACTCCAGCAACTTAAATTTCGTTTGCATTCCGCTGCCGCTGAAACTGCACAAAGCTACATCCAGTCCGTCCAGCGACGTGCCCGACATCAATCCTATAATTATCTTTTCTTTCTTTTGGGCAATTGTAAAAAGTTGCTGTAAATTGCTGTTCAAGGCACTGCTGTTTTAAAATAGTTGGCGAATTGCTAAAAGTAATTTATCTGCCTGTTAATTTGTTCCTCACACCAATTTTTTACCGATAAAAGAAGCATGATGCAACCCTCTACTTTAAAAACCTCTCAACCACGACTGCTTTCGCTCGACGTTTTCCGCGGCATAACCGTTGCCATGATGACCCTGGTAAACAATCCCGGCAGTTGGGGCCATATTTATCCGCCGCTCGAACATGCCGAATGGAACGGCTGCACGCCAACTGATCTGGTCTTTCCCTTCTTTCTATTTATCGTTGGCGTTTCCATCGTTTATGCCATGGAAAACAAAAAGCAGGACCCGGAGCAGCACAAAAAACTGTTTTGGAACGTCATCCGCCGTGGTGTAATCCTCTTCTCATTAGGTTTGATCCTCAATCTTTTTCCAACGTTTCAGTTCTCAACCGTCCGTATTCCGGGCGTGCTGCAACGCATTGCAGTGGTTTATTTAATCACCGGCCTGCTTTACCTCTATCAAAATAAAAAAACAATTGGGGTGATTTTCTGGCTGATCCTGGTTGCCTATTATCTGATCATGACTTTTGTTCCCGTTCCGGGCCTTGGTTATGCCAACCTCAACCCGGAAACGAATCTGGGCGCTTGGATCGACCGAAGTATTTTAACAGAAGCGCATTTGTGGAAATCCTCCAAAACCTGGGACCCGGAAGGTATTTTAACTGATTTTCCCGCCGTGGCAACTTGTATTTTTGGTGTATTGACCGGAACATTTTTAAAACGAAAAGGCCAGGAGGCAGCACAAAAAGTTTCCTGGCTGTTTACAATCGGTGTGCTTGCAACTGTTGCCGGATTGATCGTTGATCTTTTTTTCCCGATAAACAAAGCATTGTGGACCAGCTCTTACGTTTTGTATTGCGGAGGTTTGGCTACCCTTGGTTTAACGTTATTGTACTGGCTGGTTGACGTGCAGGGCTATCGGCGTTTTACCAAATTTTTTGTTGTTTTTGGGGTGAACCCGATCACTGTTTTTTTCCTGTCGGGAATTATTCCGCGCATCATGAGCCGCATCACTTTAATGCTTCATGAGAAGCCTGTAGATTCTAAAACCTATTTGTACGAAACCTTTTTTACGCCTTATTTTTCCCCGGTTAATGCTTCGCTGGCTGGCGGCCTCACTTATGTTTTGATTTGGTTTATCATTTTATGGCTGATGTACCGAAAAAATATTATTATTAAAGTTTGATTAAACTAAAAACAAACACCTAAAAAAGTACTGTAAAAACAGCATTCCTATTGCTCACATTAACTTAAAACCCATTCAAAATAGCTTATGTTAAACAACCGTTCACTGTATCTTTCTGCTGCACTGCTGGCGTTCGCCTCCGTAACTACAGCTCAAATCAAACCCAAGCCTCAACCCTCGCCACGGAACCGGCCACGCCCGGAGATGATTGCCGGAGAATTAGTTCCCGCTGATCCGGCTGTTTTAATTGGCAAGCTGCCCAACGGCCTCACCTACTACATCCGCAAAAACACCGAACCGAAAAACCGCGCCGATTTATACCTGGTAAACAAAGCAGGTTCGGTGCTGGAGAATGACGACCAGCAGGGTTTGGCACATTTTGTAGAACACATGTCTTTTAACGGTACGCGCGATTTCCCCAAAAATGAACTGGTTAACTTCCTTCAAAAGTCCGGTATTAAATTTGGCGCCGACCTCAATGCTTATACTTCTTTCGATCAAACCGTTTACCAATTACCATTACCGACAGACAGTGCCAGGCTTTTTACAAAAGGTTTTGATATTTTGGCCAACTGGGCTGGTTTGGATACGTTTGACGATAGCGAGATTGACAAAGAACGCGGCGTTGTTTTAGAGGAAGAACGGCTGCGTGGCAAGAACGCACAGGAACGGATGTCTTTGCAAACCCTTCCAATTATCCTTAATAATTCCCGCTTTGCACAACGTTTGCCTATTGGGAAAGAAGTTATTTTAAAAACGTTTAAACCGCAGGCGATCAAAGATTATTACCGCGATTGGTACCGCCCGGATTTGCAAGCTGTAATTGCCGTTGGCGATTTTGATCCGCAAAAAGTATTGCAACTGATCAGGGGGAATTTCTCGGAACTGAAAAACCCGGCGAAAGAAAAACCATTTGTTACTTATAGCATTCCGGCGCATCAGCAAACTTTAGTAAAAACCGTAACGGATAAAGAGCAACCTTATACCATTGCCCAAATCATTGTAAAGCATCCGGGCACAACGGTTAAGAACACGATGGACATGCTTCAAAACCTGCGCATCAACCTCTTCAACAGCATGATAAATGCACGCATTGCAGAACTCACCCAAAAAAGCAACCCGCCGTTTTTGGGTGCGCAAAGCAGTTATGGCGATTTCCTGGCCGATCTGGAAGCTTTTACATCTGTGGTAGTTGCTAAACCAGGCGAACTGGAAAAAGGCATCAAAGCCATTGTGGCCGAAAATGAACGTGTACAAAAATTCGGTTTTACACAAACGGAACTGGACCGGGCCAAACAAAGTGTGATGGCTACTTTAGAGCAACAGTTTAATGAAAAAGACAAAACGCGCTCTTCTGTTTTTGTGAACCAGTACCAGCAGAATTTTTTAAAAGGTGATGCCATTCCAAGTATTGATTTTAAATACGATTTCTACAAGAACAATATCGGCCAGATCAAACTGAGTGAATTGAATGCTTTTACAAGTAAGTTTATTAGCAATCAAAACCGAGTGGTGGTAGTACAGGCTCCCGAAAAGGAAAAAGCGAACTTGCCTGATGAAAAGACTTTGCTGGGTTGGATTACAACTGCTGGGCAGGGAATTACTGCTTACGTAGATGAAGTAAGTAACAAGCCACTGCTTGAAAAAATCCCGGCAGGTAGTAAAATTGTTTCCGAAAAGAAAAATGCAAGTATCAACACAACCGAACTGACGCTTGCCAATGGTGTAAAAGTAGTTTTAAAACCTACCGATTTTAAAAACGACCAGATCCTGATCAACAGTTACAGTTTTGGCGGTACTTCATTGGCAAGCGATGCAGATTATACTTCTGTTGATTTGGCTGATAATGTAATCGGCAGCAGCGGCGTGGGCAGCTTTACACAGATTCAATTAGATAAAATGCTTGCTGGTAAAATTGCCCGTGTTTCTCCGTACATCAGCTCTACGGCACAAGGTTTTAATGCCAGCACTTCGCCCAAAGACCTGGAAACTGCTTTGCAATTGATTTATTTGTACGCAACCGCTCCACGTAAAGATGCAAACATCTGGAATTCCAACCTCAGTCAATATAAAACCGTTATCAGTGGCCGCAGTGCTGTTCCAGAAAGTGTTTTTCAGGATACGATTTTGGCTGTCATGAGCAGTTACAACCTACGCGGCAGCACGCCAACAATAAAACAATTAGATGCCGCTTCCCTGGATAAGGCTTACGGTTTTTATCAGCAGCGCTTTGCGGATAATTCCAACGCTGTTTTCACCGTAGTTGGTAATTTCGATCCGGAAAAAATAAAACCGCTGCTCGAAAAATATCTGGGCGGTTTGCCTTCATTCAACACGAATACAACTTACAAAAACCTCAACATCCATGCTCCGGCCGGTAAAATCACCAAAACGGTTTATAAAGGCTTGGAAGCAAAAAGCTCGGTGCAGTTGGTTTTTACGGGAGATTATACTTACAACGAAACCAATAATTTGCAATTGGATGCGTTGGAGGAAATCCTGAACATCAAAATGATCGAGCGTTTGCGCGAAAAAGAAAGCGGGGTTTATGCGCCTCGCGTAAACGCCAGTTATGCCAAAATCCCAAACCAACGCTACAACATTACGGTTGCTTTTGGTTGCGCGCCCGAAAACGTGAACAAGCTGATTGCGGCTGCATTGGAGGAGATTGACCTGATTAAAAAGAATGGCGCCGAAGCAACAGACATCCAAAAATTTGCTGCCGAAGAAAGCCGTGCGACCGAACTGCAACTGAAAAACAATGGTTTTTGGCTGGGGCAAATTTCAAGAAGTTATCAGTATCAGCAAGATCCGGCAGATGTGCTCGATCATGTTAAAAACCTGAACCAGATCACGGTGGAAAGCACCAAAGCAACGGCCAATAAATATTTAAGCGGCAATAACCTGATCCGGTTTATTTTAGAGCCGGAGAAAAAATAGCTTATTCCCTCAAAGCTGTAGCTTGCCGGACCAATGCTTCTTTTAGCACCTAAAAAACAGTGCTAAAAGAAGCATTTTATTTGGCCAACATTTTATTTAGAATGAAAAGGAAGATAAGTAAATCCACCGCGATCGCCAGGCAAATAAACAATTACGCCCGCACATTTACCGCTTTCACTGGTTTCAAAAGCAATTCCCTTACCGCTATCATAAACAAAGAATAGTTGTTTATTTTCTTTATAGGTTGATGTTTTTCTCCCTCTAAAAGAAGCATTGAGCTGTTTTAAAGTTGAACCTACACCAATTCCGTTTGCTGTTTTAAAGTAAGGCGAAGTAACACGGATTTGCTTTACACGGCTCACATTTTCATCTCCGCCCATGTATCTGGAACAAAAAACCTGCGTTTGATAGCCTGATGGTTTGTGCCCTGCATACCATGTGGCAATTGATCTGCCCATAGCGGCATCGCCAGCATCAGGTTTGCCAAATTTTTTTAGCAACAGTTCGGCATTGTCATAAAGTTTAATCTGTCCGATACTTTTTCCCGGAACAATCAGTCGCGCTGTCGGCACTGGTTTTAGGGCGATAAAAACAGCATGTTTGGATTGATGGCTGGCATTTAACAGCAGCAGGCAACTGTATAATATGTGGTTTAACAATCGCATCAATTATGGTATTAGAAACCGATTTTAACCAAAAAAGCAGATCAGGCGTTAAAGCTACATGCTAATAACGGAAACAACAGCATAAAATGAGTTTTTTTAATATTAAAACTTTATCTATTTTGAACCAATTACATCCCGGATCAGATCATACAATCATCTGGTTTTGAATTAATATTGCTTCCCAGCCAAAGCCTTTTAACTTTGCATCTTCTAAATGAGCACAAAAGGGCAGCAGGTAATCGGTATATGGTACGGAACTAAAAAGTGGAAGCAGTTTGCGTTTCAGCAGGAAATGGAAGCCGCCTACCTATCCGGCCATTCGGGTTTGCTCAATGCGCCAACCGGTAGCGGCAAAACTTTCGCCCTTTTCCTGCCGTTTTTGGCAGGCTACATCAACGAACATCCGGAGGATTATAAAACCCGGAAAAACAACGGATTGTTACTGCTGTGGATCACGCCGCTTCGGGCATTGACCAACGATATCCGCAAAGCCATGCAATCCGTTTGTGATGACTTGGGTTTGCCCTGGACAATTGGCACCCGGACAGGCGATACTTCTACGGCCGAACGGAATGCCCTCCGCAAAAAACTACCTGAAGTGCTGCTTACCACTCCCGAAAGCCTGCACTTAATGCTCGCGCAAAAAGACTATCCCAAAACACTACAGCATTTACAATTGGTTGTGGTGGATGAATGGCACGAACTTTTAGGCAGTAAAAGAGGCGTGCAGGTGGAGTTGGGATTGTCAAGGTTGAAGGGCCTCAGCCCAACCCTCACCACAGGAGAGGGAGAAGGCAATGCAAACCTTCCCCCAACCGGAGGGAGATGGAGGGGGGCTATCTGGGGCATCTCCGCAACCATCGGTAACCTCGAACAAGCGGCAGATGTACTGCTTGGAAACGATTTCCCGAAAGAAAACATCCGTCTGATCCGTTCGGATATCGAGAAAAAGATTTCGATTGAATCGGTTATTCCGCCTCAAATTGAGAAGTATTCCTGGAGCGGGCACCTCGGTACAAAGCTGCTGCCGCAGGTAATTGAAATTGTGGCAAAAAGCAATACCACCTTGTTGTTTTGCAACACGCGTGCCCATGCCGAGATCTGGTACCATGCGATTTTGGATAAGTACCCGGAGTACGCAGGAATTATGGCCATGCACCATGGTTCGCTGGATAACGACCTGCGCAAATGGGTGGAACAAGCCCTGCACGAAGAAATGCTGAAGCTGGTGGTTTGTACTTCCAGTTTGGATTTGGGTGTTGATTTTCGTCCCGTTGATACCGTCATCCAGATTGGCAGTCCGAAAGGTGTGGCCCGTTTTATGCAGCGTGCTGGACGGAGTGGCCATTATCCGGGCGCAGTTTCCAAAGCTTATTTTGTGCCCACGCATTCGTTGGAATTAATGGAAAGCGCAGCCCTGAAAGAAGCCATGCTGGCCGGAATTTACGAAAGCCGCGACCCGGTTTTATTGGCTTTTGATGTGCTGATGCAGTACCTGGTTACGTTGGCTGTTTCCGATGGCTTTCGGGCAGATGAAGTTTTTAGGCAGGTAAAAACAGCATATGCCTATGCGGATTTAAGCCGGGAAGAGTTTGGCAGTCTGCTTGATTTTATTGTTCACGGCGGCAAAACCCTTTCCCAGTACGACGAATTTTTGAAGGTGGAGTTAGAAGACGGTTTATACAAAGTGAACAACCGCCGCGTGGCCATGCGCCACAGGATGAGCATGGGAACGATCACCAGCGAAGTGAGCCTGCGAGTGAAATGGTTAAGCGGCGGTAGTTTGGGCACGATTGAAGAAAACTTTATTTCGAAGATCAAACCCGGCGATAACTTTTGGTTTGCCGGCCGCAGTTTGGAGCTGATTAAAGTAAAAGACATGACGGCCTTTGTAAAAAAATCGGCCAGTAAAAAAGGCATTATCCCCAGTTGGATGGGTCAGCGGATGCAGCTTTCGCCTCAATATTGCTCTGTTATTCGGGAAAAACTGGATGAAGTAGCGCACGGGTTGGAAAAAGACATAGAAATAAAAGCCTTAAAACCGCTTTTCGACCAGCAGGTAGCCGAATCCTGTTTGCCGCAAAAGCACCAGTTTTTGATCGAACAATTGGAATCTAAAGAAGGGCATCATTTATTTTTTTATCCTTTTGAAGGAAGGCAAGTGCACGAAGGCATGGCTTCGCTACTCGCCTACCGGTTGGCGCTAATCAAAAAAGCTACCTTTTCCATCGCCATGAACGATTATGGTTTTGAACTTTTGACTGATGATTTTATCCCCCTAAAAGAAGCATTGGAAGCTGATCTTTTCTCCCAGAAAAGCCTCTTAAATGATATACAGCAAAGTTTAAACGCAACCGAAATGGCCAAACGCCGTTTCCGTGATATTGCACACATTGCCGGTTTGGTTTTTACCGGTTATCCCGGCCAGCCCATCAAGAACAAGCATTTGCAGGCTTCTACTTCGCTTTTGTTTGAAGTTTTTAGCGAATACGAGCCGGATAATTTATTGGTGCAACAGGCTTATAATGAAGCATTGGCCTATCAACTGGAAGAATTCCGTCTTCGGGCAGCCCTGCAAAGAATTTCAACGCAGGAAACCATCATTAAAAAAATCAAACGGCCGACGCCTTTTGCTTTCCCGATCTTGGTTGACCGCCTCCGGGAGAAGATGACGATGGAATCCTTGGAAGAACGCGTGGCGAAGATGACGGTGCAGTATGAAAAAGGGTAGGTAAAAGAAGTATGAATAGCTATTCTCCAAAAAAAAGGTATATTTGACTTTTATCCTTATGCACAAACACATTTTAAGAACAGTTACTTTAATTATTACTATTTCTTTTGTTAGTATTTTAGCATACGCTCAAAAAGTAATAGAACCAGGAAATACTCCTCCTGAATGGTCTAAGCCTTTTCAGCCTTTTAGGATTGTTGGTAACCTGTATTACGTAGGCACTTATGATTTGGCTTGTTATCTTATTACTACAACTCAAGGAAATATTTTGATTAACACCGGGCTTGCAGCATCAGAGCCAATGTTAAAGGCTAATGTTGAAACTTTAGGATTTAAATTTAAGGATATCAAGATACTGTTGACAATGCAAGCGCATTATGACCACATGGGTGCAATGGCTGCAATAAAACAATTAACCGGTGCAAAAATGATGATTGATGAAAAAGATTTAGGTGTGATGGAGGACGGCGGAAGTTCGGATTATGCATTAGGAGGTAATGGCAGTACCTATAAGCCTGTCAAAGCTGATCGCTTATTGCAAAATGGCGATACTGTAAAATTGGGCGATATGCACCTTGTCATGCTTCATCATCCAGGCCATACCAAAGGTTCTTGCAGCTTTTTATTTGATGTTAAAGATGACCAGAGATCTTATCGGATATTAATAACCTGAGTTCGATTAATTAAAATGCATTTAATTGAGTTGAGGCAGCAGCCCGGTATTGAATGGAAGGTTTTTTTGGAAAGAAAGAATAGGCGATCAGTCCGGCGATGAGATTTGAGATAAAGTTAGCAAAGCATCTGTGCCTTGAATGCTCTACCTGGCAAATGTTCTTGAGTTCATCATTGACGGTTTCGATGACAGAACGCTTACGAAGGGTGATTTTGTCACTCATAGTCATTAAACTGTTCTTCATGTTGTTGCGGATGCTGGTTATCAGATGTATATCATTTACAAACAGGATGTTAGTCAGCTTTTCAGAGATATAGCCCTTATCGGCAAACAGCTTACCAAATATAGCTTTGAGAAACCCTTCGTTTTTCAGCGGTTCCCTGTCATCCACGTTAGCCTGGGTAATGGCAAAGTTCAGTATCTCTCCCCGGTCATTGATGACTATATGAAGTTTGAAGCCATAAAACCACCCCATAGTCGATTTACCTACTTCGGCAATTCCCTTAAATACCTTGTTTCTTTTGATCCGTTTGTTATGGCATACCCTTATTGGTGTAGAATCAACGAATGAGATGCCTGAACACGTACCCAGACAGCAGGTTTTTAGAAACATGGTCATCGGCATCAACACGCTTTGGCTAAGTTCAACAAAACGGTTATAGGATACCGTTTTTGGAAATTCACTTTGCATATGCTTTTGCAGATAGCAAATATAGAAGTGTTTAAAGCAACGAAACCCGCTGAGATGAAAAAGAAGGCAAATGGAGATGACCTCGCTTTTAGACATCGTCGGCGGACGCTTAGAAGCCTTGCCAAGAATAAAAGAACGGGTAGATTTATCGAAATCTTTACAAAACTCGTCAACAAGACAGAAAATATCGCTAATTTTATTGAAGTCAATCATTTAGAAATGTATTTAAATATTTGAATGTCAGATACTTAAATATACTTATATTTCTAATGATTGGCAAATTTTTTCCTGCTTATTAATCGAACTCAGGTTATTAGCTAATATGCCGACTATCGTTACAGAGAAAAGTTTTTCTGACGTGTCTGATTATCCTGATATTGCTAAAGATTATGCCTACACATTAAATGCAATGAAAAAGTTGTCGTTCGATATCTGGCTTTCCTCTCATGCCAGTCAATTTAAATTGCATGATAAACACCAACCAGGAGGTGTTTATAATCCTGCTGCTTTTATAGATAAAAAAGGTTACGATGCTGCAATTAGTAATTTACAAGAGCAGTTTAGTAAAAAGGTTGAAAGCAAATAGATAAACCCAACAATTTTAAATAGCTAATTAAACCACGCATCTCTAAAAATACCAGATAAAAACAGCATCACGCCTTCTTATTATCCGTATTCAGCAAATTCATACTCATCATTTCCTGCATCGTGCGTTTCATGCCATTGGTAGAACATTATAATAGCAAACACCTTTTGCTTTCCTGATTTTGGTGAACCGTTTGCGGGAAAAATGACGATGGAATCTTTAGAAGAACGCGTGGCTAAGATGACGGTGCAGTATGAAAAAGGGTAGGTAAAAGAAGTATTAAGGTTTTATATTATACTGATATATAACTTACTTCTTTCAATTTATAACCTTTGATAATAAATTCTTTTGTGAAACTATTCACATCAGCTCTTTTAATAAAAGTTAATGTCTCAAGTTGCTGAACGTAATATAACCGCTTGTTTGTATAAGTTGTCGAACCGGTCTATTTGTTTTGTCCAACTTACAATATCTGCATTTATCCAGTTAAGTATTTCCAAAATATTGTTATGGTTTGTTGCCAATGCAATAAGGTCATTACAAACAGGCTCGTAATGAAAAATGCGGTTTCTAAATTTACGAACATGATTGAGTTTGTAAGAAATTTTATCCCTGCGTTTGTTTGCTGTGTCCAGCAAAGGGAAAGCATACATTAAAGGCTTCCAAAAATCTTTGGCATATTGCTTATTAAAAAGTGAAGTCCAAAACCCAAATGTTAATTCAGCAACTACTTTGTCTGATGTCATTAGATTGTGTCCTGTAAGGATTTTTCTTTTGGCAACATCAACCTGGTCGAATAATTCAGGTTGTGTAAACTGTGAAAACCAGTCAGCCGATTTAAAATGTATGCTGAATGAATTGTGTATTGAATTCCTAAGCACTATTTCTAAATTAGAAAGTAGTGGATAAAGTGATTCTGAAATTTGAGTGTTAATCGTGTAATATGCAATAGCTTTTTCTTTGTCTGTAGGAAACAGGTTGTAATAAGTACCAAGCCTTTTTTCTGAAAGTAGCTTTTCTAAGTCTGTAATGTTCATCAATTTCCTTTAGAAAGAGTTATTGCAAATGTAATTTAAATACATATATTTGCAATGCGATACCCGGTAAATCCTCTCTCCCACATGGGATGATGAAACCGGGTTTTTGTTTTTCATAGAATCTTAATTGCCTTCCATCCAAAGTTTAGTATGAAAAAGTATAGGTAAAAGAAGTATAGCTATCGGGTAATTCGGCAAATTCACAGCTAACGCTTTATTTCCAAATATATCCTACAAGCTTGGTTTTACTTTCCGACAATTGCTTATTGATGTAGGCTTTTAACTCCTCGAAAGTCAGGTTTTGGGTTTCAACACTTATTTTATCCCGTATTTCACGCATCATCTTTACCGCGTCAAATGCTTTTTCTTTTTTAATCGTCTCCATAATTTACAAGGTCTTTTGGACTTCTGATTTCATTTCGTTAAGGTTGGAATCCTTAGAAAAACCCGTAGGTAAAATAATGGTGCAGTATGAAAAATGATGGGTAAAAGAAGTATTTATGAGTTTGATTTTAATTCAATGTTGAACCTAAAAATCAAGAACAAACTAAAGGGCATCTCTAAAAACGCTCCTTTTCCTCTCCATTGGAGAGGAATTAAAGGTGAGGCCAAACAAATAATACGGGTTTTTAGAGATGCCCTAAAGTTGATGAATGAAACTTCCAAAGCCTCTGTCAGAAATATTTTTATTCTTTTAACTTCTTCAAGAACTCGTCGCTTTGTTTTGGAAATTTTTGGATTAACCACTTTAGCACATCTAATTCAACGGATGCAGGAGCTCGTCTTACCTGTATAAGAAGCTTATTTGTATCGGGCCTGTTGGTTGTGAGATTTGACGCTCCTTCGTTACAAACAGAACAAACTGCTTTCAAGTTAGTAGCATCATCCGTTCCACCCATTGACTTATCTATTACATGTCCGATATGAAGTCTTGCTTTTCTACCTCCATCATCTGGATGTGGTTCACCTGCTGCTATACCGCACATTTGGCAAGTAAAACCGTTTCTGTCTAAAACAAATGCCCTAACTTCTTTTGAAATTCCTCTTTCAAATGCAGGTAAAGGTTTTAAATTAATTAAAAGATATTGTCCGGGCTTTAATTCACTTCGATCATTGTGAGTAACGATATTCATCCCTTCTTCGTTTCTTAATTCTCTCACACGGCGCGCCCATTCACTTGTTCCTGCAACTTCTCTTAATATGTTAGAATCTAAAATTATACCAACGTTATTTATAAAATATTCACGCAATTTGGCTCGTGAGCCTGTCATTTTTGGAGCTTTTTGGCTCATATTTATTTAATGCTTTTTTAATAGATAATCCTATTGCTTTTGCAACTGGGGCAGGAAATGCATTTCCGACTTGCCTATAGGCCGGTGTTTTTTTACCGGCAAATTGCCAATCCTTTGGAAAACCTTGAATTAGCGCAGCCATCTTAAGGGTAAGTCTTGGCATTGCTTTAGAACTATTTAGGGGAGGGGAATCTGCGAGCCCTTTCCCGTCAACCCCAAGTAATGCCCAAGATTGTTTTGATCTTGTTGGTCCCAGGTCTGCGCCTCCATGCTTTTTGGAACCACCTACCAGCGTAGGCGCTATGTTGTTTGCTGTTAATTTCCAATTATCAACATTTTCCCAACCATAAGAAGCCATTTCTTCGTACAATAGCTCTCCAACAGTTAATGGAGGGTCAACATTTTTAGACGGCCAAACGAAAGAATCAAAGTATTCTTTTTTTAGTGCGACAAGTATAGCTCTCGGCCTTAATTGAGAGACCCCATAATCACTTGCGTTAAAAAGCCGCCAATCACATTGATAACCCATTTTATAAAATTCGTTAAGAATTTGGCGGCGATAATTTTTAAATTTGCTATCAAGGAGGCCACGAACGTTTTCAAGCATGACCGCTTTTGGATCACATTCTTTTACAAGCCTGATTGCTTCCGGAAACAAGTCTCTTTCATCAAGTTGTCCAAGTTGTTTCCCAGCAATTGAAAAGGGTGGACATGGCACGCCTCCAGCTAATAAATCTACATTCTTATATTTCTCAGCAGAAAAATCTTTAACGTCTTTGTTTATTATATTCCAGTCTGGTCGGTTTAATCGAAGGGTTTCGCATGCAATAGATTCAATTTCTACTAAAGCAAGATGCTCAAAACCTGCTTGCTCCAGTCCGATTGCCTGTCCTCCTGCACCAGCACATATTTCTATTGAAGTATATTCCATTTCTTGTATTTGCTCACAAATTTAGCATTTATAATGATTAAGCGATTTTTGAGCATAAACATTGTGATAAATAGTTGCAAGATTAAGATCCCTACAAAGCAGTTATGAAATGGGTTAGCTATTTAAATTCCAATAAAATCTGCATTTAAAAACACCTGCTAAAAACAGCATCAAGCTTTCTTATTCTCCGTATTCAGCAAATTCATACTCATCATTTCCTGCATGGTGCGTTTCATGCCGTCGGTAGAGCCATCCAAAAAGATCACGTTGCCTTTGGAGTTTTCGGAGAAGTGTTTGATGGATTCTGTCCACATCGTAAACAGAATTACGGAAGTATCCATGTTGGCGTCCTGCATTTCTTTGGCCGCTACCGACATGCCTTTGGCTACTTCTTCGCGGAACAGCGCGATACCTTGTCCGCGTAATTGAGCCGCCTGGCGTTCGGCTTCGGCCGCAATTTTGATGGCATTCCCTTCGGCTTCGGCGCCTTTTGTTTTGGTGATCAATAACGCTTGTCCTTCGTTTTCGGCAGCCGCTTTTAGGTTGTTGGAAGCCACTACCTGGCTCATGGATTTCATGATCACTTCATCAAAAGTAATATCATTGAGTTGAAGGTCTTGCAGATGATAGCCCCAGCTTTCCAGGATCTGGTCTAACTGCTCTTTTACGTGTTCTACAATATCCCGTCTTAAAATCAGTACATCGGCCTGGCGTTTGGTAGCCACATAAGCACGGATGGAACCTTCAACGGTACGAATGAGTGCCTGCATCAAATTCCTCTCGTCCAAAAACTTAAAAGCTACATTTTTAATGGTTTCTTCTGCCTGGTCAAAAACCGAAAACAGCAGCATCGCTTTAAAATAAACATTGGCCTGATCTACTGTTACGGCCTGAAATTCCAGCTCCAACGAGCGGTTCTGGATAGAGATACGGGAATAAATCTGCTCGATCAGCGGCAGTTTAAAGTTGAGGCCGGGAAATAAAATCCTCCGGTATTTCCCAAAAACCGTAACAACGGCAATAGTGCCTTGCTGTACGGTTACAAACGAACTGAAAGCGACAATCAAGATCAGGAACAGTAAAACCAGGGAGAAAATATTCGTCATTTTAAATAGGATTTAAACCGGAATAAATATATATAAAAACAGTAATTTTAATTTGGTTTATTTTTTGATATTGCATCAATACTTAAACCATTAAACAATCAAATTATGAAAAGAACTTTTGGCGGAATTTTAACCGTGTTAGGTATTATCGGAATTATTTATGGAGCTTATAGCTTTATCCAGCATACCGGTGAAAGCCGCTCTGTAATTGTGGTGGTAATTGTAGGGATTATATTCTTCTTTACCGGGATCAGTTTGGTGCGGACAACAAAAGATGTATAACAAAAGAAGCCCCGGAAAATTTTCCGGGGCTTCTTTTATCAATTTAATTTAGTTGCTTGCTGTCAGATCAGCCAGTAATCGCCCGCCATTGTAATAATATCTCGTCCAGTAAGGGTCGGCCAGGTTACTGATCATCACACCTTTGCTGGAAGATGCATGTGCAAACCGGCCATCCCCAATATAAACGCCAACGTGGGTGATCGAGCGGCTGTGTATTTTAAAGAAAACCAGGTCGCCTTCTTTTAATTCTTCTTTTCCTACCGGATTTACCATACTAAAAATATTGCGGCTGTTGTTGCCAATAACCGTATTGAATACTTTATTATACAGTTCAAATGCAAATTTCGAACAATCAATACCGTTTTTGTTGTCTCCGCCTAAATGATATGGTGTCCCGATCCAGTCATAAACAAATTGAAAAAGTTTAACATTAGAAGTTGCCGATAAAGCTACGCCCATAATCTGCGAAAAGTAGCCTTTACTTAGGTTATCGTCATTATCGTCATCATTATTTTTTTCCGAGGGCTGATTTGGAACAACTTTTGCTACTTGAGCATGAACAGAAACAGTTGTTATTATAAACAGAATAATGATTGTTAATTTCTTCATCTAACCTTAATTTTTTTGACTTTTCTAACGAGTCAATGTTAACGTGCCTGACAAGTTTCTATTATCAGGATTTCAAATTTATAGTCTTTATTTCGTAAAAAAAACAAAGCTGCTAATTATTTCACTATAGTTTAATTTATATTATAACGTAAACAAACTGTTGCAGGTTTCGCTTTTTTATCAGGATATAATTAGATTTGCTGTTCTTAAAAAAAGAATATAGTTCATGAGCTCAGTTGCTATTACCAAAGACACGTACTTAATGTGGTACGAATCCATGTTATTAATGCGCAAGTTTGAAGAGAAGACAGGACAGTTGTACGGACAACAAAAAATCAGGGGTTTCTGTCATTTGTACATTGGGCAGGAAGCAGTTTTGGCCGGGGCCATGTCTGTCATAAAAAAGGGCGACAGTATGATCACTACTTACCGTGACCATGCACATGCTTTAGCGTTGGGCACTTCACCAAATGCCATCATGGCTGAACTTTATGGTAAAGCCACCGGATGCTCTAAAGGAAAAGGTGGTTCTATGCATCTTTTTGATAAGAAAAACCATTTTTATGGCGGTCATGCTATTGTAGGCGGACAAATCCCCTTAGGCGCAGGTATTGCTTTTGCAAGCCAATACAAAGGTGAAGATTTCGTAAACCTTTGTTATATGGGTGACGGTGCCGTTCGTCAGGGCGCTTTAAACGAAACATTTAATATGGCCATGCTATGGAAACTACCTGTAGTTTTTATTTGCGAAAACAATGGCTATGCCATGGGTACTTCGGTAGCGCGTACCACCAACCAAACCGATATTTATAAAATGGGCTTGGCTTATGACATGCCTTCTGCCCCGGTTGATGGCATGGACCCTGTTGCTGTACATAATGCGATGGACGAAGCGATAGAACGTGCACGTAAAGGTGAAGGGCCAACTTTCCTCGAAATGCGCACTTACCGTTATAAAGGGCACTCCATGTCTGACCCGCAGAAATACCGCACTAAAGATGAGGTAGAAAGTTATAAAGCTAAAGATCCGATTGAAGTAGTAAAACAAGCTATCGTCAAAGAAAAATATGCTGATGAGGCTTGGTTTGAGGGCATTGAGGCTAAAGTAAAAAACACGGTGGACGAAGCCGTGAAATTTGCAGAAGAATCCCCTTACCCTGAAGCATCAGAATTATATACCGATGTTTATGTAGAAAACAATTATCCGTACATAATGGATTAATTAATTTTATACGATAAAAGAAGCATCAACCTATCAATATAAAAATCTTCAATTAATATATGGCCGAAGTAGTAAAAATGCCAAAAATGAGCGATACCATGACTGAAGGGGTATTGGCCAAATGGCATAAAAAAGTTGGTGACAAAATAAAATCTGGTGATTTATTAGCAGAAGTTGAAACTGATAAAGCCACGATGGATTTTGAATCCTACCAGGATGGTACAATTCTTTACATCGGTGCAGAAGAAGGAAAAGCTGTTCCCGTTGATGCCGTGATTGCTGTAATAGGAAAAGATGGCGAAGATTATAAAGCTGCTTTAGAAGGCGAAGGCAGTGCTGCTCCTCAAAATCAGGAAAAACCGGAACAACCAAAAGCTGAGGAAAAACCTGCTGCTCCTGCTGCAAAAGCAGATACTTCCGGCATCCCGGCTACGGTAATCAGGATGCCTTTGTTAAGTGATACCATGACCGAAGGCACTATTGAAAAATGGAACTTCAAAGTTGGTGACAAAGTAAAAGCAGATGATTCGCTGGCCGATGTGGCGACCGATAAGGCCACGATGGAAGTAGTAGGCTACGAAGAAGGGACACTGCTTTATATTGGCGTAAAAGAAGGCGAAGCTGCCGCTGTAAATGGTATTATTGCCATTGTAGGCAAAGAAGGAACAGATATTACACCTTTATTACAGGATGGTGCTTTATCATCTACACCAGAAGCAAAAACTGAAACCACAGAAACTGCTAAAGAAGAAGCACCAACAGAAACGGCACAAAGCACTACTGCAGCTGCTGATGACAGCCGCGTAAAAGCTTCTCCGTTGGCACGTAAAATCGCAAAAGATAAAGGCATTAACTTAACAGAAGTTAAAGGAAGCGCCGAAGGCGGACGCATTGTTAAAAAAGATGTAGAAGCCTTTACGCCTGCCGCAAAAACGGCCAGTTCATCTTCATCTGATGCTGCCCCTTCTTTAAAACAAGCTCAGGAAGCAATTGCAACAAGCGCCACTGCCAAAGAAGGCATGGCGAAAGCACAAAATACGATTGTCATTCCGGAGTATATTGGTGTTGAAAAATTTACCGAAAAACCGGTTACGCAAATGCGCAAGGTTATTGCCAAGCGTTTGGCGGAAAGCTTGTTTACGGCACCACATTTTTACGTTACCGTTTCTATTGATATGGATGCAGCTATGGTTGCCCGTACCAAGATGAACGAGGTATCGCCGGTTAAAATATCTTTTAACGATCTGGTGGTTAAAGCTTGTGCTGCTGCTTTAAAACAACATCCGGCCGTTAACTCATCCTGGCTGGGCGATAAGATCCGCTATAACGAACATGTAAACATCGGAATTGCGGTAGCCGTAGATGAAGGCTTACTGGTTCCGGTGGTACGTTTTGCGGATGGTAAATCCTTGAGCCGTATCTCTGCAGAAGTAAAAGAATTTGCTAAAAAAGCAAAAGATAAAAAATTACAACCGTCTGATTGGGAAGGCTCAACTTTCACCATTTCTAACTTAGGCATGTTTGGTGTGGATGAATTTACGGCCATTATCAATCCGCCGGATTCATGTATTCTCGCGGTAAGCGGGATTCAACAGGTTCCTGTTGTTAAAAATGGAGCTGTTGTACCTGGCAACTTGATGAAAGTAACACTAAGTTCTGACCATCGTGTGGTTGATGGCGCTACAGCGGCGGCATTCTTAAATACCGTTAAATCATTACTGGAAGAACCGGTAAGATTGCTGATCTAACTGATACTTCTTTTATCACCTAAAAAATCCTGTCCGATTTAATTCGACAGGATTTTTTTATGCGAATACCTTTTATTTCGCAGCTTAACACTAATTTACATCCATGAAACCTTGATGAGCTACCGTTAAAAATAAAAAATGAACAAGGCTCAAGAAGCTTCACCACCTTTAAAACACAAACCGGGCTCATTAATGCCTTGAAAAAGTATATAATACATTGATAATTATTTAGATGAAAAAAACAGGATTATTATTTGCCGCAATTGGTTTGCTGTTGATGAGCTGCCAAAACAAACCAGGATCAGCCTCCGCAGGGAAAAACAAAGATCTGGCTGCGTTTTTTGATCGGTATTACGAAACCCGGTTGAAATTGTATCCGCTGGAAGCTACTTCTATTGGTGACAACCGCTACAATGATCAATTGCCTGACGACGGCTCTGCTGCTTTCCTCAGTAAAGCAAAAGCTTTTTATGCGGACAATCTGCAAAAAATAAAACAGTTTAAGCGCGAAGACCTGAACGCGGAAGACCAGCTTTCCTACGATATTTTTACTTACGAAATGCAGGTCGCGCTTGACGGCTTTAATTATCACTTCGAATATTTGCCTTTCAACCAATTTTACGCCCTGCCCATTACCATTGGCCAGTTTGGTTCTGGCACCGGTTCACAACCATTTAAAACCGTGCAGGATTATCAAAACTGGCTGAAACGTTTGCAGGCTTTTTCGGTTTGGAGCAATACGGCGATCAAAAACCTTCAAAAAGGGGTGGATACCGGAATGGTGCTGCCAAGGGCTTTGGTCATGAAAATGATCCCGCAAATGCGAGCCATGGAAGTTACCGATCCTACAAAAAGTTTGTTTTATGGGCCGGTAAGCAACTTTCCTAAATCATTTTCGGATACCGAAAAAAGTATGCTAAAAGAAGCATACCGAAAAGCCATTATGCAAGCAGTGGTTCCAACATATAAGAAGCTGGGCGATTACCTGCAAAATCAATATTTGCCTCATGCCCGCAGTACTTCGGGCTATTCGGCAATGACGGGTGGCGCAGCGATGTACAAATATCTGGTGAAACAGCAAACCACTACAGATAAAACACCGGAAGAAATTTATCAACTGGGCTTGAAAGAAGTTGCGCGTATCCGTGTTAAAATGGACAGCATCAAAAACAGCGTTGGTTTTAAAGGCGACCTGAAAGCATTTTTTGAATACATGAAAAACGACCGGAAGTTTATGCCTTATAAAACACCGCAACAGGTTTTAGCAGCTTTTGAAGACATACACAAACGCATGGAACCGAACTTGAAAAAAATGTTTAACCACGTGCCAAAAACGCCTTTTGAGATCAGGCAAACAGAAGCTTTCCGCGCTGCATCTGCCAGTGCAGAATATAATCAGGGATCGGCAGATGGCAGCCGTCCGGGCATTTTTTATGTGCCTATTTTAGATGCTTCAACATTTAATACGACTTCCGGTATGGAATCGCTGTTTCTGCATGAAGCTATTCCCGGCCATCATTATCAGATCTCTTTAACGCAGGAAAATACCTCGCTGCCCAAGTTCCGTCGTTTTGGCGGAGACAACGCCTATGTAGAAGGATGGGCTTTATACTGCGAATCATTAGGAAAAGAATTAGGCCTTTATACAGATCCTTATCAATACATGGGGGCTTTGGGCGATGAGATTCATCGTGCCATTCGTTTGGTAGTTGATGTTGCCATTCATACAAAAGGTATGACGCGGGAGCAAGCTATCAAATATATGATGGACAACGAAGCGATCAGCAAACAAGGCGCAACAGCAGAAATTGAACGTTATATGGCCATTCCGGGGCAAGCTTTAGGTTATAAAATCGGCGCTTTAAAAATCCGTGAGCTACGCAACCGTTATGAAAAGCAATTAAGCACCAAATTTAACCTGGCTGAATTCCACGATCAGATTTTAAAAGACGGTTCCATGCCTTTAGCCATATTGGAAAAGAAAATGGATGCCTGGGCGGAGACACAAAAATAACAGGCATAAAAGAAGTATTAGCTAAGAACTCTTTATAATTTTAAAAAAAGTATTTACATTTGTAGCAACAGTACCCGTTTTGCATACCATAAGAACTGCAAGCGGGTCATTTTTTTAATAGCTATGGCAAATAAAAACCCTTACACCATAGCTAATCAAATAGCACTGCTAAAGCAACGTGGTATGATTTTCCATAACGAAACTGAAGCATTTCGTGTTTTAGGAAACATCAGTTATTACCGTCTAAAGGGTTATTGGTGGGAGATGCAAGATGATTACGTTTTGCATACATTTAAACCAACCACTTTTTTTGAAGATATTATTAATCGCTACAATTTCGACCGCCATTTACGACTAATATTGTTTGATGCCATAGAACGTATAGAAATTGCCTTGCGGACGAAAATGATTTATCATCTATCCATTAGTTATGGTGCTTTATGGTATAAAAATGCTTTTTTGTTTGACGATAAAAAAATCAGCAAAACCAATATCACCACATACGAAAACACGATAACTGAGCTTCAAAAAGAGTTTAACAGAAGTCAAGAGATTTTTATAAAAGACCAACGAACGCGTTATCCTAATCAAGATCCAGACGCCTGGAAAATTTTAGAAGTGGCTTCTATGGGCACACTTTCAAAATTGTATAAAAGCTTAAAGCACCAACTACCAGAAAAGGCAATTATTGCGAAAGAAATGGGTTTATATTTACACACAGAATTATCAAGTTGGTTAGAAGCCATCACGTATGTAAGAAATATTATTGCCCATCATTCAAGGTTGTGGAGTAGAAATATGGTTAAACGGCCAATAGAAAAAATCAATAATCCAATTGGCTTTTGGTTTAATAACGCTTTATTGCCCGTTCAAACCAAAAAACCTTTTTTAATTATTTCCTGTATGCTTTACCTCTGTAATCAAATTTCACCAAATCACCATATTAAAAATAAGCTGATAGAATTATTTAATAATAATCCATCAATTCCTATTTATAAACTTGGTTTTTTAAACAAATGGAACAAAGAACCTATCTGGATCAGTTAATTTAATTCTAGTGCTTCTTTTATCACATAAATTTCTGTTTACTTTTTGGCTTTATCCGCATAACCAAAAACCTTTTGTACCAAGCCCGTTGAACGGGAAGACAAATTTTGCCTGATCTGCAATTCCTGTTGTGCAATCTCTGTAAACAAACCGCTGATGGCTTTTTGCGTTACGTAGTTTTCAATATCCGGATCAACTTTGTTTGAGGTAAAAGGAACCTTATTGTAAGCCGTTGCAGCCTGACTGTAATATTGTGTAGCACCTACTTTATCCAAACTTTTATGCACAACTGGCCGGAATTTTGCCGATAGCGAATCCGTTGTTGTCCGTTTAAAATATTGTGTTGCGGCATCACTCGAACCTAATAAAATGTTGGAAGCATCTTTCAGGCTCATTTGTTTTAGCGCCGAAATAAAGATGGGCTTGGCTTCTTTGGCTGCATCTTCTGCCGCGCGGTTTAGCGAAAGGACCACGTTATCACAAAGCTTGCCAAAACCTAACTTGCGTAATGTTTTTTCTGCTCTTTGTGCCTGGGGAGGAAATAAAATTTTAACAGCTGCATTGTTAAAAAAACCATTTGCGGCAGAAAGCTGATCGCTGCTTTTAATTACCCCTTGCTGCAATGCTTCTTTTATGCCCCCGGAAATTTCCTGATTGGAAGGTGCGGCTGTACTGTTTTTCGGAAAGAGTTTAGACAAAATCTGGCTGTGCGCCCACTGTTCGCTTCCTACAAAAAAAAGAAGGGTAAAAAGAGTATTAAGTAAAAATACGGTGTGTTTTTTCATAAAAATAAATTGTTTCGGACTAAAATGATTCTTCCGTAAATTAACACTTCTGTTGACGGAAGATAGCGTTACAAGGTTTCAGATATAATCAATTAAACCTTTTGTTTACTGTAGATAAACTGAGTTATAGACGAGAGGTTATCAGAATAGTTTGATCAGTGCAAAAATACCTGCGGCAAACAATGCAGAAACCGGGATAGTTAAAACCCAGGCCCAGATGAGGTTAATGGTTATGCCCCAGCGTACAGCAGAAACCCTTTTGGTTAAACCAACACCAATAATAGCACCGGTTAAGGTATGCGTAGTAGAAACCGGGATACCAAAATGTTCTGTTGCAAATAAAGTAATTGCACCGGCTGTTTCGGCACTCACGCCTTCTAAAGGGGTTATTTTAGTAATTTTAGTGCCCATTGTTTTTACGATCTTCCACCCGCCGGACATCGTTCCCAGGGCAATTGCCGAATAACAGGCAAACGGAATCCATTCGGGCATTTTTGCATTGTTGGTAATTACTTTGGAAGCAACCAGGGCAACATAAATAATACCCATTACTTTTTGGGCATCATTGCCGCCATGTGCAAAACTCAATGCGCCCGACGAAACCAATTGTAACCGTTTAAACCAAACTTCGGCAACAGAAGGGCGCGCATTTTTACAAATATGCATGATGAGAATGTTGATGGCCATACCAAAGATCATCCCGATAATGGGTGCCAGAAAAATAAACAGCACAATTTTAATAATCGGATCGGCATTAATCGCATTGAAAGGATTTACATGCATAAAAGCAGCATTTGCCATGCCTGCACCGGCGAAGCCACCAATCAGCGTATGCGATGAACTGGAAGGGATACCAAACCACCAAGTGATTAAATTCCAGGTTATAGCCGCTATTAAACCAGCCAAAATAACGTACATGGTAATAAAATTCTCGAAAACCGTTTTTGCGATAGTATTGGCTACTTTATGATCTTTAATTAAAAAATAAGCCAGGAAATTAAAGGAGGCCGCCCATAGAACAGCCTGAAAAGGCGTCAATACTTTGGTGGAAACAATGGTGGCAATAGAGTTTGCCGCATCATGAAAACCATTTATAAAATCGAAAATAAGGGCTAAAATAACAACAACAACCAACAGGGTAGATACCATTACTTATGCGTTTTTTACAATGATAGATTCCATCACGTTAGCTGCATCTTCACATCTGTCGGTAGCTGTTTCCAGTGCAGCCAGGATTTCTTTGTATTTAATCAACTTAATAGCATCCTTTTCATACAAAAACAAATCGGCAACGGCGCGGTCAAAAACGTAGTCAGCCTGGTTTTCAATGCTGTTTATCCGGATGCATGACTCTGCAATACTTCGCGTATTCTTTAAGTCTTTTAATTCTGCAACGGCTTTTTGCAGGTCAATACCGGCCTGCAAAATCAAATCGGATAATTTTTGTATTGGCTCAGTCATTTCCGAGATCTGGTACAAACTCATTCGGCTGGCCGAGCCATGTATCAAATCGGCAACATCATCAATTGCCGTGGCCAGAGAGTGGATATCTTCCCTGTCAAAAGGCGTAATAAAATTTTTTCCCAACTCTAAGTAGATCTGGTGTGTAATATCATCACCTATATTTTCCAGCTTATCAATCTGCTGGTACAAACTTTCCCTTTTAACAGAATCAGAAGAATTAACGCTTTCTACCATTAAGGTTGCCATTTCAACTACGTTGGCTGCGGACTGTTCGAATAAAGGAAAAAATATTTTTTTGTCCTTGGGTACAAAATACTGGAAAATACTATTTAAAGACATGTTTTTTGATTACAGACAAAAGTAAAGGATTGGTGTTAAGTTATTGTTAATTTTGAGTATGGCAAGCCGGGAAAGGGCTGCTGCTTCGCTTTTTCTAAAGTGAAACCAAATGTAGAGCCTATTCCGAGCGTGCTTCTGACGTTGATGGTTTGCTGATGTGCTTCTACAATGTGCTTTACGATAGCCAAACCCAAACCAGAACCTGCAATTTGCCGCGAGCGGCTGGCATCTGTGCGGTAAAAACGCTCAAATAAACGCGGCAGGTTCTTTTCATCAATGCCAGTGCCGTTATCCGTTACTTCGACCAAAACCTGATCATGCAGCGAAAACAAACTAACCGAAGTAGTCCCGTTTGTTTTTCCGTATTTAAAAGCATTGTCTATCAGGTTGACCAAAACCTGCCTGATCCTTTCGCGGTCGGCGTTCACAAATATGGCCTCGTTGTATTTTTCTTTAAAAACCAATTGGATTTGGTACTGTGCCGATTTGATTTCCAGCGATTCAAATACTTCTTTTATCAGCTCATTTATTTTAAATTTGGTAAAATTGATGGGCAATTCCCCTGATTCGAGTTTTGAAATCTCATCTAGGTCATTGATCAGGTAACTCATCCGATCCACGTTGTTGGACGCTTTTTTTAAAAATTTAAGCGTTAGTTCTGTATCTTCCAAACCATCTTCGTCCAGCAAAGCGTCCAGGTAGCCCTGCATGGCAAAAAGCGGTGTTTTAAACTCGTGGGAAAGGTTGGACAAGAACTCCCGTCTGAACTGTTCCTGCTTTTTAAGCACGTCTATCTCAAGTTTTTTTTCCTTTGCCCATGCTTTTACCTCTTGTTCTACATCGTGAATAGGGTCAGAACTCATGTTTTCGCCCAATGCTTCACGCAAATCGCGGCCCAGTTTAAGGCTATGGATCAGTTTATAAATGATCTTGATCTTGGAATAAACGTACTTCTCTATCAGGTAATAAAAAACAATAAAACTGGTGATGAGCGAAATAGAAAAGATCTGGAACACATCGTACCAGCTGCGGCTAAAATAAAAATTGGTGATGCCTAATGTAACCGCAACAGCCAGCGCATTGATAAAAACCAGTACATTGAGTTTCATAACTCAAAATTAGCTTTTATACAGGATAATCTGCCAGCGAAATGCCCACATCCATTTTATTTTATACTTTCTGATGTCTGCTTTCCGTAATAAACCTTCTAATTCTTTCCGTTTAAACCCTTTCAAAACCGATAGCGGTCCATCGTAGCGTGCCAAACGGGAACGGGTTACTATCCTTGTAATCAGTTTAATGGCATAATAAGCAAACCAGTGCCGGTGCAAATCATCAATAATAACGGCGCGACTACTGCAGGCCATCATTTTTTTTATCAGTAAAACCCAGGCTTCATCATCAAAATGATGTGTAAAAAGTGTGCTTAAAACGATGTCGGATTTTAATGCCGATACTTCTTCCGTCAAAACATCAGCTAAAACAAACCTGATATTGGGTTCTGTATTTTTCCGGTTGGCAAAATCAACAGCTGCGGGCGTGGCATCAATCCCGGTAAAAATTAAATCCGGGTTTTCCTTTTTTTCCCTTCGGGAGATGGCGCGCAGTACATCGCCGCCGCCGCAGCCCCAATCGCTGATATGGAAATTATTTTGAACCGATGCTTCTTTTAAGGCAGAAAAAATAACGTTGTAACCTCCCAGAAACTGATTTACTTTTTCCAGCCCACCTAATACCGGGTCAATTTCTTCTGAACCGAGGCTAAAATCGTCCATGATCTCCGGCACTGTTGCTCTTTTTCTAAAATCCGGCATTTGCAAATTGAAGTTTAAATTAGTTTTCAAAGTTTTGGTCCTGCCTTGTCGTCCTGGAACTTGTTTAAGGATCCCCTCTTAAAAATTATTTTTATCTGATAAAAAAAGTACCATTCATACGGGATGCCGAAAAGGTTTCGGCATGACAAACGCTTCAAACATTTGGAATTAAAAAGGTTGTCCGTGCGTTTTACTTATTAAAAAATCAGCAACCCTTGGTAAATAATTCAAGGTTTTTAAAGTGATGTTAGTGGCAGAATTGCGGCCAAAGAGTTTTTGCATTTGCCGCCCGGCCCACAAACGATTGGCAAAATTTTTATTCCAGTCAACCGTATAAGCCTGTTCCAGCATGCTTCTTTTATCGGCATAAAAATGGTGCGGCTTATAAAATTCCGTTATTTTTTCTGATAAGATCTTGGCAGAATGAATGGCCATCGTCATGCCGTTGCCGCACAAAGGCGCGATCATGCCGGCAGTATCGCCGCTCATTAAAATATGTTGTTCTACAGGTTGTTTTTTTTCAAAAGAGATCTCGTTGATCACTTCGGGTTTCTCCAGCAAAAATTCTGCTTCTTCAAAAATTTTGTTCAAATAAGGGTTTTTGCGGATCACGTTTTTTTCCAGTTCGGGCAAACTTCCGTATTTCCGCAAATCGTCCCGGTGTGCTAAATAACACATGCACCAGCGGTTGCCGTCCACCTTGCTCACGCCGCAATAACCATCTTTATAATTATTGAGTTGGATGAGATCAGTAGGAAAATCAGTCCGGATATGAAATTTCACAGCAAGAAAAGGACTTCTTTTATAGAAAAATTCCCTGTTCATTTTTTGGTCGAGGTTGGACCGTTTGCCAAATGAACCAATAACTAAGGGAGAAGTAAATGTTTTGCCGGAAGCCGATACTTCAAATAGATTATCCCGGAAACGGACATCTTCCACTTTCGTGTCCAGCATAAAAGCTACGCCTTCTGCCAAAGCTTTTTTATAGAGATAATGGTCGAAAGAATACCGGCTCAGGCCAAATCCGCCCAGGTCCAGCTTTTGAGAAAATTTGGCACCCGAAACAGCGGTAATTTCCAAGCGGTTAATCCGGGCAACATCCAATTCGTGCAGGTTGATGCCCAACTTTTTTAAAAAGGGAATGGTTTCGTTGGAAACATATTCTCCGCAAACACGGTGAAAAGGATAAACTTTACGTTCGATCACCAGCACTTGATAACCTGCACGGTTCAACAAAATTGCGTTAAACAAACCTGCCAACCCGCCGCCGATAACGATCACGTCTGTCATCCCTGTTGCTTTTTCAGGACCATGGATTCGACCGTTAAACCAGGGCCAAAGGCAAAACTCAGGATATTTTGCTCCTGTTGACCTGCCTTTTCGGCTAATATCTTTTGCAGCACGAATAAAATTGTGGCGGAAGACATGTTGCCGTATTGTTCTAAAACCTGGTGGGCAATGCTGTTTTTACCGGCACAAATATTTAATCCTTCTTCTGCTGCCGAAAGTATTTTTTTCCCTCCGGGATGAATGGCGAACAGATCGATTTCATCTAAACTTAAACCTGCTTTTTGCAAAGCTTTTTCGGCAACGGGCTTAATGCTTTTTTGTATTTGTTTAGAAACCTGTGAAGTAAGCTTCATTTCAAAACCCATGTTGCCGATGAGCCAATTCATTTCATTCCTCGCTTCGTAAATATATTCAGCATAAAAATCCTTTAAAATTAAATAGGGTTTTGTAATGCTTCTTTTATCGGTGTTTTCTATCAACGCAGCCGCAGCACCGTCCGAAAAAAGGGAATTGGCTATCCAGTTTTCTATCGTGTTTTCCTTTTGAAAATGCAGCGTGCACAATTCAACCGAAACAATTAAAACTTTAGCCTCAGGGTTTGCCCTGCAAATATGATCGGCTGCTTTAAGTGCGTTAACACTTCCGTAACAACCCATAAAATTGATGCAGGTACGTTCGGTATTTCGGTTTAAACCCAACTTTTCAATCAAATCGATATCAATGCCAGGCGCATACATTCCCGTGCAGCTTACGGTGATTAAATGCGAAATCTTGCCGGTAAAAGCAGCATCAAAACCTGCAAGGCAGTTTTGCGCTGCCTGTGCTGCAATACCAAGGGCATGCTGCCGGTAAAAAGACATGCGTTTTTTTGTATCGGGGAAAGGTTCGAGCGTTTGGTTGGCCGGGAAAAACTCATTTTCACAATAACAATCAAAGCCAAAATCAGGAATTGCAGAATAGCGGGCGGTAATCCCGCTGTGCTCATAAATTTTTTTCAAGCGTAGTGCATCATTGTCACTCAGGCCAAAAGCTCTTTCCATAAACCGGCAAATTGCTGTTTGTGAAATTTGGTATTGCGGATTGGCAATCCCGATGGCACTGATACAACTACTCATTCAATAAATTAAATTACGATCCCGGCTATTTTGTTGTTTCTACAGTTATGGCAACTAATGCATCATCAGCCAGGATCATACTTTTACCGCCCAAATTAAAATCGGAGCGCTTGATCGTGAAACTGCCCTTAAACGAATTGTTGTTGCCGTTTTCTGTATAAGAGAAAGGAAATTTGATGCGTTTAGTTTTTGCCTTAATAGTTACGTCGAAAATACCGTTGTAGTTTTCCCCATTCTGATGATTGAAGGACACGGATTTCATTGTGATCTCCGGGTATTTTTCCACGTCAAAATAATCTTCCTTTTTCAGGTGGTTGTCGCGCATGCTGTTGTCAGAATCCAGTGTCCGGGCATCCACAGAAGCTTCGATGGTGCTTTTGTCCAAATGATCTTTATCAAAGTTAATGTCGGCCTTCAAACCGCCCAATTTACCTTCTGTGCCAATGCCCATATTTTTTATTTTAAAAGTTACGGCAGAAGAGGTTACTTTTTGATCGGATTGAGCAGAAGCCTGCTGTATAAAAAATGCTGCCGAAAACAGCAAAAGGAAAATTCGTTTCATTATTGTATTTCTTTGTTATGTCAACCAAAATCCTGAGGTATTATTACATTAGCGGTTAAAAGTTACTAATTTATGATCGTCAGTACATCAACCCTGGCACACCTGCGTTTTGTGTTTTCCATTTTTTTAATGCCGGTTTACCTGTTTGCTTATAGCCAGGCTGAACATACAACTTTTTTCAGGGCAATCCTTGTTTTTTTGATCTGGTATGTGCTTGCCATTCCGGCCACCAACGGCTACAACAGTTATTTTGATAAAGATGAAGGCAGCATTGCTTTGCTGGAAAAACCGCCGGCAGTTGATAAAAGTTTGTATTACGTTTCTGTTTTGATGGAAGTTCTGGCTTTTTTACTGGGTTTGTTTATCAGTGTGTGGTTTGCATTTTCAGTTTTGCTTTATGGCGTAATGTCTAAGCTCTACAGTCATCCGGCAACCCGGTTAAAGAAGTATCCGGTCATTAGTTTTCTTACGGTTTTCTTTTTCCAGGGCGCTTTTATGTACTGGGCTATTTATGGCGGTTTGTGCGGCTTTCGTTTGTTTTCTTTTGGATGGAATCCGCAGATAATCATTGCCGGCGGTATTTGTTCTTGTCTGATCGGCGCTTCTTATCCGCTTACACAAATTTATCAGCATGAAGAAGACAGCAAGCGCGGCGATCATACTTTAAGTTTGCTATTAGGTTATCGCGGTTCTTTTATTTTTTCAGGGATTTTATTTGCCGCTGGAATTATCTTATCGTTTTTTTACTGGCACTCTTTTGAAAAAATGGGCAACTTTTATTTTTTCCTGGGATGCTCCTTTCCTATTTTCCTCTTCTTTAATTATTGGTTTTTTAGGGTGATAAAAGAAGCATCGGCAGCCAATTATCAAAATGCCATGCGGATGAATTTTATCAGTGCTGCTTTTATGCTGCTTTATTTCGGCTGGTTAGCAATTCATCGTTAAAACTCCACGTGTACCCGAACCCCAAATAGATTTACCGGGCCACGGTCTATATTATACGCCGGGTGCAGGATGAACTGATAATTGGGCGTTAAAAATATTTTGGTTTGGTACACATCCGCTTTGTAGTACAATTCGGCAATTAATTCCGGTGCATAATTTAAAGCGCCGTCGCCAATAATAAAACCGTCGCCGCCGGCAGCGAGGTAAGCGCGGTGCGCGGCAGAAATCCCGTTCCCAACAAAAGCCAGGCCTGCTTCATCAAATTTGCGTTTCCACCCATTTCCGTTTAAAACACCGCCAAAACTTACAGAACGGTCAATTTCTGTAAAAAACCAAGTTTCGTTACGGCCGTCGTTATAACTTGCTTTTGCAAAAACACCAAAATCTTTTGTTAAAAATTGATCGGCATTGATACCAAAACCAAACTTGTTACGGCCGTAAGCACGGTTAGAAACAATATCAGGCACTGCAGGGTTTTCTGCAATGGCCAGTCTATAATCACCCATTTTAGCGTTGGTGTTAAATCCCAAAACCCTGACAGTGCCTTTTTTATCGCCCCAAAAACTATAACGCTTTTCAAATTCCAGTGTTTGCGAATTGGCTTTGCCAATTTTTCCGTCCCAAATAGAACCATTTGCAGTCGTGGTTACCATAGTAACGGCAAAACGCAAGTCCCAGGAAGGCTGGTGATAATCCATGTAAATGCCAATCACATATCCACGCGTATTGGCCGGATAATCCCAGGCACCGTTACTCATTAACGACCAGTTCATAAATTGTGTCCTAGGGTCGTGACTAAAAGCATTGTTATCAAAAAAATCGGCCATACCAAATTTTCCGGCCGTGATGGAAAAGTAGCGGCGGCTTTGTAATCCGGCCAGTTGGTTGTTATCATCCGATAAAGTATCGCTTTCATGCCCCCAGCTAAAACGCTGCGTAAGATAAGCGCGGGCGATGTAAATTTTAGGTTCCGCAGAGCCTACACGAAAAGTTTCGCCGTTAGGGAAACCGGCAACGCCCAACGTTTTACTGAAACCTGCGCCGCCAGACATTTCGGGGTTAAAAAAAGCCTCGGCACCTTTCCACAGCCTTGCACCTCCAAAAAGCGTTGTGGTTAATGAGCTTGCCGTTTCGTGATAGGGGGATAAGCTGTTGTCGCCGGTATATTTTGCATTAAAACCAGGATGCATTTGTGTAATAACCGTTTGCTGGAAATGCAGGTTAAAACGCTGCTGTTTTAAAGTGTCGGTTTGTGCGTTGGCAAAGGTTTTTAAAACTAACAATAAAATTAAAAGTAAGTATTTTTTCATACCGATATTATTTAGACAAACTTAACATTATTTTTAGGCTAACCTAAATTTTATTTTTTATTGAATATTATTTTCAAGAAAGAACTATTGTTTAAATACCCTTATCGCTGCCTAAGTACTGCTTTATTTAGTACCGTTCCATTCGGCATAAAACTGTTCCAAGTATAATTCCATAAACCGATGCCTTTGCTGTGCTATTTTTTGCGCAGTTTTGGTGTTCATCAGGTCCTTCAGCAGCAAGAGTTTTTCAGAAAAGTGGTTGATAGTTGGCGCAGCAGAATTTTTGTATGCTTCTTTTGTGAGGTTAAAATCAGGGGCAATGTCTGGATTGTACATTTCGCGGTTTTTAAACCCGCCATAATGAAAAGCGCGTGCAATGCCGATGGCGCCAATTGCGTCTAATCGGTCGGCATCCTGCACTACTTTCATTTCTTCGGAAGAAAAACCGGATTTATCAAAGCTGGATTTGAAAGACATATAGCGGATAATTTGCTGCACGTGTTCAATCACTTGAACATTTACTTCCAAACTTTGCAAAAATTCCCTGGCTGTTTTCGGTCCGATTTCTTCATCTCCGTTATGAAATTTACTATCGGCAATATCGTGCAGCAAAGCAGCCAGTTCTACCACCAGCAGATCAACCGGCTCTGTTTGCGCAATCAATTTCGCATTGTTCCAAACACGCAAGATGTGCCACCAATCGTGCCCGCCTTCGGCATTTTGCAAGGTTTGCTGCACAAAGCTTGCTGTTTTTTGTACGATAAAAGAAGCATTTTGAGCTGCTTTTGAATTTTCCATACTTAAAGCTTACACAAATTAAGCCTTTTTATATTTGTATTGACAATCTTTAAAGCATGGAAACTTCCTTTATGAACACGAAAGGAAAGAAGAATATTTATAGTGGAAAATGAGGAAATTAAAAGAGACTTCAACCAACGATCTTTTTAACCGCTAATCCTGAATCTTAACTTTTAAGGATATAAAGGAGCTTCATGAACATTTCGTACATGAATTTTTAGGCGATAAAAGAAGCATTGGCCTTTAAAATTTGATCCCCATTTTTAAATGGATTGGTTAGTTTAAAAACCGGATGAATAACCCTAATTAGGGGACTAATAATCATCAAAAATGCGTTTAACTATTTGATGCTGTTCACGGTAATATCCGTAGGCAGGCCACTGGTTTGCATCAGCAACGGTAATGCAGGATTGTTTAATACCCACAACTCTATCTTGCTGTCCTCACTTATTACATGAATAGCATCTGCTTCTTTACCTTCCAATTTCAGTGGTTTGCTGTCTGGCGTTTGAACCTTAAATTTTGCGCCGTTATAAGTAAATGATTTGGTATCAGCCAAAGCTTTAAAAGCCGCTTTGGACAAGATACCAAAAGTTTCATCATCCGAAAGTTTTGTTGCACCTAAAGCAGTTTGCCCGGTATAAATCTTCGTTGCGCTTTCAATAGCCTTGGCTGTCATTTCAAAAGTACCATCGCCATAACCTTCTACAGACCAGGCAAGAATTACAGGCGCTGTGGTGCTTTTTACAGTTAAAATCAGTGGATATTGCTGGCCGTTAACAAATGCACTGGCGTTCATTACTGTGCCTACTTTAACTTCCGGTAAGGTTTTTTGACCATAAACTGTGGTAAAAAAGCTTAAACTTAATAGCATAAAAACAATTTTTTTCATTTTGATTCAAGTAAGATTTATGCTGCAAGGTAAGGCTTTTTTAAAAGAGAATGCTACGGTTATTTATATTTTCTTTTTAAAATAATTCCCCCAGTTGACCCTAATTCATAATCCTGATCTTTGGTCCCAAGTATTTGTGGTCCTGTCAAACCATATAAAATTTCGATGTGGGTTTTTGTATGATAAAAGAAGTATAGGATGTTTGAACCTGTAATTTCAAGACATTTATAAATTTATCGTTTTACGTTTTGTTAAAAATTAGGTTGGTTCAAAAATGGTTTATTGTATGTTAAAAACCATCGCAGTTTAGCAATACGCCAATTTTTACCCGATAAAAGAAGCATGGGTTATTTGGAGCTTGCTTAAAAATTTTATTTGATTTTTTAAAGATGTATAAATGGGTTGCAAATCCAAACCAACAGAAGATCGGATTGAAAATTTGGATTAACAGATTTTTCACAATTAAACCCAAATTAAAGTAATACTTTTTATATTTGTATTACAATAACAAAAGGCATGGAAACTTCTTTAATGACGACAAAAGGGCAAGTGGTAGTTCCTGTGCGATTGCGGAAAAAATACGGCATAAAACCAGGAAAAAAAATTGCTTTTTTTGAAGAAAATGGTGCTATTGTACTTAAGCCAATGGACGAATCCTTTTTCAGCCAGTACGCAGGAATGTTGAGCGAAACGGCTCCAACAAAAGAAGAATATCAAGCTTGGAAAAAAGAAGAAGTTGAAAAAGACGAACAAAAAGGTGCTAAATGAAGCATTTCGTTTTTGACAGTTATGCACTGATTGCTTTTTTTAGAAAGGAAAAAAGTTGGGAACTTATCCAAGAAATGCTCATCAAAATGAGTAACGACGAAATTACTGGCTGGATTACAACCGTAAACGTTGGCGAAATTTATTATATGATTAGCAGAAAAAGCAATCCAGAACAAGCAGACTTAGCAATTAATGCTTTGCTTCATTTTCCTATAACTTTGGTTGATGCCGATTTGAAATTAGCCTTACACGCTGCGGGTTTAAAAGCTGCTTATAAACTTTCTTATGCAGATGCTTTTGCCGCTGCGTTAACTATTTTCAAAAAAGCGGTTCTTTTAACTGGCGATCAGGAGTTTTTTAATCTAAAAGGAGAGAAGGATTTTGAAGTGCGGTTTATAGATTGATTTTGGGGTGATAAAAGAAGTATGATCGTGGGTATTGCAAATTCGATTATGAGATATTAATACATTTTAGCCTCCATTTTCATTATATTTGAAATATGATGAACGAACAAAGCATAAAGACGTTATTACACGAAAGCATCGAAAACATCAATGATGAGGATTTTCTGCTTGCTGTTAAACAAATCCTTGACAGGAAATATTTACCCACGAATCAACCCCAATTATCTGCTGAACAAATAAATCGCATAGAGGCATCAAAACAACAAATCCGGAATGGAAACTTTCTGACTAACGAACAAGCCGATCAATTAGTTGAGAAATGGCTAAACGAATAAAATGGTCAACTTATGCTATTGCTGATCGGATTTCAATTCTAGACTATTGGTTTCGGCGGATCGGCAATAAAAACTACAGTAAAAAGCTAGATAATTCTTTAAAAGAAGTGATTCAAAAACTGGCAAATTATCCAAAACTTGGCCGGCAATTAGACAATCGCGAAGAACGTTTTTTTGTAAAAGATAGTTATCAAATTTTCTATTTGGAGAAGGACGATTCTATTGAAATACTACACATTTGGGACAGCAGAAGAAATCCTGAAGATTTAAAATTATAAAAAATGTGGCGATGTAGATAATTGAATTAAAAATCTATAGCTCAACGGACACGGATTGCAAATACAACAACCTGAGATCAGAAGTTTTTGAATTTGAAAGATGAGAAGGATTTTGAGATGTAGTTTTTAGGCTGATTTTTAGGTGATAAAAGAAGTATGTTAAGTTTGACTGTTTTACTTAAATGGATTGAGAAATCCAGATCTCAAAGGACGAGGATTGCAAATCCCGACCAAAATGAGGATTGAAAATTTGGATTAACAGATTTTTCACAATTAAACCCAAATTAAAGTAATACTTTTTATATTTGTATTACAATAACAAAAGGCATGGAAACTTCTTTAATGACGACAAAAGGGCAAGTGGTAGTTCCTGTGCGATTGCGGAAAAAATACGGCATAAAACCAGGAAAAAAAATTGCTTTTTTTGAAGAAAATGGTGCTATTGTACTTAAGCCAATGGACGAATCCTTTTTCAGCCAGTACGCAGGAATGTTGAGCGAAACGGCTCCAACAAAAGAAGAATATCAAGCTTGGAAAAAAGAAGAAGTTGAAAAAGACGAACAAAAAGGTGCTAAATGAAGCATTTCGTTTTTGACAGTTATGCACTGATTGCTTTTTTTAGAAAGGAAAAAAGTTGGGAACTTATCCAAGAAATGCTCATCAAAATGAGTAACGACGAAATTACCGGCTGGATTACAACCGTAAACGTTGGCGAAATTTATTATATGATTAGCAGAAAAAGCAATCCAGAACAAGCAGACTTAGCAATTAATGCTTTGCTTCATTTTCCGATAACTTTGGTTGATGCCGATTTGAAATTAGCCTTACAAGCTGCGGGTTTAAAAGCTGCTTATAAACTTTCTTATGCTGATGCTTTTGCCGCTGCATTAACTATTTCTAAAAAAGCTATTCTTTTAACTGGCGATCAGGAGTTTTTTAATCTGAAAGGAGAGAAGGATTTTGAAGTGCAGTTTTTAGATTGATTTTGGGGTGATAAAAGAAGTATCCGTGGATTGAACCTTTATTCAATCTTTGATTTTCTGTAAAAACGAAGTGGAAATTCAAAGATTAAAGGCCGGGACGGCAAAGTTTATTAAAGGATATATAGATTCAGTGCATGTTATGTCATCATTTAAAAACTATCTTGATTCGAATTGAATTTCGGGGTAAACTGATAATGGATTTTTGAGTAATTTATTTGATGCGTTTTTTAAATAAACATCGAAGAACGTTTTTGCATAACCTGCTGCTACAGTAAGTCCCCGACGTCCGTCGATAGGCCCAAGAAGGCCAGTCAGCCTTGCTATTTGCTTATTATTTAGAATGGCTTGATCGCTGAAGTTGAAATGATGTGCCCCTCGAATTTTAACCCATATTCTACTGTCTACAGGATGAAGGTCATAAATGGCTTTAATTTCAGCGTGAAAACGATAGCTAATTGGATCTAAGGCAGTACCGTAATCGCTTGTTATAAACATAAAAGGTTGATTTAAGCTTTCATATGATACATTACCAAAGGGAATACCATCCATATTTATTCCTGCCTTGCACCTTTTGTCATCATGGCAAAATTGTGCTGCTGTTGCTCCTCCAAATGAATGTCCCATAATTCCTACGGCATTCAAATTAAGCTTTCCTGCTAACTTGTTGGATGAGTTTTTTGAGTTAAGTTTTTGAAGTCTATCAAGTATAAAATGCGTATCAGCAGTCCAGATTTTTAGGAGTTTATTAGCAAAAGTATTTTGCGTTTCAGTAGGCATGTTTTCAATATCGTTCGCATTTGGTCTGGTGATCACCCTGCCATCAGGAAAAAGTACAATACTGGTACTATAAGGTGCATCTGCCCCAACTACTATGTAACCATGACTTGCCAGGTCTTCTGCAAGAGTCGTATAATCAGTAGCTAATGCCCCAATGCCCGATCTTAATATTATGACTGGATATGATTTAATTTGAGAAGAAACATCTACATCACCTATATTATGTGCATATACTTTTGATAAATCCGTTTTTAAAAATTTGCTCAATAATACTCCCTGGTGGTTCTCAAGTGCAACTCTCCAGGGTTTTGACATGTAATCAGATAATTTAGAAGTTCCCTGTTTTTCTCCCGGGTACCAAATCCAAATTAACAGTTCCCTTTTTTGATTTTTTACTGGTGCAAGGCTATCTATCCTTGTACTGTCAACCCAGTCATATGTTTTGCGGCCTACAGCAAACGGACCGGTTGGTGATGGTAGTATTACACTTTCATTATGCTCTAACCAAAGTAAGGCTAAGAATACGATAACTACAATGATAATTAAACCGATTAATACACTAATACCCTTAAATAGTAGTTTTAAGAAGTTTAGTAAACGATTTGTTCGATTTCTATCGTTTGAGTTGGCAACATTTTCCTTTTTTAATTTCATTTATTGAGTTGAAGTTTAATGAAATCCTATTGTTATCACTAACGTTATTCATTAATAATACAGTTTCAAAATATTCTTACTGAATGTCAATAACACTTTTATCGTATTTTTTTGCATTAATCAGAAGGAAACTATTGACTGTTAGAAGTACAGTTAAACCAATAAACGAAAGAACCTCTAACAACCTCCCGTCAAACCCATCATCAATAGCATTATAGATTATCCAAAGTATAAAAACAATGTTTCCAAAAATGGCAGCATAGCCAAGCAAAGAGACCAATTTTTTATTTTTCATGATTTAGATATTTTAATAGTTAGCGGTTTTTATCTACAAATAACTTTGAGATACAAAGTACATTGTTATTTATTGGAAAAGCAAATTTTTTGAATACTTTAGTGAATTCTTTTTTAGATCTTATGATCTACTTTAATTACACATCACTTTAAATGAAAGAGAAAGATATATATAATGAAATTAGCTCTATCAAAAAAATGATGGAACGTTCGACACGGTTTATCTCCCTTAGCGGACTTTCGGGTGTACTGTCTGGTATTTACGCAATAATTGGTGCTGCGCTGGCATATCAACTAATTGAGAAGAGCCAAGGAATTATAAGATTCCCGGCCCAGTATTCTGAGCTAGTGATTCAAATCTTATTAATTGGCGTTACTGTCCTGATTCTATCTGTAGCAACATGCATTTGGCTCACATCCCGCAATGCAAACCGTAAGGGGCAAAGTGTTTGGAATGAGAGTAGTAAATCGCTGCTGAAAAGCAGTTCTTTGCCTTTATTGACAGGCGGCTGCCTGCTTTTGATTTTATTATCACAAGGATATTATGGTATAATTGCACCCGTGTGCCTTATTTTTTATGGCCTTTCATTAGTAGCAGGAAGTCAATTTACATATGGCGATATTAAATGGCTGGGCATATGCGAGATAGCTTTGGGACTTCTTTCTACGCTGATGCCCAATTTAGGGCTTGTTTTTTGGACGACGGGATTTGGTGTGCTGCATATCGTGTATGGCATACTTATGCACTTAAAGTATGACCGTGAAAACAGTATTGAAAAACTTTAATAAAGCATTTGAAAATCGTATACGCTTGCAAATTATGAGTGTTCTCGCTGCAAACGAAAGTTATGATTTTAATTCCTTAAAAGAACTTCTGGATGTAACTGATGGAAATCTTGCTTCCCATTTAAAAGCATTGGAAAAAGAAGAATATATTACCTTCAGTAAATCATTTTTAGGCAGAAAGCCAAACACACGATACAAAGCTTCTACCGAAGGGGTTAATGCATTTAAAGAACATTTAGAAGCACTGGAAAACTTAATCAGGCAACAGAAGGGATAAATTTTTTCTATTAAATCTCCAAATCCAATTTTTTGTACGATAAAAGAAGCATCAGTCTTTAAAGTTTTGATCAATCCTTCCCAACCACCCGCTCGCTCAACTCCCGCTTACTCCCGTCATACAGCTCATACTCCATCAACCGGCAATCCAATTTCCCGTTAAAAAATTCAATTTTGCGTGCTGCTTTTAGCCCTACTTTTTTGGCAAGCTTCAGGTTTTTGGTAAAAACATAACTACGGTAACCTTTGCAATTGGTTCTTAAAAATCGCCAATTTCGGTCTTACTCATAAATATCTTTTCGATGGCCGAGCGTGATCACATCAACAATAAGTTCGGCATCAAAAATATCGTAGATAATGCGGTAGTTTCCCACCCTGATCCTGTAACCAGCCCTGCCTTTTAACTTTTTATACCCTTGCGGACGAGGGTTTTCGGTAAGGTGAAAAACAGCTTGTTTGATATGGGAATAAAACGGCTCATTAATTTTTGTCAATTCTTTGAGGGCTTGTTTACTGAAATCTAATGAATAAGGCATTAACTATTTGTTTTGCGTTTGGCTTCAATTATCTTAAAAGCCTCTTCCATTGATATCCTTTCGCCGGTATCATTTTTTTTAGCTTCGTCATAAAGCCTGACGTCTTCCATCTCTTCCAGTTCTTCCATTAAGCTGTCAAACTCTTTGGCAGGAAGCACCACTAAGGATTTTTCACCGTTAGCGTCTTTAATATATTGCGGGTGTACAACTAACATATCTTTTTATTTTTGGCAAAGGCCTGTTTAGTTTTAAAGTTCTAATATAGGTATCAATCACATCGAATAAAATGCTTTTTATATCGTTCCAATTTTTATACGATAAAAGGAGTATCAGATGTTTGGATTTGGTTAGAAAGGTCTCACAAGTCAATCAAACATTCCCAACCGGCCGCTCGCTCAACTCCCTTTTACTCCCATCATACAACTCATATTCCAGCAAACGGCAATCCAATTTCCCATTAAAAAATTCAATTTTGCGTGCTGCTTTTAAGCCTACTTTTTTAGCAAGTTCCGGATTGCCGGTAAAAACATAACCGCGGTAACCTTTACAATTGGTTTTTAAAAAGTCGCCAACACGTTTATAAGTGGCTTCCAGTTTGGAATGCACGCCCAAACGTTCGCCATATTCGGGGTTGAAGAAAACCACACCTGGTTGTTCGGGCACTTCGGTTTCGGCAAAATCACAAACCTGGAAGGTAATTAAATGATCAACGCCAGCAGTTTTGGCATTGTTTTCTGAAATATTCACGGCATCCGCAGAAATATCCGAAGCAATAATTTTAAAATCGATTTCTTTTTTGGAGATGTCTTTCAACTTGCGGCGTTCTGTAAAAAACACCTGTTCATCATAACCTAAAATGTGCATAAAAGCATAATTCATCCTAAACAATCCCGGACGTTTATTGGTGGCCAGCAACGCTGCTTCTATCGCCAATGTTCCTGCGCCGCACATCGGGTTGATAAAAGAACTTTTCTGATCCCAATTACTTGCTAAAATTGTACTTGCAGCCAACGCTTCCAACATAGGTGCCTTGCCCGGGATTTTACGGTAACCGTGTTTGGAAAGTGTTTCACCGGAAGTATCGAGAAAGATATCTGCCTGGTTTTCCTGCCAGTATAAATGCAAAACGGTTTTGTTCCACTCCGGACCGGAGTTTGGCCGGATGCCTTTTTTATCTTTTATCCGATCTACCACCGCATCTTTCACTTTTACGTTTGCAAAAAGCGGCGTGGTAATATGTTCGTTGTTTACGTTGGAAGTAACCGAAAAATAACCATCAAAAGCAATCAGGTTTTCCCATTCAATCTCCATCAAATGGTTGTACAGTTCGCCCGGGTTTCTGGCCTCAAAAGAAGCAACGGAATACAAAACCTGACTGGCGCAGCGTAGGTTTAAGTTCAGCAGGACACAATCGTTTACCGTGCCTTCCAATTCTACGCCGGTGCCAAAAAAACGTTTAATGGTAAACCCGAGACCTTCTACTTCCTGCTTTAAATAAATGGATAAGCGCTTGTTGCAGGTAATGATTATTTTACTTTTGGTGTGGAAAACATCCGTCATGATCCCGCGAATTTAATCATTCTAAAGCACCTGTTTTTAAACATGATCTGTTAACTTTACATTTTAAATTTTAAAACCATGGAGATTAAAGGAAAAGTACACGAAGTTTCGCCTACCACGCAGGTAACCGATTCTTTCAAAAAAAGAGAACTGATTGTTGAATATGTGGAGAACCCGCAGTACCCCGAATATATAAAATTTGAAGCCGGACAAGACCGTTGCGCTTTATTAGACAATGTAAAAGTAGGCGATGATGTAGAGGTGTTTTTTAATTTGAGAGGTCGGCCATGGACAGACAAAACCGGAAAAAAATCTTACTTTAATTCACTCAATTTGTGGAAAATCAATGTACTGTCTGCTACGGCAAATAATACTTCAAGCCCTGCTTATGCGCCTGCTGCCGATATCAGCGCCGGTGCAGAAGAAGATGATGACCTGCCGTTCTAAAAAAAGAAAGTCCTCGTTGCTAAAACGAGGACTTAACTTCAACTATTCGTTATTTATGTGTGGGGCTGGGATGGATTGTATTTTAAAAGCTGTAAAATACTTTTCTAAGGATCGGTAATTTCCTTTTTTTTAAACTAAATTACTGCAATGATCGGAAAAATTTCTTCTTTCTAAAAAATTTCTTTTCGGTTTCTTTTATTACGATAAATCTTGTTAATCGTTTTAATTTTTTTTATTTAAAATACAAATGCTGTTTTTACCAGATAAAAACTGGTGCTGCAAATATGGCTGATTTTTCTGTTTAAAAAGTTAAATGCTGTTTAACAGATGTTAAATTATGTTAAACCCATATTCGGCTACCTTTAACTTAAATAACTTGGATATTTTTGTGTGATGAAAACAAAACGCATTAGCCTGATCATTGGATTAATGGGGCTTGCCCTAATGGGCGTAATGGCGATGCAGTTTTACTTTTTGTTGGAGTCCTATCACCTTAAATCCGAAATTTTTGACCGTTCGGTCTCTGAAGCGCTGAGCAGTGTGGTGGCTAAAATTGAAAAACAAGATGCCATCAATTTAGTGAACCGGATGAAACCGGGTGAAAAAAGAATCAATTATTACGGAAGGCGCAGCAATTACAGTCATTTTGTATATAACAGGCTTTCTGAAAGCCAGCAGAAATCATCTCCCAAAAAACAAAACAACCAGAATCTACACCCGGAGATTGTACGCAAACAGCGCCGTATTGCCAATTTGAAAGACAGTTTAGCGTACCTATCTGAGCAAAGCAACAACCCGGAAGACATCCTAAGCTATCAGCAGGTACATGTAGAAGAATATGTGGATGAAACCGGCCGGATCCATAGCCAGATAACGGGCGTTTCAAGTCCTAAATTAACGCAGCAGCTGCGCAAACAGCTTCAACCAAATATAAACAAATACGACACGGCGCGTTATATTTATACCGATCCGCAGTCCGGCCCAACTGTTGTTTCTGTGCCTACGCTCAATCCGCTTTGGCTGAAAGAAAAACAGCGTTTGAAAAAAGAACAGACTTTTAAACGTATCAAAAAGTTACTGGAAGATTCTGTACAGTTGATGCAAGCCAAACTGATGACGCCGCAAAAAATGAACGTGATGGAAAAACTGGCCGAAGAATATCAGAAAGCAGATGAGCCTTTAGGCAACCGGATCAACCAACTGCAAATTGATTCTTTACTGCGTTTTGAATTGCAGAATAAAGGGATTCCCCTTCCTTTTAGTTACGATATTACCACTGCTTCCAATGATTCGGTTATTTATTCTAACGCTTATAATATCAATGGCGAAAAACCAAAGTTCATCCTTGCCAGCAGCAGTTATCAAACCCCGATCTTTACTAAAGAAGTAGTAAATGATCCGGGCATGCTTAAAATTTCTTTCCCGGAAAAGAACCGGCTTATCCTAAATAGAATGACGGCTACCATGGGCATTTCCGGCGGTTTGCTTTTGGTGTTGATCCTGAGTTTTGCTTATACCATTTTGTTGATCTTCCGCCAGAAGAAGATCTCGGAGATGAAAACCGAATTCATCAACAACATGACACACGAGTTTAAAACGCCTGTTTCTACCATCATGATTGCCAGTGAAGCTTTAAAAGACGAAGAAATTATCCAGGACAAATCGCGCGTTTCCCGTTTAGCCGGAATTATTTATGATGAAAATGTCCGTTTAGGCAGCCATATTGAACGTGTGCTGAACATTGCCCGTATCGAGCAGGACGATTTTAAATTCGACCTAAAGGAGATTGACGTGAACGAACAAGTTACAGCCGTTGTGGACAGCATGGCACTTAAAATACAAAAGCACGAAGCGACTGTTTATTTAGATTTGATTGCCATGCCTGCCATTATTAAGGCCGATGAACTCCACTTTACCAACGTGTTGTACAATCTAATCGACAATGCCATCAAATACAGTTATGAACAACCGGAGATCCGCATCACTACCAAAAACACAGATAATACTTTGCTAATCAGTGTGGCCGATAAAGGCATTGGTATGAACCGCGACCAGCAGGCCAAAATTTTTGAGCAGTTTTACCGTATCCCAACAGGCAACTTACACGACGTAAAAGGTTTTGGACTTGGTTTAAGTTATGTAAACACGATTGTTAAACGTTTGAACGGCTCGATCAACGTTCGTTCCGAAAAAGATAAGGGCTCGGTCTTTGAACTTAAATTTCCGCTGCTTCAGCTAAGCTGAAAATCGTCATGCTTCTTTTATCCACTAAAAATCATCGTCAGCCTTAAACACGTAAACTTTATGAACAAAAAACTTCTACTGGCTGAAGACGATCCAAATCTCGGCATGTTGTTGCAGGATTATTTACAGTTAAAAGGCAAATTCGATGTGGTGCTGAGCAAAGACGGCGACGAAGGCTTGCGCGCTTTTACCAAAGAACATTTTGACCTGGTGATCCTGGACGTGATGATGCCGAAAAAAGACGGTTTTACGCTGGGGAAAGAAATCCGGAAAATGAACCCGGACGTGCCCATTATCTTTGCAACCGCAAAAGGCATGATGGAAGACAAAGCAGCGGCTTTTAACCTCGGCGGAGATGATTACATTACCAAACCCTTCCGTATTGAAGAATTATTGCTTCGGATAAATGCACTGTTGAAAAGAGTGGCCAACCAGGATAAACAGGAAGAAGAAAAGCCTACCCGCTTCAAAATAGGAAAGTATCATTTTGATTATGCCACGCAACAGATTTTGGCAGATGGCACCCAGCAAAAACTATCAACCAAAGAAGCAGAATTGCTGCGCTTGCTTTGCCTCAAACAAAATTCGGTTTTAACGCGCGAAGAAGCGTTGCTTAATATATGGCACGATGATAACTACTTTAACGGCCGCAGCATGGATGTCTTTTTAAGCAAGATCCGCAAATATTTAAAGGACGACCCGAGTGTAGAAATCATCAATGTGCACGGGAAAGGTTATAAGTTGCTGGTGAGTTAGGCGGAAATAATCCTGCTGAAATTTAGGCCGATAAAAGAAGTATTGTCAAGAAATTGGTAGATTAGAAAACCTAATCTGGATGACCATGCGATTTCCTTCCATAAGCAAACTTGCAAAAACAGCCTCAAGTGTTGTTAAGCGATTTCCGTTCGAGATTTTATCGGCTTTAATCGGCACCATAGCTGCAACAATTAATGTTGAGGTGAAATATACCAACAGCGAATTTGAAAATATTGTTGTCCGGCTGATGATGGCGGCAGAACTCTCACTGCTGCTCAGTTTTTCCGCAACATTGTTTGCCGAAGCCAATAAACTTAATTATGCCAAAAAACTTATGCTTCGTTTAGCAGCTGTTTTTTTAGCTGTAGGTTTGTTTTTTCTGATCCATCCTGCCGAAAGAGCGTTAGATTATTTGCGCTTTTTTTTGCTTTTGCTGGGTTTTCATTTGCTGATTGCTTTTGCTGCTTTTACGGGTAAAAATTATGTATACGCCTTTTGGCAATTTAACAAAACATTATTTCTGCGGATTTTAACCGCCGCTTTGTACAGCATCGTTTTGTTTTTGGGGATAGCTGCAGCCATTAGCGCAACAAATTTATTATTTGGTTTTAAGTTTGAATGGGATACTTACTCCATCCTCTGGTTTTGGATTGCCGGCATTTTTAACACTACTTTTTTCCTCGCTGGCGTACCGGGAAATTTTGCGGTTTTGGAAGATGATTACAGCTATCCAAAAGGCTTGAAACTATTTACGCAATACGTGCTCATACCACTGGCAACCATTTATGTGGTGATTTTGCTTGCTTACGAAATCAAGATTTTATTGGCCTGGAACTTGCCAAAGGGTTTGGTGTCCAACTTAGTATTGGGTTATGCCGTTTTCGGCATTTTATCGCTTTTACTTGTTTTTCCCATCCGCAATGCAGAAGAAAATAAGTGGTTAAAAAGCTATTCGCGCTATTTTTATGTTTTGCTGATCCCGTTACTACTGCTGCTTTTCGTTGCTGTTGGAACGCGTGTTTCCCGCTATGGCGTAACCGAAAGTCGGTACTTTTTAATTGCGCTGGCACTTTGGCTTTTGGCAATAACATTATATTTTTTACTCTCCAAAAAGCAAAATATCAAACTGATACCGATGTCGTTGTGTTTGGTAACACTACTTTCTGTTTACGGCCCGCAAAGCGCGTTTGCAGTTTCAGAATATTCTCAACGGCAAATTTTGATCGGAATTTTTAAAAAATACCATGCCTTTCAAAATGGTAAGTTATTGACAATGCCAAAAAGCGTTACCCGTGAAGATGGCAACCATGCAGCTGCGGCTCTTCATTATTTAGTTCACAACCATGATTTTTCTTCAATCCAGTCTCTCTGCGGTATTACACCTGAAACCACTGATATTCCACCTACAAAATTGAAAAGTAAAAAAGATCATACAAAAATTGAAGCCTGGGGTACGAAGGACTTAAACTTTGCTTGGGCTAAGGAAAAGTTAGGGTTGACAAAATTTTCCGCCAATGGATACGATGACGAAGTGGCGATTGACAATAATCGTTTTCAAACGTATTATCTTTTTCCAAACAAGCCGGAATTTACCACGGTTAAAGGCTACGATTATTTAATCAACGCTAGTTCTTCTAAAGATAGTGTAAGATTAATGATAGGTAAAGATACTTTCTTTGTTATACAGAATTTTCAGTTACAATCTCATATATTAAAAATTAATAGTGAGAAAGCTGATTTTCGGCCGGAAAAAATTTTGGCTTTGTTAGCAAAACCTGACTTTAATTTAAAAAGATATAGTAAATCAGCTACTCTATCTCAGTCAGAACATTTTGACCTTCCGGCAGATAATTTTTATGAGGTAAGAAAGGTAGGTGACTTTATTGTCAATTTTCAGATTAGTATGTTTTCTTATACTAAAAACAATAAAGGGCGGATTGAAGTCTTGCGTGTTGAAGGGTATTATTTAATCAAGCATAATTCATTTTGATTTCTTCCCTATTTGATATCAGAAACATAAATCAAAAATAAATCTTTCAAATGCTAATTTTTTTAGCAATTATTCGTAATATTGTAATGAGGGAGAGGCATTACAATGGAACATTCATTTATTTTTTTGGGGATCATCATCGCATTAATTATTCTGCTAATTGGTTATCTGGCTAATAACCCTGACACCAGGAGCATTGACATTACTTTTTACCAGTTTAAAGTATTGGTGAAAAAAACCGCACGGGGAGAAAACTCAGTTGCAAGAAAGCTGGTTAGCCGCCGCCGTGAACTGAAACAAAAAGCCAAAAAGGCAACAAAGCAACAAGAAGGGCAGACAAAATAAATGCTTCTTTTACCGGCATAAAAAAAGCCTGCAAGTTTTTACACCTGCAGGCTTTGCTATCTTGTTTAAGTTTGGTTTATTTTTTAACGTACATCACTTCTTTTACCGCTTTAACTACTTTTTCAGGGTTTGGCAAATATTCCTGGATTAGGGTTGGTGCGTAAGGCAAAGGTACGTCGCCGCCCATGATGCGCAAAACCGGTGCATCCAAGTAATCAAAAGCATCTTTTTGTACTTTAAATGCAACTTCGGTAGCGATAGAACCCAATGGCCAGCTTTCTTCTACGATCACTAAACGATTTGTTTTTTTAACAGATTCGATCACACAAGGATAATCAATCGGGCGAACAGTTCGTAAGTCAATCACTTCGGCATGGATGCCTTCTTTTTCCAGTTCGGTGGCAGCGGCAATTACCACTTTCATGATCTTGCCAAAACCTACCAAGGTAACGTCCGCGCCTTCTTTTATAATTTTGGCTTTGCCGATCTCGGTGTAATACGTTTCTTCCGGAACTTCGCCTTTATCGCCGTACATCAGCTCCGATTCCATAAAAATAACCGGATCAGGATCAATAATAGCAGACTTTAACAGTCCTTTGGCATCAGCCGGGTTTGACGGGACCACAACTTTTAAACCCGGACAGTTGGCATACCAGTTTTCAAAACACTGACTGTGCTGTGAGCTTAACATACCTGCATTTCCTGTTGGGCCGCGAAAAACAATTGGCACAGAAAATTGTCCGCCGCTCATAGACATAATTTTTGCCGCGCCATTGATAATCTGATCAATAGCCACCAGCGAAAAATTGAATGTCATGAACTCAACGATCGGCCTTAAACCGTTCATGGCCGCGCCGATGGCAATACCAGAAAAACCCATTTCAGAGATCGGTGTATCAATTATGCGTTTGGCGCCAAACTCGTCCAGCATTCCCTGGCTCACTTTGTAGGCGCCATTGTACTCGGCAACTTCTTCACCCATTAAAAAAATAGTGTCGTCTTTGCGCATTTCCTCGTTCATTGCTTCGCGAAGTGCTTCTCTGAACTGTATTTCTCTCATTCTGTGTATTTTTTCGAACGCAAATATAAACAGTAAAACCTGATTTGCAACCGTGGGTTTGGATTGAAAAAGGCGGTTTTTTTAGTGGAAAGGTGAAGGGCAGAAAGGTGAAAGGCAATAAGCAGATCAGCACAGTTCAGGTTCGTTTTTTCTACTTCCCGACTTTCGGTATTTCAGACTTCCCGACTTCTTCTTAATGCTTCTTTTATCACCTAAAAAATGGTGTTTGTGTCCGCGCTGTCATTCCGAACGAAGAGAGGAATCTTCTTCAAAGAGTTTAACCCTGTAATATTCGAAGAGGATTTCTCCCTCGCGGAAATGACAGGACGTGCTTCTTTTATCACCTAAAAAATGGTGCGCTTTCCTTTAGCCTTATTACCTTTCACCTTTCCACCTTTAGCCTTATTACCCTTCACCTTTCCACCCTTCACCTTTCCACCCTTCACCTTTCCACCCTTCAACGTGCTGCAATTCCCATCCCGTAAGGAAAATAAGAATTGATATTTACAGAAAGCGTTCCCATTGGCTTAAGTTGCCGACTGATCACTTTTACTGCAGATTGCTGCATTTCCAGACTATTTTGATAACCGGCAATCAAAGCCCTGCTTTTCTCCAGCCCGTTGATGGTTGCGATGGTATATGGATTGGCAAAAACAGAAATCACGCTGTTGGTTAAAGTGGCAACGTTGGTTACAAAACCTTTTACGTTGCTGTTGTAGTCCAATTTGCTGTACGGACGCAACCGGGTATCAAAAACACCGACAATAACTTGGTCGTAGGTTTTAAGTTGAGCCATCAATTGGTCCAATTCTTCTGCCGATGCTGTTTTTAGGGCATAAAAAACAGTGTTGTTGACAAACCATTTTTGCAAGCCCAATTGATATGGCAACACCTTATCTGTGCCGATAGCCAACAAAGCAGTTTTTTTATTGAAGTTTAAACTTTGGATAGCTGTATCACCTTTTAAAAGTGTAATGGCTGCATCTGTTAATTGCTGGTTGAGGTTTTTGCTTTCTTCGGAATTGAGATCTGCGTATAAATTTGTTTCCTGGATTTCCTGCAGATGATTTAACCCGACTGCATATTTTGCAGCCAATACTTTTTTTACCTTGACAAAAAATTCTTCTTTATTAATAATGTGTTTGCGGATTGCTTTTCTGATTGCTTTAACAGCACGTACAGAGTTTTGCGTCAGTTCTAAAATATCGTTCCCGGCATTTAAAGCCAATACATCAGCTTCAGAATTTGGGAAATACTTAACTACGCCTTTCATCTCCAGGGCATCAGAAACCACTAATCCTTTAAAACCTAATTCATCTTTTAAAACCCCGGTTACGATTGGCCTTGAAAGCGTTGACGGCAAATGAGCGGTAGTATCCAAAGCCGGAATGTTCATATGGGCAATCATGATCCCGGTGATCCCGGCTTTGATTGCTTCTTGAAAAGGAAACATTTCCAAGGTGTCCAAACGTTGTAAAGTAAACGGAAGCAGCGGTAAATCCTGGTGGGAATCCACATCGGTATCGCCATGACCGGGAAAATGTTTGGCTGTGGTTAAAATGCCGCCGTTTTGCATGCCGGTTAAATAAGCAATGCCTTTTCTGGCCACATTAAATTTGTTGTCGCCAAAGGAACGAAAACCAATTACCGGATTGTCCGGGTTGTTGTTCACGTCCATATCGGGCGCAAAATTCATCTGCATGCCCATTCGTTTAAAATCCTTCGCCACAAATTGGCCCATTTTATAGATCAAATCATTGTCACGGATTGCACCCAATGTCATTTGATAAGGATAAGAAATGGTAGAATCGAGCCGCATGCCCAAGCCCCATTCGCCGTCCATGGCAACCAGCAGCGGAATGCGGGACAACTTTTGATAACGGTTGGTCAAAGCTACCTGCCGCCCCGGCCCGCCCTGGAAAAAAACCAATCCGCCGATGTGTTCTTTTTGGATGACACCCGCTACAGAATCTTCATAAGCTTGGCCCAAATTGGTATGTGAACGCACCATCAGCAGTTGCGCAATACGATCATGGCGGTTCAGCTTTTTAAAAACAGAATCAACCCAATGGTTTTGCTGCGTTAACTGATCGGCAGTAATTGGCGTTTGAGCAAAAACAGCAGTAGCAATAGATATAAATAAGCTGGTTAAACGGAGCTTTTTGTAGAAATCAGGCATACATCAATTTTCCTTTTGGTTTAGGTATTTCGCGGTTCAATTCAATTGCCGTATCAATCCATTCCTGAATAACGATCTCTATATTTTGAACAGCCTCGGTATAACTTTTTCCGTCTGCCATGCACCCTGCTAATTCAGGTGCTTCTGCAACAAATGCTTCATCTTCATCGCTCCAATAGATGATGATTTCGTATTTACTTTTCATTTTTTGATAATTTATACTTTAAAATTATTGCTCTAACTTGTTTTACCTGATATACTTTTGCTTTTGCCCCATTTGGCTGAATATTAAGGATTTAAGGAATATGTTCTTTGGTAAAAATTCTATGGCTGCCACCTGTAGTGCGCTCAGTAAAACCTATAGCTAATAAAAGTGTCCTCAATTCATCAAATCCGATATTGTTATCAGAAGTACCTGAAAGGAGTTTTAGCAATAATTTCTCTAATTTGCTCATTTACCAGCCAAATTTATAAAATCGCTGTGCTTCTTTTATCACATAAAAATCTATACGGACAATTTCTACTTCCAGTTATTCTTCCTGATCTGGCCTGTAGCCGATCCGCTTTCGTGGCTGATCGTCTTTTTCAGTAAACTTCCTTAGGTAGGCAAACAACACTTCAATCTTTTCGTCCTGTTTAACAAGTTTCTTTTCTACCTGCTCCACCAATAGCTGTACATCTTTATGCAAAACCAACATCTCCCTTAGCTTAACAAATATCTCAATGATGCGTATGCTCATCTGTACTGCCCTTTCACTTTTTAATACATTAGATAACATGAGTACTCCATGTTCGGTAAAAGCATAGGGCAATGAACCGCCTAATGATTGCTTGGATGGTATCGCATTTTGCGATACCATATCTTCTATCTCCTGTTCGGTTAATTGAAACATGAAGTTCTCCGGAAAACGGATTTGGTTACGCTTGACCTGCTCCCTCAGCCTGATCGCTTTTACCCCATAGAGTTCTGCCAAGTCTCTGTCTATCATTACTTTTTGTTCCCTGATGAAGTATATCTTACTCATTACTGCCTCATCCGGTACAATTATATTGCCTGTCATACGCCGTTATCTACTTCAATATATTAGTATTTTATTCAAATCTCTCATCGGAATAAATATGCTTCTTTTATCGCATAAATTATTGTTTTAAATAACTACAGTTTTTTACCCGATAAAAGAAGCATCAACCCAAATCAGCGTTCGCAAATATCTTTGTACGGACAGTACTGGCAGTTTTCCAAACGCGTGGTTTGCAAAAAAGGGACTTGTTGGTCAAACATTTCCTCCAGCGTTTTTTGCAGATGTTCCTTAAAACCTGCCTTGGCATCTTCCAGCTCAACTTCTTCCAAAATAGTTTTGCCTGATTTAAAGCGCGTCCCTTCATTTTTCATCTTCCGTACCACGTATAAATTTGGCTCTACGTTGTTAGCCTGCTTCACCTGTTCATAAACATAGGTGTAGAAAAGCGTTTGCACCACGGCTTTGTTCTGCGCCTTGCCGTCGCGTTCAAAAAGCTTTTCCAGCGAAGCAAATTTCAATTCATCGCTGCCGGTTTTATAATCCACTATCCGCGTTCGGCCGTTCAGTTCATCAACACGGTCCAAAATCCCATAAAACTGCAAATACTGCGTTTGTCCGTTTATTTTGATGGGATAATGGTATTTGTAATCACTTTTGTTTTCCAGCTCGATGATGCGGAAAGGGGCCGAAATGCTATCGTGTTTTAAAATCGTTTGCATGTATTCGGCAACGATATGCAATACGATCTGCTGCATGCTGTTTGGGCTTTTCATCGTTTTCCTGTTGCCATAGATCACTTCGGATAAAGCAGCACGACTGTATTCCGGCACGTCCGGTAGTTTTGCGTTGATGTTTTCTGCGGAGATCAATACATTTTCTTTCAGCAGATCCTGATAAAACCACTCCAGCGCCTGGTGCAGTGCCGAACCGACCTGGCTGGCTTCCAGGTTTTCGGTCACCGCTTCCGGCTCTTTTATTTTCGCTACATAACGAAAGAAAAACTGCAGCGTGCAGGTTAAATAAGTGGTTAAAGTTGTGGCCGAGATATTATTGGTTTTAAAAGGATTTCCCTGGTAAAAGAAGCTTTCCATCGCTTTCCAAACTTTCTCCTTTTTAAAAATGACGATGGCGTTGGAAGATTCGATCCTGACCGGCTGTTCCTGCTGTAAATAATTGAAATTCAGCTTACTTTCATAAGCCAACTGGCGGATAAAACGGCTTGGTTCTGCCGCTTCGGTATCTCCGCCTAAACCATCGTAAACCAAGGTTGTTTTTTCTGCCCGTTGCAGCAAGCGGTAAAACAGATAGGCAGCAATGGCATCCTGGTTTTCGAGCACCGGCATCCCATTGGCACGGCGCAAGCTATCCGGAATAAAAGAAGGATTGACATTGCGTTTTGGCATGGTTCCTTCATTCATGCCTAAAATAATCACGTGTTCGAAATCCAGGCAGCGGCTTTCCAGCATGCCCATCACCTGGATCCCTCTTAACGGTTCGCCTTCCAATGGAACGGCCAGGCTGTTTAGTGTTTTACGGATGAGTGCAAAAACCAGCGGCAAACCTAAAGACGGCGCATAATGATCGAGGTTATCATACAATAAATTCAGCTTTTTGCAGGCTTCCAAAATCAAGTTAGCCTCCAGCTCGTTCAACTGGTTTTGCCTTTGCCGCTGCTCTAAAACAGCCGTCAGCATTAAATACAAAGCATCGATGGTTTGCAAACCACTGTGGCGGGAGGTGAAGAAATTGGGGGCAAGTGCCGAGATCAAATGCAGTTCGGTCAGCGGTACTTCAACCCACTGCTTTTCCAGCAACCGGTTTTGTAGCTGTTCCCGTTCTGCTGCTTTTACGCCCGAAAGCGGGTGCGATAAAAACGCCAGCGCGTCGCGGTAATAAACGGTGTGCTTTTGCTGTTTGTTGATCTGTTCCTGGATGTTCAGCCACAATTCCGTCAAACCGAAAAGCGGCGACTGCGTAAGCGGATAGCCCATGGTGATGTTGACCGTTCCGGCTTCAATTGGCAGCGTTTGCATCATGGGCACCAGCAAACTTTCGTCGGCCAGGATGATGGCTGTTTTCTCCGGATCATCTGCAAAAGCAGCCAGCGATTCAAAGTCTATTCGTTCGGTTAAAACTTTGGCTTGTGCCGCGTGTCCCTGCGTTTTGATCACATCGACGATGCTTCTTTTATCGCCTAAAAATGTGTGCCCGGGAAAGCTGTTGATTAAACCGCTGCGAAAAATATTCCGCCGAAGGAAAACACCGGCTTCCTGCAGCTCATCCTGCAAATAATAATCGTCTGTATCAAAATAAAACAGCGCGCAACCGCTTTCCTGCCATTGCTTAAACAGCTTTTCTTCGCATTTATTTAAAGCATTGAAACCAATGAAAATGATTTTTTTATACGGAGAAATAAACCCGGGCAGATCGGCTGTTCCTTCAGCCAGGCGGCGGTAAGTTTGAGCGGTAGTAATCAAACCCTGGTTTTGCAAAGCCTGGTGAAAATTACGGTACAAAGCCGGCATCCGTTTCCATAATTCCAAAAACTTTTGCTGGTGCGTGCGTTGCTTATCCGCAGAAAAAGACGACCAGAAACGCTCCAGGAACTGCTGCTGCTCTTCGGTAAAATGGCTGAACTGCTGCTGGATTTGGGCAATATCTTCCAGTTGTGTAAATAAAGCTTCGGCGTTGACCAGATCATAATCCACTTCAGCAAAATCACTCAGGATGATATTGGCCATTGGAAAAAACTGATCGGGCGAAAATGTGGGTTTGCCTTCGGCGATGAGCAGCTTGTTAAACTCCTGGTGCAGGATAAAAAACTGCTTCAACTGATCGGGCACCACCAAACTGGTGGAAGCCGCAAAAAACGAGGAAACGGTAAAAAAAGCAGGGCTAAAAGAAGCATTGCCCTGCAGCCCGCCCAAGTGCTTTTTTAGGAAAGCTTCGGGGCGTTTATTGTTGAAAATGATTGCGGCGTTTTTTAGATCATCACCCAAACGGGCAATTAAATCGGCAGCAACATCATGGAGAAACGGAATCATTTCGATCTTTAAAATTAAAAATTGTACGCCATTTTAAGCAGCAAATAGTTTTGCTGGTTGTGGCTAACTTCCCAAGTTTGCGCAGGTAAAAATTGGAAGCCTATTTTTTGGTAGCAACTAATGGCCGGCAAATTATCTTCCAGCACAAATAATTCAACGGTTTTAGTTTGAAATTTCTTTTTGCATTCTGCCAATAATAGGTGGATAAAAGCAGTACCATAACCTTTTCCACGGTCGGCCGGGTTGCCAATCAGCAATCGCCCAATTCGCGGAATTTGGTTTTCCTGCGGGATGATCTCACCAAAAGCCAATGCTTCTTTTGCGGCACCTAATCCGATATAAAAATAACGGTCGGGTTTTCTTTGCTGATAACACGCCAATTGTTCTTCAGTTATCGGATAAGAAAATTCCGTTCCTGCAAATTGAAAAAGCAGGTCAGGACTGGTAATCCATCGGCTCAAAAAATCAAAATAAGCATGGCTGTATGTTGTAATCGTCATTAATGTTATTTTTGTGATCCTTAAAAATTAGTTGTGGCAACATTAATTGTAGAAGTGAAGTGGATGACGGTAAGCTAAAAATGGTAAAAGATGTATCAAAAGCCATTGGGGTAAAGGGTACATAAAAAACATTTTTGCGGAAAAAATTCCGAACAAGCTACGGTAGAAGTTATTAAAGATGCATTCCATGGCAAGATTGCCAAAGTAAAAAGCGTGGACGAATTTTTAAAAGCATTTGATTGCTTTGTTTCCAACAAGAAATAACAGCAACATTTTATTAAGTTTGTAACAGTTAATTTTATTAAGAAAATGACAGCATCCCAATCACTTCGATTATATGAGTTAACGTTAGAATTTGTTAAGGATAAAGACAAAGCAAAAGAATACGTTTCCAAAATTGAGGAAGTTGTAGATCAAAAATTTAAAGATAAAGAAACTGTTTTAACAACAAAGGTTGATTTAGCAGAAGCTAAATTAGATATTATAAAATGGATGGTAGCAACTGGAATAGCAGTAACAGGCTTAGTAGTTGCATTTATAAAATTGTTGTAATGTAATTAAACTACCTCATACCGCCACCAATTCCTGCAAAAACCCGTAATACAAATAACTGCTAACCTTATTATAACCCATGTCTGTTAATAGTTTTCGATAGGATTTTACCTGCGTAAAATGTTCGGGGCGCTGATCGGAAGTAAATTTAAAATCAATGATGAGCACTTCATCGTTTCCGATCAGAACTTTATCCGGCCGGTAACTTTCGCCTTTACTGTCGATGATGGTTTGCTCGCTCAGGTTTTGGTAAGGCTTGCCGAGCAACGCTTTAAGCTGAGGATTTTGCAAAACACTCAAAGCATTGATTTTTATCCCTTCTTTTTCTGCTTCGCGGATCAACCCTTCCTGCTGCATTTCGCTGATTACTTTTGGCAACTTAGTGGTATCTATGGTTCGGGCAAGGAGTTCGTGCAGGATAATGCCTTTATGCTGTGCTGCGTCCCCGCTCAACAGGTCCAGCTTAGTCCAGACCTTTTTGCCGGCCAAAGCCTGGCTTAACCGCTGTGAAACCGGATATTTCTTCAATTGGATCTTTCCTGCTGATGCTTCTTTTATGCCTGCTTTTTTGGCAACAGGTTCATCAATGATAAAACTATCGGCTGTTGGTTGCGCGTTTAATCCTGCTACCGGAATTTTTAATGCTTCCAGGATCAGGTCGCCTGCCACACTTGTTTTACAATCGTTTTTCCCCTGGCCGGGTGCGGTAATGTACAAATGATTGCGCGTGCGGGTAGCGGCAACGTACAACATGTTCAGTGCATCCATCAAGTTAAACAGCATCTCTTCAAAATAAGCTTTGGAAAAAGCCGATTTTCCCAAGGCTTTTTTATAATTAACAGGCACAACACTTAGTTTTTCATAAGGCGTATCGTGCGTATCTACCCAAAAAATACTGTCCCTCATGCCGTCCAGATCCCAACTGCAAAAGGGCAGCATCACCACATCAAAAGCCAGTCCTTTGGATTTATGGATCGTCATTACCTGCACCGCATCGTTTTGTGTTCCCGATGGCAGTGATTTTAGCCTGCCTTCCTCTTCCCACCACTCTAAAAAACGCGTAATGCCCAGTTCGCCTTGCTGTGTAAACCTGGCCAGCATATCCCGGAAGGCAAACAAATAAGGCAAATGCTGTTGCTGCTGGCCTAAATTGTAAACGGCAATCAACTGCTCGGCCAGTTCGTTCAGCGGTAGTTGTTGCCAGGTGTAAAAGTTGCGGCAAAGTTCGGGCGGCAGCAGGTTTTGCATTCTGCTAACGGGCGTATCTTTCAGGCTGATCCAAGTATTGGCAGGCACGCTTTTGCCCAACTGTTTGTAATACAAAGCTACACATAACCCTTTGTACAGCATCGATTGCTCATTTTGTGTCACCATTAGTTGCAATGTGCCGACCAGTAGTTTTACAGCAGAATTGTTGTTGATGAGCAAAGCCTCTCCGGAAAGGACTTCATAAGAACCGTATTTTTCACCTGACTTTTCGTGCCTGATTTTCCGTGCCTGCTGATCGTCCATTAAATGTGCGATTACTTCCCTGGCTTCCCGGTTGCTGCGTACCAGGATACAAATCTGACCTGCCTGATATCTGCCCGAACCAATCCAATCGTTTAGTTTTTCTGAAAGATGGAGGAGTGCCGCTTCCCGAACTTGTGAGGCACGGTAAGCATTATTTTCTACCGGTAAAAACAGTACTTCAACAGAACCTCCGGGCAAAGTGCTGGCCGCTTTTTTTTGAAAACTTTGCAGGTAAGCATCCGGGATGATATGATCCAATCCCATTACTTTCCACCATTCGTTGTACAATTTTTCGCTGCCCTCCTCCAAAACTTTATGATTGATTAGGTTTTGGAGGAGCTTGGGGATTTCCTGAAAAAGATGGTTGTTAAAATCAATTATGTTGGCTGCACTGCGGTAATTTTCCTGAAGACTGTCTGCAACAATGTTATGAACACCAACATCTGTTTGTGCTTTTTCATGCAAAATGCGCCAGTCGCCATTACGCCAACGATAAATGGACTGCTTTACATCGCCCACAATTAAATGATCGATAAACTTTCCATTTGCTTCTGCCAGCGCGTTTTGCAGCAGCGGCAAAAAGTTGTCCCACTGAAAAGCGGAAGTATCCTGAAATTCATCAAACAGGAAATTTTTATACCGGCTGCCCATTTTCTCCCAAATGAAGGAAGGGTTGTCCTGCTGATCTGCCGTGATGCCTTTTAGCAGATACTGCGCATCACTAATGAGCAAGGTTTGGTTTTCTTCGCGGTAATCTTTCAGCAAACCGGCCATTTCCTGCATCAGCCTTAAATAATACAAGTTGGTGTTGATGGCTTTGGCCATTTCGTACTGGCCGGTTTCGGTATCAAAAAAACTTTGGATGGAAGTTAAAACCGGATTAAGCCGATGGTATAATTTGGTTACAGAAGCCGTCAGGTTACCGCCTTTCTGGTATTCTTCCGGACTGTCGATCACCTTTTTTATACCGGTAAAAACAGCATCATCGCCTACTGCCAGTTTGTTGAGTTTGTTGAGCGGATGCCGCGACTTCCCTTTCAGTTCATCCAAAGCAACGCCAGATTGCTCCCAAACCTGCAAAGCATCTGCAGCGAGCACTTTAAGTTGTTCTTCGTATAAAGCAATATGGGCGCGGGTCAGCTTCATCAGATCCTGAAAAGTAGCAGCAGCATCCAGATCTTTCAATGCGCTTTCAAAAGGCTGGTAACGTTCTTTAAAAATCTCGCTTGTTAAATCGAGCAGTTCGCGGCGGTAGTTCCAGCTTTTGTTGTCGTTCACCCGGTCCAATGCCAGATTGATGATCCACTGCAGCAGTTCCGGCTTTTCGTCCAGCCGTTCGTTCAGCTTATCCGCCAAAGCATTTTTTACTTTTTCCTGGTTCATTTCCAGCTTGTAACCGGCGTCCAAACCCAGTTCGAACGTAAAACTGCGGATCACCTGCTGCACAAAACCATCAATGGTATTGATGGCAAAACGACTGTAATCATGTAAAATGCGCCGGTAAATTTTGTGTGCACGCTCCTGCAATTGGTTTGAGTTGAGCAAAGGGTGTGCTTGCTGAATGATCTTCCTGAAACCAGCGGCACTTTCTTCTCCCAAAGCCAGCGAACGCAGCACACTTAAAATGCGGCTTTTCATTTCCTCCGTGGCCTTGTTGGTAAAAGTTACGGCCAGTACTTCGCGGTACTTCAGTTCATGGTCAAACAAAAGCGTCAGGTAATGCGCGGTTAAGCTAAAGGTTTTGCCGGAGCCTGCCGAAGCCTGTAATATTTTGAGCGGTTTTTGCAAAGCGGAGTTGGTATTCACTACGCTATTATACTAAAAAAAACGGATAAAACCCAGTAGCTAATGCTTCTTTTACCGGTATAAATTTATACCTGAAAACCCATCTAAACAATTTTTTCCCTTTTCCCGGAATCCAGGCTTCTATAAATTGCATCTACCACTTTCATATCTTTCAAACCTTCTTCCCCCGGTACGCGTGTCGGTTTTTTCTGAATGACACAATTGGCAAAATCATCCATTTGCAAAGCCTGCTGGTTAACATTTGGGATGTTCATCGGTCCGTTAGAAGTTTTCCCATCCAAACCGCCATAACCATACGCGGGTTCCAGTTCAAAAAACCCTTTTGCTGTTTTTGCTTTTAGAGAGCTCCAGTTGTTGTTGTAGCTGGATTTTCCTTTCGACATAAAACCATTCGGAAATTCCAGCTCCCAGAAAACCGTTTCGTCCACCTCTTTAAACAAATCCAGCTTCGTTTTTTCCTGTGTCGCTTTTACCGCAACTGGCTCTTGCCCTAAAGTATAGCGTGCGCCTTGTATGGCGTAAATGCCCATGTCCATTAATCCACCGCCGCCTGCCAGCGCTTTTTTTAACCGCCAGGCATTCGGGTCGCCGCCGTAAACAAAGCCGTTCGCCGTTTCTAATTGCGTTACTTTCCCTAACACCGCTTGCTGGCCCAGTCGCATTACTTCTATATGGTGCGGATCAAAGTGTAAACGGTAACCGATGGAAAGCATCCGGTTTGCTTTTTTGCAAGCTGCAATCATTTCCATGCAATCGGCAGCGTTTAGGGCCATTGGTTTTTCGCAGATCACGTGCTTTCCGGCTTTTGCTGCGCGGATGGTAAACTCTTTGTGCAAAGCAACCGGAAGCACTACGTAAATTAGATCAATATCCGGGTTTTGGGCGATGGAATCGAAGTTCTGGTAGTTGTAAATATTTTTCTGCGGGATGTTGTATTTTGCCGACCAGGTTTTTGCTTTTTCCGGTGTTCCCGTTACAATTCCTGCCAGATAACAGTTTTTGGTTTGCTGTAAAGCCGGCGCTAATTGCCCGCCTGCATAATTTCCTAATCCAACTAAAGCAATTCCGAGTTTTTTAGTTGGTAAAAGAAGCTCATCAAAGGATGAAAGTGCGGAACTTAAAGTTAGCGCACCGGCACCAAGGGATAGTTGACGGAGAAAATTACGGCGGGAGAAAGGGTTGGTTTTCATACAGATGAAGGTTATTAATGTTGAAACCCAAATAGTGCGATGCTTGTTTTACCAATGAAAAATTTGGTTACACACACTGCCAAACCGCATCAACAAACCACTTTTTATCGTCAAAAAAATGCTTCGCAAGTTGAAACCCTGTTTCATTTGCCAGCTGATCTGTTTCCTCCAAACTATATTTTTGCGATACTTCCATATCGATCAGTTCGTTTTCTTCAAACTGGATTAAATGATCACCCAACTTTACCTGCTGCCTGGCCAAACTTATCAAATAACTCTTACAGGTTCCGGTTTCGGGGTTGTAAGTTGGATAATGGTCAAACTGATGGATCTGAAAATCAGCCTGCAATTCGCGGTTGATTCGGCTCAATAAGTTTAGATTGAAGTTTTTGGTGATGCCTGCTGCATCATTATAAGCAGCAAGAATGGTTTTTGGGTTTTTTTTGAGATCAAAGCCGATAATTACCAAATCATCCGGAGATAATTCATGGCGCAATGCAGAACAAAACCCCAATGCTTCTTTTACCGGCATATTTCCAATGTTTGATCCCATGAACAAAACAACTTTTGGCCTCGACGAAAGCTGACGTGCTTCTTTTAGCATGTCAAAATAATCGCCATTAAGGCCGTGCATGTGCAAACCGGGCAGTTTTGCAGGCAGGTTTTGCTCCAGCAGGTTAATTATATTTACTGAAATATCGATCGGCAGATAAGTAAAATCAACCCGGGTTTCCAACAGGTATTGCAGCAAATAAGTGGATTTTGTGGCATCACCAGCGCCCAGTTCAATCAAATCAAAAGCAGGAAAACGATCTGTAATGATTTTAGCCAGTTCTGCTGTTTGTTCCGAAAAAATTTCAAGTTCGCAATTGGTCAGGTAATATTCCGGGCAGTTCATGATGTCCTGGAAAAGTTTATCGCCAGCGGCATCATAAAAATATTTGGATTGGAGTTTTTTGGGGGAAGCTGTTAGTCCTCCTAAAACATCCTCATAAAAAGTTTTATAATGCTTCTTCTGTGCAGATAAATGATCCGGCATAATTTCAGTTATAGTATTGATATTCATATTGATAAAAATTATTTGGCCAACCTAACGCCGGTGTATTGCCAGCGCAAATGCGGGTGGAAAAAGTTGCGGTACGTTTTTCGGCTATGCCGGGGGGAAGTAACATCGGAAGCGCCGCGTAAAACCATCTGGTTCACCATGAATTTGCCGTTGTACTCGCCGATAGCCCCGGGAGCAGTTACAAAACCCGGATAAGGCAGGTAAGCACTGTTGGTCCATTCCCAACGCCGGCCCCAATTTAGTTTTTCGGCAGCAACTTCCCATTCAAACTCTGTTGGCAAGCGCAAACCCTTCCAATTGGCATAAGCAGCAGCTTCGTAAAAACTGACATGGCAAAGAGGATCAGTTGGTTTAACCGCTTCTAATCCGCCTAAACTATAGTTGTACCATTCGCCATCGATTTGATGCCAGTAAAGCGGCGCATTAATACCGTTGCTTTTTACCCAATCCCAGGCTTCAGCGTGCCAAAAACGAAAGTTTTGGTAACCGCCATCATTCATAAATTCCAAATATTCTGCATTGGTAACCGGCGCATTGGAGATCTCATAATCAGCTAAAAAAACAGTATGACGGCCCTGTTCATTATCAAAACAAAAATCCCCGCCTTCGTGCCCGATCTGGTACAATCCCGATTTTATGGGGATAAAAACAGCATTGCCTTTTAAATCCCCGCTCTGCGGATACTGCCTGGCATAAGCCGGGAACAAAGGGTTATGGCCTAAAATGTATTTAATGTCCGTCCACAACAGTTCCTGGTGCTGTTCTTCGTGGTTAAACCCCAAGACCAGCAATTCCTGCAACTCAGCTGAAACAGGTTCGGCCAGTAATTTTTCCATTGCCTCATCCACGTAATCCCGGTAAGCATAAACGTCTTCTACTGTCGGCCGACTTAAATTGCCACGATTGGTACGGATGACGCGTGCGCCAACAGTTTCGTAATAACTGTTGAAAACGTAGTTATAATCCGGGTTGAATTCCTGGTAAGCGGTTACATTAGGTTTCAGAATAAAGGTTTCGAAGAACCAGGTGGTATGCCCCAGATGCCATTTCGGGGGGCTCACATCGGGTACAGGCTGCACCACATAATCCTCGGTTTGCAGCGGCTGGCATATTTGTTTTGATCGCTGGCGAACGGTTTCATATGCTTGTAATAAATTCATGCTACTCTTTTTCAAGATATGTTTTAAGGTTGGATATTGATTTTAGATGAAGTTCGCGTGCTTGTCTTCTACGCATCATCAACGCATAAGTATTGTTAAAACCAATGGGTTTTAACCATTCTAAAGCAAACTGATGTTCAAACTCCTGTTTAACATAATTATACACTTTGAGTTTGCTGCCGCTGATCGAATCGGTTAATTTTTGTGAAGGCTGCAAAAGTACCAGCAAGCCCGTCCCGGTATATTCCGGGTAAAAATCAATCTGTTTATTGGTTAAAGCATCAAAACAGATTTTAGTGCCGCCCAATCCGGTTTTGGTAGCAACGGCATAATCGGTATAACCTCTGATCAAATCAGCATACATGGCCGCCAGAATATACTGCTCACCAAATATTTTTGAGCCGATTCGTACCGTACCGTTTTTTCCGTTCCGGGAAGGACGATAAAGCTTCTTTTGCACCAGAAAATCATGCGCCACGTTTTCGGGTGATTGCTTGAGATAATCTACCCTGAAATTCAAGTCCGTCATGGTAGAATCGTTGATCGTGCCAGACAATAAGTTCAAAGTCTTTTCTAGTTCCGGGAATTTCTGGAGTGCGTCTTTCCGCACAATCGGCGCACAGTAATAAGGCGGAAAAATATGCTTGTCATCCTCCAAAATTGTCAGGTCAAACGCTTTTAAACGGCCATCGGTGCTGTAACCGCTGATGACATCCAAGTGCTTTTCAAAAGCCGCTTTGTACATCACGGCATCGCTGATTACCACTGTTTTAATTTTCAACCCATAAACTTCCCGTAATCCTAAATCTCCGTCTCTCCTTCCCATAAATTCAGGCGTAAAACCAGCCAGCAGTTTACTTTTATCCGCTATCGGAACAAAATAAAAGGACGATAAAAGAAGTATCCCTGCCGGGATCAGCCACAAAAATAATTGCATTTTTTTGATGCTGAGGTTTTGTATCCGCGACAGCAGAAAATCTAAAATCACGGCAAGTAAGGCTGCCGGAATAGCGCCGGCCAGAATCATGTTGGTATTGTTAAGGGAAATACCGCCGAAAATAAATTCGCCCAAACCACCGGCAGCAATAAAAGCGGCCAGCGTGGCCACGCCAACATTGATCACAGTTGCCGTGCGGACACCGGCCAACAAAACCGGCAGCGCCAGCGGCAATTCAACTTTAAAAAGTATTTGCCAACTGCTCATGCCCATGCCACGCGCTGCTTCTTTTACCGTTGCATTTACTTCGTTGATGCCCGTAAATGTGTTGCGGATGATAGGCAACAGCGCGTATAAAAACAACGCTACAATTGCCGGTTTCGGGCCGATGCCCAGCAAGGGGATCATAAAACCAAGTAACGCTAAACTCGGGATGGTTTGTAGAACCCCGGCAAAACCCAGCACGCTTCCGGCAAATTGCTTTTTCCGTGCGATCCAAATCCCAAGCGGCAAACCGATCAGCATCGCCAAGAGCAGCGAAACGAAGGTTAAACCCAAATGTTCCAGCGTTTGCGACAACAGTTTTTCGTGTTCCTGCTGCATAAACCCCCATAAACTTTGCTGCCGGTTGTTCATGGCACCAGTTTTTTATAGGTAAAAAAAGCATCCATCAATTCCTGAAAACTGGCTTGTTTCCAACTATTGGTTTTGGGTTGATGAATGCTGATCTCCGTTAAGTTATTTTTTTGAAGGACGGAAATTGTTTCCCATACACTGCTTTTTGAAGAAACTTCGGGCACTGATTTTATGCCGGTAAAAGAAGCATGCTGTTCCCACAGATCCTCTAAAGAAACAGCCTTCAGTTCCAATTGCAAACGCTGATCGTCCAAAAAAGAAGCTACAAAAGGTGCGGCAGGCTTAAACAGCAATTCCGCCGGTGTCCCTATTTGTTTGATCTTTCCGGCATCCATCAGACAGATTCGATCCGCCATTTCAAAAGCTTCCTGCACGTCATGCGTTACCATCACGATGGTTTTCCGCTTCAGCTCGTCCAGGTTTTTAAATTCCTTTCGGATGGCAGCGCGCGTGATCGGATCCAAAGCGCCAAAAGCTTCGTCCATCAACAAAACCGGCGGGTCGGCCATTAAAGCACGCGCCAACCCAACACGCTGTTGCTGTCCGCCGCTCAGTTCGTTTGGGTATAAGGCTAAATAATTTTCCGGCAGGTGCAGTTTCTCCAGCAAAACCTGCGTTCGCCGCTTGATTTTCTGCTGGTCCCATTTCAATAATTTAGGAACGATAGCCATGTTTTCGGAAACAGAATAATGCGGAAACAGGCCGTTGTTCTGCAACACATAACCGATGCCGCGCCGCAACTGGTCCGGGTTTTGCTCCAGCACGTCTTTACCGTTTACGCTGATCCTTCCGCCCGAAGGCTCGGTCAGCCGGTTGATCATTTTAAGTGTCGTGGTTTTTCCGCATCCGCTGGTGCCCAAAAGTACCAAAGTTTCACCCTCCTTTACTTCAAAAGAAATGTCGTCAACAGCAGCAGTTTTGCCGAAATGTTTGCTCAGGTGCTCAGCAATTATCATAAAGCAAGTTACGCTTCTTCTATCGTCATAAAAAGATTGTTGATCGATTCTGACAAAGTTGGGTGTGCAAATATATTTTCACGTAGTTGGTGTGCCGTTATTTTCCCCTGCATGGCCATTTGTAAAACCGCCATTACTTCGCCGCCTTCGTAACCCAAAACGGTTGCGCCCAGGACCTGATTGGTTTTGGCGTCCACAACTGCCTTCATAAAACCTTTTGTTTCATTGGTTTCTACCGCGCGCGCCACTTTATTCATCGGAAGTTTAGCCACCAGAATATCTAAACCTTGTTTTCGTGCTTCATTTTCTGATAAACCAATGCGCCCTAACTGCGGGTCAGTAAACATACAATACGGAACCGGCCGGCCTTTAATCGATACACCGGCGTTTTCCAACACGTTTTTCAATACCACCAAATGATCGTTATAAGCAATATGCGTAAAAGCCGGGCCTGGTTTTACATCGCCCAAGGCATAAATCCCTTCGGCAGTGGTTTCTAATTTATCGTTTACTTTGATATAACCTTTTTCATCTACTTCAACTCCCGTTTTTTCCAATCCGAAGTTTTTAGTTTGAGGAGAACGGCCGACGGCAATCAGCAAGTGTGAAGCGGTGATTTGCTGCTGCTGATTGTCTTTTTCGATGGTCAGCATAATTTTTTGACTGGCTGATTGTTCCAATTTAACAGTTGTGGCTTCAGTTATCATGTTGATGCCCTCTTCCTTCAAAAACCCGGTTACGGCTTCGCTAATATCTTCATCTTCTTTAGACATGATCCTTTTACCTTTTTCTAAGATGGTTACTTGAGAGCCAAAACGGGAGAACATCTGCCCAAATTCCAAACCAATATAGTTACCGCCGATGACGATCAGGCTTTCGGGCAGTTCTTTCAATTCCAAAATAGAAGTGGAAGTAAGATACGGTACTGTTTCTATGCCTATAATTTCGGGGATGGTAGTTTTGGCGCCGGTATCAATAAAGATCAATCCGGCAGTCAATTCTTCTTCGCCACCGGCATTAAATTTAACGTTTACTGTTTTTTTGCCGGTAAAAGAAGCATCGCCAAAAATAAGGTCTAGGTTTGGTGTTTCCTCCAAACCTTGCTGTCCGCCGTTTCGGGATTTTTCTACAATGGCTTCTTTTCGTGCCATGATTGCAGGAAAATCGACTTTGAAACTTTCTACTTCTATGCCCAGATCTGTCCGGGTGGCCATGTAAGCCATCCGTGCCGAAGCAACAAGCGCTTTGGTTGGTGTACAGCCATCGTTTACACAAGTGCCGCCAATAAAACGCTTCTCAATAATTGCTGTTTTTTTACCTGCTTTGGCCAGTTTTTTAGCCAGAGGCGTACCAGCCTGGCCGGAACCGATCACAATTGCATCATACGTTTTCATAGACGTGGCTCTATTGCGTTACTTTTACGCCCTTCCAAAAGGCAACATAGTTTTTGATTTGTGCTGCTGCGTCTTTGGGTTCCGGGTAAAACCAGGCAGCGTCCGGGTTTTGCTTTCCCTCTACATCCAAAGTATAATAAGATGCCAGGCCTTTCCAGGGGCAAGTGGAGTGTGTGGAAGATGGCTTTAAAAATTCCTGTTTAACTGCTTCCAGGGGAAAGTAGTGGTTATTTTCGACTACTATGGTATCACCGCTTTCAGCAATGATCTGGTTGTTCCATTCGGCTTTCATAGTTTGGTTTGATTTAATGGTTTACGTTCAATCAACTGCATTTTGCAGAATAAGTTTTATCTTAAACAAAACCAATTTTAGCCCTATAAAAAAAGCATCCCTGTATTTTGGATGCTTCCTTTAGCACATAATTTTTAGTCCATCGGCATACCGCCACCGCCCGGCCTTCCGCCACCGCCACCTTCCCTTCGGAAACCACCACCTCTAAAATCATCCTGCTGCTGCGGTGCTTTTCCGGCAAATTTTTGAAGCCTCAAAGTAAAGCTCAGCAAATAATATCTGCCCAAACGGTTGACATTGGATATGCTGTAGCCGGTACCGTTTGGTGTGTAAGAATAACCTGTGTTTTGGTTAAACAGATCGTAAGCAGCTAAGCGAATTGTAGCGGCATTGTTTTTTAAGAAACGGCGTTCTACATAAGCATTCAGAATATTGGGGTTAGTTTGGCCAACGCCTGTATAGCCGCTGTTGATCGTTTTTGTATAATCATAACTAACGGTATAATTTTTCCACAAGTAGTTTTTGCCGTTCAACCCCAACGTAAGTGTTTTCACCAAAGAGTTTTGAAAATTATTGCTTTGAATAGAATTATTGGTTTTATTAATGCTGTAACTGGAAACAACCTGCGCATCAATAATATCGGTAATATCTACACGAAAACGAACACCCGGAGTTACAGACAAGGTTTTGGCAATGTTTTTCTCCGTGGTCATCGTTTCTGTATTACTTGCCTGATCATAATTTACGTTGCTGCTGTAACCGATATTATTGGTATAACCAACATTGCCATTCAGCATTAAAGTGTATTTGCGCTTGTCCCAGGGCTTGGCAAATGCAAAGAAAGCGTTGGAGGAATAATAGCCGTTTGAGTTGAGGTAGCGTGTTAAATACGTATTTTGCAACTTGACGTTCAATGGGTCAGTTTTTGGATAACGAATGGAATTGGTAACGATTTTATTCTGGGTTTCATTGAAGTTTATGTTGGTGAAAAGGATATTGCCCGTAGCAAAATCAAACTTATTATACCTTACAGAAAAATTATTGTTGAACTCCGGATTCAAATTCGGATTTCCCTGCACCGGATATAGGGCATTTGAAAAATCAATCACCGGTTGCAAATAATTAAAATTAGGCTGATTGCTTGATCCGTTGTAATTGGCGCTCAAAGACTGGCTGCGTGAAAAGTTATAGATGTAACGCGCCGTTGGGATGATGTTAAAGTTGCTAACATGCGTTCTTTGTCCGCTGGTTGGGGAAAAGCCATCCAATACAGAAGGCTGTGCACCGAGACCCAGGGTGTAATTGTACTTTTTCCCGATCACACGGTAGTTCAGCCCAAAACGGTTGGTGGTGAACGTGTAATTGTAACTATTGCTCAACAGGCCGTATTGCATTATTTCGTTATTGTTTGTCAGCGTATCGGTAGCTTTATCGCTATTGGTATAGGAATGATTTAAAGCATAATTGAATTCCAGATACGCTATTTTACCTATAGGTTCCAAATAAGACACATTGGTACTGTAACTGGTTGTGCGGCTGTTGGTATTGATCATCTGGTACTTTGGCGCGGCCGGGTAACCTACGGTATAAATGGTAGTTGGATTATCAAACTGATTGGTTGTAGCTGTATTGACGTTGGCGTTGATGCTTAGATTTCGCCGGGTAGCATGGAAGCGGTGATTATACAATAGGTTTGCACCGTAATTAGGGGATGTGGAATGATCTGTGGAAGCCTGGTTATAACTGACATTGTTTACATTACTCACAAAATTATTGACAATGTCATTTGATGCGGTATTGGTACTATTATAAGAAAAGGTAGGCGTAAACTTAAAATAGTTGATGGTGTCCGGTTTGTACTCCATGTTCCAGGTCAACCGGTGATTGACTGTCCGGTTATACTGCGTGCTGTTTTGATTGTTGGTGCTGGTAACCCCGGAATTCGAAAGCTGCTGGAAAGTACTGCTGATCGTATTTACCTGATTGTTAGAGAAGCTGTAACTACCGTAAACAGATAGTTTCTTTCCCCATTGGTCCCTAAAATTTAAGCCGATAGATTTTGCATCGGTGATCCCATTGGTTGGCGTAGTTGTACCTGCGCCCTGCAAAGCATTTCCCCTGCCGCCACCGCCGCCCCCAAAACCGCCGCCGCCACCACGGGCTACACCGCCGCCGGAAAACGTGAAAGTATTGATGTTGGTATTGTTTAAGTTGCTTAATAAAGATATTTGGCGGTCTCCTTTGAAACTAAACAAATTGACCGTACCCAAATAACGGTTATAATCCTGGTTATTGCTGATGGTTGAAGGGCTTGTCGGATTGCTGGCACTGGTACTGGTGGCAGGCAAAGCGTCACGGCCGTCGCCTGCTGTTGCCTGTAAAGAATAACCCACATTACGGTCTGGCCGGATCACAATATTCATAATCCGCTCCGGTTCTCCCGTTTTCACGCCGGTTAAATTTGCCTGATCGCCATAATCATCGATCATCTGGATACTTTGAACCACATCGGCAGGCAAATTTTTAGTAGCCGATTTAATATCACCCCCCATAAAATCTTTACCGTTGATCCTGACTTTAGTTACCGCTTTCCCCCGGTCGGTAACGTTTCCGTCTTTATCCACATCTACGCCGGGCAACTTTTTCAGTACGTCTTCTACCGGTGCATTTTCACGCACTTTATAAGCATTTACTTTAAAATCCACCGTATCTTCTTTTAAAACTACCGGGTTTAGGCCAACAATGGTTACACCTTTTAACTGGTTAAGTTCTACTTTAAGTTTAATTATACCCAAATTAATCGTTGCGGTATTTTGATTTTGGATAAATCTGCGGTTAACGATTTGAAATCCGATTAAACTAACAGTCAGCCTGAATTCTGCTGATTTAACTTTCGGAAAAATAAATGACCCGTCTAAATTAGCTGCAGTGGCTAAAGTATCTGATGCAGAAACCAACCTGACACTTGTTCCTGGCAAAGAAACTCCGGTTGTATCCTGGATCACGCCCCGCACTTCATGTAAAGTTTGTGCATGTAAAGCACTTACTGTCAGCAAAAAAAGAATAAGGAGGTATATCGGTCGTTTCATAAATATTTACAATAAAGTACTAAACCTGGGATTTTACCAGTTAACCTTATGGTGCAAATTCGTAAAAGTTTTTCCCCGTTTAAGCAAGGCCGTTGTAACATTCATGTGATTCACATTAATGTTGCATTCCAACTGCTTTAAAGGCAATTTATGTTGACTTTTGCTATTGTAACAATTTTACGATAACACCTGCAACTATCCTGTAATAGCGCCCTATCCTTATTAGCTTTTAAGTTTGTCCATCTTGTTTCATCAGAATAAATTTGATTTTTAACCGGCAATGAAGCTTTACCGCCTTATCCATTTCGCTTTTTAAGCGGGGGTTTATCAAGGTTTCATATTTTAAGTTCTGTAAAATCTGAATACTTCTTTTGCAATGCTTTTTTTAGATTTGTGTAGGACGTAAAACCGTCTTCAAAAAAAAATCCTGAACAACGGAAGCATCAGCAACCGAAATTCAGGATCTGTATGTACTTGAAATCAGAAAGTTTTATGCTTGCTGAACGTCGTTGTTAATATCAGACGATTTTTCTTTTACTTTTGATTTTACATTATCAACCACCTCATCTGTGTATTTGGTAGCCTCATCTTTGTACTTGTTCAATTCCTCTTCGCCGGTTTTTACTTTTTCTTTGATCGTGTCCCAGCTGCTTTTAGTGGTTTCAACAAGTGCGTTACGGGTTTCTTCGCCAGCTTCCGGTGCAAATAATATACCTAAAGCAGCGCCTACGGCTGTTCCTAACAGGAATATGCCCAAGCCTTCAACAGAATTTTTCATAAGTGATGATTTTAAGGGTTAATTTTTAGTGTCAACATTTATATAACTTGATAGTTTTCAATAATTTGTAGTTTTAACAAAATACTGTTTTTATCCCTATAAAAACAGTATTAAAATTACAAGCTTAATAGGGATAGGGCCTGCCTGAATATTACAAGAAAACCATGATTATTTTATCTCGCTGCCGTTGTTTTAGCGAAAGCGTCTAACCCGCTTTGCAAAAAGTTTTTGTAGTTCACCGCAGTATAATCTGCGCCTTGGGGCGGAACCAGTAAGTTGCCGCCATCATCCAATAAAACGTAAAAAGGCTGCGAATTGGCTTTAAACCTGGAAGCCTGGAACTCGCTCCACTTATTTCCGATCGTTTTGATCTTTTTACCTTGTGCGCTTACAGTTTGCTCCCTGGGTTGCAAGTCTGTTTTATCGTCCACGTAAAGCTGCAGCAACACAAAATCATTACTGATTAGGTTATAAACAGCTTTATCCGTCCAAACACTGGCTTCCATTTTACGGCAATTTACACAGGCATGTCCGGTAAAATCAATCATAACCGGCTTATGGTTTTTCTTTGCATAAGCCAAGGCTTCATCATAATCAAAAAAAGCGTTCAAACCCAAAGGTGCTTTAAATATGGAAGCATATTTATGAGGAGATTCATTGTTTTGGGTTGAAGTATTGCCGGAAGTTCGATTATTTGCGGTGAGGCTTGGCGTGTACAAATCAAAATCCTGTGTTTGCTGCGGCGGCAAAAAGGCAGAGATCGATTTTAATGGCGCGCCCCACAAACCAGGAACCATATAGATGGTAAAGGAAAGTACGATAATAGCCAGGAACAAACGCGGAATAGAAACATGATCTACCGGTGAATCATGCGCGAACTTTAGTTTTCCCAACAGATACAAACCCATCAAACCAAAAATCACGATCCATAGGACCAGGAATATTTCCCGGTCAAACCATTCCCAATGATAAGCCAGATCAACATTAGATAAAAATTTAAGTGCCAAAGCCAGTTCCAGAAAACCCAATACTACTTTTACGCTGTTTAGCCAGCCTCCTGATTTTGGCAGCGAATTTAACCAGGACGGAAACATGGCAAATAAAGCAAAAGGAATGGCCAGCGCCAGCGAAAAACCAAACATACCAACGGCAGGCCCAAGCAAAGCACCTGATGTAGCGGCTTGTACCAGCAGGGTACCAATTATCGGTCCGGTACAGGAGAATGAAACCAAGGCCAATGTTGCCGCCATAAAAAACAAGCCAAGCCATCCTCCTTTATCAGATTGGGCGTCCATTTTGTTTGCCCAGGCAGAAGGTAAAGTGATTTCGAAAGCGCCAAAAAAAGAAATGGCAAAAACCACCAGCAACAGGAAAAAAAGCAGGTTAAAAACACCATTGGTAGCCAGGTCATTTAAGGCATCGGCACCAAATATGATGGTGATGATCAACCCAAGGGCCACATAAATAACAATGATGGAAAGGCCGTAAATTAATGCTTTAGTGATTGCGCTGCCCCTGGACTGTGCCGTTTTGGTAAAATAACTTACTGTTAAAGGGAGCATCGGGAAGATACAAGGCATTAATAGCGCGGCAAACCCCCCAATCAAACCAGCTAAAAATATTGCCCATAGACTTTGCTGCACTTGTTTTGCTTCGATTGCCTTTACCTCTTTTTTAACCGGCACCGCTTTTGTTACCGTTGCGGTATCGGCAGGCAAAGGCGAAAACTGAACATCTCCTGTTGAAATCGTATCGCTTGCAGCAGATTGCATGGCCTGGCTTTTACTGCTAAAAACCAACAGGAAACTTAAGAATACCAGGCAGAAGAATGTTTTTTTGACATGGAACGCAAACGACATTTATAAGAGGAATAAGATTTTTATGATGCTTATTTTATCGGTATAAAAATAGTATATCCAAACAGGACTTGGGTTTGATGTTTGTCATTTTGCTGGTCGTTTTAAATTTATGCGGATAAAAGAAGCTTCTGCAAGCTCCATAAAAAAAGGCGCCTTTGTTTGAGCGCCTTTTATTTTGACTTAATTTTTTTTAGATAGAATGTACTGCTTCTGTTGTTTCAAGTACCATTTGTTCATCCACTAAAATCCTTCCGCAATGTTCGCAAACAATGATCTTTTTACGCTGACGGATATCTGCCTGACGTTGCGGCGGGATTTCGTTAAAACATCCCGAACAGGCATCCCGCTCAATCGTTACCACAGCCAGCCCGTTTTTGGCATTGTTCCTTAAACGGTTGTAAGCAAACAACAAGCGTTCCTCAATGTTTTTTTCGGCTTGTACTGTTTGCGCCGTCAGCTCTTTTTCTTCTTTTTCAGTTTCCCCGGTAATGGTGCCCAATTCTGCTTTTTTCAGTTCAAAATCTTTACGACGGTCCTCCAGATCGGCCAATGCTTTTTCATATACCTGCGTTTTAGTAGCAATTTCATAACCGAGTTCTTTTATTTTTTTCTCGCTCACCTGTACATCCAGTCCCTGGATTTCAATTTCTTTGGAAATCGCGTCGTATTCGCGGTTGTTTTTAACCTCGTTTAGCTGCGTTTCATATTTTTTGCTGTTGGCTTGTGCTTCTTTTATCAGGTTTTTTCTGGTAACCACCGCATCTTCTAAATCATCCAGGTCATTTTTTATCTTCTGGATACGGGTTTCCAAACCGGCAACTTCATCTTCCAGGTCGCTCACTTCCATCGGAAGCTCGCCTCTTACCTGCCTGATCCTGTCGATTTTGGTGTGGATAGTTTGTAATTCGTATAAAGCTTTTAGTTTTTGCTCTACTGTTTGTTCCATTAAATTATATATTTGACGGGGTTTGTATTAATTTTTGTTAAACGGATTGCAAAAGTAGGAAATTTTTTGCTGATAATTTCAGCTAATAATTCTTGTGTAAATTGCTCTGTTTCAAAATGTCCGATATCGGCAATCACAATTTTCCCTTCGGCCTCAAAAAACTCGTGGTATTTAAAATCGGCTGTTACAAAAACATCTGCGCCGGCAGCAATGGCATTTTTTAATAAAAAACTCCCGGACCCGCCGCAAACTGCAACCTTTACTATTTTTTTGCCGGTAAAAGAAGTATGCCTGATCACTTCTGCTTTCATCTGTGTTTTTATAATTTGCAAAAAACCTGCTTCCTCCTGCGGAAATGCCAGTTCGCCAATCAATCCGGCACCAACCTGCTGATATGGATTGCTGATCGGATACAGGTCATAAGCAACTTCTTCATAAGGATGCGCTAAAAAAAGTGCGGTTAAAATTTTACTTTCTATGTTGTTTGGAAAAACCGTTTCAATTCTCAATTCCTCTTCATAATGCCGGATTCCTTTTTCTCCCGCAAATGGATTGGTATTTTCCCCGGCTTTGTACGTTCCTGTTCCATCAATATTAAAACTGCATTCGCCATAATTTCCAATGTTTCCGGCACCGGCAGCAAACAAAGCTTCCCTCACTTTTTCTGCATGCGTAAGCGGTACAAATGTAACCAGCTTTTTCAGCAGGTTTTTTTGGGGTGATAAAATCCTGCAATTCTGCAAGCCCAATTGATCTGCAATGCGTTGGTTTACACCAGCAGCAACATGATCGAGGTTGGTATGGATAGCGTAAATGGCAATGCTGTTTTTAATGGCTTTTTCTACCACACGCTCTACATAGGTTTTTCCGTTAAATTTTTTTAAGCCTTTAAAAACAATGGGGTGATGGGAAATGATAAGCTGGAAGCCATCTGCAATTGCTTCATCTACAACTGCTTCTGTACAGTCTAAAGAGATTAGAGCCTGTGTTATTTCCTGATTGGGATAACCAATAATCAACCCGGAATTGTCATAGTCTTCCTGATAAGCAAGTGGTGCCATGCTTTCCAGATAAGTTGTAAGTTCATTCAATTTCATTGGCTGAAATTAAACAACTTTTTTTACCCGATAAAAGAAGTATTATTATCAGACTACCGGTTTTGAGATTTGGTAGAATCTACCCGTTTAGAATCTGTCATTAGCAATAAAGAAACTGCCAAAGCAGTAATTACACCAACCAGTAAAGCGCCGAAGATTTTTCCGGAAAAATCACTGATTGAGCTTTTTGCTACATAATTTATATACAAAATGGCAAAGGCAACCGCTACAATACCACCGGCAATTAAAATTTTAAAGCTTTCCTGCAAGCCTTCAAAAAAATTAATATTGCCGCCCAGCTCTGTGTCGCGGTATCTTTTTACGCCAAAATACAAACCAATGATCGGGATCAAAACGGAGGTATATTCTACCGGGGAAGTGCTGGTTAAAGTGGTATAACCCATAATATGCATGGCCCAAATCCAGATACCACTTAAAATACCAATGATCACACCGAATATAATTGCATTTTTCATATATCTATTTTTATGTGTTAAAAGAAGTATCTGTAAAAATCAGCTTGCTTGTATCAAACAAATAGGTAAAATTTTGTTTGCCCAAATTTAACTTTTAATAACACTTCTAAGCACATTTTCTATTTCTTATATTTGCAATGATTTGAATATTCGTGAAATTTTAGAACGATACAAGGACGATAACCGCGTTAAAAGTTTAGCTCATACACTAAATGCGCATAAGAACCCGCGTGTCCATCTTAGGGGTTTGGTTGGTTCCAGTGATGCCGTTCTGGCTATTGCACTATATTTTCTGCAGCATAAACACACTATTTTTGTGTTGCCGGATCAGGAAGAAGCAGGCTATTTCCAGGCCGACCTGGAAAACCTGCTGGACAAAGAAATTTTAAGTTTTCCGTCTTCTTTTAGAAAAGGTTTTGATTTTACACAGCCCGACAGCAGCCACGTGCTTGCCCGGGCAGAAGTTTTGAACGAACTGAACCACAGTTCGGAATATGGAAACCTGATCGTGACTTACCCGGAAGCACTGGCCGAAAAAGTAATCAACCGTGCAGCATTAGAAAAAAACACACTCGAAATTAGCCTTCAAAACAAGCTAAGCATTGATTTTATCAATGAGTTTTTAATTGAATATGATTTTGAACGAGTGGATTTTGTTTATGGTCCGGGCCAGTTTTCTATCCGCGGCGGCATTGTAGATATTTTTTCTTTTTCGCATGACCTGCCTTACCGCATAGAGTTTTTTGGCGACTTTGTTGAATCTATCCGAACTTTTGAGATTGACAGCCAGTTATCGGTAGAACATGTAAAAAGCATTACCGTTGTTCCGAATGTACAATCTAAATTCCTGACAGAAAGTAACATTTCTTTGCTGGAATATGTGGATGCAGATACTACAGTTTGGATCAAAGATGTGCAGTTTACGCTAGACATTATTAAAGATGGTTACAAAAAAGCCAACGAACTTTGGAAAGCACTGCCTGCCATCGAGAAAAATGAAAACCCGGACTGGATCGATCCAATTTATAACTTTACAGATGAAAAAATGCTGGCCGACCAGCTACGTGATTTCAAAATCGTAGAGTTCGGCAAACAGTTTTTCTACCAGCCCGACCAGACCATTACGTTTGACATTCGCCCGCAGCCTTCTTTTAATAAAGATTTTAACCTGCTCATCCATAACATTAAAAACAACGAAGCAGAAAAGATCGAGAACCTGATCCTGACAGATTCTACCCGGCAGGTGGAACGTTTATATGCCATTTTTGATGATCTGGACAAAACGGTAAAGTTTACGCCAATCGCGGTTTCTGTCCGGGAAGGATTTGTTGACCGGGAACAGAAATTAGCCTGTTATACCGATCATCAAATCTTCGACCGTTATTATAAATACAAGCTTAAAAAAGGCTATCAGAAATCGCAGGCGATCACTTTAAAAGAACTTCGGGAACTAAAACCAGGAGATTATGTAACGCATATCGACCACGGGATCGGGAAATACGCCGGCTTGGAAAAAGTGGAAGTGAACGGTAAATCTCAGGAAATGATCCGGCTGATCTACGCGGACAATGATTTGCTTTACGTCAATATCAACTCGCTGAACCGTATTTCCAAATTTAGCGGCAAAGAAGGCACGCTGCCTAAAATGAACAAGCTGGGCACCGACACCTGGGACCGGCTGAAAAAAACCACAAAAAAAAAAGTTAAGGACATCGCCCGTGATTTAATTAAGCTTTACGCCGTGCGGAAAACGCAGCATGGCAATGCCTTTTCTCCCGATAGTTATTTGCAAAACGAGCTGGAAGCTTCTTTTATCTATGAAGATACACCAGACCAGGAAAAAGCTACGAATGACCTCAAACGCGACATGGAATCCCCGCACCCGATGGACCGTTTGATTTGCGGCGATGTGGGTTTTGGCAAAACAGAAGTAGCCATTCGGGCAGCTTTTAAAGCCGTTGCCGATAGTAAACAAGTTGCCGTACTTGTGCCTACAACTATTCTGGCTTTGCAGCATTTCAAAACTTTTTCCGAACGTTTAAAAGGTTTTCCCTGTAATATTGATTACGTAAACCGCTTTAAATCCTCCAAACAAATTAAAGATACGTTACAGGATGTAACTGATGGAAAAGTGGATATTCTGATCGGTACCCATCGATTGGTGAGCAAGGACGTAAAGTTTAAAGACCTGGGGTTGATGATCATTGATGAAGAACAAAAGTTCGGTGTATCAACCAAAGAAAAACTAAAACAAATGCGTGTGAACGTGGACACGCTAACGTTAACGGCAACACCTATTCCCCGTACTTTACATTTTTCGTTGATGGGCGCACGTGATTTGTCCATCATTTCTACTCCCCCGCCAAACCGTCAGCCCGTTGTTACCGAACTGCACGTTTTTAACGATAAACTGATTAAAGAAGCGGTTGAGTTTGAAGTGAGCCGAGGCGGCCAGATTTTCTTTATTCATAACCGCGTGCAGGATTTGGCGCAACTGGGCGGCATGATCCATAAATTAGTGCCTAAAGCAAGCGTTGGTATTGCACACGGACAGTTGGAAGGCGATGCGCTGGAAGATGTAATGCTGAAATTTGTAAACGGTGAATACGATGTTTTGGTAGCGACCACAATCATTGAAGCAGGATTAGATATTCCCAATGCCAATACCATTATCATCAATCACGCGCACATGTTTGGCTTGAGCGATCTGCACCAGATGCGTGGCCGTGTAGGCAGAAGTAATAAAAAAGCGTTTTGTTATTTGTTGAGCCCGCCCTTATCTACATTAACTTCGGAAGCAAGAAAACGATTGAGTGCTATTGAAGAATTTTCTGATCTTGGCAGCGGTTTTAACGTTGCCATGCGCGATCTGGACATCCGCGGCAGCGGGAATTTATTGGGCGCAGAGCAAAGCGGTTTTATTGCAGAGATCGGCTTCGAAATGTACCACAAGATTTTGGACGAAGCCATCCAGGAACTGAAAGAAGAAGAGTTTCAAGGCGTTTTCCAGGATGAAAAACCTCGTCCTTTCGTTTCTTTTACACAGATTGATACCGATCTGGAAATCCTGATCCCGGATGAATATGTAACCAGCATTGCCGAACGCTATAACCTCTATACTGAGCTTTCCAAATTAGAAAACGAAACCGAGCTGCAGGCTTTTGCCCAACAACTGGAAGACCGATTTGGACCAATACCACGACAAGTACGAGACATGCTGAACACGGTGCGTTTACAGTGGCTGGGCAAAGCCATCGGGTTTGAAAAAGTAACCCTTAAAAAGAGCATCCTACGCGGCTATTTTATCAGCAACCAGCAATCAAAATATTTTGAAAGCGGTTCTTTTAAACACATCTTACAATTTGTGCAGGACAATCCGCGAAGATGTAACCTCAAAGAAGTAAAAAACACGTTGCGGCTTGGTTTTGAAGGCATCAGAACGATTGACCAGGCGGTGGAAATCCTGGAAGAAATGGCAGGGGTTGAAGTTTAAGAGGGCTATAATATCATTGTTTTGCCGCTTTGATTGCTTATTTGAAACCAACATTTATTTTAAAGATTCGACCTTGGCCCATATCATATCGCTAATGGCTTTCATTCCTTTGTCGCCTGGGTGTGATTGTATTCCATGGTCAGCAAATAATCCCCACGCATAATTACTCATGTCATGGCCTAACGGACTAAGTGCTACAAAAGGAGAGTATTTGCTCATGATCTTATCTACGGCATCATTTCCCCAGAACGAGCCGGCTGCTACTATTTTAGCGTTTGAATTATTCATTATAAGATAAGCCAAAAGCTCGCTGTACCGTTTTTCAAAAGCAACTTTATCAAAATCCTGTTGTACATTTTCGCCTATTCTTACAATAATCAGATCAGGCTTAGTATCTCTTAGCGGTTTTAGTTCGGCATCAAAATCATAAGTTAGAAACTCCCTTTCAAATGCGGCAACATTTTTTGCTGTTACGTTACATGCTGAATTTTTATCTTTAAAGTGAGCTGCTAATAAGTGCACAAAATCAAATTCAGCAGCACTTGCAGCCATTCCCCAATTACCGGGCCAGCCACCAGCCGGGTTTGCAGGTGTATAAGTAATACTATTGCCCAATATCAGGACATTTGAAAACTTAGTTTGTGAAGCTTCAGCGGGAGTAGCTGTTTTTTTGCATGAAACAGTAATCAGGGCTATTGTAATTAAGGTTGTCCATTTTTTCATATTCATTTCTGCAAATATGCTACGTGCTAATTGAACGGCAATTTTTTTAACGTTACATTTATAAAAAAGATTTCCTCAACAGTTATAAATTCTAAAGCATTCGAGCCAATGCTTTTTTTATGCACCAAAAACCCGTTACAATTTATTTGGGTTTTGATATAACAACGGTTGGTTGGCCTTTAAATTTCTACTGCACCAACTGATAAATTCCATTCAAATTTCTGCCCAAACCTTTGTAATCCAAACCATACCCAACCACAAATTTGTTTTCGATCTCAAAAGCCACGTACTTCAGTTCATCTAAGTGTTGCTCCATCGCGTCAGGCTTGTAAAGCAAGGTAACAACGTTTACAGAAGCCGGATTCCGGGCTTTCAGTTTATCTGTAATAAAACGCATGGTGTTGCCGGTATCAACAATATCTTCCACAATAACGATATGCCTGTTGGTAATATCCATTTTCAGGTCATAATCTTCTGTGATCAGACGCCTGCTTTCCATTCCACCGTGATAAGAAGAAACTTTCATAAAAGCTATTTCACAAGGAATAACAACCTGTTTTATCAGATCGGCCATAAACAAAAAACAGCCGTTTAAAATGCCCAGAAAAACAGGTTTTTTCCCTTCAAACTCCTGGTTTAACTGTGTGCCAAGTTCTTCAACCCGTTGTCGGATTGCTGCTGCTTCAATCATCCTTTTAAAAGCTTTATCTCCAATTACTACAGTTTCCGGATTCATGTTTCTGATAAATTTATCTTCCAAAACTAACCAATCCGCGCCTGTTTCTTAAAATCCATTCACCTGTTTAATGCTTATGTTTGTATTTATTTATGATGATCTATCACACTTACCGGTTGCCAAACGGCATCCGGATTTTATTTTATCCTGCTGATTCAACTATTGCACATTGCTGCCTCATGATCAATGCCGGCTCACGCGATGAAGAAACCGGGAAAGACGGATTGGCCCATTTTATTGAGCATTTACTGTTCAAAGCAACCGAAAGAAGAAACACCAACCAGATTTTAAACCGGCTGGAAGTGGTTGGTGCCGATTTAAACGCCTATACCACAAAAGAATACACCTGCATCCATGCTTCTTTTTTGAAAGAATATTTAGGGCGGGCGATGGATTTGATGGAAGATATTTTTTTTCATTCTACTTTTCCGGAGGAAGACCTGGAGAAAGAAAAAGGCGTCATTCTGGACGAGATTAATTCTTACCAGGATCAGCCGGAAGAAGCCATACAGGATGATTTTGAAGACCTGCTTTTTAAAAACCATGCGTTGGGAAGGAACATCCTGGGCACGGCAGCTTCTGTAAGTGCTTTAACCCGGGAGGATATTGCTTCTTTTATCCACCAAAATTATAACACGCACGAAGCTGTTTTTGCCGTAACCGGCGCGTATGATTTTAACAACGTTGTTAAACTGGCCGAACGTTATTTTAGGCAAGTACCGGAAAACAATCAACCTAAAAACCGCATTGAACCAGGTTTTCTTTCTAATGAAAAGATCCGGATTGAAAAGCCAATTGCCCAAACACATTGTGTTTTGGGCACCACCGCTTATGCTTCTTTTGACGGCAAAAAAACCATGCTTCTTTTACTGAACAATTTATTGGGCGGCAATGGCATGAGTTCGCGTTTAAATCTGGAAATCCGCGAAAAACATGGTATTGCTTACACGGTAGAATCCAATTATTCGCCTTTAACCGATACCGGTTTATTTTCGGTTTATTTTGGAACGGATACCGAAAAAGCGCCAAAAGCGATGCGCTTGGTGCAGAAGGAACTGCAAAAACTGCGGGATAAAAAATTAGGTGCTTTACAATTGCATCAGGCCAAACAAAAATTTATAGGGCAGATTGCTTTGGCAGAAGAAAACCGATTGGGCCTGATCTTATCCATGGCAAAAAGCCTGATGGATTTTGGAAGGGTTGACACGCTGGAAGAAGTTTTTGCCAAAATAAATGGCGTTACAGCAGAGGATTTACTCGCGATAAGCAACGAGATTTTTGAACCTTCCCGGATGCTTACTTTAATTTTTGAACCGGAAAGTTAAATTTCGATGGAGGCAAGGAGGCTTCCTGCTGAAGCATTTTCATACTTCTTTTAGCCCTATAAAATTGATGCGGGCTTACACACTAATTTTAATGGCATAAAAGAAGCATCTGAAAATACAATCTTTTACTTCCGTGCATTTTCTTAAATCTACTCAAAATACTATATTACCAAAACTTTTATTTTTGCAGGAATGAAATTACCAATTGTAGCATACGGAGACCCGATATTAAAACGGGTTGCCGTAGATATTGAACCAGAAACGTTCCCAAACCTGAAAGAACTGATTGCAGATATGTTTGAAACCATGTATGCTGCACGCGGTGTAGGTTTGGCTGCACCGCAGGTTGGCCATTCCATCCGTTTGTTTGTGGTTGATGCTACGCCTTTTAAAGAAGATGAACCGGATTTAAAAGACTTTAAAAAGGTATTTATCAATGCGCATGTGGTAGAAGAAACCGGCGAAAAATGGCCGTTTAACGAAGGCTGTTTAAGTATTCCGGATATCCGGGAAGATATTTACCGCTGCAGTAACTTACGTATTTCTTATTATGATGAAAACCGGGAGCACCATGAAGAATCTTTTAAAGGACTGGCTGCAAGGGTTATTCAGCATGAATATGATCATACGGATGGCAAATTGTTTACCGACCATCTAAGTCCGCTACGCAAAAGGATGATCCAAAATAAACTGAACGATATTTCCAAAGGGATTGTAAAGGCAGAATATAAAATGAAGTTTCCGGTGGTTAAAAAAGGCCGTTAATTGCTGTCGCTCTGCCGGCTTTTGTCGCCGCGGATAATTGACCGGATCAAACTTCCCCAGGCAATCGGGTTAAGTAAAGGATTGGTAGGGCCGGAACCAGTATGTACCAGGTTATCGTGCATGCCCTGCAAATTCATGATCTGATTGGTCTGCCCGTCATGAGGCAATGTTCGGGCCATAGCTATAACAGATCCCCTGTTCAGGTTTTTTGCTGCCGTGGCCAAATCATCGTCTGCAAATTTTACAGCGAGAAAATCCCGTTTAAACTCATCTGTACTGGCCCATGGGAAAACGCGCACCTGCGGCAAATTAATTGCTTCTGCCTTCAGTTTAATTTTAAGTACAAAGCTTTTGTTCTTTATATTTTCAGGAATAACAATGGTTTGTGCTAAATAACCAACAGAAGAAATGCGGATGCTGTCCTTCTCGTGCACCACAAACGAAAAATAGCCTTCGTAATTAGAAGAAACAACCTGGTTTTTATAGGAAATGTTGGTTAAGTTGGTATAAGGAACAACGGTATTGCTATCGGCATTTAGAATTATCCCGGAAAATTGTACCAATGGCCGTTCTGCTTTTTGTGCAAAAGCAGAAAAAGAAATCAACAAACCTAAAGCTAAAAGCAGCTTCTTCATGCTATCTTAAATTCTTTAAAACCAAAAGTATCACCCTTCAAAGCAAAACCCAAAAAAACAGGCACAAAAGAAGCAATAATTTTCGAGCCATAGTTGATGCAAACCCTTATTTAACAATAGTTAACCAAATTTTTACCGTAGGTTTTGAGGAAGCACAGCATAGGGATCATCTATATCCGTTAAGTTTACTGCTTCTACTGCCTTAATTTGCGGTACGGCTTTCATGATCGCCTGTTCAATCCCTGCTTTCATCGTCATGATGCTCATCGGGCAGGAACCGCAAGAACCCAGTAAGCGCAGCCTGACCACATCATCCGAAGTAATTTCTTCTACGGAAACATTACCACCATCGGTTTCCAAAAACGGCCTAATGGTATCCAATGCTTCTTCAACCTGTTCTGATAGATTCATCCTGATGCTTCTTTTATAGGGTAAAAATACTTATTTTATCTGACACTAACAGCCTCTGTTGCATGGGCATTGCGGATAGCAACCTGTTGTGCCACACGTTCTGCCATCTCAAAAAAAGCAGCAGCCATTGGGTTGTTTTGCTGCAAGATAACCGGCTCTCCGGCATCACCAGAATCGCTGATGCTTTTTACCAACGGAATTTCGCCCAGAAACGGAATACCAAGTTCTGCTGCGAGCTTTCGTCCGCCGCCTTGTCCGAAAATATAATATTTGTTTTGAGGCAGTTCTGCTGGCGTAAAATAGGCCATGTTTTCGATAATGCCCAGCAAAGGCACATTAATGGCATTCATCATAAACATCCCGATACCTTTTCTTGCATCTGCCAAAGCCACGTTTTGCGGCGTGGTTACAATAACCGCTCCGGCAACCGGGAAAGCTTGGGTTAAAGTGATGTGGATATCGCCGGTCCCGGGCGGAAGGTCCACGATCAGGTAATCCAGTTCGCCCCATTCGGCATCGTTAAACAGCTGCTTTACAGCTGTTGATACCATTGGCCCGCGCCATGGGACCGGCTGGTTCGGGTCGGTAAAAAAACCGATAGAAAGCAGTTTGATACCAAATTTTTCAATGGGTTCTATCCTGCTTTTGCCGTTTACCTCTGATGCTTTCGGCCTTGCGCCTTCCAATCCGAACATGATCGGGATGGACGGACCGTAAATATCAGCATCAATCAACCCTACTTTAGCGCCCGTTTTGGCCAGCCCAAGCGCCAGGTTGACCGCAACAGTGGATTTGCCAACGCCGCCTTTTCCTGAAGCCACGGCAATTATGTTTTTTACGCCTGGCACACCTATGTTTTTTGGCGTAGTTACGCGGGAGGCCATGTTGATGTTTAACTCGGCATCTTTGCTTACAAAATGTAGGATGGCATTACGGCATGCGTTTTCGATCATGCTTTTTAACGGGCAGGCAGGCGTAGTCAACACTACCGAAAAACTGACACGGTTACCTTCAATCCTCACATCTTCGATCATGTTTAAGGTTACAAGGTCTTTTTTCAGATCCGGGTCTTCTACATAACTCAATGCCTTTAAAACCTGCTCCCGTGTAATACTCATGATATTATTCAATTTTTATATGATAAAAACAGTACTTAGCCGTTTTGTTAAAAAATAAAAAACTGCTACAGAACAATTGGCAGCAAAAAAGATTATTTAGTTTTAGCCAAAATTTACTGATGCGCCGTTTAAACCGTAAATACCTTAAAACCGGTCTGATTGTTCTTGTTTCTTTGCTGGTACTTCTTTCGATAGCAGGATTAATCGCCTATTCAAAACGGCAGTTTTTGCTTGAAAGCACCATAAACAAAGCTAAATTAAAAGCCCAAACTGAGTATAATTTAGATGTAAAAATAGGTTCGGCCAGCTTTACCGGTTTAACAACAGTAAACCTAGAAGATATTACGGTAGTCCCTTTCGAGCGGGACAGTTTGCTTCATGTCCATCATTTCCTGATAAGTGTAAAAGTTTTGCCTTTGCTCTTTGGGAACGTTAAATTTTCTACCATCGTCATGGAAGATGGCAAGCTTAATTTAACCAGCATAAAAGGGGTACGGAACTTTGAATTTTTATTGAAGAAGAAGAAAGACAGTACACGGGCATCCAAAGCCAACCTGGCCGATTTTGCACATAATTTAGTCAACCAGTTTTTATACAAAATCCCGGATGACCTGAACTTAACTAATTTTGATATTGCTTTTCGTGATGACAGCAACAGGCTGAACCTTCAAATACCAAAAGCAACGATAGAAAGCGGTAAGCTGTATTCCACCATTTTAGTGAACAAGGGCTACGCTACCTGGCATATCGCCGGCAATGTTAATACTTCCAAAAAAAATGTAGCCTTACAACTTTATGCAGATGGCAAAAAAGTAGAACTGCCTTTTATCCAGAAGAAATACGGGTTGAAACTGAACTTTGACACCATTGGCACCGAATTGAAAAAGGAGGAGCAAAGCGGCGATGAAACCCAGATTTTCAGTTCCTGCTTTGTCAGAAACCTGCTCATCAATCACCCTAAAATTGCCGCAAATGATATTGTGGTGCCCAGCGCTTCTGTTGATGCCAATGTTTTTGTAGGATCAAATTATGTTTCTGTGGATAGCTCATCCGTTATCCATCTTAAAAATGTTTCGGCCAATCCTTTTATCAAGATCACACTCAATCCTGCTAAGATCTATGAAATGAAGCTGCGTACAGACTGGCTAGACGCACAAAACTTGTTCAATTCTTTTCCGGGCGGATTGTTTGAATCGCTGGCCGGGATTAAAGTTGCCGGAAAGCTGAAATATGGTTTGAACTTCTACCTCAATACCAAAGATGCAGATAACGTCCGTTTTGATTCCCGGTTAGAAAAAGAGAACTTTAAAGTATTGCAGTACGGGCAAACCGACCTCACCAAGATCAACCAGGTTTTTGTTTACACACCTTACGAAAAAGGTAAACCCATGCCGCCCAGGACGGTTGGGCCATCCAATCCTAATTTTACACCCTTACAAAACATTTCCCCTAATTTGCGCAATGCAGTAATGACGGCCGAAGATCCTTCCTTCTACCGCCACCATGGTTTTGTGGAAGAATCTATCCGTAAATCCATCGCTACCGATTTTAAAGAAAAGCAGTTTAAAAGGGGCGGCAGTACTATTTCCATGCAATTGGTAAAAAACGTTTTTTTAAGCCGGCAAAAAACTTTGGCCCGTAAAATTGAAGAAATACTGATTGTTTGGATCATCGAAAACAACGATGTGAGCACCAAGAACCGGATGCTGGAAGTGTATTTCAACATTATTGAGTGGGGAAGAAATGTGTATGGCATTGGTGAAGCTTCCCGCTATTATTTCGGTAAATCCCCGGCTGATTTGACTATTGGCGAAAGTATTTACCTGGCCAGTATCGTGCCGAAACCGAAATCCGGCTTGTATTCTTTTTTGCCGGACGGCAGTTTGCGGCCATCATTGCATGGTTATTTTAATTTGATTGGCCGTTTGATGGCTTCAAAAGGTTATACACCGCCGGATACCGCTGCTTATGGTTTTTATTCCGTGCGTTTAAGGGAAGGGCTGCGCCCGAAAATGATTGTCGTTGATACCGCAGCCGTTACCGATAGTTTGAACCAGGAAGGCGATGAAGGCGTAGGCGTAGTGCCGCACCCCAACTTTTTGCAGCGGATTTTTGGTAAAAAAGATTCTACGATAGAAAAAGTGATTGAAAAAAAGGTGGACACTGCGGGGAAAACGCCCAGGGAAATCAGGGTAGAAAAACGGGAACTACGCCGCCGGGAAAAGGAAAAACGAAAAGAACTACGGGACAAAGGGATGTGATTTTAGGGTGTAAAAGAAGTATCGACTTAAATCCAATGCTTCTTTTATCGACCTAAAATTGATAAAACCGTATAAACTGTAATTTTTTAAACTTACTTTAAATTTTTTTAAGTCCCTTTTTTTAACAAAAGCTATCTAATAAATTTTTAGCTCCACTTCTTTATTTCAGCTAATTAAGTCAAGTGCTTTAATTAACCGACTAGCTTTAGAATCTTTTATAGAATTGTCTATTCCTCCATTAAATTCTTCCATTGTCATGGGTTCAAAATCGTCATCTTTAAGTTTTTCCTCTTGCGGTAGTTCCTTAAACCGGGAAACAGATTCTACATTTTAAGCTTGAGGGATTCTTGAACAAACTCTATTTTTCTCGACTTTAAATCCATGATTTTAAGGTTTTCTCAAAAATAAATATTCTGTTGTACACGAATGATCTTCAATCCAGAACTCTTTAGGACAATGGTTAAGCAGGATAAATAAATTTTATTATATAAGTCGTAATTCTTTTTTTAAAATACTCATATATTTTATAACTTCCTGCTAAATATATACATCGAATTGTCCGAAATTAAATTTGAAAGAATCATCATTGTAATTGCACTATTTATCTATTTAATTACAGTGATAAATAGTTCAGGTTATTACCATCCTGATGAACATTATCAAATAATTCAGTTTGCAGAGTATAAAAGTGGAAAAATTGATGTAAATGAACTCCCTTGGGAATACAATGAAAAAATCCGTTCAGGAATTCAACCATTATTATGTCTAATAATTTTTAAGGCTCTAAACTTTTTTAATATATATAACCCTCATCACCTTGTGCTTTTCCTTCGTTTAATTACAGGAGCGTTTTCATTTTTTTCAATTGGTATTTTTATAAGGAGTTTTAAACGGTTAGTAGAAAAGAGGTTTTATGGTATTTATATTCTTTTGTCTTATTTTCTGTGGTTCCTGCCAAATATAAATGTTAGGTTTTCTTCTGAAACATGGTCGGGCATTTTTATTTTGCTATCAGTAGCAACAGCTATAGAAATAAACGGCAAGTCAAATAAAAGAAATATTTCTTTAGGAATTTCTTTAGGTTTAGCAGTATTATTTAGATATCAAACAGCATTGGTAGCATTTGGGATCTGTTCATGGCTACTACTGATCAAAAAAGAAACACTTAATAGTTTGTTACTTATATGCAGTTCTGTAATTGCAATATTAGGCGTGGGGGTCATAGTTGACCGATGGTTATATGGAGAGTTTACTTTAACAATCTATAATTATTTCAATGTAAATATTTTGCACAGCGTTGCATCAAATTTTGGAACATCACCATGGTATGAAATAATGATTTATATAATTACATCCCCTACTTTACCATTAGGTATTTTAATAGCAACTTCACTTTTTATCATTATAATTAAATGCCCAAAAAGTATTGTTTTATGGGCAACCGTTCCCTTTCTGGTTGTTCATTCCATAATTCCTCATAAAGAGTTGAGATTCTTATTTCCATTAGTTAACCTGATTCCAATTTGTATAATTATAGGTCTCCAACAAATCAAATCCTTAAATTTTAGCGTATATTTTATATACCCTTTTATATTCATCCTTACTGTATGTAATACTTTTGGCTTAATAATCAATTCCATAAAAAGTACAAGAAGAGGGGAAACAAAAATTTCAGAATATATATATAATAATTTTAAGGGTAAACAAGTTAATGTATTAACCTCCTTTGAATCCAATATATACGATCCGTGGACTGGATCTAATAATAATTTCTATAAACCATCCAATGTAGTAACCACAGAAATCACTTCCATATGGCAGCCAGGCATTTTAGCAAAAAAAAAGAAGAACTACATTAATTTAATAGTCATACAAAATTCTGAAATTACAGGGGCGCTTGGTCTGAAAAAATTAAAATGGATGAAGGCTGTTAAGTTAGTTCATAACATTCCCGATTTTGCTTTTTATCCTTTGTACTTGTATGATTCATCAATCATTGATAGACAACTTAACCTATATATTCTTAATTAACCATCTTTACTGAATATGAAAGTAAAACAGGATTTTTATTCGTTTCGGTTTCATTTAATAAAAAAAATTTTTTCCGATACTTTAATGTGCCATTTTTGTATTTTGATTTACTGAGTTTTATATTTTCAATAAAAACTTCAGATTTAACTACTGCAACAAATCTATTCCCATTACAAGTTTCAGGAATAATAGCATTATAATCCGATTTAAGACCAGAAGAACCCCCTATCCCGTAACCAATAGTCCGTTTATTAATTTTATCTAATAAAGCATAACCTTCTTCACCTTTTAATGAAAAACTAAGAAAAATAAAATTTTTATTGCTAAATACATAAGTTAAATCCAAAACATATGGAAACATATGATAATTCCCAATCATGTTAATAGTAGAAAAAATACTATCCGTTAAATTTGACCTGCCAAAGTCAAGTTCAAATATTGGACGTATTTCATTTATCCTTAAATTATATACTGTATTACTGAAAGCCGGAATGAAAAATGTAGAATCATTTACAACAGAAAACCTCCATTCTGAATAGTATTTAGCATTCACCTGATTTGTAGGTATAGGACACAGTAATGCTTTTAATTCCCCTGATTTTTTAACTAACGCTATTTCATGTGAACGACTGCCTTGGTCAACTGTTTCTAACCCTCCGGTATAAAACGCATAGGTATTCTCATCTATGCATGTAACTTCAATTCCATGAAAACCTATAGGTAATTTTTCGATCTGTTTACCTTGTTTATTATAAATATAAACTATCCCTCTTAAACGATCATAAAGAATAAGTTTATGATCGTTTATTTGAAAATTATCTATATAGTCAGAAACAATCTTAAACAAGAACTTACCATCAGTGGTAAAAGCCAATATAGTATTTTGATTTTTTGATAATATGTAGATAGTATTACCATCAAAACGAATTTTATCAATATGGGTTATTCTGCTGTTTTTGCTGTATTCTAAAAACAAATACCTGACAGAATCTATATTTTCATCAATGTTAAAGTACATAGTATTTCTAATATTCCTTAATTTATAAACGATCTTGGGTTTGTGCTCTTGAAACTCCTTGACTATCGGTTTTTGACAAGAAACATATATGATGGAAACAATAACTAAAATTTTGAAAAATAGCAGCGTTCTCATTTGATCATGTAAGGGATTTGATAATAAAATACAGATTTCCGCCTTTTAGTGATTACCCTTAATGGAAATTTAGGTTTACCATTTGTCTCTCCCTCATAAAGCATCTTAATACTATCAGGTTGAATAACATAACTTACCTTAATTTTTTGTTGGACTTCTCTAACTTCTTGTAGTGAATATGCTATAGACTGATTCAAGTAAAAGCTACTCAAATTAATATTATTGAGGCTATAATTATTCCAACTATTCTTTAGGTTCAATAAAAAAATCAATAACATTGATATACAACCAATATAAAGTTTATGCTTATTATTCTTCATTATTAAAGAAACTTTTTTTTAAACTATCGTAGTCATTACGTTTTATTATAGTATTTCTAAAATCCTGTTTAAGGCTAATACTGTCAGCCCAAACAAAGCTATGATACCTGGTATATGCTATAAAGAATATTAAATATACCGAAACAACAAAATAGCCAATAAGCTTTAATTTACGGTAGCTATTAAGTAGGATCCAAATACATTGTCCAAGTAAAAAACATACACCTATTGAAGATAGATAAGCATACCTGTCTGCTATTATAGCATATCTGTATGGATTAACAAGGTTCAATACTAAAAAAATATGGATAAGAAAAAACGCCACGCCAAATAGTATCCGTTTATTCAAAAACAAATCACGGAAAGAGATTAAAGTAACGATAAGCAACAAAGGACATAAAGATAGCCATATCGGAATATATTCCCCGGGATTAAACGGGAAAGGATATAAATAAGATAGTTTTACCGGAATCAGGCATTTTGTTAAATACTCACTTAAACTATAACAAGCAAGAATTATCCTTTCATGTACCGAATAGGTATAAAAAAAGACATCTTCAGAACCTATATTTTGTGATTGAATAGTTAACCAACAAAAATAAGATGATAATACAAAGAGGGGTAATTTTTCAATCCAAACATTTCGGCTCAATATACTTCTTCCAAATAAATAATCCAATAACAGCAAGCAAACCGGCAATACTATAGCTTGTTCTTTTGCCCCAAAAGATAATATAAAAAGAAATACGGTCAGCAAATAATAATAAAACTTGTTCCTGATTAAATATATAGTATAACAATAAATAGCCGACAAATAAAAGAATGCATACAATAAGACTTTTGAAGCAGATATCCAAGCAGTTGATTCAAGATTAATCGGATGGATTGCAAATAAGAGGGCACAAAACAATGAAAATCGCCTATCCGTTTTAAAGAGAATTTTACTAAATGTAATAATTTTTACGATTAAGAAATAAACTAAACAGGAATTAAAGAAATGGACTAGCAATCCTGCTAAGTGAAAATAAAAAGGGTTATAACCAAAAATGGATCTTAAGATACAATAATAAATCTGATTTACTGGTGCATATTGTCCATGGTAAAACTCTGTAAATATTGCTTTAATAGTAGAAAGCGTTAGTCCGTTGTCTGTATAGGTATTTATTACGACCCATTGGTCGTCCCACTTTAATTGAAAATTGAAGAATAGAACACTCCCTTCCGATATACAAATACCGGTTAAAAGCATAATTATAGGCCAAAAATTATTTGAAACAGCTGTTTTTTCAAGCGCCATTAATTTTTTATAAAAATATACTGATTATTAAATTTAGTTATATAGCTTTACGAAGCATAACCTATTCCTAAATATAAACCTTTTTTATGAACAAACGCTCTGTAATCGTACGTACGGTAATCGTACTATGCTGTATCATCATTTTTTCTTGCAGAAAAGATTTCAAAAACATTTTCGAACAACAAAATCAAATCCCTTCTACTATTCTGGAGGAAGCAAAAATCTGGCACGCAAAAAACGCTACCCTGACCCAGGGTATCGTTTCTTCTTTAAATTCAAAAGCCGCACCAATAAAAACGCGGTTTATCCGATTAGAACCACTTTGGGCTGAATCATGGACAGTGCCTTCTTATCCTGGCAATAAACTATTGATCGTCCCCACACGCGAAAATAAAATAACAAACCCTTTATTAAAGATAAGAAGGGTTTTTATATTCCCAATAATTAACAACAAGGTTGCAGGGGGCGAAATTATAGATATAATCGGCTTTAACTTTGATGTCAGTGCCAATCTCGATTATATTTTGTCCAACTATACCAGCGATAAAATAAACAACTTTAACGGCGCGATCATACGGTATGACCTTAATTATTACTTTCTCAACAGTGCTAAATACAACCAGGGCATCAAGACCAATGAAAAAGTGCGTATAAACAAAGTACCGGTTGCAGATACTCAAATAAAAACAAGTAAGACCCTTTCAGCAAAAGGTTTGGGCACGGGCAAGTCTGTAAGCAGTTTTGGCTCAAGCAGTGACGGTACAGGCAGCGGTGGTGGTTTGGGGCCATGTACCGCCGTGTACTATTATTTTTATCAGTTAGACAGTGAAGGGTATAAAATATTTGAAGAATGGACATTTTTATATTATGAAGGCAATTGTTCCGGACAAGACACATCCAACCCGGGGACCGGGACCAATACAAATTATACCGGAACAGGCCCCGGCGGTGGCGGTGGCGGCGGTTATGGCGGGAATACTCCTCCAGCCCAAGACAATACTCTAATTAGTGCATTGATGAATGACCCCAACTCTTTAACAACGGATCAAAAAACTCAATTACAGACAATATTAAATAACATCTTAAAAGATTGTATTGGTCGGTCGACTTATAATTACTTAACTTCAAATGGACATAAATTTGACTTTTTAATAAACTCAGGTGCAAAACCCCCTGCAAGTTACAATCCATCAAATCAAAGCATTGCTATTAAAGATCCTTCATCTTTGGATGCTACAAGTTTACAAGAAGAGTTTTTTCATGCCTATCAAAATTATACAATGCCTGGAGGTACTACTCAATACTTGGGGAAATCGGGTTCAGCCAATATTGAGTTTGAAGCAAAAGTATTAAGAGATATGAATACTATGGTTAATGGTCAAGGTGGAATACTTGCAATTACAGGTGATAATTATAGAAATTTTCTTATTGATGTTACTAATGGTTTTAGTGCTTTTCCTTCAAGTTTCACTCCTTCACAACTAACTCAATATTTTAATTACATGAACGACTTTATTCAGCCAAGTCAAAATCCAGGATATTCTAATGATATAATTAAGGGCGATTTAAACCCAACATCTATGTTTAATTTAATAAACAACTCACCATGTTAAAATTAATAAAAAAAATGAAAAAGCAATTTCTAATAACTATTATATTATTAATATCGATTAATTTTACATATAGTCAAATATTAAAACCTAATTCAATAATTAAAACAGATCATTCTTCTTTTATCACACATGGATCAAATAGTAGAAGTATGTTTGTAGAAAATAAAAATAATTTTTATCATACTCGTAAACCTAAACTTCCTCCAACAGCGATTTCTTCTGTTGAAAAAACTGATAAATATAGTTTACTCAAAGCTTTTAATCAGGTGTTTACAAATGACAGAATTAAACAATTACTACCTGAGCATGGATTATTTATTGAATTTTATGTTTCCCCTTTAGGTAAAGTATTAGAAGTTAGATTTTTGTTACCTACTAATACAATGATTACTGCTAAAGAGTTGGAACAATTAGAACAAGCAATTAAGACTAATGTTACTTTCGCTTTAAAACAGGAAGAAACAAAGGGTGGTGATTTTTTTATTATAGATCAAAATGCCAGATATGACAAGATCTTAAATAAGTCATTACAATAAACCTACTATCTTAGATAATTGGAATTTCCACTTACAGGTGTTTCAAAGGTTTAATTTTCAGTTGGTAGGGATTGTAACCTCGACCTTTTGAGTTTAAAAATTAATCCTAATCATGCTTTGAAGGATAAGATCGACGGCATCATTGCCAATTACCGAAGCAGCAGTATACTTGATTTTACAGGCACTGTTTTCGAGTACGACCTAAACTACTTTCGTTTGGCCTGTGAGGTAATAACGCAGGGGAAAAGGACAGGGGTGCCTGCCAGCCTTTACAATTTACCAACTGCAATAACAAACGTTACGGGCAAGGTTGCCATGGGGTACTATGATACCGGTATACCTAATGGGAACGGTTGTTCAAAATTATGGTACTGCGAGGGACAGTCCAACGGCATAACCTGCTGGGATCTGGGGTATATAGCAGGTACCTGCGATGGGGATTTTCCCCCAACAGGCGGTACCGGCAGTGATTCCGGATATGATTCTTCCGGTGCATATCAAAGTGGGGGCGCGCCTTTATGCGGGGGAACACTTCTGCGCAAAATATAACTGTTGACCCATCTATTACCAATAACCCTAAATTAAATTGCATAAACGGTAAACTTGTTGACAATACCGTTTACAACGACTTTTTGAAAAAATTCAAGGACAACTCAACCTATAATTTAACGATAAAGGCCGCACCGATAAATAATGGCGACCTTGGTGTAACAACATATAATGCTAAATTGCAGAACGGGAATGTTGCCATTACTATTAACAGCAACCAAATAGGTGCAGCCGCTATTGATTTGGCCACAACCTTTATCCACGAAGCCTTCCATGCTTATATTGCCCAGGACTTAATCCAACGTAACCTCGTGGGAACAGAAGTGTATAATCAAACTTATGCCAATACCTTTGATAAATATGTAACAGCACAAGTGGATAATATAATGGCATCAAACCCAACTTTTAATTCCAATCAAGTTAGCCATGAAATTATAGCCGCTAAGATTGACATGGTTGCCAATGGTATAAAACAATATGCAGAACTGGCATGGCCGGCACTTAAAACAGACCCATCAATTACCTTTGACAACTACAGGGCTACGGCCTGGGCATCAAAAGGTTTGGCCGGTTCAACAAGTTATGCCAAAGAATTTGACACAGCCGATAAAATTAGCGATTTAAATAGTAAAAGAAACGCGACTTACCAAAGCACTACGCATGACTGCAACTAATATCATTACTTAATCAATTTAAAAAATGCTAATAAATACATTTAAATCACTGTTGATTGTAATAATGCTTGTATCTTTAGATGAAAGAGCATCTTCTCAAACACCTTTGGTAAAAAAGGGTATTTATTATTTAATAGATACCCTTTCCAATAAGAATAAAAAATTATATACAATCCATAATTATGACACATCACGTACCATTTTTGGGTCTTATATAAAATTCGATTATCCGTGTTATTACAATGGTGAGTATTCCCCTGAATTTTTCCAATTTAAAAAAACCGTAAAAACAATTGGTAAAAAAGAGGTGAAGAGGCTTCCGCTAATGTCTGGCCATGACTTTTTAGAATTAATTTGTAAATACGGAGTCCGCGGTGGGGTACTATTTACGGATTATGATATTTATTTTATTGAACGGTTAAAAAAAAGAAAATACTTGTTGTATAAAGTAATGAGTAGTGCCCCGCCCAGAATTGAATAGTTATTCTATTTTAAGTAAGAAAAACAAAAGAGTAAGTTCAATTAAGAAATGCAACAATCGCTGAATAAACAAAGTACCGGTTGCAGATACTCAAATAAAAACAAGTAAAACCCTTTCAGCAAAAGGTTTGGGCACAGTCAAGGGCAAGTCTGTAAGCAGTTTTGGCTCAAGCAGTGACGGTACAGGCAGCGGTGGTGGTTTGGGGCCATGTACCGCCGTGTACTATTATTTTTATCAGTTAGACAGTGAAGGGTATAAAATATTTGAAGAATGGACATTTTTATATTATGAAGGCAATTGTTCCGGACAAGATACGTCCAACCCGGGGACCGGGACCAATACCAACTATACCGGAACAGGCCCCGGCGGTAGCGGTGGCGGCGGTTATGGCGGGAACACTCCACCTGCAAATAATACAATGGTATCAAAAACTATCATTACAACGAATGACCGACCTTGTGTTACAGATATTGTTAATACAATAAAAATTAATGAATCAATATATTTAGATATAAATAACTTGTTTGATAAAACTACGGTTTCTACAATGGTAAATACAATAGCAAATTCAACTAATTATAATGTTACTTTAACAGAAGCCGTTATACCGAATACGATAGATAATTTGGGCAATGTTTCAATGTATAATGCAACAACTATAACTAAAAATGGAGCTATAACAACTACTTTAAATACTAATTATTTAAATGCAGCAACAGATCTTTCTGTAGCCCGAACGATATTACATGAATTAGTACATACTTATTTTACATATGGAATCTCATATAATTCAACCGATCCAAATTTCATAGATTTTGAGAAGGAAAATGCTTTATTATTTACACAAGGAGTGCCAAAAAATGATCAAAACGACGCACAGCATAAACAGATGGCCGAAACTTATGTAAATGGGTTAACTGTGCTATTAGTAAAGTTTGCAAATTCAAGAGGTATAACATCACCTACAGCGGATCAAAGTTTAGAAAGTTATTGTAACGATTTAGCATGGGGTGGCTTACAAGGTACACCAGCATATCAATTATTTATGCCTGGATTTAAATATAGAATAGATAATAATATTCAAAATGAAAATACAAATGCAACAGGATCGACTAAAGTAAAAGGATGTTAAGAATGAAAATGTTTATTATTTTATTTTTTAAAATATGGGTAGCTATCTTTACTCAGGATCAGTACAAAAGTGACACAGATAAAATTTATGAAACGATATTATCTATATATAATAAAAAAGTTTTACTCGAAAAAAATACATCTATTGAAACAATTAAACGCTTTGATTTTAAAAATCCTTCTTCCCATGAATTAAGGGTAGATAAAATATTAAGCAGTGATTGGCAATCTTTTTTAAATAGTGTTGATACTTCAAATTTTAGACCATGCATTTTAGATGCATCAATTAGAAAGCAATATATACAACACGGTAATACAAATTTAAAAAGCTTAATACTTTCACCCGTAATTTTATCTAATGACAAATTTAAAGCTGTATGTGCTGTGTCTATATATGGATCTCCAGAAGATGCAGGTGAACAAGTGTATCTTTTAGAAAAAAAGGATGGAAAATGGATAATTATAAAATATTATATGCTTTCAATTAGCTGATAAATATATTACTGATAAGGTGATGGCTCTAACGGCTAATTATACTTACTCTTATTCTAAATTAGTTGATCAGTGGATTTCTTCAAAGAACTCTAATCTCGATAAAATTCATCATAATGAAATGGTTAGGAGCTTTATAGGAGAGATTGCAACTATATTAACAGTTTATGGACAAAGCCAAGGATATAACATCCCTTATCAATATTATACTGATTTGTCCTGGGCAGGCTTAACAGACACAAAAGCTTTTAAAGCACTAAGTTCAATCGATCAACACGGATTACTGATATCATTTTAACTGAACAATCTGGGACAGATAGTGCAGGTAATTCTACAACTTTTAAAGGAAAACCTTCCGGCTGTTAATATTAAGATGTATGAAAATCAATTTGTGTATAATAATATGTGTTCTTTTATTAATAACACCCTTTTTTTCCTGTTCTGTAATACAAGATGGTTTTGTAAAAACTAAATATGGAATTACAAAATAGATAGGAAAAAGTCATCTGATTTAATACAATCAATTATTTACGGTACTATTTATGATTTTAATACTCAAAAACCGACAAATTATCCTGCAATTCAATCAAATGATAAAAAATTTACCGTGGAAATCTTAATGGTGATTTCAAGATTAGTATTGAACCTGGTATGTATAGATTCACAGGCAAAGCAATGCCTTATGAATTTGTAGAAACAAAAGCAATAGCTGTAAGTAAAGGTGATAGTATTAAAATAAATTTCTATCTTAAGCCATATACTAAACCTATAATTGATTAATAATAGAATATCTTCCTGCAAATGTCTTGTTTTGACTCCACTTGATTGGGATTTGTAACCCCCGTGCTTTAAACTATAGATTCTTAATCCAGGTTCATTTATATATAATCAAAGATGGGGAAATAAAATTTCTAAGTAAGTTAAAAGTACAAATGCTTCTTTTATCACCTAAAAATCAATGCTGTAAGGATATTTTTTGGGGAAATTTGCAACAAACGTCAGGATTAACGCCACCCAATCCAACTCGTGCTACAACTAATGCCTATAATGAATATAATAACGTATCTGGATCTTCTAATAAGAAAGGATGTTAAAATGAAAAGTAATCTAATTACGGCTATTCTTTTTATGGCAACTTTTAAGATGGCAATGGGACAGGAAATTCCTCCTGTTAGAGCAAGTTATGGCATTTATAAGGATGCTATGATAAGTAATGTTGAAAATCATCATGAATACCCCCAATATTTAGGTGTAGCAGATAAATTATTCGTTTATCTGAAAGAATTTTTGGCAAACAATTCAAGTAGTTCTCTTTACGAATATATAAATAGTAATAATTGGAAGTTTGTATCAGAAATTGACACTACTTTAAAAATGAATGAAAGGATACCTATAAAAAAGCTAATATCTTCTTCAGTTAAGGATTTTAAAATTTCAAGTCAATCTAAGTTGTACATGTTTAGTCCGGTTATTTATTCAAAGGATTTTAAAAAGGCATTCTTAATTAATGAAATCAGTACGAGAGAAGCTATATTAGCTGTAACATTTATGTTTTATGAAAACATGGATGGCCGATGGATTTGTGTCAAGAATCAGATTCCTTATATTATTAACTAAATTACTGCAAGTATTGCCCTGGACAATGCAAAAGTGCACCAGTGTAAAAAGATGAAGCATATGCAGCATATAGGTAGGATGAAAACTGTTTATTTTCTTTTTGCCCCCTTATTCACCACATCTGAACATCATCGCGAGACTATGGAAGGAAATAAAAGCAAGATGGCCCGCTTTTGAAGATTACCAGGATGACCAAACCCTGTTTTATTCACTAAACAGAATACTAAATGCAATCGGTAAAACCCTATTCCTAAACCTTAAACCCTTCCAAATTAATCTAAACTAATTTAAACGAAGTACTTAGCTTTACAAAGCATAACCTGTTCCTAAATATAAACCTTTTTTATGAATAAACGCTCTATAATCGTACGTACGGTAATCGTACTATGTTGTATCATCATTTTTTCTTGCAGAAAAGATTTCAAAAACATTTTCGAACAACAAAATCAAATCCCTTCTACTATTTTGGAGGAAGCAAAAATCTGGCACGCAAAAAACGCTACCCTGACCCAAGGTATAGTTTCTTCTTTAAATTCAAAAGCCGCACCAATAAAAACGCGGTTTATCCGATTAGAACCACTTTGGGCTGAATCATGGATGGTGCCTTCTTATCAGGGCAATAAACTATTGATCGTCCCCACACGCGAAAATAAAATAACAAACCCCATATTAAAGATAAGAAGGGTTTTTATATTCCCAATAATTAACAACAAGGTTGCAGGGGGCGAAATTATAGATATAATCGGCTTTAACTTTGATGTCAGTGCCAATCTCGATTATATTTTGTCCAACTATACCAGCGATAAAATAAACAACTTTAACGGCGCGATCATACGGTACGACCTTAATTATTACTTTCTCAACAGTGCTAAATACAACCAGGGCATCAAGACCAATGAAAAAGTGCGTATAAACAAAGTACCGGTTGCAGATACTCAAATAAAAACAAGTAAGACCCTTTCAACAAAAGGTTTGGCCACAGTCAAGGGCAAGTCTGTAAGCAGTTTTGGCTCAAGCAGTGACGGTACAGGCAGCGGTGGTGGTTTGGGGCCATGTACCGCCGTGTACTATTATTTTTACCAGTTAGACAGTGAAGGTTATAAAATATTTGAAGAATGGACATTTTTATATTATGAAGGCAATTGTTCCGGACAAGACACATCCAACCCGGGGACCGGGACCAATACAAACTATACCGGAACAGGCCCCGGCGGTGGCGGTGGCGGCGGTTATGGCGGGAACACAGCTACAATTGCAAATAATGTAACAAATCAATGTATACATGAAACAGTAGATAAAGTTTTAGATCCAAATGGTATTAATAGATTACAATATGCATTATATAATTTATTTAACTCATCCACTTTTTTAAATTTAAATATTTCACAAAGCAGTAGCATTTCAGACTATGGCACTACAACTGCAATAACCCGTTCTGGAATTACAAATATTAACATAACTCTTAATGATCAAATATTACCTGGTTCTTCAAAAGAATTTACAGCAGCAGTAGTTATTCATGAAGTTCTTCATGCTTATATGTTTGCAAATGGTTTAACTGCTAATATGCAACATGAGGCTATGGCTGTTTCCTATATTAATCAAGTATCTGGGTTGTTAAAATCTCTATATCCAAATTTATCTGATACAGATGCACAAGCATTATCATGGGGAGGTCTTGCTGGCACTGGTTCTTGGAGTTTATTAAGTAATATGTCACCAACCTACACTGATTCTTTGGTTGATATACAAATAAGACATACGCTAGGCCAACTAGGAAGTAAATGCAATTAATAGTGTTATGAAAATGAAATCTAAAATATTAAGCTTACTGATATTTTTTATACTAAATATAGTCAGTATAAGAGTTAAGGCTCAAGCAACAGACCCTAATTTAAATAAGTTTATAGAATCTATATTTATTAACTTTAAATATCCGGAGTTACTAAGAAAAAATTGCATTCCAACTATAACTTTAATTAAAGTTGAATTGGACAAGAATGGTAAAATTGTAAATTTTGATGTGTCTGATAGCGCAGATATGCTTTTTAAAGTTGACCTTCAAATTGCCAGTAAAAAATTTGATACTAAAAGTTTAATGTTATTTGTAGAAAAATTTACATTAAAAAATATTACGATATTAATTCCTTATTTTATTCATCTTTCCTCAAAGAACTGCCCAAGTCCATTAAGCCCAGGTGACTTAAACAAATATCAAACTTTTAGTGGTATCCCTTTACAAGGAAACAGATTATACACAGATCCGATAATTGCAATTGAAAAAGATGATTATGATGCGCATTAAGTTATGAATGATTTTGGTTTAAATTTCATAGTGTATACTTGGAGGAAATTTTATTTTTAACCCTTTAACTTTATGCTGATTAAATTTTGTTCATTTATTGATTTTTTAGTTAACACTAATTTATGATATTGTACTATTTTCAAGATTTGTAATGTTACAAATTTTAAGAACATCTTAACAAGATGGGATGACCTGAAACCACACAATGAGATTTCAAATTTCAATGCTGTTTTTATCCCTACTTTCTTCATCCCGCCCAACCTTCCCGGTCCAAACTTCTAAATTGTATCGCTTCCGCCAAATGTTCAATCTGGATGTCTTCTGTTCCGGCCAGATCGGCAATGGTGCGGGCGACTTTTAAAATACGGTCATAAGCGCGGGCACTTAAACCTAATTTTTCCATTGCTTTTTTTAAGAGGGTTTGTCCGGCTTCGCTAATCTTGCAAACCTGCCGCACCATTTTAGAACCCATTTGTGCGTTGCAATGCAAATCCGCTTTTTCGGCAAACCGTTTCTGCTGAATTTCCCGGGCTTTGATCACGCGTTCGCGAATGGTTTCGCTTTTTTCGGATAACCTTTCGGAAGATAATTCGGAGAAATTAACCGGCGTTACTTCTACATGCAGGTCGATCCGGTCCAGCAGCGGACCGGAAATTTTGCTGAGGTATTTCTGTACGATGCCTGGCCCGCAAACACATTCCCGTTCCGGGTGATTGTAATAACCGCAGGGACAGGGGTTCATGGAAGCTACCAGCATAAAACTGGAAGGATAATCCACGCTCATTTTTGCCCTCGAAATGGTTACTTTCCGTTCTTCCAGCGGTTGCCGCATCACTTCCAGAACGGTTCGTTTAAATTCCGGCAACTCATCCAAAAACAAAACACCGTTATGCGCCAAAGAAATTTCGCCGGGCTGCGGATTGCCGCCGCCGCCAACCAAAGCCACATCAGAAATGGTATGATGCGGAGAACGAAAAGGGCGGACAGAAACCAACGCATCCGCAGCAGCAAGCTTTCCGGCTACAGAATGAATTTTCGTGGTTTCTAAGGCTTCCGACAGGCTTAAAGGCGGCAGGATGGAAGGCAGGCGTTTGGCCAGCATTGTTTTTCCTGCTCCGGGAGGGCCGATCAGGATAAGGTTATGTCCACCTGCGGCCGCGATTTCCAGTGAACGTTTGATGTTTTCCTGCCCTTTTACATCCGAAAAATCTGCTTCGTACAAGCTGATGCTGCGGTAAAACTCATCCCGCGTGTTCACCACTTCTTCCTCCAGCGGTTTGTCTCCGTTCAAAAAATCAACTACTTCTGTAATCGTATTTACCCCAAAAACAGCTAATTGATCTACAATCGCTGCTTCACGTGCATTTTGTTTTGGGAGGATGAATCCTTTATAACCTTCTTTTCGTGCCTGTACGGCAATGGGCAAAGCACCGCGGATTGGCTGCAATCCACCATCCAGGGAAAGCTCGCCCATGATCAGGTATTTGTCCAATTCATCAGGAACAATTTGTCCGGAGGCAGCTAAAACGCCAACAGCAATGGTCAGATCATAAGAAGAACCTTCTTTACGGATATCAGCAGGTGCCATATTCACCACAACCTGCTGCTTTGGCATGTGGTAATTGCAGTTTTTTAAAGCAGATTTTACCCGGAAATAACTTTCTTTAATGGCATTGTCCGGCAAGCCAACCACGTAGTATTTTGTACCGCCGGTGATGTTTACTTCAACGGTTATGGTGGTAGCTTCTATGCCATAAACAGCACTACCGAAAGTTTTTACAAGCACAAGAAAAAGGATTGATAATTTCCCCGAAAATTAACTAAAAATTAAACAATAGCAATAATTAGAAAACCTCTATATCATACAGAACAGTTTAAGTTAAACTCTTTCCTGTGATTTTTCCTGGTAAATGATCGCCTTTAGATTCTTATCAACAAAGAAATTCTCTTTATTTAAACACTATTAAACACCAAAAGCTTCATTTACAATGAAGCTTTTGGTGTTTAAAGTATAAAATAACTAACTTTTATTTAGCGGTTAATTGTTGTACGGTTCCGGTCATCATCTTTTCTACGTAAGCCCAATAAACCTGCCAGGCCAAGAAGTCCGAGTAAGCCCCATTTTCCTGAATCATCGTGCTCATTGTCACGGGTTGTACCAGTAGCTGTTGTAGTGGCATTGTCGGCATTTTGAGCCATAACTGGCATAGTGAACAGCAATGTACTGCTTAAGATAGCAATTCCGAAAATCTTTGTTAATGTTTTCATAGTGGTTTTTTGTTTAGTGTTGACTATTAGTTTTTAGATTTTACCAACAACCAATCTTTCGGTTTGTTTAAATAATTAAAAATCATAATCTACAATTATGATTATATCATTCGTACAAACCAAAGTGTAGTTATAAAAACAGGTTGTATTTAATGCTTCTTTTATCACATAAAAAAACCGGAGGTTAATTTCCGGTTTTCAAATTTTATCAATTATTGTTTTGGCATGTTCCGCATCATTTTGGCCATCTGTGCTGGATTCGAGAATTGTTTCATCATCTTCTTCATATCATCAAACTGCTTGATTAACCGGTTCACTTCTGCCAAATTATTACCGGAACCTTTTGCAATTCGGGCGCGCCGGCTTTGGTTGATGATTTCCGGGTTTTCTTTTTCTTTCGGCGTCATGGATTGGATGATCGCTTCGATTGATTTAAAGGCATCATCCTGGATATCAATATCTTTCATCGCTTTGCCCACGCCCGGGATCATGCCCATCAGATCTTTCATGTTGCCCATTTTTTTAATCTGCTGGATCTGGCCGAAGAAATCATTAAAATCGAATTTATTTTTGCGGATTTTCTTTTGCAGTTCGGCTGCTTCCTTTTCGTCGAATTGCTGCTGCGCGCGTTCTACCAAAGAAATCACGTCGCCCATTCCTAAAATCCGGGACGACATCCGGTCCGGGTGGAAAACGTCAATCGCTTCCATTTTTTCGCCGGTCCCGATAAATTTGATCGGTTTGTTGACTACGGATTTGATGGACAAAGCTGCACCGCCGCGTGTATCACCATCCAGTTTAGTCAAAACTGCTCCGGTAAAATCCAGCCGGTCATTAAAAACTTTTGCTGTATTTACCGCATCCTGACCGGTCATCGCATCCACCACAAACAAAATCTCGTTGGGGTTCAATGCTTCTTTTACCTGCTCAATTTCCACCATCATAGCTTCATCGATGGCCAAACGGCCAGCGGTATCTATAATTAAAACGTTGTTTCCGTTTTGTTTGGCCTGCGCCAAGCCTTCCAAAGCAATAGCAATCGGATCTTTAGATTCTGGGTTTGCATAAACCGGCACACCAATCTGCCCGCCCAAAACTTTTAGTTGCTCTACCGCAGCCGGGCGATAAACGTCGCCGGCAACCAGCAATGGCTTTTTATTTTTTTGTGTTTTGAGGAAGTTAGCCAGTTTTCCGGAAAAAGTTGTTTTACCGGCACCGTTTAATCCGGCAATCAAAATAATGGTTGGGTTTCCCTGGAAAGTGAGTTCGGCAGTGGTTCCGCCCATCAGTTTCGTTAGCTCATCGCCCATGATTTTAGTGAGCAACTGGCCCGGAGAAATCGACGTTAATACGTTTTCGCCCATCGCTTTTTGCCGCACTTCATCTGTAAAAGCTTTGGCCGTTTTATAGTTTACGTCGGCATCGAGCAAAGCTTTACGGATTTCTTTCATGGTTTCGGCCACGTTGATTTCCGTGATCGAACCTTGTCCTTTTAAAACCTTGAATGCGCGGTCGAGTTTATCCGAAAGATTATCAAACATCTTTTTAAATCATTTTAATTGAACACAAAGGTAAAATTAAAAGGTTGAAAGGTAAAAGGTTGAAGGGTAAAAGGTAAAAGGCTGAAGGGTAAAAGGACAAGGTGTACACTTTCCCCTTTCCGCCCTTATCCTTTTACCTTTCACTATGCTTCTTTTATCCGATAAAAATTGGTGCTTTAATAAACTGTGGGAAAACGATAAGTGACACCCAGTGCTAAGCTTTGATAAGCCTGTAACCGGTAAGACGTGTTCGGATCGTACAACAAAGTACCAATAATGCTGACATTGACCAGCCGGTTAATTTTGGCCGTTAGCGTTCCGTCTAAGCGATGTGTCATTTTTAAGGGATTGTTGTAGGGGACAAAAACCAGGTAACGTGCTTTTAGATTAACGTTTTTGGCGATGTCTTTGTCCAGATTGGAAACAATTTGAAAGGCCAGTTCGTTCCTGACCGTCCTTCCGGTATCTACACCATAATTTGATGGCACTGTTCGGTACAAAGTCCTGTCCAGCACAAAAGTTTGCCTCGCTGTGCCTGTGCCAAGGCGCAAGCTAAAATAATTGACCGGTTTATACTCAAACCCGATGGATTCGGTTAAATAACCGGGAGCCATAAATTTAGAAATCAACACCGGTGCCACGGTTACATCGCCGGAGTAGGTATAGCCGTAATCAAACTGCGATTCGAAACTGAGCGATCCGTAAAAATTCCAGTGTTTGGAAAAGCTTAACGAAACTTTATTGTCCCAAAAAATACGGTCGTTGGTTTTCCGCTGGATCTGCCCGCGGTTTTTGACTTTGCCGTAAAGCATGATCAGTTCTGATGTAAAATCTTTCCCTTCTTTGTTATACTCCGTTTTATAATCGAAATTAGAGCCGATAGCGATAGAACTGATCCCGCCGGCACTCCAGTTGTTACTAAAAGCAGACTGATTTAGGTTTAGGCCAAAAATGATGTTTTTGCGCCAATAACTCACTTTATAGTCAAGTTCCGGAACGGGGAAATATTCGGGCCGCATGTTCAACGGCTGCAAGTGGACAGGTAAAATATTTTTGCCTGGTTCGATACGGTACCTGTTTAACTGGTTTGTGTCTATTTTAACTGTATCAATTCTTGCTGTATCAATTCTAACCGTATCAATTTTAACAGAATCTTTTTTTTGTGCCACTGCTTTTTGATGAAAAAACAGTGGTAAAAGAAGCATGAACAGAAAAGCCGGAAGCTTATACATATTGCACAAAGAAAAACAAAAATGGTTTTTTCAAAAGAAATATTAAACTATTTAAGTTGAAGTAAAGGCTAAATTTAAAAGTACCTGATCCAGGAAAACAAATTCCTGGAACTTAAATAATCAGGAAAAGCATCGTTTGCATAAGCTTCGCGTTCAAAAACAATGTTCATGTAGGCTTGGTGATGATTATTGAAGATGGTTCTGTTATATAAATAATTGATGAGGTAAAAGAAGTAGAAAGGCAAGACCAACAATTCCAATTGCTGCCGAAGATGGATGATTTCATGGCGGATGACTGCTTCATCAAACTTTGAAGCTTTTTCTTTTACCAAAATAAAAGGAAATAGCGCCATGCCGTTTGCCGGAAGCGAGGGAACGATTAGAATGGGATAATGCCACTTCATTTAGTTGGTTGCAAAGGCGCTAAATAATAAACGGAAGGATTACGTTTGAACTGGTAATAACAGGATTTGATGTAGGAAATGAAATCGTAATCATTCATCATCAAAACCAAATTATAATCCGGACGGTAACGATACATAAAACTGTTGAGCTGTCCGTCTTTTAATCCGGTTATTGCGCCTACCAAAATGGGGTTAAAGCGGGCATCAACAACTCTGGCCTTGTAGTCCCGGTCAATAATTTCACGTAGTTTGGTTGCATTGCGGCCGCGCCTGCTTAGCATATTGTAAATGGCATCAATACCAATCCCGGCACCGTTGCTGCCAACACTTATTAAATCTTTGTTGGCAATAGAGCCATAGATCTGGCTGTATTCCCGTTTAGTCGCCTCTAATTGCTTTTGTGCACTTAAAGCGGTATCTTTTATGGTTACTTCGCGCAACTCAATGCTGGAGCGTTTTAAATAAACCGGAACCGTTTGCAAGGCTGTAATTTTTACCGTATCGTTAAAATAACCTGTTTTGGAAAAAACAAGCAGGTCATTTAACCGAACGGTAACCGTAAATTCGCCTTTTATATTATTGTAGATGTTGGCTTTGGTGCGTAAATTATTAATGAACACGCGGGCAATCCGTTCTTTTGTGCCTTGATCAAAAACAATCCCCTGGATTTGCTTTTCCTGTGCATAAACCTTTCCAAAGATCAATATAAAGCAAAGGCACAACAGAAAAGACTTCAGCATTATACCGCAAAACTACTTTACAAATATGAGATTTTGCATGGCCTTAACAATAATTAACATGATTACTGGGCAATGATCAATTGCTGGCCGATTTTGATGTTGTCATCGCCCATCGTATTTAAGGCTTTCAATTCATCAATACTTAAACCAAACCGTTTGGAAACGTTAAATAGCGTGTCGCCTTGTTTAACCTGATAGGTTTTATTATTACTAATTGGACCGACAGGAAGTTTTGCCGGTGCAGAATAGTGCAAAGAATCCCTGGTTTGTTTGCCAATGTTTTTATTGATCTGGCCGAGCACACGGTCTTCCCGCTTGATTTTCTGGTAATCGGTTTCACTCATATCATATTGGTCCAGGTTGTATTTTTTGATCAGGTTGATAAGCAGCTGCGGGTATTGCGGATTGGTGGCATAACCGGCCGCTTTTAAACCATAAGCCCAGCCTTCGTAATCGTTCTTATTCAGCTCAAATAAAGGCGCGTAACGCTTTCTTTTTAAGAATTCGGAATGATCGCGGAAAGAACTTTCCGGATTCTCATAAACCCGAAAACAGTCGTTGACCCTGTCGTCATTTTTAAAATACGATTTTCCTTTCCATTCGGAAGTGCATTTAATACCAAAATGATTGTTGGCCACAACGGCCAGTTCCCCATTACCGTTGCCGGATTCTAATAATCCCTGCGCCAAAGTAATACTGGCAGGAATGCCGTAAATGTTCATTTCCTGAACGGCAATGTTGCGAAAACGGTCTATGTACTGGTTAACATCACCAAAAGTAGTGTAACTGGCGATAGCATCTTTATTAAGCTTTTGTACCGATTTGTTGTTGCGGGAAGCCTGCCGGTTTGTAATCCCATTTTTCCTGGAGCTACAGGAAACCAAGACGATCAGAAGAAAAAAGAATGCCCATTTTTTATACATAATGCTGTACTTACGAAGGCAAATATAAATTGTTTTGCAAACCCGGTTGAAATAGAACTTTCCAACAGGCTAAAAAATTGTTTTTATTTCAGGCGAAGGATTTTTTAAATGCTTCTTTTATGCCCGTAAAATAGGTACGTACATTTTATACCGATAAAAGAAGCATTTAAAATAAACGGAACAAAATTTCATCGGCCCTTAAATTATTGTTCTGCAAGTTCCGGACTTTCATCAAAACTATTTAAACGAAATTTTTTTATCAGTAAAAGTACCTGCGACGACCATTTTCTGCTGCTGGCATACCCGCCGCGCTGAATGCCTTTTGCCCAGTTTTTATAATCGAAGGAATCAAATTTATCTGCAAGTCGGCTAAACTGTTTTCTTTGCGTCATCATGCGGGCAAAATCCTCAAAAGATTCCAACACAGAATCATAGCTTTTATAAGAGGAGTGGGTTTTGGAATTATGCCCTTTCATCCCAAACTGATTGTTTGATTGCCTGGCCACCCTACTGTTTCCGCTGGCAGATTCGTGCATGGCAATGGCCAAAGTAACGCTGGCCGGGATTCCGTAATCGTGCATGATACTTATGGCAGCATCTTTGTACTTATCAATATAAGATTGTGAAGTGTTTTGAGCTTTTGCAAAAAAGCTGATAAAGAGCAGTAACGGCAGTATGGCTTTCTTCATAATTGTTTTTTTCGGATGATCATCAGTCCGTCCCTTATTGGCAGGATCAGGTTTTCAACCCTTGTGTCCGCAGTTATTTTATCATTAAATTCCCTAAGTAAACGTATATCGTTTTCCTGGTTGCTTTGTTCCAATATTTTTCCTTTTCGTAAAATATTATCTACTATTATTAAACCGCCAGGTCGGATATTGTCGAATATTAACTGATAATATTCATAATTATTTCGCTTATCGGCATCAATAAACGCAATATCAAATATTTTTTGTGATATTATAGGGAAAATGTGGAAAACTTCTCCAATATATAATTTGATTTTTTCTTCAAAACCGGAAGCTAAAAAGTTGGATTTAAGCATGTCTTCCAGTTCCGGATTAACTTCTATTGTATGGATTTCGCCGTTTTCAGCCAAACCTTCCGCCAGGCAAATCGTAGCATAACCGGTAAAAGTACCGATCTCTAAAATTGCTTTTGGCTGCAACAATTTGCTAAAAAAACTAAGCACACGGCCTTGGTAATGACCAGAGATCATGTGCGGGCGAAGCACTTTTAAATGTGTTTCGTGAGCAATTTTTTGGAGAAGCGGAGGCTCAGGTTGGCAATGTGTTTCCAGATAGGCTTGCAGCAAAGGGGCCGATATTTCCATCCGCCAAAGATATTAATTTTGAAATAATGGTCAGCTTGTCCTTTTTTTGGTTCAAATGCTTCTTTTACCGGTTGTTTTTTTCGAGGTAGGACTGTAAGATGATAATAGCCGAAATGGTATCAATCCGGGATTTATCCTGACGGTCTGTTTTTTTCATTCCGCTTTGTGCAATCACGGCCGAAGCCATTTTAGAAGTAAAACGTTCGTCCAGCATTTCCACAGGAATTAACGGAAAATTCTTTTTCAAGATCGTTACAAAACCTTTAACCATTGGTGCCGATTGCGAAGGCGTGCCGTCCATTTGTTTGGGTTCGCCCACTACAAATTTTTCCACTGCTTCTTTTACCAGGTATTTTTTCAGGTATTCCACAATGTCTTTCGGGTGGATGGTTTCCAGTCCGGTCGCAATAATTTGCAAAGGGTCGGTTACGGCAATACCGATGCGTTTGGTGCCGTAATCAAAAGCCATAATGCGGGGCATACTTCTTTTATCGGGTAAAAATTAGTGTCGGGATTTGCAGGATTGGAATTGCAAAGCTGTTGTCAAATGTAGCATTCTAACCGTTCATCTATTGTTCTGTTTATAATATTCCATTACAAATCCTTATTTTGCAACGATGCAGTTTAAAGAAATCATCGGACAGGAAACCATCAAGCAGCGGCTGATTGAAACCGTAAAAGAAAACCGGGTAAGCCATGCGCAATTGTTTTTAGGGCCGGAAGGTTCTGGCAGTTTGGCGCTTGCTGTTGCTTATGCACAGTATATTTCGTGCGAAAACAAGCAGGAAAATGATTCCTGCGGGGAATGCGCTTCCTGCCGTAAATACCAGAAGCTGGTCCACCCGGATTTGCATTTTTCTTATCCGTTTTTTGCGAAGCATAAAGAGAATACAGCACTTACGTTTATCGATCAGTGGCGAAAAGCTTTCCTTAAAAACCCTTATCTCAACCTGGATGAATGGCGCACCTACCTTGAAGCAGAAAACAAACAGGCCAACATCAATATTGCCGAATGCCACCAGATCATCCGGAAACTGAGTTTTAAACCTTTTGAATCGGAATATAAAATCCTGATCATGTGGCTGCCGGAATATCTGGAAAAGGAAGGAAACACACTACTGAAGATTATAGAAGAACCTGCGCAGAAAACCGTTTTTTTGCTGGTTGCCGAATCGCAGGATGATATTTTGAAAACAATACTATCCAGAACGCAGTTGGTAAAAATCCCGGCATTAAAAGATGCAGAAGTGCAGGCTTACCTGGAGCAACATCATCAAACAGAATATGTTGCTTCACAAATTGCTTACCTCAGCAACGGTAATTTAACTGCTGCTTTTCACATGATCAATCGTGATGACAGTAGTTACCACGAACTTTTTGCCCGCTGGCTGAGGCTTTGTTTTACCAATGATGGTTTAAAACTAATCGATTTTACCGAACAACTAACCAAGCTGGGCCGCGAAAACCAAAAGGATTTTCTGCAATACGGCATGTGCTTTATCCGCGAATGCGGCATGCTGCTTTCAGGGGCCGGAAGTTTGATCCATCTTCCGGAGAAAGAATTGGTGGTTGCCCAAAATATGGCAGCCAAAGTTTTGACTTTAGCGATGGTAGAAGTAATTGCAGATGAACTGGACAAAGCCCATTATCATGTAGAGCGGAACGCCAACCCCCGGATATTGTTTTTAGATGTATCTTTGCAACTGGTCAGGATTTTAAAATTTAAAACGTTCCCGGAAGGGACTCAACATATATTGTATTAATCATGGGATGTGGAAGTTGTTCATCAGGCAGTTGTGCCCCTGCCGGCTGCAAAAGTAACGGTGCTTGCCTTACAAACGGCTGTAGCAAATTAGATGTTTACGATTGGCTTTCCAACATGGATATGCCCTCCAGTTATAAACCTTTTCAAATCATAGAAGTAAAATTTAAAGGGTCGCGCAAGGATTTTTATTTCAACAACGATAATATTTATTTAGAAAACGGCGAACTGGTGGTTACAGAAACCACCACCGGAGGTTTTGATGTTGGCCACGTTTCCATCACCGGCGAACTGGTGCGGATGCAGCTGGTAAAAAAGCATGTAAAAGAAGCAGATGTAACCAAAAAAATCTTCCGAAAAGCAACGCCTGCAGATGTAGATAAATGGAAAGCGGCCAAAGAGCAGGAGTGGGAAACCATGCACCGTGCCCGAAAACTGGCTTTGGAGCTTGATCTTTCCATGAAGATCAGCGATGTGGATTACCAGGGCGATAAAACCAAAGCTACTTTTTATTACACGGCAGAAGGAAGGGTTGATTTTAGGGAACTGATTAAAAAAATGGCCGAAGCTTTCCGTATCCGTATCGAAATGCGACAGATCGGAATGCGCCAGGAAGCCAGCCGTTTAGGCGGAATTGGTTCCTGCGGACGTGAGCTTTGCTGCTCTACCTGGCTGACAGATTTTAAAACCGTTTCTACGGCTGCGGCCCGTTACCAGAACCTTTCTTTAAATACTTTAAAGCTGGCCGGACAATGCGGTAAATTGAAATGCTGCCTCAACTACGAACTGGACAGTTATATGGATGCTTTGAAAGATATTCCGGATGATGTGCATCTTTTACGCACTGAAAAAGGGGATGCACGTTTACAAAAAACGGATATTTTTAAAAAGCTCATGTGGTTTAGCTATCCGAAAGAAGATAATTGGATTGCAGTTCCGATTAAACAGGTGCGGGAAATACAACAGTTGAACCGTGATGGGCAGTTGGTTGCCGATCTGGGTGAAAGCAAAGAAGCAGAAGCCAGCATGGTTAAAGCATTTGATTATGAAAATGTTGTTGGTCAGGATAGTTTAACGCGCTTGGATGAACGTGCAACAAACAGAAATAAAAAGAACAACCGGAATAAGCCAAAAACAACTGCCGAAGCAGCACAAAAGCCCGTTATACAAACGGCAAAACCATTTGTTCAGGTTAAAACGGTACAACAAAACACACCAATAGTTCCTGTAGAAGGGGCGGGGCGTGAAGGTGCAAATCCAAACCGCCGCCGTCATCGCAACAGGCCAAACCGCAACACCAACAATCAGAATAATCCCAATCAACAAAACAACAATAAAGCAGAATGATGTGGGTAAAGCTTTTTTTAGCAGCTCTTTTTATCGGTACAATTTCAATTTTCCCGGCTTGCCACGAGCCAGGAACTTTAGTGGATCATAATACCGAAATTGAAAACCACAACTGGCCGTACTCAGACAAAATAAAAACTGAATTTAAGATCACGGACAACTCTCTGCCTTATAACTTATATTTTAACCTGCGCCACACTGCCGATTATAAATACTCCAATATTTTTATCCTGGTTTACGAAACCAATCCAAATCATCAAACTAAAGCTACCCGGTACGAATTCAAACTTGCCCAACCAGATGGCGGGTGGTTGGGCAATGGTTCGGGTAATTTGTACAGCTACCGACTGCCTTTACATACTACTTTTCGGTTTCCAACTCCCGGAACTTATACTTTTACCATCGAGCAAAACATGCGGGACAATCCTTTGACAGAGGTTGCAGATGTAGGGTTAAGGGTAGAAAAGGTGAAGTAGGTTTAGGTTTATTTTTTATACATTTAAGGTATCAATGATATAAAAATGGATCTCAGATTAGAAGTGGAATTCAGTAAAGCCGAATTGATAGAAAAAATAGATTCGCTTAAAAATCAAATAGATCAATCCCGGCCACTACCACAAGAAATAGAAGATAAAGTAATGCAGAAAATGCGTTTAGAATGGAATTATCATTCTAACGCGATAGAAGGTAACCGTTTAAACTATGGCGAAACAGTTGCTTTTTTAATGACCGGAATTACGGCAAAAGGTAAATCTTTAAAAGACCATTTGGATATCCGCGGACATAATGAAGCGATCCTTTTCCTGCTTTCTATTGTAAAAGATGAACGGGATTTTTCTGAAGCTGATATTCGTGCTTTGCATGAAATTATTTTGGTTGAACCTTACGATTCTCCTGCTAAAACTGCTGATGGAATTCCGACAAAAAAGCGGATTACTTTAGGTGAATATAAAACGCAGCCAAATCATGTAGAAACGATAACCGGAGAAACCCATTTTTACGCTTCGCCGGAAGAAACACCTGCTAAAATGCAGGAGTTGATGGACTGGTACAAAGAAGCAAGACAAAATTCTGCTATTCATCCACTCGTTTTAGCTGCACTTTTCCATTATAAATTTGTGGCTATACACCCTTTTGATGATGGTAATGGCCGTTTATCCCGTATTTTGATGAACCTGATTTTGATGCGTAATGGTTATCCGCCGGTTGTAATTAAAATGGAAGACAGGCAAAATTACTATGCAAATTTAAGTCAGGCTGATACCGGAAATTACTGGCCTTTTATAGAATACATTGGTGATTATTTAACCACTTCTTTAAATTTATATCTTAAAGCAATTGAAGGTATTAATATTGATGAACCGGAAGATATTGATAAGGAAATTGCACTTTTTAAGTTGGAAATTCAGAATAAAGTTAATTTAGAAATAAGAGAAAAAAAGTCTAACAAAATCATCGAAAAAATAATGATTCATGAATTAAATCCACTTTTTGAAAAAATCATCCAAAAAGTAAACCAGTTTGAGGAGTATTTTATTAGTAAATCATTTACTGTAAGTTTTGATGAAAGTACAATAGATCAATTTCAATATGAAGAATCAACATTTAAAGATTATATAATTCAACTTCAGGACCGTGTTTATCGAAAAGAAGTACATGATTCGTCAATAAACTTAAAAGTTTGGTTAATGGAATTTAAAAATTTCACTAATAAATTCAGTTCAAATACTTCGCTCAATATAATCTTTAATGAATATGATTACTACATTTCAGATGAAAAATTTAAACCTATAGTAAAAAAATTATATAGTGAAACATTAACTCAACAAGATAAGATATCAGTTATCAAAAGATTAATTACTGATCTAAAAAATAATATTCAAAAAAACCTCTGATCTATCATTTACTAAAATTACTTTTGATAAAATTTTTAGTAAGTGAATACCATCCTCCTCGTTGCCGTTCTTGTTATTTTGCCTGTTGCTGTTTTTATCCTGTTAAAAAGAGCATCGCCTGCAACACGTTTTTCTGAGGAGGATTTTAAGCGTTTGCAGGATGAAAACGTGGAGCTGAAAATCAGTTTGGGCAAAGCTGAAGAACGTGCCATAAACCTGCATCAGGAGAAAGAAAACATTTATTTAATTGAATAATTACTGCCTGGCCCAGAACCATTAAGCTCTATCATATTTTTTGTGGCCAGATCGCTTAATATTCTTTTTACAGTTGGATTTGGGATAGCAAGTCTCCTGGCCACTTCTCCTGATTTACATCCCGGGTGGTTTTCAATAAAAACAAGTATCAATTTTTCTTTCGGTGATAATTGTGCTTCAGCTCCCTTAACTTTTAACTTTTCTAAAAGTTGGGTTTGAATGTTTTTTAAGGCATCAAAAAAAAAGACAACCCAGGAAGTAACATCTTCTCCCGGACGTTCTGATTGGCATTTTCGAAGTTCCTGATAATATTGAGCTTTCCTGCTTTCAATCTCATGTTCTAAGCTAACGTACTGAATCCATGTATAACCATTTTTCAGCATTAACAGGGTAGCCAATAATCTGCTTAGCCTGCCATTGCCATCCTGAAAAGGATGGATACTTACAAACTCATAAGAAAATAAAGCACATTTAACAAGCGGGTGCGTTGTTTGATCTGTATTATACCAGTTTACCAAAGCTCGCATAGCGTCTTCTGTTGCAAATCCAGGTTCTGTAGTTTGGAAAATCAATTGTTTTGTTCCGTTTGGAAGTGTAGCCTCAACCGCATTGCTGTGCTGCTTATAGTTGCCTTTATGCCATTGGTCTTTTTCACTATATTTTAGTAGAATGTTGTGCAGGTTTTTCAAATCATTCTCAGAAATGCCTATGTTGTAATATTCTTCTGAAATTAGGTCCATTGCATTGAAATAACCTACTGCTTCTTGTGCATCTCTATCTTCTATCTTAGTAACGTTGATATTTTGTAGAAGTACATCTATTTCTTCATCACTCATCCTGGAACCTTCTATCCTGGTAGATGCACCAACGCTTCTTACAGTAGCAATAATTTTTAGTTGCTTTAAAGACTGTCCTTCTTTTTTCTCAATACTGCTCCAGGAAGCATCAAACCTATCGATTACACTTATTAGATTTACTAAGTTCCAATCTAATGAAAGTTGCAAAGTATGAACCTTTGTATCCATTTACAAAAATATAAAAAAAATATGTTTTTGATACGATATGATACGAAAATATACGATAACAAGCTATTAGTACCAAAATCCTTTACAATCCGTTTCATTTACTACTTTTGATAAAATTTTTAGTAAATGAACACTGCTCTCCTCGTTGCCGTTCTTGTTATTTTGCTGGCCGCTGTTTTTATCCTGCTAAAAAAAGCATTGCCTTCAACTGCTTTTTCTGCGGAGGATTTTAAGCGTTTGCAGGATGAAAATGTGGAGCTGAAAATCAGTTTGGGCAAAGCTGAAGAACGTGCCATAAACCTGCATCAGGAGAAAGAAAATATCAGCCTTTTACTGCGTGAAGAACAGGACCGACTGATTGCTGAACTGGCCGAAGAACGCGAATTGCACAACGAAACCAAGCAGCAGTTAGAACGTTCTCATGCTTTTTTTACCGCACAAAAAGAGCAGTTGGAGCAGCAAAAAGTTGAGGTGGAACAAACGCGTCGGTATTTTCAGCGGGAATTTGAGAACGTGGCCAATAAAATCCTCGAAGAAAAAACACAGAAATTTACAGAATCCAACCGCAGCAATATGGATCTGCTGCTCAATCCACTAAAAGAAAACATCAAAGCGTTTGAAGAAAAGGTGGACAAGGTTTACAAAGACGAATCCAACGAGCGTTTTACATTGAAAGGTACGATTGACGAATTGATCAAACAAACCAAAATCATTCAGGATGATGCTACAAACCTCACCAAAGCCTTAAAAGGCGATACCAAAATGCAGGGAAACTGGGGGGAAGTTATTTTAGACCGCGTATTGGAAGCTTCCGGGTTAAAAGAAGGCGAAAGCTACACTAAGCAAGGCAAAAACATGAATTTAACGGATGAAGCCGGAAATCGTTTTCAGCCGGATGTGATCGTTCATCTACCGGAAAATAAACACTTGATTATTGATTCAAAAGTATCCTTAATTGCTTATGAAAGACTGGTCAATTCTATCACTGGGGAGGAAAGAGAAAAGTATATTTTACAACATGTTAAATCAGTAAAAGACCATATTTCCGGACTCAGCAGTAAAAGTTATCAGAACATTTCCGGCTTGAGCTCACCGGAATTTGTGCTGCTTTTTGTGCCGATAGAATCCTCTTTTTCCATCGCCATACAGCATGACCTGGAGTTGTTTGAATTCGCCTGGAAAAAGCGTGTGGTTTTGGTTACGCCTTCCACGTTGCTGGCTACTTTAAAAACCATTGCTTCGGTTTGGAAACAGGAACAGCAAACCCGCAACGCCATCGATATTGCCACAAAAGCTGGTGCTTTGTACGATAAATTTGTAGGTTTTACCGAGGATATGAAGAAGATCGGACAACATCTTGACCGCAGTAAAGAAGTTTATAACGATGCTTACAGCAAGTTAACCACCGGAAGCGGAAATTTAGCTTCACGGGCAGAAACGTTACGAAAATTAGGTGCTAAAAACAGCAAGCAACTCGATGCGAAATTGTTATCTGAAGATGAGTAATTTCTGATGCTTCTTTTATCGGCAAAAAACTTATTCTTTAAAAGCGTTCCAGCCCTGTGCCTTCAATTCATGAACGTTTCCGGATTTAGAAACTAAATTACAGCCTGCTACAGCTTCTGTAATATGACCAATGATACTAATGTCGGCATTGTACCTGATCTTCTCGTAATCGGTTTGTTTGATGGTAAAAAGCAGTTCGTAATCTTCGCCGCCGCTTAAAGCACAAACGGTAGGGTCGAGGCCAAACTCACGTGCTGTTTCATAAGTCATCGGATCGATTGGTATTTTTTCTTCATAAATCGTACATCCTTTTTGGCTTTGATTGCAGATGTGCAGCATTTCGGAAGCTAAACCGTCAGATACATCGATCATCGCCGTTGGCTTTATTTTCAAATCTTTTAAAATGGAAATAATATCACCTCGTGCTTCAGGTTTTAACTGGCGTTCTACGATGTAATCTTTTCCTTCCAGATCCGGCTGAATATTTGGATTGGATAGATAAACCTGCTTCTCGCGTTCCAGCAATTGCAAACCCACATAAGCGCCGCCCAAATCGCCGGAAACACAAACCAAATCGCCTTCTCCCGCTGTATTTCGGTAAACCACGTCTGCTTCATCTGCATAACCAATGCTGGTTACACTAATCACCAAGCCTTGTTTGGAAGAAGAAGTATCGCCGCCAACCAGATCTACCTTGTATTGCTGGCAAGCCAGTAAAACGCCCTCATACAATTCTTCCACAGCTTCCAACGGAAAACGGCTGGAAATGCCCATTGAAAAAGTAATCTGGCTGGCCGTGCCGTTCATTGCATAAATATCGCTTAAGTTTACTTGCACTGCTTTGAAACCCAAATGTTTAAGCGGCATATAAGCGAGGTCAAAATGCACGCCTTCCAACAGCATATCGGTAGAAACGAGTGTTTTTTTACCGCTAAAATCAAGCACCGCGGCATCATCCCCAACACCTTTTACAGAAGTTTTATCAAGAAGAACAATATTTTTGGTGAGATGGCTGATCAGTCCAAATTCGCCTAAAGCAGCAATCTCTGTTTTTTCTTTGTTATCAAACATCTTTTAGTTTTTGGATTACACTGATTTTTTTAGGATGATTACACCGAATTGATTAATGATGCTTCTTTTATCAACTAAAAATCAGTGTAATCATTTTTAGAAATCAGTGTAATCATCCTAAAAAAATCAGTGTAATCTTTCTACAAACCCAATCGCGCCGAAATTTCCAGCATCCTTTCAATCGGCTTTACAGCTTTTTCAATAATATGCTGCGGAACAAAAATTTCCGGTTGCTCGTTTTTCATACATAAATAAAGCTTTTCCAAAGTGTTTCTCTTCATGTGCGGACAATCGTTACAAGCACAACTGTTGTTTGGCGGTGCCGGAATAAAGGTTTTTGCCGGGTTGTCCTTCTTCATCTGGTGCAATATCCCTGATTCTGTTGCCACAATAAATTCCTTTGCCGGGTTATTGATGGTGTAATTCAGCAAACCGGTTGTAGAACCAATATAATCGGCCATTTCCAAAATGCTGTCCTCGCATTCCGGGTGTGCAATAAATTTTGCGGCCGGGTAACGTTCTTTTAGCCTAGTAATTTTCTCCCTCGAAAAAATTTCGTGTACCATGCAGGCCCCGTTCCATAAAACTAAATCCCGACCAGTTTTTTTCGCTACATATTTGCCCAGGTTTCGGTCTGGTCCAAAAATGATTTTTTGATCCGGCGGCAGGCTTTCCACAATTGGAATGGCGTTGCTGGAAGTACAAACAATATCGCTCATCGCTTTTAATTCGGCCGTACAGTTCACGTAAGTGATCACCAAATGATCCGGGTAAGCTTCTTTAAACTTGGCAAACAAATGCGGCGGACAACTATCTGCCAGCGAACATCCGGCTTTCAGATCGGGCAATAATACTTTTTTCTGCGGAGACAAAATTTTTGCTGTTTCGGCCATAAAATGCACCCCAGCAAAAACGATTACGTCGGCATTGGTTTTAGATGCTTGTTGCGAAAGCCCCAAACTATCGCCAATATAATCTGCAACGTCTTGTATATCACCTTCCTGGTAATAATGCGCCAGTATAATTGCATTTTTTTCTTTTTTAATTTTTTCGATTTCATCAAAAAGATCGAGCGACGGGTCGATGTATTCGTCCGCAAATCCTTTCACTTGTATTTCTTCAAAAGTATCCATTTTTAACATTTCAATAAAAATAACTTATTCTTTAAAAGATAAAACTATGATTTATTAGTGTGTTGGTTTCGTTTAAAAATTGCTGTTCGTTTTTTTGCAAAAGTAGTTTAAGTATTCTTCTCAACATCTTTTTAACAAAATGTTTACTTTATACTGCTGATTGACTGGTTCTTTTATCTGCCAAAATTTTTTTACAAAAGTTTTTCTGTGGATTATTAACAAATTTGGAAATGTTAATAGCACACCCAAATACGGTGCATAACTTTAATGCAATAAAAACAGTATCACTGGTTATTAACAGCTATTAATAGAAATAAAAACTTGCTGATTTTTTATCACCGCTAATTTAACATCTTTACAGTCGTTATTAACAATAGGTTAAAACACTGTTTTTATCACTATAATTTATGAGCAGAAATGTTGATTACCTGGTTATCGGTTCGGGCATTGCCGGGCTTAGTTTTGCGTTGAAAGCCGCACAACACGGTCAAGTCCTTATCGTTACAAAATCAAATGAAGATGAATCGAACACAAAATATGCACAAGGCGGCGTGGCTGTTGTTGTGGATAAAGAGGAAGATTCTTTTGAAAAGCACATTGAAGACACGCTGATTGCAGGCGATGGTTTGTGTAATGAAGAAGTTGTAAAAATTGTAGTAGAAGAAGGCCCGCAGCGGATCAGGGAAATTATTGATTACGGAACTAACTTCGATAAAACCAACCAGGGCATTTTTGACCTGGCAAAGGAAGGCGGACATTCCGAAAGCCGTGTGCTGCATTATAAAGACATTACCGGTTTTGAGATAGAACGTGCGCTGCTGGAACAAATCCATCAGAATAAAAACATCGAAATGTTGACACATTATTTTGCCATCGATTTGATCACGCAGCATCACTTGGGAGAATTTGTAGATCGTTCCAGTAAGGACATTACATGTTTTGGTATTTACGCGCTCAATCATTTGACCAATGAGGTAGAGAAAATACTATCAAAAGTTACGGTTATGGCTTCTGGAGGAGCTGGCCATATTTATTCCATCACCACCAATCCAACCATTGCAACCGGAGATGGTGTGGCCATGGTTTATCGTGCAAAAGGGAAAGTGCGCGATATGGAATTCATCCAGTTTCATCCTACGGCTTTGTATAATCCAGGCGATTATCCTTCTTTTTTGATTTCTGAGGCTGTCCGCGGTTTTGGAGGGATTTTAAAGCGGAGGAACGGGGAGGAGTTTATGCAGGAATATGATGCCAGAAAATCATTGGCGCCCAGGGATATCGTTGCCAGGGCGATTGATGCTGAAATGAAAAAATCTGGTGATGACTTTGTTTATCTGGATATCCGGCACCGCAACAAAGAAGATCTGTTGGCACATTTTCCAAATATTTATGCCAAATGTTTATCAATTGGTATTGATATGACGAAGGATATGATTCCCGTTTCCCCGGCCAGTCATTATATGTGCGGAGGTGTGATGGTGGATACAAACGGACAATCTTCTATCCAACACTTGTATGCCTGCGGCGAATGCTCTTCTACGGGTTTGCACGGTGCGAATCGTCTGGCTTCTAATTCTTTGTTGGAAGCCTTGGTTTTTGCGCATCGAATTTATGAAGACGCCATTCACAAAACAAATGCTTCTTTTATGCCACTAAATATTCCGGATTGGAACGAACACGGTGTAAAGCAGCAAAACGAAGATATTTTAGTAACACATAATGTACGGGAAATGCAGAAGGTCATGAACGATTATGTTGGTATTGTCCGTTCAGATTTCCGGTCTGAGCGGGCCTTACGTCGTTTACGTTTGTTGTATGAAGAGACAGAAGATTTTTACAAAAAAACCAAGTTGTCGGTTAAATTGTGCGAGTTGCGTAACCTCATCCAGGTTTCTTATTTGGTTGTAAAATCAGCTATGATCCGAAAAGAAAGCCGCGGTTTACATTTTACAACCGACTATCCACAACATACAAAAGAGTTGTATAATACGATCTTATAAAAAAAGAGGTGGTAAAAGAAGCAGTTAATTCAATGTGAGCGGAAAACGGGATTCGAACCCGCGGCCTTCAGTTTGGGAAACTGATGCTCTACCAGCTGAGCTATTTCCGCTAATAAAAAATCTAAATTAAAAATATTTTTATCAATGCCAGCACTTCTTTTACCGGTTAAAAACAAGTATCCAATTATTGGCAAGGATTGTTTTATTGCCGATAATGCTACCATTGTTGGTGATGTTACGATTGGAAATCAATGTTCTGTTTGGTTCAACACCGTTATTCGTGGTGATGTAAATTCGATTATTATTGGTGATCAAACCAACATTCAGGATGGTGTTGTCGTTCATTGTACTTATCAAAAAGCTGCAACGGTTATTGGTCATCATGTTTCTGTTGGTCACAACGCTATTATCCATGGCTGTACGCTCCAAAATTTTATTTTGGTAGGAATGGGGGCGATTGTAATGGACCATGCTATTGTAGAAGATTATTGCATCATTGCCGCCGGTTCTGTTGTGCTGGAAAATACCATTTGCCAATCAGGTTTTATTTATGCGGGTACACCGGCTAAAAAAGTAAAAGCTGTTTCAGAAACACAAATGCAAATGCTGAAACAGCTTCCTTTAAATTATAATTTATACGCCAGTTGGTTTATTGATTTGTAGCTGGTTTTGGAACGTCTATTTGTTCGTTCATTTCCCAGTTTGCCCGTAAACTCAACTCTTTATTGTAATACCAGATGGGCTCGGGCAAAGTTCGGCTTTTTAAATTTCCTGTATCCCATTTTCCATTTCTGTTGATGTCATAAATCACACGCACATGATATTTTCCAATGGAATAACCACTAAAAGTTAATTTCTGACTGCGGTTAATTTTAATGCTTCTGATTGGTTTTCTTTCCGAATTCAATAATTCAAAAATATAGGCTTTTGTAGTATCTGGCAAAATAACGTTATAAATCATGGTACTATAGTTTTCCTCTTTATTCAGCTGAAAAGAGATAGTTGTTTTTTTGTTTTTATTACCGAAAAGGTCTATAAAAGAGCCTTCGTTCAGCAAAATATCGTAATGTTTTCCTGTTTTCCAAGGGTATTTTAACGTGTATTTTTTCAGGCTGGATGTGTCTTTTTCCAGGCTTAGACCATATTTAGGAACAGAGTCTTCATTTAAAACGATCTGTGCTTCATTGGTAGATTCTATCGGAAAATTAACTGCTAATTGTAAATCTGTTTTAGGTTTTAATAATCCGCCAGTCAAATTATTACTGATCGTCAAATTTCTTTTATAGGTTTCGCGTTTTCCTTTTCTCAATACAATAGTATCCAAAGCTTTGTTGTTTGATAAAATAGCCACTTTAACAGAATCAAATTCCATATTCCGTAAGTACAATCTTGCTGTATCGGCTTCTTTATTAAACTCTACAATTTTTTGATTATTTAAATTTTCATTTTGGATAATGCGCAACGAAGGCTGCTCAACCCCTTTGTTAAAAGTAAAAAAGAGTTTGCCATCAGGGTCGATTTTTCTTTCAATTACCCTAAACTTTTGAGGAACTTGTTTAAATAAAGTTAAAAGTACGCCGCTTGTATCTTTTTTGAGTTGAATATCTTTTGGCAGGAGGGCAATTAATTCGTTGTCGTTATCGTAAATCCGGTTTGGCGATGCTTCTTTTAAGGCATAAATTCTGTAATTGTTAGCATGGAGGTTGCTGATTTTAAAATTTCCGGAACTATCTGTTGTACTATAATAAGCAGGTTTTTTTTTACCGAACAAAGTAGAATCTTGTTTACTTGTAAAAATAAAAACGGTGGCTTCTTTTTCGGGCTCCTGCGTTTCAGAATTGATTACTTTTCCAGCAATACTTAATGAATCTATTTCATTGCCGGTTGTAAAAACATAAGTAAAATTTTTGAGGATATTATTTTCATTTACATCTCCAATTGCTTTTCCAAAGCTGATAACGTAAGTTGTGTTTTTATGAAGCGAATCTTTTAAATCAATCACCAGGCTTTTTTGCCTGATCCGGTATTCCGGTTGTTTTTCCTGTGCCGGCGAGATACTGATCTCCTGGTATTGGTTGTTCAGTTTAAAATATTCATCAAAATCCAACACAATTTGTTTTGAGTCAAATTTTTTTGTTTTATTGGCAGGTGTTGCTTTCAAAAGTTTGGGAGGCGTTTTGTCTCTTGGGCCGCCTTGTGGTTTTTGAACGCTTGCACAACCAAACAATGAAATTATACTGATAAAAACAGTTATTTGACGAAGGTTAAATACAGAGGTCTTTTTAAAGGTCATTTATAAGCTTTGTAATCAAATATTTTTTCAGATCGAAGATTATCATTAAAAAAGCCAAATCTTCTTTTATCCCCGATTATTTTTTAAGTGAAAAGGATGATTTTTTATAAAATTTCTTTATCTGCTGATATGTACCATTAGTACGGAAACATCAGAAGGGGAAACACCTGAAATCCTGGATGCCTGACCTAAGGTTTTAGGTTTGATCCTGATTAATTTTTCCCTTGCTTCTTTGGAAAGCGAAACAATCTCATTGTAATTAAAGGCCGGATTTATTTCTTTGTCCTCCATTTTTTTCATCTTGTTCACAATTTCCAGTTCTTTTTCAAAGTAAGATTCATATTTGATTTTAATCTCTGCCTGTTCAATCGTTTTCCCATCATAAGCAGAAAGAAAGCTTTTTAATAATGGGCTTGCTTCTTTTAGCAGGTTAAAATCTATTTGCGGCCTGCCAATAATAGCAGATAATTTAACATTTTGGTTGATGCTATTAGTGCCAACTTCTTCCAGCAAGCTGTTTACTTCTTCTGGTTTTATTGAATTCAGCTTTACAAACTTTACAATATCATCAGCATTTTTTATTTTTTGGTTGATCGATTTCATTCGTTTTTCATCTATCAAACCAATTTTGTAGCCGATAGGGGTAAGGCGAATGTCTGCATTATCCTGGCGCAACAGCAAACGATGTTCTGCCCTTGAGGTAAACATACGATAAGGTTCTTCCGTTCCTTTGGTTACCAGGTCATCTATTAAAACACCAATGTAAGATTCTGATCTTTTCATGATCAGCGCTTCTTTTCCTGTAACATTACTATGTGCATTTATTCCCGCAATAAACCCCTGGCAAGCAGCTTCTTCATAACCGGTTGTTCCGTTAATTTGTCCGGCAAAAAATAAATTATCCACCAGTTTGGTTTCCAGCGTTAATTTCAATTGGGTAGGAGGAAAGTAATCGTATTCGATGGCATAACCAGGACGGAACATCTTTACGTTTTCAAATCCTGCTATTTGTTTTAACGCTTTGTATTGTACATCTTCGGGTAAGGATGTTGAAAAGCCATTAACATAAATTTCTACCGTATTCCAGCCTTCGGGTTCAACAAAGATCTGGTGGCGGTCACGTTCTGCAAACCGGTTGATCTTATCTTCAATAGAAGGGCAATACCTGGGCCCGAGACCTTTAATCCGCCCGGTAAACATCGGCGATTTTTCAAAACCTTCTTTTAAGGTTTCATGAACCTGGCTATTGGTATAAGTAATCCAGCAACAGCGTTGTTCAACAGTCTTTTGTAGTTCTAAATAAGAAAATTCCCCCCGTTCATCATCTCCCCACTGCTCTTCCATTTTGGCATAATTCAAGCTACGGCCATCCACTCGCGGAGGAGTTCCTGTTTTCATCCTGCCTGCTTCAAAACCCAAAGAAGTTAATTGTTCTGTAATTCCATGTGCGGCTTTTTCAGCAGTTCTTCCGCCTCCAAACTTTTTTTCACCGATATGGATCAATCCATTTAAAAAAGTTCCGTTTGTAAGTACAACCGCTTCTGCTTCTATTTCTATTCCCAGTGCAGTTACAACACCGTAAACCTTTCCCTTCTTAACAATCAGGCTATTTACTGTATCCTGCCAAAAATCAACATTATGGATCCTTTCCAGCATTAGCCTCCATTCTTCTGCAAAGCGCATCCGATCTACCTGTGCACGAGGGCTCCACATTGCAGGGCCTTTTGACCGGTTCAGCATTCTGAATTGTATGGTGGTTTTATCTGTAATTATCCCGGATCCGCCGCCCATTGCATCTATTTCCCGTACAATTTGCCCTTTTGCCACGCCACCCATTGCCGGGTTACAGCTCATTTGTGCAATTGTGGCCATGTTCATCGTAATTAGTAAAACCGATGAGCCTAAGTTTCCTGCTGCTGCTGCTGCTTCGCATCCGGCATGCCCACCTCCAACAACAATTACGTCATATTTTTTAAACATTATCTTTTATTGGTTTCACGTGAAACATTAATAATAAAAAGGCTGCTCAGCTTTCTTTTAACTCGGTTAAAAGCAGCCAGCGGTCTAAATGTGAATTTAATTCAGTTTGATAAGCTATGATACTGTTGGAAGCGTCAATTAAATCTTCAGGTTTAGTATTAGAATCATTCATAATTGTATTTAAACCAGAAATCTTATGTTCTAAAGAAGCAATAGCAGCTTCAGCTTCTTGCAGTTCTTTCTCTTGTTTAAAAGGCAATGCCTTTTTAGGTTCAGAAACCACTGCTTTTACAGGTTTGTCCTGAGTTTTCACTTTTTGTTTGGCTGCTGCTTCTTCCAAACGGAAATCCGTATAATTTCCATTATAAACTTGTAAATGCCCGTTTTGTGTAAAAATGAACAGCTGCTCGGTTAACTTGTCAATTAAATAACGATCATGGGAAACCAGGACAATTACACCGGCAAAAGTAGTGAGAAAGTCTTCTAAAACATTTAAAGTGTCTGTATCCAGGTCATTTGTAGGCTCGTCTAAAATCAAAAAGTTAGGGTTTTTAATCAGGATAGTCAATAACTGCAATCGTTTCTTTTCGCCACCGCTTAAATTACTGATAAAGCCATGCTGTTTTTTGGGCGGGAATAAAAACTGGGTGAGCAGTTGGGAAGCAGAAAGCAGCTTTCCATCAGCCATTGTGATGAATTCTGCTACTTCTTTTATCACATCAATTACCCTGTCTGCATCATTAAAATTCAATCCTGATTGGCGGTAATACCCGATAGAAGTAGTCTCCCCAACAACAATGGAGCCTGCATCAGGGCGAATTTCGCCAATTAACAAGTTTAGAAAGGTAGATTTTCCGCTACCGTTTTTGCCAGCTAAGCCAATACGGTCGCCTTTTTTAAACACATAATTAAAATCATTGATGATAATTGTGTTGTTAAACGATTTATTAAGATGCTCAATCTCGACAATTTTATTGCCTTGCCTTGCAGATTTTATCGTTAATTCCAGTTGTTCTTTCTGGCCGTTATTTTGCGTCCTGCTTTGCAAGTCGTAAAAAGCATCAATCCTTGATTTTGATTTTGTGCTGCGTGCCTGTGGCATTCTTCGCATCCATTCCAACTCCTTTTTTAACAAGTTAGAATTTTTTTGGTAACGTGCCTGGTCTGTTGCTTCCCGTTCTGCACGTTTTTCAAGGTAATAGCTATAATTTCCCTGGTAAGGAAAAATTTTTTGCTGATCGATCTCTATAATTTCATTGCAAACGTTGTCCAAAAAATAACGATCATGTGTTACTAACAGAATAGTTTTATTGCCTGTTGTCAAAAAGCTCTCCAACCATTCTATCGTTTCAATGTCCAAATGGTTGGTGGGCTCATCTAAAATATAAAGCTCCGGATCACTAATCAACAGTTCAGCAAGTGCCAAACGCTTCTTTTGGCCGCCAGAAAGAGTTTTTATCTGTTGGTCTAAATGATGGACATCTAACCGGTCTAAAATATTCTTGATCTTATATTCATATTCCCAGGCTTCCAGCTCGGTAATTTTAGTTGTGATGATCTCGATCTGTGCATAATTTTCAGGATCGTTCTCCAACAGCGATTCGTACTCTTTAATCAGTTGCTGCTGCTCGTTATCAGATTGAAAAATAAAATCGTTGATTGTTTCTTCCGGATTGAATAAAGGGTCTTGCTCTAAATAGCCCATGGAAAGAAACTTGCTTTTAACCACTTTGCCTTCTGTTGGCTTCAGTTTTTCTGCCAGTATTTTTAAAAGGGTTGATTTACCGGCACCGTTGGCACCAACAAGCGCAATACGCCTTCCGGAATTAATACCGAAAGTTTGTTGACGAAACAACCAGTTGTCATGAAAGGAGTGGCCAAGGTTTTCGGCCGAAATTAAAGTACTCACGCTAATTTTTTTATTTGATCTGATGGATAGGTAAAAATACCGGAATTGTTTTTTAAGGATTGATTAAGCATCGCTTTTGCAACTGTTTCTGCCGGAATACTTCTGTATTTTTTAAATCTGCCAAGTAATAAAGGATCAACCCATTTGGCTAAACTTACTGCAAAACGTTCTGCCAGGCGTTTTTCCTGTCTGTTCCCTGTTAATAGTGAAGGCTGATAGATGTAAATGCTTTCAATTTTAACCTTTTTTAGATCAGCTTCTGTTTCGCCTTTTAATTTAATGTAGAAAGTGGACGAGTTGACATTAGCGCCGAGCGCAGAAACCAAATGAAATTGTTGCATACTGTTTTTAGCAGCAATCTTTGCTAAATGAAGCGGAAAATCGTGGTCTATATTATGATAGACTTTTAAGTCGGGCGTTTTTCTTTGGGTTGATCCCAGGCAGCAAAAAAAAGCATGGCCGTTTATTTCGTTTTGATATTCATCTAAACGGTTAAAATCGACAATTAATTGTGTTAATTTATGATGCTGGAGGTTTAATTTCCGACGGACTAAAACAAAAACTTCATTATATTCTGAATGACGAAGCAATTGTTCAAGCAGCAAACCTCCGATTAAGCCGCTTGCTCCAGCAATTACTGCTTTGAAAGCCATGACATATTATTTAATGCAAAAGTACATATTAAGAATGTGGATTACAGTTTTATCAGAAGGAATAAGAAGTAATTCTACAATTATTAAATTCGCTTTTTTAAATTTTATCCGAAATATTTATATGCTTCTTTTATCCTATAAAAAACAATAATCTTTTTATTTTATAGATGGCTCTTATATTTCATTTTCCATAACCCTAAAGTAAACGCTGATTTTTAGGTGCTAAAAGAAGCATTAAAACCAACCCTGTGTATGATGAAATACCAAGTCTGTTATAACGGTGAGCAATAAAATTAAAAGAGATATAATTTATAATAAAAAATCTTAAATAACGGTCAACATTTTTAAATAAAATTCGTTAAAGCAGATAATCCCCAAATACATCAAATACTTTACTATTAATTATGGCAGATAATGCATTACCTGCTTGGAGAAGAACTTTTGAAGAAGCAGGATCGCAGATACTGTTTTTAGGGCGCTTTTTTAAGAATATATTTAGATCAGGATTTGAATGGTCTGAATTTGTCCGTCAATGTTACGAGATAGGCTATAAATCTTTAACGCTTGTCGGGCTGACAGGCTTTATTATGGGCTTGGTGCTAACACTGCAATCCAGGCCAACGTTAGCAGGTTTTGGGGCCGAAAGCTGGCTACCGGGGATGGTTTCTTTATCAATCATTCGTGAAATTGGGCCGGTTATTACAGCAATTATTTGTGCAGGGAGGGTAGCTTCGGGCATTGGGGCAGAATTGGGCAGCATGAATGTAACCGAACAAGTTGACGCAATGGAAGTATCGGGGGCCAACCCAATGCAGTACCTGGTAGTGCCACGGATTTTGGCAGCAATAATTATGATTCCTATCCTTACCTTTATATCAGATGCAATCGCATTATTTGGTGGTTATCTGGCGGTAAATATTGACGGTAAAGTAAGCTTCTATTTGTATTTTACTAAATCCATTTCTGTTTTGGGTTTCAGGGATATTTTTCCTGCAACCATTAAAACCATATTTTTTGGCCTGGCCATAGGCTTTATTGGCTGCTACAAAGGCATCAATTCCAACAAAGGGACCGAAAGTGTAGGTTTGGCAGCAAACTCTGCTGTGGTTACTTCTTCGTTGTGGATCTTTGTAATTGATGCCATTGCGGTACAACTGACCAATTTATTAGCGTATCATTAACATGGAAATAACTGCAAAAGCCAATCAAAACAACGCAGCAGTTTCTTCTACAACAAATGAACTTGTTGTAGAAATTAGAGGGCTAAAAAAAGCATTTAACGGTTACGAAGTTCTTAAAAACATCAACCTTGATTTAAACCGTGGTGAAAACCTGGTAGTTCTGGGCAAGTCTGGCCAGGGCAAATCGGTTACTATTAAATGCATAGTTGGCTTGTTAAAAAAGGATGACGGATCAGTCAAGGTTTTTAATGAAGAAGTTTCAGATTTGCATGATGATGAATTGAAACAACTCAGGATTAGGATTGGTTTTCTCTTTCAAAATTCAGCTTTATATGATTCCATGACCGTTAGGGAAAACTTAGAATTTCCTTTAACAAGGGTTTTAAAGTTAAGGGATGAAACAGAAATCACGGCAAGGGTAGAAGAGGTTTTAGAAGGCGTTGGTTTAACAGATGCCATTGATAAAATGCCTTCGGATCTTTCCGGCGGAATGCGGAAACGTATTGGTTTGGCCAGAACATTAATCATGAAGCCGGAAATTATGTTGTATGATGAACCTACAACCGGCCTCGATCCCATTACTTCAAAAGAAATCAGTGAGCTGATCCTTGAGATGCAAAAAAAATACAAAACGTCTTCCATCATTATCACACATGACATGAAATGTGCAGAAATTACAGCCGACAGGATTGTGGTGATGAATGATGGGGAATATATAGCAGAAGGAACGTACAAGGATCTGGAAAATTCAGACAATGAATTAGTGAGGTCTTTTTTTAAATAAAAATTATGAAAACCAACAGCGGACAAAAATTAAAATTAGGAATATTTACTTTTATCGGGTTACTGATACTGGTCCTGGCCATCTTTTTCATCGGAAAATCGAAAAGCTTGTTCAATACCACATTTAATGTTTATGGTGTTTTTAAAAACGTAAACGGATTGCAGGTTGGCAACAATGTGCGTTTCTCCGGGATCAACATCGGGGTAATTCAAAACATCAGGATCGTATCAGATACGGCAGTCCGTGTTGATTTAACACTGAATAAAGATGTGGAGAAGTTTTTAAAAAAGGACGTTAAGGCAACTATCGGAAGCGATGGTTTGATGGGCGATAAACTGGTGGTGATCAATCCGGGAACAGCTTCGGCAGCAGAATTAAATAACGGCGATAAAGTAAACACGGTAAATCCGCTGGATGTAGATAAAATTATTGGTAAAGTAACCCGGGTAGCAGATAATGCGGAGGTTTTAACATCTAACCTGTCAGAAATTGTATATAAAATTAACCATGGTAAAGGAAGTATTGGTAAGTTGTTATCAAGCGATAAATTGGCCAATGATCTGGAAGGAACGGTCAAACAGGCCAGGAGCACATTAAAAACCGTAAAAAAAGGTACAGAAGGGTTTAGTGAAAATATGGAAGCTGCAAAGCATAATTTTTTACTTAAAGGGTTTTTTAACAAGAAGAAAAAAGAAGCGAAGAAAAAGCAGGATTCTATTAAAAGTGCAAATAATCCAAAGTAAAAGTACTTTTTTACATTAAAAGGTCCCTGATATCTTCCGGTGTGAGGGATTTTATAAAATTTCCCTCAGTAGTAATCAGCGTATTGGCCACATGTATTTTTTGCTGCTGTAAAAGGAGTATCTTTTCTTCAATACTGTTTTTGGTGATAAATTTATAGATGATCACCTTTTTAGTTTGCCCAATGCGATGTGTCCGGTCTATCGCCTGTTGTTCTACTGCCGGGTTCCACCAGGGGTCTAAAATAAAAACATAATCGGCTTCGGTTAAGTTTAAACCGACACCGCCAGCTTTAATAGAGATCAAAAAAACGCGCAGCAATTCATTGTCCCGGAATTTGTTGATCTCCTCTTCCCGGTTTTTTGTCTTTCCGTCCAAATATGCATAAGGAATGTTTTGCCCATCCAATTCATTCCTAAAAATAGTCAACTGCCGCACAAACTGGGAAAAAACCAATACTTTATGCCCTGCTTCGAGCGCATTGGCTAACATTTGCCAAACGTCATCAAACTTACCGGAACCGCCGGTATAACTTTCATCTATTAAACGCGGATGGTTGGCAATTTGCCTTAGCTTAATCAACCCTTGTAAAACATGCATTTTAGCTTGTGTAAATGTGCCTTCTTCAATGCTTTTTAAAAGCTCGTTCCGGTATTCTGATTTTACTTTTTCGTACTCATCGGCCTGCTCGTCGCACATTTCAGAATAAAACAGATTCTCTGTTTTTGAAGGCAATTCGGTAGCAACCTGGTCTTTGGTGCGTCTTAAAATAAAAGGCTTGATCAGTACCTGTAACCGATGTGCTTTGTCTTCATCTTTTTTCTTTTCTATAGGAATAACAAAATTGTTTTGAAAATAAGTCTGATTGCCCAGTAAACCCGGATTGATAAAAGAAATTTGTGTCCATAAATCATTGACCGAATTTTCTACAGGCGTACCACTTAAAATCAATTTGTAGCGGGATTTTAATTCGGTTGCAGCCTGAAAAGATTTAGAAGAAGCGTTTTTGATGTTCTGGCTTTCATCCAAAATTATATATTCGAAAAAGAAATCTTTTAGCAAGGCAATGTCAATCCGCATAATGCCGTATGTTGTGATCACTACATCATAATTGCTAAAAATCCCTGCGTCCCGATTACGCGCGCCTCCCGTGTGTGTCAGGATCTGGATCTCTGGGGTAAAATTTTTAGCTTCGTTTATCCAGTTATAAATCAACGAAGTGGGCATAATAATCAATGAGGTAACCTGGCCAGTTGCTGTGCTGTCTTCTTTGTTTTTTTGCAACAAAGCAAGTGTTTGTATGGTTTTGCCCAAACCCATATCATCGGCCAGGCATCCCCCAAAATTATATTTTTTTAAAAAATGGAACCAGTCATAGCCGGCTTTCTGGTATGAACGCAATTCGCCTTTAAAATTTTGGGGCAGCGGCATTTCCTCCAGACTTTCAAAATTGTTCAGCTGCTGCAATTTACGGTTCATGGTTATTTCGGCATAATCACTTGTGGCCAGTTCATTTACTAAACCGATATGGTGTTTTTTAAGTTGTAATTTATCTGTATGATTACTGAAATAAAGCAGGTTGCTGTATTGTGAAAACCATTTTTCCGGGATTACGGCAATTTCTCCCGACGGCAAAACAAATTCCCGCCTCTTATTTAAAATGTGCTGTTTCAGTTCGATAAAAGGAATGGCATAATTGCCAAAATAAACTATGGCATAAATATCAAACCAATCATTGCCTTCCCTGATTTCGAGGTTGATCTTTGGGCTTGCATAAAAGAAAAGTTTATCGCCTTCAGGCTGCCCCATTTCAAAGCCACTTGCGGTTAACGTATCATGATGCTCGTTAAGCCAGTTAAAAACGGAAAGCGAAGCATCTTCATCATCTTCTAATTTAGCCACTTCCAGGTTTTGAAAAAGGTTGGACACTGTTTTTAGCCCTAAATTTTCAAGCTCCTGGAACTTCTTTTTTTCCCAGGGGATACTTCTTTTAATACGATAAAAGAAGTATTGATCGTCTTTGTTCTCAATCCTTACAGAAACCTGACGGCCATCAGCGTAAGGAAAAACAGCATCGCCATAACGAAACAAAAGCTGAATCTGCGAAACTCCGCCTTCGGTATAAACCGGTTTTAAAACAGGTTCTGCATGATATCGTTCGCTGATGATTTCAAACCCTTGCGCATAAACGGAGTATTTTTCGATCAGCGGCGCAACAAATTTTTCGTAATAGGTTTTTTCAGAGGACTTTGGAATGGAGATGTAACGTTTTTCTAAAAACGGAAGCAGTTTTTTGCCTTCAATATCTTTTTCAAAATAATAAAGTACATTTTCCAACAGTAAATAAGCAGGATGGTTGCAAATAACATCTGCATTTTTAAACATGAACTCAATCCGCTGCCCTTTGTATTTGATGGTTGGGTAATAGCGGGTTTCGTTTTCGTTTCTGCGGAAGTGAAAAAGCACGGTAGCCGGTTCGGTAGCAATGGTAACGAAGCTTTCTGCCGGGTAACCTTCACGGCTCATCACACATAATTCTTTTCCGGGAAGTAAAGTGAGCGCTTCAGCCAGTTTTTTTTCGATTTTAGGCCGAAGCGTATCAAAGAGATCTTCTGTATAAACTTTGGCAAAGAACTCTAATGGGCGTATTGGCTTTTTATAATACTTAAGAATGATGTGGCTTTGTTCCGTCTCCTGTAAAATCCGGATCAGCTTTCGGTCTGTGTCGCCCAGGTAATCTGCAAACTCTTCGGCAGTATTAACAAAAAGGCGTTGGTGTGTAAGCGAGAATTCGCCGTTTGGATTAAGTTGGACAACATGCGGCTCGATTAAATACGAAAAATACTCATGCTTGCAAATAGCATAAATAATTCTACAAGGTTTGCTGCTGTCAACTCTTAACATATTGTCTTCAGGATAACTGCCAACGGGCGATTACGATAGGGCAAAGGTTTCAAACGTAGTCAGAATTACCTTAAAAGAAAAATGCTTTACACTATTTTTTAGGGGATAAAAGAAGCATGCAAAGATTATATGTAATTACAATAAAATTTCCCCCGAGAAAACCTGAACGGCCGGGCCTTCCAAAAAAATATCTGAGTAAGTTGCGCCGTCATAATTAAACTTCACGTTTAAATCCCCGCCTAAAACTTTTATAGGGGTAAAAACAGCACCAGATTGTTTGTTGTGATTGGCCATAGCCAAAGCAACAGCGGTTACGCCGGTTCCACAAGCATAAGTTTCGTCTTCTACGCCGCGTTCAAAAGTGCGCACGAAATAACCATCATTTAAAGGTTCCACAAAATTAACGTTGATGCCATCTTTCTGATAAGTTGAATTGTTGCGAATGGCCGAGCCATCCTGGTAAACGTTTTTATGTTCCAGGTCTTTCACCATTTCTACATAATGCGGCGAACCGGTATCGAGCACATAAGCAGGACCATCGCGGCCAATCGTATCAACATTAATCATCTGTAAACTTACCCAATCCCCGGATTCGGAAATAGTGGCATAATGTGCGCCATCTACTGCCAGAAAGTTAGTTTCTTTTTCAATCAAGCCTAAAAATTTGGCAAAAGCAACAATACACCTTCCGCCATTGCCGCACATGCTGCTGGGTTTTCCGTCGGCATTGTAATAGGCCATTTCAAAATCAAATGCTTCTTTTACCTGCAAAAATAGGATGCCGTCAGCGCCAATGCCAAATCTTCTGTTGCATAAACGCGCAATCAGCTCGGGCCGCCGGTGGTTAAACTGCTGTAAGCGGTTGTCTATCAATATAAAATCGTTTCCGGCGCCCTGGTATTTATAGAAAGTTTGTTTCACGTTTTTCAACTTTAATTGTTTAAAAAGATCAAATCTAACAGTTTAACAATTTTTAACACAGTTTGAGGTAACTATATGTTGATAATAAAGTCAATAAGGCATTAAATTTGAGTTAGAAATTTTAAAATAAGCAAGAGACAAAAATTAAATATGAAAAAGGTAGGATTATCATTAATGACGGCCATTTTGGGAGGCGCTATTGCCGTAGGTGCCTACAAAATGGTGGAGACCAAAGCAACAGATGCTTCAACTTTTGAAGACCGGCAAAAAGTATATTTCGCAAGTAATCACATCGCGCCATTGGTATCATCGGCCGGAACGGTAGATTTTACGCAGGCAGCAGCAGCCGTAACGCCGGCAGTGGTTTATATCCGCACGACGTATGCTGCTTCACAAGGCGGCGGACAGGATCAGATGGAGCAAATGTTTGGCGATATGTTTGGTATGCGCCGCAGGCAGCAAGGCCCACAGCGTGCTTCCGGTTCGGGCGTTATCATTTCTACTGATGGTTACATCGTTACCAATAATCATGTGGTAGAAAAAGCAGACAAAATTGAAATCACGACGAATGACAAACGTACTTTCCAGGCTAAAGTAATCGGTACTGACCCCAATACTGATTTGGCTTTGATCAAAATCAATGCAACCAATATGCCCATCGTAAAATTTGGTAATTCAGACGATGCCAAAGTTGGCGAATGGGTTTTGGCCGTAGGCAATCCTTTTAACTTAGCTTCTACCGTTACGGCCGGTATTGTAAGTGCAAAAGGCCGCTCAGTAGGGATTATCGGAAGAGGGGGAAATGACGATGATGAAAGCAACCCTTTCTCCAGTCCGAACTTAGATCGCTCACAGGCACAAACCCCGGTTTTAAACAGAGGGATCGAGTCTTTTATTCAAACGGATGCGGTAATTAACCCGGGAAACAGCGGCGGTGCTTTGGTAAATACCAGGGGTGAACTAATTGGTATTAATTCAGCGATCTTATCACATACCGGTTCTTACGAAGGCTATGGTTTTGCCATTCCAATTAACCTGGCTAAAAAAGTATTGAACGATATTGAAAAATTTGGTAAAGTAAAACGTGGTTATGTTGGTGTTCAGTTTAGGGAGTTAAACCCTGATGCCGCACAGGAATTAAGTATTAAGACAACCAATGGATTATATGTAAACGAATTGGTTAAAGGTGGCGGTGCCGAACAAGCCGGTATCCGTAAGGGAGATATCATTACAAAGGTAGAAGGCAATACAGTTAACGAGTCTTCTGATTTGCAGGAAAAAGTTGCCCGTTTACAGCCTGGAGACAAGATCAGATTAACGGTGTTGCGTGACGGAAAAGAACAAAATTTTGCCGTAACCTTAAAAGCAGATGACAGTAATTTGCTGGCAGGCAGCGGCAGGTCAAAATCTGCAGAAGAGATTTACAACAATTTGGGTGCAAGCTTTGCCCCGCTAAGCAATGCCCAAAAGCAAAAATACAATATCGAGAGTGGTGTTGTAGTTAGCCAGGTTCGTCTGGGCCGCATGTTTGACCAATTGGGTATCGAAGAAGGATCAGTTATTACCAGAATAAATAAAATTCCGGTAAGCTCTCCTGAAGCAATTGATAAAGCCATTTCAAGTATTAAAAATGGTACGATGACAATTTCCGGTATCAGTCCTGACGGCAGTACGTTCAACAACGTGTACAGAATGGACAAATAAAATATAGTGCTAAAAGAAGCATCAGAACCTGCAATTAATTTTGCAGGTTTTTTTGTTTTATGGTTATTTTGCAGTAATGACATGTGATGGAATAGACTTCTTTTTTAAACAACAAACACTTCTTTTACTGCCTCAAAAAGCAATTTACTGGAAAGATCAAAAAGCACTCATTATTGCCGATGCGCATTTAGGGAAAACAGGCCATTTTCGTAAAGCAGGAATTGCTGTACCGAATGAACTGGCTAAAAAAGACCTGGAAGTACTTTCTGCTTTGCTTGACGAGCATCAGCCTGAAAAAATCATTTTTTTGGGCGACCTTTTTCATAGTGATAAAAACAGCGACTGGTACTGGTTTGCTTTATGGCGGGAAAAGTATGCTAAAATTAAAATGGTTTTGATTAAAGGAAACCATGATATTATTAAAGAAGAAAATTTTACAGAACTTAATATTGATGTGCAGGAAGAATTACTGATAAAGCCATTTCGCCTGGCACATCATCCTTTAAAAAAGCAAGAAGCTGTAGAAGCTTATACTTTGTGCGGACATCTTCATCCAGGCGTATATTTACGGGGAAAAGGCCATGATGCGGTGACATTAGCTTGCTTTGCTTTTGGGGCCAATCAGGGTATTTTGCCTTCTTTTGGGAAATTTACTGGGCGCATTGCCATTCAGCACCAGGAAACAGACCGTGTTTTTGGTATTTTAAACGATAAAGTAGTCGCTTTTTAAACAAAAACAATAATAATCTCAGTGTTAAACATTTAGATCGTTTCTAAATAAATAATGAAACAGATATTGATCCCGGGCTTTGGTATCTTTTCACCTTTAATAAATACTTTTGTAGAAACAACAATCCTAAAATTTAATTATCGATGAGTGGTTCCACAAACACGCTTTCTTCTTCGTTAGGAAAAAAACTGATCATGTCTTTAACCGGTATATTCCTTTGCCTGTTCCTGATTGTGCATTTAAGCGGGAATTTTCAGTTGTTTAAAGATGACGGCGGTTTAGCTTTTAATGATTACTCCCATTTCATGACACATTTTCCACCGATAAAAGTGATTTCCTATTTGCTGTATCTTACCATTATCGTTCACGCTGTTTATGCTTTAATCCTCACCATCAACAACCGTAAGGCCCGTCCGGTAAATTATGTTCTTCAGCCTAAATCGCCCAGCATCTGGTCATCCCGTAACATGGGTATTTTAGGTTCGGTTTTGCTGTTGTTTCTCGTTATCCACATGGGAAACTTTTGGTACAGTTACCATAAAGACGAGTGGTTTAAAAACCACGAAGGCCCGAAAATGCCGTTTAAAGAATACCGGACAGATCTTAAAACCGGTAAATTGGTTTCTGCCAAGCAATTGCCGCAGGGCGAATACGAGTACGCTAAATATGTTGATGTAAATGCACAGCAGGAAATAACCATTGCCAAAGATTTGCAGGCGCAGGTGATTTTCTCTTTCAGTTCGCCGCTGTATGTGCTGTTTTACGTTATTGCAATGGCTGCATTGTCATTCCATTTATTGCATGGGTTTCAAAGTAGTTTCCAAACATTGGGTTTGAATCACCGGAAGTATAAACCGATAGTAAATCAAATTGGAATCTGGCTTTTTGCCGTGATTATCCCAATTGGATTTGCCGCAATGCCAATTGTTTATTATTTCACCAAAAGATAAAAACAGCATTAGGTTACAAAACCAATGATGCTTCTTTTATAAGCTAAAAATCTGTAAAATGGAATTAAATACCAAACTGCCGGAAGGGCCATTAGCCGAAAAATGGAACAAGCAGAAGTTCAACTTAAAACTGGTTAACCCGGCTAACAAGCGCAAATACAATATATTGGTTGTTGGTACAGGGCTGGCGGGTGCTTCTGCTGCTGCATCCCTTGCCGAGTTAGGTTATAATGTTACAGCGTTTTGCTTTCACGATAGTCCGCGTCGTGCGCATTCCATTGCTGCACAAGGCGGAATAAATGCCGCAAAAAATTATCAGAACGATGGCGACAGCGTTTACCGCTTGTTTTACGATACGATAAAAGGCGGGGATTACCGTGCGCGCGAATCCAATGTTTATCGTCTGGCCGAAGTTTCGGTCAATATTATTGATCAATGCGTGGCTCAGGGTGTTCCTTTTGCCCGCGAATATGGTGGTTTGCTGGATAACCGGTCTTTCGGTGGTGCGCAGGTTTCCAGGACCTTTTATGCTCGCGGACAAACCGGGCAACAGCTTCTTTTAGGTGCTTATTCTGCGTTAAACCGCCAGATCAATCTTGGGAAAGTAAAAATGTACACACGTACAGAAATGCTGGATTTGGTTGTTGTTGATGGAAAAGCGCAGGGAATAGTAACCCGTAATTTAAGGACCGGGGCAATTGAAACACATTCTGGCCATGCGGTTTTACTATGTACCGGTGGCTACAGCAACGTGTTTTATCTGTCAACAAACGCTATCGGTTCTAACGTAACCGCGGCCTGGCGGGCGCATAAACGCGGAGCCTATTTTGCCAATCCTTGCTTTACACAAATCCATCCAACTTGTATCCCCGTTTCCGGGGATCATCAGTCTAAATTGACATTGATGAGTGAATCACTGCGGAATGACGGGCGTGTTTGGGCGCCAAAAACCGTGGCAACAGCCGAAAAGCTGCGCAAAGGCGAAATTAAAGTAACCGAAATTAAAGAAGAAGACCGCGATTACTTCCTTGAACGTAAATATCCTTCTTTTGGTAACTTAGTGCCTCGAGACGTGGCTTCACGGAACGCAAAAGAAGTATCAGACGAAGGCCGTGGTGTAGGCGCTTCCGGAAAAGCAGTTTTCCTCGATTTTGCCGAGTCTATCAGTCGCTTAGGTGAAGAAACGGTTGCTGCCAAATATGGTAACCTGTTTGATATGTATTATCAGATCACAGATGAAAACCCATACAAACAACCGATGAGGATTTATCCGGCTGTGCATTATACGATGGGCGGTTTATGGGTTGATTATAATTTGATGACCAGCATTCCCGGATGTTATGCTTTGGGCGAAGCTAATTTCTCTGATCACGGTGCCAATCGTTTAGGTGCTTCTGCGCTCATGCAGGGTTTGGCAGATGGTTATTTCGTGATCCCTTATACTTTAGGTGATTACCTCGCTACGATCGGGCCGAAACCTATTGATCCAAATCATTCCGCTTTTGCTCAAACCAAAAAAGACGTAGAAGCACTTGTCAGCAAATTCCTTTCCATGAAAAATGGGACCAAAACAGTTAATGAATACCACCGGGATTTGGGTCATATCATGTGGGAATACTGCGGGATGGCACGTAACGAAGCTGGATTGATCAAAGCAAAAGGACTGATACAGGCATTGAAAGTTGATTTTTGGAAAAACGCGATTGTAATGGGCGAAAATGAAGAGATCAACTTCTCTTTGGAACGCGCTGGCCGTGTTGCAGACTTCATTGAACTGGGTGAATTAATGGTAGATGATGCTTTGATGCGGCGAGAATCCTGCGGAGGACACTTTAGGGAAGAATCGCAAACAGAAGAAGGAGAAGCTAAACGTGATGATGAAAACTTCTCTTTTGTTGCAGCCTGGGAATATACAGGGGAAAATCAACCCGAAAAACTGAACAAAGAAGAACTGGTTTTTGAAAACGTTAAATTAACACAAAGAAGCTATAAATAATAGTTGCCGGTTTTCAGTTGCGGGTTGCCAGTTTCAACTCACAACATGCAACCCACAACTCACAACTTAAAAATATGAGTAACGAAAATATGAACCTGACACTGAAAGTATGGCGTCAGAAAGATGTAAAAACGGCTGGTAAAATGGTTACTTTTCAGGCAAAAGATATTTCTCCGGATATGTCTTTTTTGGAGATGCTCGATGTGGTAAATGAAGATCTGATCCACAAAAAGGAAGACCCGATTTATTTTGACCATGATTGCCGCGAAGGCATTTGCGGAACGTGTTCTTTATACATCAATGGACGTCCGCATGGGCCAAAACAAGGGATTACTTCCTGTCAATTGCACATGCGCAGTTTTTACGACGGTCAAACCATTACCATTGAACCGTGGCGGGCAGCAGCGTTTCCGGTGGTTAAAGATCTAGCTACAGACCGTTCTGCGTTTGACAGGATCCAGCACGCAGGTGGTTTTGTTTCCATCAATACCGGTGGTGTACCTGATGCCAATGAAATCCCGATACCAAAACCAATTGCTGATGAAGCTTTTAATTCTGCAACCTGCATCCAGTGCGGCGCTTGCGTAGCGGCTTGTAAAAATGCTTCTGCCATGCTGTTTGTATCGGCAAAAATATCGCAACTTGCTTTATTGCCGCAAGGCCAGCCAGAGCGTTACCAACGTGTACAAGCCATGGTTGCGCAAATGGATGAGGAAGGTTTTGGTAATTGTACCAACACAGCGGCTTGCGAAGCTGAATGCCCAAAAAGTATTAAACTGACGAATATTGCCAGGATGAACGGCGACTTTTTTACCGCTAAATTCTTCAAATCAGAAGAAGTTCATGCTTAAAGGAAGCACGGTTAAATTTTCAAACAAAAATCCCTGCTACAATCTGGCAGGGTTTTTTATTTGATTTGAAGAAGCATTAAAGCTTAGTTTTGGTAAACAATGGCATTGATGTTCATACCGGCACCAACAGATGCAAACAAAATTTTATCTCCTGGATAAATGGTTTGATTTTCCATCCTGCCCTTTAAAATACCGTCTAAAAGCGTAGGAATAGTTGCTACAGAACTATTGCCATATTGCGCAATGTTCATGGGCATCAGTTCGGGCATAAATTCTTTCTCGCCATAAAGTTTAAATAAACGTTGCAGAATGGCCGTGTCCATTTTTCCGTTTGCCTGATGGATCAATACCTTTTTTATATCATATAAACTAATGTTTGCTTTATCCAGTGCCATTTTAATCACTTGAGGAACATGAATCAGCGCATATTCGTACAATTTGCGGCCATTCATTTTGATATATAAGTTTTGTCCGGCGTCTTTTTCAGGAGCGTAAGAAGGGCCCATAGTTAATAAATTAGCATAGTCAACAGCATGCGATTGTGTTTTATGTGCTAAAATACCTGCTGCTGAGTTGGGAACAGCTTCTAAAATGACAGCGCCTGCACCGTCGGCATAAATCATACTGTCGCGGTCATGCGGATCAATGATCCTGGAAAGCGTTTCGGCACCAATTACCATACATCTTTTTGCATCTCCAGACTTGAGATAATAATTGGCCTGTATCATTCCTTCAACCCATCCGGGGCAACCAAAAGGCAGGTCATAAGCTACACAATCCGGATTTTTGATTTGCAGCAGTTGCTTAATGCGTGCAGCTAAGGTTGGAACCATGTCAACACGGTTACTGCCATGGCTTACATCTCCAAAATTATGTGCAACAATAATATAATCAAGTGTTTCTGCATCTATACCCGAACTTTCCAATGCATCTTTTGCGGCTAATAAGCCCAGGTCAGAGGTGTTTTGATCATTTTTTGCGTAACGCCGTTCTTCTATTTCTGTAATATTCTTTAATTGTTCTAAAATGACCGCGTTGCTTTTGGCGACAGGTTTTCCATCTTTTTCAAAAAATTGGTGGTTTACAAAATGGTTGCTTGTTACAATTATCTCTGGAACATAGCTTCCGGTAGCTATAATGACCGAACGGATATTAAACTGCATAATTTATACTGAATACTAAAATGGTATATAGTATAAAAATACCTTTAATATACAAAATATCAAAATGAATTAAAATAAATTTGTTTGTCGACCATACAGGTTTACGAAATGATTGAAGTTATAAGATGACATTTTACACTCGTTTAAGTACTTTTTACAGGCAATTGTAAAAATTTGTTTGATAGAAGCAGCAACCGGGCCTTCGCCTGTTTTTCGTGTTCCCCAGCGCGTATCGTTGAGTTTGCCCCCATGACAGTTTTCTATCTGATGCAATACTTTTTCGGCCTGATTAGGAAAAGCTTTGTAAATCCAGTCGGTAAATAAGGCTCCGATCGAACCGTTTAACCGAACAATGGTATAAGCGGCATCCTTCGCACCATAAGCAGCGGCAGCTTTAATAATATCGGTAATTTCATGGCTGTTTAAACCCGGAATGATAGGTGCTACCATCACTCTTACAGGCACACCAGCTTCCGAAAGTTTCCTGATCACTGTTAAACGCCCGGCAGCAGTTACGGTACGAGGTTCTAATTTTAGGCGCAGATCTTCAGACAAGGAAGTGATGGAGATGTTTGCATGAACAAGATCCAATTTGGCTAATGCCTCAATCAGATCGAGATCGCGCAGGATCAGGTTGTTTTTGGTAATAATACTGACTGGATGGCGATATTTTAAAAAGACTTCCAGCAGCGAGCGGGTTATTTTTAACTTTTTTTCGATGGGCTGATAGCAATCCGTATTGCCGGAAAGCGCAATTATTGCAGGCTGATAATTCTTTTTGTTGAAGTATTTTTCAAGCAATTGGGCCGCATCATGCTTTACGATGATCTTTCGTTCAAAATCAAGTCCGGCGCTAAAACCATAGTATTCGTGCGAATTTCGGGCATAACAATAAATACAACCATGCTCGCAGCCCTGGTAGGGATTAATGGAATAATTAAAAGACAAATCGGGGCTATTGGATTCACTTACGATCCTTTTGGGTGTTTCATTAAAGAATTGTGTTTTGCTGTTTTCCAAAAAGGGCCCGTCAAGTCCTTCTTCAAATTCTGTAACATATTTGTTCTTTAAAAACTTGTTGTGCGTGTTTAACTGAGCGCCACGGCCTTTAAAATACTCGTTGTTTTCTTGCTGATCCACGAACAAATGTACTAAAAAAATTAGCAAACAAACAAAAACAAGTATGGATAAAATGAGGATACTTCTTTTATGCCTGTTAAAGAGGCGTTTGGCTGTCCGCTATGATCGATCAACAATTAGCTGTCTATGCCTCTTTTATTTATATAAAATTTAAGCTTGGTTGTGTGCTATGAACAATTAACTATGTGCCAGTGAATGCTGCTTTTATGCGTGTAAATCATCTAAAAGGAAAACAAAAATCTCTTTAGGGCCATGTGCACCAAGTACCAATGTTTTCTCAATGTCGGCAGTGCGGCTTGGGCCGGTAATGGCAGAGATCATGGACGGCAGGTTGTTTTTGTACTTGTTTTTTAGCAATTTAAAACCATCCTTTAGGTCTAAAACCAACTGAGATGAATAAGCCAGTACAATATGTTGATGAGGGTAAATGCTGAGCCTTCTACCTGCGGCGTTTCCATTCGTAATCAAAATGCTGCCGTTTCTTGCTATTAGTGCATCGCACAAGGTCAAACCAACTTCGGCCTGCTCAAAATCTTTGTCGGTTTCAAAATAAGGGTATTCGTAAGTCTGAAGGATGTTTTGCAAGTGTTTTTCCCAGCAATATATTTTATGCCAGTTGCGCTGTTCGGCAAGAGTAAGCAGGTTTTCTATAAACTGGATTTCATCTTCACAAAAAATAAACTGACCGGAAACAGCGGTAAATTGTTCGGCAAACAATACTTCCAGCAAGTCATCCTGAAGAGGGTACAAGGGTAGATCCTCCAGTTGGGGATAGGGGTTGTCCCGCTTATCCAGCAAAGCCTTTCTGATCTTTTTAAGCAGCTGTTCCTTTGGTGTAGTATTGTCTTTCATGGGCAAAATAAAAGCCACTATGCGGGTACATAGTGGCTCTAAATTGATTAAAAGTTTTTATTCGATTTTTGATTTTGCATCCGTTTCTTCAGGATTTCTTTTAAAAGTTCCTGAATGATCGCCAACACCTTCATGAACTAAGTTTTGCGCAACAGGCTCCAGGTTAGAAGATGGTTCTTCCCCGTTTACAAACTCGTCGTAAGTTGTACGGTTATCAAACGGGCGTTTACCTAATATTTCTTCCAGGTCCGACTGGAACAGTATTTCTTTTTCTATCAGTTTATTAGCTAATTTATCCAACCCTTCGCGCTTATCAATCAGTAATTGCTTTGTTCGTTCATAAACACCAGCAATCAGGTTACGTACTTCATTGTCAATTAATTCTGATGTTTTTTCAGAATAAGGTTTATTAAATTGATATTCACCTTGTGTATCGTTAAAAGAGACATTCCCTACCTTTTCATTCATGCCATAAATGCTTACCATGGCATAAGAAAGTTTGGTGATGCGCTCTAAATCGTTCTGTGCCCCGGTTGATATTTTATTAAAGACAATATCTTCTGCAACACGTCCGCCCATGGTCATGCACAAACCGTCAAGCAGTTGTTCTGTGGTATATAAGAATTGTTCTTTAGGCAGATATTGGGCATAACCTAAAGCAGCAACGCCGCGTGGAACGATAGAAACTTTAACCAATGGGTCTGCATGTTCCAGGAACCAGCCAGCAATGGCGTGTCCGGCTTCATGGAAAGCTACAATACGCTTTTCTTCAGGGGAGATGATCTTGTTTTTCTTTTCCAAACCACCGATCACACGGTCGACGGCATCCTGGAAATCCTGCATATCTACTGCTTCTTTGTTTTTACGGGCAGCAATTAAAGCGGCTTCGTTACAAACGTTCGCAATTTCGGCACCGGCAAAGCCGGGGGTTTGGGCAGATAATTTTTTGGCATCCACATCGGCAGATGTCTTTATCGGTTGTAAGTGAACTTTAAAAATCTGTTCGCGGCCGTTCAAATCAGGTTTATCAATAGATACTTGTCTGTCAAAACGCCCCGGGCGCATTAAAGCGGAATCCAATACATCCGGGCGGTTAGTTGCTGCCAAAATAATGATACCGGAATCTGTACCGAAACCATCCATTTCTACCAGCAACTGGTTCAGGGTATTTTCACGTTCGTCATTTCCGCCAACAATATTGTTTTTACCACGGGCACGGCCAATGGCATCAATTTCATCAATAAAAATGATACAAGGCGCTTTATCTTTTGCCTGACGGAACAGATCCCGGACCCGTGATGCACCTACACCTACAAACATCTCTACAAAATCAGAACCTGAAAGCGAGAAGAAAGGCACTTGTGCTTCGCCTGCCACTGCTTTTGCAAGCAGGGTTTTACCTGTTCCGGGAGCACCGATCAAAAGCGCACCTTTAGGTATTTTACCGCCCAGGTTAGTATATTTTTTAGGGTTTTTAAGGAAATCCACAATTTCCATCACCTCCTGTTTGGCTTCTTCCAAACCGGCAACATCATTAAAAGTAACATTTACCTGAGATTCTTTATCAAATAAAGTAGCTTTCGATTTACCAATATTGAAGATCTGACCGCCCGGGCCGCCACCGGCGCCCCCTCCCATACGGCGCATGATCAGCATCCACATACCAGCAAATAAAGCTACCATAATGATGGTTTGTACTAACCAGCTGGAGAAAAAGCTTTCGTGCTGCTCGTAGGTGATCGGTATTTTTTGTGCATCGGGTACGTCTTTTTGCACATTCTGTACCGATTGTTTTAAGCTTTCGTAAGAGGCGTCGGTAAAATAATATTGCGCATTATCGTTGGCCATATTAAAAGAGCGTTTATCGCGCACGGTTGCATATTGGGGTTTGTTAAGGCTGTCCTTTTTAATATAAACCTCGGCAACTACTAAATCGCCATTTTTGTAAGCAACAATTTTATCAACGTCGCCTTTTCTAAGCATATCACTTTCAAATTTTTGAAAGTTGATAAGCGAACCTCCGCTGCCGCCAAAAAAATACGGTACAACCAGCAATCCTATTACAGCAATTGCGTATAGCCACATAAAATTAAATTTAGGCGGTTTGGGCGTGTTTTTTTTATTGGGTATCCGGCGGATGGTTTTCTGATTTTCAGAGTTTTTTTCTTTCATTTTTTACAAACACATATTTTATAACTTCGATACAGGATCAGAAATAAGTCAGGCACTTTTATAAGATTTAAATTCGGCATCGCCCCACAATTCTTCTATCCCGTAAAACTCGCGTTTATCTGTTTTAAATATGTGTACTACAACGTCAACGTAATCTAATAAAATCCACTCGCCGTATTCAAAGCCTTCTTTTCTCCAGGGGTCTTGCTTTAAAGCTTTGTAAACTTCCTCTTCCACACTTCCTGCAATCGCTTTTACCTGGGTGGTAGATTCGGCATGACAGATCACAAAATAATCTGACACCGAACTGCGGATATTTCTGAGGTCTAATCTAACAATATCATTGCCTTTTTTTTCCTGAATGCCATTGACAATGATTTCTGAAATTAAGGCAGATTCTAATTTGTTCTTGTTTATTACCATTAAAAACACTTAGTTTTGAAAACGAATTTACATACGTTTTATTCTACTTTGCAAAATAACATAATTTCGAGTGCATTTGTTGGACAAAATATTCTGATTTATAAAGAGATAACGTCCACCAACGACATGATGAAACAATTACTGTCAAATTCCAAGCCATTGCCTGAAGGAACAGTCATTATGGCAGAACATCAAACAGCAGGAAAAGGGCAGCAGCAAAATGGCTGGCATAGCGAAGCCGGTAAAAACCTAACGTTCAGTTTGCTTTTGTTCCCGCAGTTTTTGTTGCCAGACCAATCTTTTGATCTAATCACAGCTATTAGTTTGGGTGTAATTAAACCGTTACAAAAAATTTTAGGGAAAGATGTCCGCATTAAATGGCCAAATGATATTTATTACGGGCAAAAGAAGCTTGGTGGTATTTTGATAGAAAACAGTGTGGCCGGCCAAACAATCAAACATTCGGTTATTGGGATTGGAATCAACATTAACCAGGAAAATTTTCCTGCCCATTTGCCCAATCCGGTTTCACTCATACAAATCCTTCAAAAAAAAAGTGCCTTAAAAGAAGTATTATCGCAAATTTGCGCCGGGCTTGAGGTTTATTATTTGAAGTTGAAGAACGGGAAGTCCGCAGAGATCAAACAAGAATACTTAGATAATTTGTACGGCCTGGGGCAGGAAATGGATTTTAAAGCACAGGACGGGATTTTTAAAGGGGAAATATGCACAGTAAGCCAATCGGGCCTATTGGGTGTCAAAAAACAAAACGAAACCTTTTTTTACGATTTTAAACAGATCAAATTTATTTTTAATTAAACCATGAAGAAATTAACCTTGTTACTGGCAGCATCTTTATTAAACACCTGCTTGTTTGCTCAAATTTTGGCTCCGGTAAAATGGTCATACGCGGCTAAAAAGATCAATAAAACCGAAGCTGTTTTGCTGCTTAAAGCAACAATAGACAATGGCTGGCATATTTATTCGACCAGGCAAAAAAATGGCGGACCGGTTAAAACGTCTTTCACCTTTACGCCATCTAAAGATTATGCCGTAAACGGGGCATTGGCAGAACCAAAACCGGTTGTCAAATTTGAAGATGCCTTCAAAATGAACGTGAGCTACTTTGAGAAATCTGTTGTTTTTCAGCAAAAAATAAAACTGAAAAAAGACCAGACAAACATCAAAGGTAAACTCGAATACATGGTTTGTAATGATAAGCAATGCCTCCCGCCCGAAGATGTTGATTTCAGTATTCCTGTTAAATAATTTATCCACTGGCATTTAAAGCCGGAAATTTATATCCGGATAATCACAATGCTTCTTTTAGCACTATAAAATTGGTGTTTAGTACCGATACAAAAAATACATAAGGCTTGCGGTTTTTTATGCGATAAAAGAAGTATTTAAAAAAACGGGCCTTTTATTAAGAAGGGTTCGCATTTAGATTGATAAAAAAACATGAACACATCCATAAAAAACATCGGTGTATTTACTTCCGGTGGTGATGCACCGGGAATGAATGCTGCTATCCGTGCCGTTGTGCGTACGGCTTTGTATTATAATTTGCAGATCACGGGCATTCGGCGCGGTTACGAAGGTATTATCAACGGAGATTTATTTCCGATGGACGACCGCTCGGTTGCCAACATTGTGCAACGGGGAGGCACAATTTTAAAAACTGCCCGCAGCGATCAGTTCAGAACGACAGAAGGCAGAAAAATAGCTTACGGGCAACTTCAGAAAAACAAAGTTGATGCCTTAGTAGCGATAGGCGGTGACGGTACTTTTACCGGAGCTAGGGTTTTCGGTCAGGAATATGACATTCCTATCGTTGGGCTGCCCGGAACCATTGACAATGATTTGTTCGGAACGGATTTCACCATCGGTTATGATACGGCCATTAATACCGTAGTTGATGCAGTAGATAAAATAAGGGATACTGCCGAATCGCACGACCGGTTATTTATTGTAGAAGTAATGGGCCGTGATTGCGGTTTGATTGCTTTAAGAACGGGCATTGCCACTGGCGCAGAAGCTATTTTAATACCAGAAACCGTAACCGGGATCGAATCTGTTTTTGCAAGGTTAGAGCGCGGGCGCAGGCACAAAACATCCAAAATCATTATCGTTGCCGAAGCAGAAGAAGCTGCCGGTGGCGCTTTTGAAATTGCCGATCAGATCAAAGAAAAATACCCCAATTACGATACGCGAATTTCCGTCCTGGGCCACATCCAGCGCGGCGGCAGCCCAACTTGTATGGACAGGGTCCTGGCCAGTCGGGTTGGTGTTGCCGCAGTAGAAGCGTTGCTTGACGGGCACCGCAGCGAAATGGTCGGTGTTATTCATAACGATATTAGTTACACACCTTTCGAACATGCCGTTAAGCACAATACCGTAATCAACCCTAATTTTTTAAAGATCGTAGAAATTTTATCTTTATAAGTTTTAGGGCGATAAAAGAAGCATACTTCTTTTATCGCCCTAAAATCAGAGTAGTTTTGCGGCTACTTCTTCCCAGTTGTTTACCCGTTCAAATTCGGTAATTAATTTATTGTGCGGAGAAGTGAACAGCAGTGGCCGGCCATTAAAGCCAACAAAATTACGGCTGCGGTCATCAATCATCACATTTACATTAACTATTTTTAACCCGCAAAAAATGGTGCGCTGCCAGGGGATGAACGGAAAATGCTCTGCAAGCCAGTCAACTTTATCTTCCAGCGAGTTGCGGAATTCCATAGCGGCAGAAACAATAAAAACATCATATTTTTTATCTAATTCTTTAACCACACGCTGGCTGTCGGCAATTACCTCTAAATCGCGGAAAAACCCTTTTTCATAAATATGTTTTCTAAAATCGCCGGCAATATGTTCTGGCAAAATGGCATAAAACTCTTTGCCGTCTGCATGTTCCTGTAACACTTCCCCGGGATGGTCGCGTTTGTAAATCCATTCAAATTTGGCAATTACATCTGCCATCACCTCGTCCATATCAATGGCAATTCGTTGTTTTTCCATAAAAACAAAAATAGCCAGTTAAACTGGCTATTAAAGAATTTAAAGGATTAAGATGTTTCTTATTTAGATTTAACTTCAGGAGTTGGCTTATAAATAGCACCAGTCGCAAAATCTACAATAAGTCCAGGTACAAAGAGGACAATATCGGCAATTAATGCGCCAACCCGGACTCTTCTTTGTGGTTCTCCATCTTTCGGCTTGGTGCGTTGATAAGAGTTAACCCGGCCTCCAAAAACAGTGGCACAGCTTGTAGAAAGCATACTAACAGTTAATAATAAAACTAATAATAAAACAAGTGTTGGTTTAAGGGTTTTCATAAATTATTTATTAAATAATACGTTGGCTAATATATTATTTTTTGCTATCATAGGTATCTGTAAATTTTATCCGATTTATTTCGATGCTTCTTTTACCATCTAAAAAAATAAGACTTTCATTCTTTAATGAAAACGATATAATTTCTGATATTTATTCTGTTTTGCCATAATAATCAAATGTTTTTTTCTACTTTTGCAGCCCCCGAAACAAAAAGTTCCCGGGGATATGTTGGATACATAAAAACAAAAAATGGCAACTAAAATCAGATTACAAAGACACGGTAAAAAAGGCAAACCTTTTTATCACATCGTAGTGGCCGATGAACGCGCACCAAGGGATGGCCGTTTCATCGAGCGTTTAGGTTCTTATAACCCCAACACCAACCCGGCAACCATTGATATCAATTTTGACAAAACGCTGGAATGGGTAAACACAGGTGCACAGCCAACCGATACCTGCCGTTCAATTTTAGCTTATAAAGGCGTAATGTACAAAAAACACTTGCAAGGCGGTGTTAAAAAAGGCGCCTTGACCGAAGGGCAGGCAGATGCAAAATTTGCAGAATGGGCCGAGCAAAAGGAAAACAAGATCAGCGGTAAAAAAACAAATTTAGGTTCTGCAAAAGACGAAGCACGTAAAACGGCTTTAACTGCCGAAGCCAAGAAAAATGCAGACCGTACTGCTGCTATTGTTGCTAAAAATACGCCACCGGCTCCAGCACCTGTTGCTGCTGACGAAGCGGCCGAAACTCCGACTGAATAATATAAAAATATAATTGGGGTATAGCGAAGCATCTTCTTTCTACAGAAGATCTTCGCTATACTTGTTTTAAGCCCTTTTTTATTGATGGCAACAGAAGATTATTTCCAGATTGGTACCATAACCAAAACACGCGGATTAAAAGGCGAACTACAGGTATATATTGCTTTTGATGAACCCGAAAAACTGAAGTTTAACAGTTTGTTCATTGAACTTGCAGGTAAATTGGTTCCCTATTTTGTAACGTTTTTTAAGCTGCCCATGAAAAACGTGGCTTATTTGTTACTGGAAGATGTGGACACCATTGAAAAAGCTTCCCTGTTGGTTAAAAAAAACGTTTTCCTGCCCAATAAAATCAAGCCCAAAAAGAAAAAGAACGAGTTTGGGTTGAAAGACCTGCTGCATTTTATCGCCGTAGATGAAGATGAAGGCCAGCTGGGCGAGATCATCGAAATACAGGAATTCCCGCAGCAATTAATTGCAACCGTTTCTTACAAAAACCAGGAAGTGCTTTTCCCGCTAAACGAAAGCATCATCAAAAGTATTGACGTGGTAAAAGGAGTAGTGTTGGTAGATTTGCCCGAAGGTTTGCTGGATGTTTATCTGGAGTAACCGAGTTTAAAATTAAGGCCAATTGTTATACTTATTATATTTTATCTGTTCTTAATCAGGCTTCTTTATAAAATCCGTTTACTGATACATACGCTAATCTTTTTTGTTTAGTTGGACTAAGAGCCTGTTTAAATTTCATTTGAAAAAATTTATAATACTTCTTTTAGGGCTATAAAATCTATGTTTATATTTTGTACCGATAAAAGAAGCATGTGGTTTTAGTGTTTTTGATAGGGTAAAAGAAGTATAGAAAATAAATTGAATAAAGTTTAAGCACACTCTAAATCAAATAATTTTATTAAGAATATTCCTTGTTTAGCCTCATTAAATATACACCTGAAATCTTTAATAGGTACTGACTTCTAAGATTCAAATGGGTTTAACCTAAAGAACTTAACATCTAAATTTGAATTAACATAAATTCTTCAATATATTTGGTACATCCAGTTGTTGAATCCTTAAACTCAAATTCTTCTTTGACCTCACAATCTGATTGTAATAGCAATTCTGAACTTATTGCCCGTATGGCAGCAGGTGATAATTTTGCTTTTAAGGATTTTTTTGAGCACTACCAGCATAAATTGTTTCAATATATTTTTCGTATAATTAAGTCAAGGCAGGAAAGCGAAGAACTGGTGTTGGATATTTTTATGAAAGTATGGAATGTAAAAGAAGTATTGCCTGAAATTCAAAATATTGATGCTTTTCTTTACCGTATGGCAGTTAATAAAGCGCTTGATTTTTTAAGGACAGCGACCAGGGAAAAGAAATTAAGAAATATTATAGCTGGTCAGATATCACTTTTACAGCAGGGCTGCGAAAAATCGACAAACCATTTTATTACCAGATGGCAGCACTGTTATACTAAATAAGAACAGTAAATTAGGTTATCCTGAAAAATTTAGCGGCAATAAACGGGAAGTTTATCTTACCGGAGAAGGGTACTTTGATATCAAGCATGATAGCAAGAAGCCCTTTTTAGTGCATACTAAACAAATTACTACCCGGGTATTAGGTACTGCCTTTAACATTAAAGCTTATCATGATCAAAAAACCGTGGAAGTTACGGTTACGCGTGGCAAGGTTGCTGTTTCAGACAATGAAAAGCTGATTGGGGTCCTGTTACCTAATCAACAAATTGTTTATACTGAAAATACTGGTATTACCTATACCATTAAATGAAGTCCAAACCTGGAACCTCCAACAAAATCCCGGATATTAATTATATAATTGCTTATTCAGAGCCTGTTTAAATTTTGTTCAATTTATTTTATATGCTTCTTTTACCACCTAAAAATTAGTGCTTCTATAATTATATAAATGATGTTGTACAACGTTAAATTTTTAGGGCTAAAAGAAGTACTATAATTTCTTTGGATATGAATTTAAACAGGCTCTCAGGTGAAGTGAACGCTTTACCTGAATATTAAAAAACAAAATACATGAAGTTAAAGTACTGTTTTATCCTGCTGATCATAATTTCGCCGGTTGCAAAAGCGCAGCAAAAACCGCTGGATAAGTTAACATCGCCCATATTGTTTAAAGGGAATGAACAAATTGCCTACCGCGACCCGGCAGTTTTGTATGATCAGGGTACTTTTTACCTGTTTTTTACCTATGTAACTACAGAAGCGGGCAAGGTTTACTCTTATACGGCTACAAGCCGCAGCCGGGATCTGAAAAATTGGTCTCCGGTACAAATCATCACCCCAAAGAACCAGGACTTGGATTTTTCAAGCCCTGGTAATGTGATAAAATATAAAAATGAATGGATCTTATGTTTGCAAACTTACCCGCGGCCTGATTATAAAGCAGAACAAATGCCCAGGTTTGGAAACGGAAATGCACGTTTGTTCATTATGCGCAGTAAAGACCTGGAGCATTGGGGCCAGCCTGAACTTTTAAAGGTAAAAGGCCCGGAAGTTTCTTTTAATGATATGGGACGTATGATCGATCCCTATCTGATTGAAGATAGAAGTGTTAAAGGCAAATGGTGGTGCTTTTATAAGCAAAATGGCATCAGCATGTCTTACTCCTATGACCTGGTCAACTGGACTTATTTCGGAAAAACCGCTTCCGGGGAAAACCCCTCCGTGTTGTATAAAAATGGTGAATACATCTTATTCTATTCGCCCAAAAACGGTATTGGGATCAAAAGGTCTGCTGATTTAGAACATTGGACGGATTGGGGCCAGCTGATCACATTAGGTCAGGAAAACTGGCCCTGGGCTAAAGGGCGGCTTACTGCCGGAACCGTGGTTGATTTAAATGACAACCGGCAGTTCGGCTGTTATTTACTATTTTTTCATGGCTCCGGGCCTTTAACTGAAGAACAAGGTGATTTTGACAAAAATTCATCAATCGGTTTTACCTAGAGTAAAGATCTGATCAATTGGGACTGGCCTGGGAAATAATTTATAAAACAGGATTAAAGCCGGTTCAAATTTATATCCGGAAAAAATTACAATACTTCTTTTAGCTATAAAAAATCAGTGTTTGTATTCACGTAGAACTATCAAAGTATCAAGACAGCATTTTTCCACTTGATACTAAATACTATATACTTGCTACTTCCTACACCGTTTTTTATACGATAAAAGAAGCATCAAAAAAAGTTAACAGCTCTTACAATTGCTATTAAACTACAGATAATGAAGCCGTGTTATTTATTGATAACGATATTATTCACCTTTTTTTGCACAAGTGTTGCCAGGGGCACTGATTATAACATTGTTAAATTCGGCGCAGTAGGTAACGGCATCGTTGTGAATACGGTTTACATACAAACCGCTATTGACAAATGTGCCGGGACTGGCGGCGGACGTGTAATTATCCCGGAAGGAAGGTTTCTTACCGGAAGCCTGAAATTAAAGTCGGGAGTGGAGCTTTATTTAAACAAAGGCGCCGTATTATTGGGGAGCGCAAAATGGGACGACTATGAAAAAAACGCTAACTACGCATTGATCCTGGCTAAAAACCAACACCATATTTCCATTAAAGGGCTGGGCATGATTGACGGGCAGGGCAGGGAACTGGCTGCTTACATTATACAAATGTGGAAACAAGGTTTATTAAAGGAAAATGAAGGCACAAACCGCCCTGATGAAAAGTATCGTCCGGAAATTATTGAATTTGAAAACTGCCGGGATATACATATAAGCGGTATCGTTCTAAAAGACGCCAGCTGCTGGGTGCAAACCTATCGAAAATGCCAGGACCTGGAAATTAAGGGCATAAAAGTAAACAGTACTGCTTACTGGAACAATGATGGATTGGATATTGTGGATTGCCGGAATGTGCTGATCAGTGATTGCCGGATCAATAGTGCCGATGATGGGATCTGCTTAAAATCCGAAGACAGCATCTTGTTCTGCAAAAATATTTCCATTAAAAATTGCCGCATACGCTCAAGTGCCAGCGCGTTAAAGTTCGGGACGGCATCTTTTGGTGGCTTTCAGGATATCAAAGTACAGAACTTATATGTTTACGATACCTATCGGTCGGCAATTGCATTAGAATGTGTGGATGGCGGTGTTTTAAAAAATGTATATATAAGTCATGTTAAAGCTGAAAATACCGGCAATGCTATTTTTTTGCGGTTAGGCAAACGTAATAAAGGTAAAAGAATAAGCAGGATAGAAAACGTTAATATCAGCAATGTAGAAGCTTTTATTCCCGAAAATAAGCCGGATAAAGGCTATGAAATGGAAGGCCCTGTTGACAAAGAACTTTATAATACGCTTCCATCATCTATTGTTGGTTTACCAGGACATTTAATAACCAATGTAATTTTAAACCACATCAGTATCCATTATCCGGGTGGGATAAACGATAAAGTTTTAAGGATTGGTAAAAGTAATATTCATGACGTGCCGGAAAGGGCAAACGGTTACCCGGAATTTTCTATGTTTGGGGAATTACCCGCTTGGGGATTATATTTAAGACATGTACAAGGGATTTCACTAAAAAACATAAAACTTACCTGCAAAAATGAAGATTACCGACCTCCTTTTGTAAAGGATGACGTGCAAAAAATGGTTGTAAAGCATATACTTGTGAATGGTATTAAACCAATGATTGATATGCCGGCAGGCCAATAAAATTTACCAATAAAAGAACGTAGAATTAAGCAGGTTTAAATTTTATATGACAATACTGTTTTAAACTTATAAATTTAGTAGCCGTTAAAAAACAAATTAATCTGATGAAAAACAGGTGGCTTCCAATTTTATTCCTGCTATCACTAACCCATTCGGGAATCAGTCAAAACAGGGAAACACATTTTATAAAAAAGCTGCAGAAATGCGGCCAGTTTGGTAATGATAGTCACTGGTATATTCGCAATATACCTTTCTTTGAATGTTCGGATCCAAGCATTGAAAATGTTTATTATTACCGCTGGTTACTTTATAAAGCACATTTAAGGAACCTGGGTAAAGAGGGCTATATTGTAACAGAATTTTTAAATTCAATGAGTTGGGACTTAAAGCCCTATAATTCTTTAAATGATGCTACCGGGTTTCATATTTATGAAGGCCGATGGTTAAAAGACCAGCATTATATCCGGGATTATATCAATTACATGTACAAGCTGGGGGGAAATGACCGGCATTTTAGTGAAGCTATAGCTGATGCAGCCTATGCCTATTATCTGGTGAATCCGGATAAGCAGTTTATCACTTCTCAACTACCTTCCATGGTTAAAATTTATAATGCCTGGTATGATCATTTTGACCAGTCAAAAGGCTTGTATTATATTCAACCAATAAATGATGCTACAGAATATACCATAGCTTCTATTGATGCCAGTGGAGGTAAAGACGGATTTAAAGGAGGGGATGGATTTCGCCCTTCTATTAATAGTTATATGTATGCCAATGCCTTAGCAATTAAAAACATCGCACTTTTAAACCAGGATACAGCCACTGCAAATTCCTATTTGAAAAAAGCTGCTGACCTTAAAAGCGAAATTCAAAAAAGTTTGTGGAATGATTCGTTGCAGCATTTCGTTGACCGGTATCAGGTCGATAACAAATTTGTTCATTATTGGGATTTTATCCGGGGAAGAGAACTGGTAGGCTTTGTTCCCTGGGCATACAACTTACCTGATGATAACCCAGTTTATAAATCTGCCTGGAAACATTTGCTGGATACAGCACAATTTTACGGCCATTTTGGTTTGCGCACTAATGAACCATCTTATCAGTATTACATGAAACAATAGAGATATCTTCAAGGCACAACGATAAGGGAATGTCAGTGGAACGGTCCCAGTTGGCCTTACCAAACCTCCCAGGTATTACTGGCGATGGCAAATGTCTTGAATCATTACCAGTATAAAATCATTTCCAAAGCTGAGTATGTTAAAGTGTTAAAACAATATACTCTTCAGCATTATATGGGGGATCATCTGAATATCGCGGAGGATTATGATCCTGACAAAGGAAGCGCTATTGTCAACATTAACCAGAGAAGTGAGCATTATAACCATTCTGAATATACTGACCTGATAATTACCGGGCTTTGCGGTATTCGCCCGGCAAAAAACAACAAGCTTATTATTAATCCTTTAATTGAAACATCCAAGTCTTCCGAAAAACCTATTACCTATTTTTGCATAGAAAATGTCCTTTACCATGGTCATAACATTACTGTTTTATACGATAAATCAGGTGTCAGGTATCATCGGGGTTCCGGTTTTTCAATTTTTGTTAATGGTAAACTTGTATCAAGGTCTGCTATTTTACAAAAACAAGAGATAGAAATACCTAAGCCGGTTGTTAAACAGGCAGAGCCTTTAATTAACCTGGCAGTAAATATAAGTGGCAGAGGCTTTCCCAAAGCTTCAGCATCCTATACAGATTCTACAGATCGTGTGAATATGGCCATTGACGGAAGGCTTTGGTATTTTAATAATGTGAAAAACCGGTGGTCATGCAATGGTTCAAATCGTAAAACTGATTGGTATGAGGTACAATTTGGTGAAAAAAAAGTTATCAAGCAAATGTCCTTGTTTTTTTACGGTAACGGATATAACCTGGCAACACCTCAAAATTGCAAGTTAGTTTATTGGGACAAAGATCAATGGGTAAATGTACCTCTGGGCACTAAAAGAAACATAAATAAATTTACAGTCAATACGGAAAGTAAAATAAGGTTTGAGCCAATACAAACCGATAGAATAAGGGTTGTTTTTACTAATGGCGGAAAGGGTAAATATACTGCGCTATCAGAAATAGAAATTTATTAGGGCTTTAAAAAAGATGCTGTAATATAATAATTAAGGAAGTTGTTTAAACTTATTTTAAGCCTGTTTCAATTTTGTCCGATTGATTTTCGATGCTTCTTTTATCACCAAAAAATGTAAGGCCTTCCAGGCTTTTTGTTTCGATATTGAATACGGACACAAAATTTTACAGGCATAAAAGAAGCAGGATGATTTTTAGATATAAATTAAAAAGGTTAAACCCAAAATCAAAAGTTTAAACAACGTCAGGTTATCAGTAAAAAACACTTTGAGCCTGTTTAAATTTTTTCCCTGAAAAAAACAATGCTTCTTTTATGCCTGTAAAATTTTGTGCCGATAAAAGAAGCATTGTTTTTCTTGTTTTTTAGGTGATAAAAGAAGCATCGAAGATAAATTGAACAAAATTTAAACGGGCTTTTTACCTTTTCATAAAAATCAGCTACTCCTATCAGGTATTATTTTTGAATGCTGGTGAACTTAGGCCTTTCACCTTTCCGCCTTTCACCTCCAAGACCCTTATCTTTGCCCCATGCGTTTCGATATCGTCACCGTTTTGCCGGGCCTGCTTGAAAGTCCGTTTGCACATTCTATTTTGCAGCGTGCACAGAAAAAAGGAATTGCAGAAATCCAGGTTCATAACCTGCGCGATTATACTTCCAACAAACAAAAAAGCGTAGATGATTATCAATATGGCGGCGGAAGCGGAATGGTGATGATGATCGAGCCTTTTGCCAATTGCATCAATCACCTAAAAACGCAACGGGAATACGATGAAATCATATTTATGTCGCCAGACGGGGAAACGCTAAACCAACAAATTACCAATAATTTATCTGTTAAAAGGAGCATTATGATTTTGTGCGGCCATTATAAAGGCATCGACCAGCGTATCCGTGACACTTTTGTTACCCGCGAAATATCCATTGGTGATTACGTGCTTTCGGGAGGGGAATTACCAGCTGCGGTTCTGGTTGATGCGGTGGTAAGATTGATCCCAGGCGTACTTTCGGATGAAACTTCGGCTTTGTCAGATTCTTTTCAGGATGGTTTGCTGGATGGCCCTTTATATACGCGCCCGGCAGAATGGAACGGACAAGCAGTACCGCCGATTTTATTAAGTGGAAATACCGGGGAAATAGAAAAATGGCGGCACGAACAAGCGTTGGAACGAACGAAAAATAGAAGGCCCGACCTCTTAAAATGATTAATGATACTAAGATTATTGAAGCATTAATAACTATTAGCGATTTAATTAATCCTATTACGCAAAATTGGTTGTTAATTGGCAGTTCAAGCCTTTTATTGCAAGGTTATCCGGTTATGCCTAATGATATAGATATTTTGTGTTCTACAGAAGTGGCTGCTTTAATAGAAATATTATTATCTGATTATTGTATTCCGCCTGATATTAACATCAGCAAAAATAAGTTTTGCTCCAAATTCAGCCGTTATCATATTAATGGTATTTACGTAGAATTAATGGGAGATCTCGAAGTAAATACCAATCAAGGCTGGGTAAAAGTACTTGACCACATAAAATCTTCGGATAAGGTAATGTTTGAAGACCATTTTTTAAATGTACCTGTAAAAGCAGATCAATTAATGATATACAACTTATTCGGTCGAGAAAAAGATAAGCATATTATCAAAATGCTTATGGATGATAAATGTACATAAATCAGAATTGTGGGAAAATTAAAATCTGCCTTTTATAATTAATTATAAATCCCTATACTTGCAATCCGATTTTTAGAGGCCAAAAATCGTTATTAAGAGCTTAAAATCATGGATTTAGTAAAATTTGTTGAAGAACAAAACATAGTTAAAAGCACCCTCCCTTCTTTTAAAGCTGGTGATACGGTTAGTGTTTACTACAAAATCAGGGAAGGCGCCAAAGAGCGTATTCAGGTTTACCAGGGCGTTGTTATTCAACGCAACAGTGTAGGCGCAAATGAAACTTTTACCGTACGTAAAGTTTCAAACGGAATTGGTGTAGAACGTATTTTTCCTGTAAATTCCCCAAACATCGACAAGGTAGAAGTAAACAGCCAGGGTAAAGTACGCCGTGCTAAATTGTTTTACCTGCGTGAACTGACGGGTAAAGCAGCGCGTATCAAATCTAAGAGGGTTTAGGTTTTTAAAGATATTAGGTTTATAAAAGAAGCCTTTCAGATTTTTTCTGAAAGGCTTCTTTTATGGGGACAAATTTTTTGTCATTTCGATTAAAGAGAGAAATCTTCATCAAATATGTTTCTTTTGTTCGTTCTTTTTGCTTGATCAAAAAGAACCAACGAAATCAAGCATGCCGGATCGCCTCCGGGCGGCATTCAGCCCTGCGCGCCTGGGTGCATACCTTTCTATTCGTTATTCTGGCGTTGCAAGATGTGTATCCTGTTATCCTGAGCGAAGTCGAAGGATCTTCATCGAATAATCTCATACTGTTTTTATCGACTAAAAAACAGTATGAGGATTTTAATTTTGAAGAGGACCTCTCTCCCTTTGGCCGTAATGAGAGCATTGGAGATTATTCGGTTACTAATTCTGCCAAAACAGTCCGTCCGCCTTTTACGGTTTCACCTATGTTTACGTTGATCTTTGTTCCTAACGGTAAAAAAAGGTCAACCCGGGATCCGAATTTAATGAAACCAAACTGTTCGCTTTGTTTTACTTCATCCCCTTCTTTTACATACCAAACGATACGGCGGGCAAGCGCACCGGCAATCTGCCTGAACAAAACCGGAACGCCCTGATGTGTTTCTACCACAACTGTTGTACGTTCGTTTTCTGTGGATGATTTTGGATGCCAGGCCACTAAGTATTTCCCTGAGTGATATTTAAAGTATTTGACCACGCCCGTAATCGGATTCCGGTTGATGTGTACATTGATCGGCGACATAAAGATGGAAATCTGTAATCTTCTGTCTTTCAAATACTCCGTTTCCTGCGCTTCTTCAATCACTACAACTTTTCCATCAGCAGGGCAGATCACCATTTTTTCATCCATCGTAACAGTAATTTTGGGGTTACGAAAAAATTGCAACACGATCAGAAAAAGAACCGCCGAAAAAATGTAAATAAACCACCGAAACGTAACGTTATCCGGAAAATAAAACTGAACGAGCGCATTCAGCAAAAAAATAAATAAGATGGTTAAAGCGATAGAAGAATAGCCTTCTTTATGAATAGTCATGCAGCAAATTACGTTTTAAATTACAAAATCAATAAGTAAAGGTAAACAAAAACCAGTGGTGCGGCCAGCAAAAGTCCGTCGAAACGGTCCAGCAAACCACCATGGCCCGGCAAAATATTGCCCGAATCTTTTACGTTGATGCTTCTTTTAAGCATGGATTCTACCAGATCACTCATCGTGCCAAAAATGGAAACGATCAGGCCGATGACGATCCAATGTATCCATAAAACTTCCTGAAAATAATGACTGATTAATAAAGCAACTAATGCGGTTGCCACAATTCCTCCAATAAATCCTTCCCAGGTTTTTTTAGGTGAATGTTGCTCAAAAAGCCTGGTCTTGCCAAATTTTCTACCGGAAAGATAGGCGCAGGTATCGTTCGTCCACAACAAGAGGATAAACCCCAATGAAAAATGAAAATTGAAGTCCGCTTGTAAAAAGGCCATTGCCATAAAAAAAACAAAAGGCATAACCGTGTACAAAATACCCAAAAAAGTATAAGCAATATTATCAAATGGTTTTTTTGATTTCCGGTAGAGCTCGGCAAAAAACACGGTTACGACAAGCGGAATCAGCAATACTAAGAAATGGGTGCTAAAAGAAGCATCGAGCCAAATAAAAGCTCCGCCGGAACAAATAAATAATCCGAGGAGCAAGCCAAGTATTTGTTGCGGACGAACAGCCGTTGTTGCTGTCAGCTTGTAAAACTCAATCAAGCAAAGCAGGCTAAGCAGCGAGAAAAATCCTGTAAAAACATATTTTCCGAAAAAAAAAGCGGCCAGCATCACCACCACAAAAAAGAAACCGGTTATGGCGCGTGTTTTCATAGGTTGATGTCATTTAAAACCAGGATTTCTATCGCCCGGCTAAATTCGGATTTGTGAATATAAACTTCTACCTGGCCAAAGGTTTTATGTGCCGAATCCTGTTTGTTCATCAAAACCACTTCGATTTCGTGCTGGGTCAAAAGCTGTTTAACCAATTCAGACTGAAAGAAATTAGCGGAAGTAAAGATTTTAATCCAGTCTGATTCCATTAAACTGTTTGTAAATGCCGGTTATAAGTTGCCGAAACTTTTTTATAGGTTAAAAACAGTATCAGCGTGAGCAATGTACTGAACGCATAACTTTTCCAGTCGAACAATTGCTGCTCATCAGGGTTTACCCTGATCACTTTAAGTTGATACAAATAACTAACAACCAATGCTGTTCCATTATTAAGGAAATGTCCTAAAACCGCAGGCCAGATACTTCCGCTCCAGACCGCAAAATAGCCAAAGAACGCGCCAAGCAGCATCCGGGGCAAAAAACCGAAAAACTGGAAGTGAATGGCGCTAAAAAGTGCCGCCGTAATCCAAATCCCCCAATGGATATTTCTGGTCCAGCCGGTAAATATTTGCTGAAAGCACCCGCGGAAGATAAACTCTTCTGATAAAGCGGGCAAAATAGCAACCATCAGCAGGTTGATAAGAAAACTGAGCGGCGTTTTCATCTGCAATAAAACCTCGGTTTGCTGGCCTGCTGTGTCTTCCAGGTTGCGCATCCATCTTTCCAAACCTTTTAAAAACGGCGGAAAAACCATTTTTTGATTGAGGGTGATGAGCATTTCCATCAGCGGCGAAGAGATCAGCATGATAAAAAACACCAGTAAAAGAAGCATCAACGGAAACCTGCGCGAGGTTTTAAGATACGGGCCGGGCTGCCTTACAATTACTTTTGCAAAAAAAACGGCCGGAACCAGAAAACCAAAAACAGATGAGCCCATTTGCATGATTTTTAAACTGTTGAGCGTACTTGCCGGCATATTGGCGCTCATTTCCATCATGGCGCTAAAAGCAGACGGGCCATAAATAATCACCACAATTACACCGCAAACCAAGCCGCCAACAATTAAACCTGCCACGGCGAGCAGCACCATCAGCAAAAACTGCAAGGGGTAAGACATTTGGTAGTAAGGCTTTTCGGTCATCTGCTGATAAATTACTTAAATTTGCAGGGCTTAAAGATAAACATGTCTGTTCAAATAGGAAATATTGATCTGGGGGAATTCCCGTTGTTGCTGGCGCCAATGGAAGATGTAAGCGATCCGCCTTTCCGTTATGTATGCAAGCAAAACGGCGCCGATATGATGTACACTGAATTTATTTCTTCGGAAGGCTTGATCCGTGATGCGGCAAAAAGCAGGCAAAAGCTGGATATTTTCGAGTATGAACGCCCAATTGGCATCCAGATTTTTGGCAGTAGCATCGAGGCCATGCGTGAAGCAACTCAGATTGCTACCAAAGCAAATCCTGATCTGATCGATATTAACTATGGATGCCCGGTAAAAAACGTGGCTTGTCGTGGTGCTGGTGCCAGTTTGCTACAGGATATTGATAAAATGGTAGCCATGACAAAAGCTGTTGTAGAAGCTACGCATTTGCCAGTTACTGTAAAAACGCGTTTGGGTTGGGACGATCATACCAAAAACGTTTATACTGTTGCTGCGCGGTTGCAGGATGTTGGCATTAAAGCTTTAACCATCCACGGCCGTACGCGGGCGCAGATGTATAAAGGGGAGGCCGATTGGAGATTGATCCACGAAGTGAAAAAAAACCCTCAAATTGAGATCCCTGTTTTTGGAAACGGGGATATTGATTCTCCGGAAAAAGCAGCTGCATGGAAACAGGAATTTGGTGTGGATGGCATGATGATAGGCAGGGCAGCGATAGGCAATCCCTGGATATTCCGGGAAATAAAATATTATCTCAAAACAGGAAACTTTTTAGCTAAACCAACGATAGAAGAAAGAGTCGAAGTTTGTATAACACACTTGCAAAAATCAATTGCCTGGAAAGGGCCGAAAACCGGGGTTTTTGAAATGAGAAGGCATTACGCCAACTATTTTAAAGGAATCGGAAACTTTAAAGAAACACGTATGAGATTAGTTGCTTCCGAAGACCTGAATGAAATTTATGACATACTGGAAGGAATTAAAGCAGGATATGCCGATGTTATGGCGTGATTGTTGAAAGGAACGTTTTGTAAACATTTATATTTAATAGGAAGTTATGGTCAACACAATTACCGAGGGCGTGAAAGTTTCCATAGAAACACTATATCAGCAAGAATATTCTAACCCGGCAAATGAACATTTTATGTTTGCTTATAAAGTCAACATCGAAAACATGACCGATCATACCGTGCAGTTGATGCGCCGCCATTGGGATATTTTTGACTCAAACGGAACGCACCGGCAAGTAGAAGGCGAAGGCGTGGTTGGTTTGCAGCCAGTAATTGAGCCGGGCAACCAGCACGAATATGTTTCGGGCTGTAATTTAAAAACCGAAATAGGCAGCATGAAAGGGGAGTACCAGATGGTACGTTTAATGGACGGCCATTATTTCGATGTTAAAATCCCGGAATTTTATTTAATTGCCCCATATAAGTTAAATTAAATTACTTCTTTTATACAGGTAAAACAAGCAAGGCCCCGATCCATGGATCGGGGCCTTGCTTGTTTTACAGAAGTTTTACTGCATGATATTAAAAAGAAGTATCATTAAAATCTGACAATTGGGCAGGGATTTAATATCAACCCTAATAATACAATAGGCACCAACTGAGCGAGAATAACCATAAATTGGTTATTAAAAAAATAATTATTTCCTTTGTGTTGTCTTGATTAAACTAACCACAAAAATTAAATTTTACAACTAATATTAAACTTTAAAGACATGAACAACAAACAAATCGCAGCAAAAATTCCCTATCTAACATAGGTCTAATGCTTTACCAACAGCTTTTTTCTAGGAAGAAGGCTTAAAATCATTCAAAATGAACTTAAAAATAGAAGATCATTATTTAACTGAAATAGCCAAAGATCAACCATTAACAGGTAAGCAAGAATTTCCTGACGAAGTAATTCAGGCATTTAAAAGGCGTTTGTTTCAAATAAAGACAGCAAGAAACACGCTTGAATTAAGAGGAAATAAAAGCCTTCATTTTGAAAAATTAAAAGAAAAAAGGTATAAGGATAAGTATTCGATACGTTTAAACAGAGCTTATCGGCTTATATTTAGAATAGACAAACAAGGTAACGTCGAAATTATTTATATCGAGGAAATTTCAAACCACTACTCCTAAATCCATGCCAGGAGGCATTAAAAATATGATTAATCAAGTATTAGGTTATACGGGCCAAGAAATTGAAATTCAAGCCTTTCATCCGGGAGGGTTTTTACTGGAAGAAATTGAAGAAAGAAACCTGTTAAAGAAAGATGTAGCTAAAGAACTTGGAATTTTACCTCATCATTTGAGTGAAATCTTTGCCGGTAAAAGACACATTTCTGCCAAACTCGCTATCAGAATTGAAAAATTTTTAGGTATCAGTTCTCATTATTGGTTAGGTATGCAAATGGAATATGATCTTTATATAGCCAAACAAGCTTTTGCTTAATCAACAGATTTACAAAAGTTCCACCAAACTTTCCAAATGCATACTTCTGGAGCCTTTTAACAAAACGGTTGCATTATTTATCGATGCTGTTTTTAGTGCCATAAAAGCAGCATCGGTGGTTTCAAAAAAAGTATCGGTAAAAGAAGCACGGTGCTGGTAAAAAGCTTCTCCGATAAAAATGAGTTGATCTGCTGCAATTTCGTTCGCTTTTTTAATGATCAGTTCATGTTCTGCAGCGGCGTGTTCGCCCAATTCAAACATATCGCCTAAAATCAATACTTTTTTATCGGCAGTAATCGCATCAATATTTTCGATAGCTACTTCCATGCTGCTCGGGTTGGCGTTGTAATAATCGCAAATTAAAGTGTTGGTTTTGGTTTGAAGGATTTGCGAACGGCTGTTTTCCGGCTGATAATTTGTAATTCCTGCGTTAACCTGCTCAGCAGCTAATCCAAAATAATTGCCAATGCAAACTGCTGCCAGAATATTGTCCAGGTTATAGCTTCCCGTGAGTTGTGTTTGCACGTCAAACTTTTTCATGGGCAAAAATGATCTGTTGTTCCACCAGCGTATTTTTAGCAACGGCACATTTTCCAGCAACTTGCCTGATACCAGGCTGGTTGCTTCGCTTCCATAAAAAACCACTTTTTTAAAATAACGCTGCGCAGCCATTTCTGTTAAAACATTGTCATCCTGATCGACAAAAGCCGTTCCTTCATTTTGCCCCAGATAATCATACAGCTCTCCTTTTCCTGCTTTTACACCTTCGGCCCCGCCAAATCCCTCCAAATGTGCACGGCCGATATTGGTGATCAAGCCATAAGTAGGTTGTGCTATGCCGCAAAGAAAAGCGATTTCCTGCTGATGGTTGGCGCCCATTTCGATAATGGCAATTTCTGTTTCTTTTGTTATTGACAAAAGCGTAAGCGGCACACCGATATGATTGTTGAGGTTGCCTTTTGTGGCATACGTTTTAAATTTTTGGCTCAAAACCGAATTGATCAGTTCTTTTGTCGTGGTTTTTCCGTTGGAGCCGGTAAGACAGATCACCGGGATATTCAATTGTTTACGATGATACCGGGCCAAATCCTGCAAAGCGGTCAGCACGTCATCAACCAAAATAAAAAGGTCGCTTTTACGGTAAGCGGCATCATCAATAACGGCATAAGCAGCACCGATTTCCAAAGCTTGGGCAGCAAAAGTGTTGGCATCGAAGTTTGCTCCTTTTAAAGCGAAAAAAACACTGTCGGGCGTAATTTTGCGTGTATCGGTAGAAATTTGCGGATGCTGAAGGAATATCTGGTAAAGCTGCTCAGTAACCATGTTGTTTTTTTTACAATTTTAAGAAATCTGGAAATAAGATGCTGTTTTTATGCCGGTAAAAACAGCATGACGAAAATCCTACGTCCGCTCAATAGTTCCGTCGTTTTTAAGGTTACTTTAGGCATTAAAAGTAAACTTGACAAATTCTAAGATTACTTACGGAAGGATTGATTGCAGATAAATCGATGTCTTATTGTAGTTTTAGGCCAAAAACTAAAATAAGGAACCTTGCTATTTTAGTTTTGATGTAATATCTAAAATAAGAATTGTACAACTTCTCGAAATTACAGGCAACCAGAAAAGTAAGCACCCAGGCGCGCAGGGCTGCATTTCGCCCGGAGGCGATCCGAAATGCTTGATTTTTGGTTCTTTTGATCAAGCAAAAGAACGGACAAGAGAAAAAAACAAGGCAGCATGCCACAACACAGATTTCAATCGGGTCTTCGCCCTCTCTTTGTTCTTTTTGCTTGAGTGGCTGTTGCACAACTAATATTTGATAATTTATTTGTTTAATTACTTGACTATGAGTATATTGTGCTATGCAAGGAAAAAAGGAACGGCAGGAAAAGTTATTCATTTTTTAC
>JAABUT010000088.1_pt1 | contig 168159 bp, 155 predicted proteins | sample 5559281 | NCBI WGS metagenome assembly JAABUT01 (sample SAMN10711880, study PRJNA513359) | rock metagenome | isolation source: Antarctica rocks | place: Antarctica: Victoria Land, Ricker Hills nord | collected 2016-01-04 | reverse complement strand
CACCAGCGAGCACCACCCGGAGACCCGCCCCGCAGCGCCACGCGGCCCTCCGCCACACCCAAAACGCTAAACACGGCGTCAGCGCAGACGACTGGCCGTCCCCGACCCCGGTGAATTGGCGAGGCTAATAGGAGCGCAGCGCACGGATCCACGGCGTCGCGCTAGACATGAGGAGCGCAGCGCACGGAAACCCGTGCGCTGCGCTCCTCATGTTGCCGGCGGCCCGCGCTGCGCTCCTATTAGGGGAAAAGCGCGGGGCCGGGTGGGGCCCGGTATGCGTCAGCGGTGGTGGCGAATCGCGGTGCGCAGGTCCTTGTTGAGCCAGGAGATGACGTCCATGGGGATCTCCTTCGGGCACGCCGCCGCACATTCGCCGATGTTCGTGCAGCCACCAAAACCCTCGGCGTCGTGCTGGTTGACCATCGACACGACGCGGGCCTCGCGCTCGGGCTGACCCTGGGGGAGCAGGCCGAGGTGGTTGACCTTGGCGCCCATGAAGAGCATCCCGGATGCGTTGGGGCAGGCCGCGACACAGGCGCCACAGCTGATGCACGCCGCCGACGAGAACGCCTTGTCGACGTTCTCCTTGGGGATCAACACGGCCTGGGCGTCCGGCGCCGCACCCGTGTTGACCGACACGAAGCCGCCGGCCTGAATGATCCGGTCGAAGGCGGACCGGTCGACGACAAGGTCCTTGAGCACTGGGAACGCATCGGCGCGCCAGGGCTCGATGGTGATCGTCTCGCCGTCCTCGAACGAGCGCATGTGCAGCTGGCAGGTCGTCGTCCGCAACGGACCGTGGGCGCTGCCGTTGATCATCAGCCCGCACATGCCGCAGATGCCCTCGCGGCAGTCGCTGTCGAACGCGACCGGCTCGTCGCCGGCCAGCATGAGCCGCTCGTTGAGCACGTCGAGCATCTCGAGGAACGACATGTTGGCCGAGATGTCAGGCACCTCGTAGGTGACCAGGCCGCCATCCGCCTCGGCGTTCTTCTGACGCCAGATCTTGACGGTGACCTTCACGCGCAGACCCCCACGGGTTCCATTCTCACTTGTAGCTCCGTTGTTTCAGCTCGACGTACTCGTAGGTGAGGTTCTCCTTGTGCAGCACCGGGGCCAGCCGGGCCTCGCCGTTGCTGTCCTGGCCGTACTCCCACGCCGCGACGTAGGCATAGTCCTCGTCGTTGCGCAGGGCCTCGCCGTCCTCGGTCTGACTCTCCTGGCGGAAGTGGCCGCCGCACGACTCCCGGCGGTGCAGTGCGTCGATGCACATCAGCTCGCCGAGCTCGAGGAAGTCGGCGACCCGGCCGGCCTTCTCCAGGCTCTGGTTCAGCTCCTCGCCGGTGCCGAGCACCCGCACGTTGCGCCAGAACTCGTCGCGCAGCCCGCGGATGAGGTCGATGGCCTTGGACAACCCCTCCTCCGACCGTTCCATGCCGCAGTACTCCCACATGATCTGGCCCAGCTCGCGGTGGAACGAGTCGACGGTGCGGTCGCCGTTGATGGCGAGCAGGGTGTCGATCTGGGTCCGCACGGACTGCTGGGCCTGGACCACCTCGGGGGCGTCGGGCGCCACGATGTCGTAGGGGCCGTGGGCGAGGTACTCGCGAATCGTGTTGGGCAGCACAAAATACCCGTCGGCGAGCCCCTGCATCAGGGCCGAGGCCCCGAGCCGGTTGGCGCCGTGGTCGGAGAAGTTCGCCTCTCCGGTGACGAACAGGCCGGGGATGTTGGACTGCAGGTCGTAGTCGACCCAGAGCCCGCCCATCGTGTAGTGGACGGCCGGATAGATGCGCATCGGCGTCTCATAGGGGTTCTCACCGGTGATCTGCGCATACATGTCGAGGAGGTTGCCGTACTTCTCGGCGACCGCCTCCTGGCTCATCCGCTTGAGCGCGTCGGTGAAGTCGAGGTAGACGCCGCGGCGGAAGTCGCCGACCTTGGGACCGACGCCGCGACCCTCGTCGCAGACGTTCTTGGCCTGGCGGGACGCGATGTCACGGGGCACGAGGTTGCCGAACGAGGGGTAGATCCGCTCCAGGTAGTAGTCGCGGTCCTCCTCGGCGATGTCGCGAGGGTCCTTCTCACAGTCGTCGCGGTTCTTCGGCACCCAGATGCGGCCGTCGTTGCGCAGCGACTCGCTCATCAGGGTCAGCTTGCTCTGGTGCTCACCGGCCACCGGTATGCAGGTCGGGTGGATCTGGGTGAAGCACGGGTTGCCGAAGTAGGCGCCCTTCTTGTGTGCCCGCCACGTCGCGGAGACGTTGCAGCCCATCGCGTTGGTCGAGAGGAAGAAAACGTTGCCGTAGCCCCCGCTGGCCAGGACGACCGCGTCGGCGAGGTGGGTCTCGATCGCTCCGGTGACCATGTCGCGGACGATGACCCCACGGGCCCGACCGTCGACGATGACCAGCTCGAGCATCTCGTGGCGGGTGTGCATCTTCAGGGTGCCCGCGGCGATCTGCCGCTCCAGGGCCTGGTATGCGCCGATGAGCAGCTGCTGGCCCGTCTGACCCCGCGCGTAGAAGGTCCGCGAGACCTGCACTCCGCCGAAGGAGCGGTTGTCGAGCAGCCCGCCGTACTCACGAGCGAACGGCACACCCTGCGCCACGCACTGGTCGATGATGTTGGCGCTGACCTCGGCCAGCCGGTAGACGTTCGACTCCCGCGACCGAAAGTCGCCGCCCTTAACCGTGTCGTAGAACAGCCGGTAGACCGAGTCGCCGTCGGCCTTGTAGTTCTTGGCCGCGTTGATGCCGCCCTGCGCCGCGATGGAGTGCGCCCGACGAGGCGAGTCCTGGTAGCAGAATGAGGTGACCTGGTAGCCCGCCTCGGCGAGGGTGGCGCCCGCCGACGCCCCGGCCAGACCGGTGCCGACGATGATGACGCTGAGCTTGCGACGGTTGGCGGGGTTCACCAGCTTGGCGTCGAACTTGCGCGTGTTCCAGCGGTCCTGAATGTCTCCGGTCGGCGCCTTGGTGTCGACGACCGGCTCGCCGGTGCGGTACAGCCCGGTCGCCACGCCGATGTCGGTCGAGCCGTTGCCCGGCGTACCAGCCTGGTTGGCGGTGGGGGTGTCGGTCATGGGAAGCGGCTTCCTACTTGACGATGCCAACGAGGACGGAGATGGGCACGAGGGCGAAGCCGATCGACACGACGGCGGCGATGGTGATGGCCACCTGGTTGGCGATCCGCCGCGACCGGGCCGAGTTCGTCCACCCCAGCGTCTGGCTGGCGCTCCACACCCCGTGTCGCAGGTGCATCGCCAGCGCGGCGAGCGCGACGAGGTAGATGACGACGACCCACCAGACCTGGAACCCGGCCACGAGGCGCTGGAACGGGTTGTCGTAGTCGCCGTTGACCCGGATCGTGTTCGAGGTGAACTGCAGCAGGTGGAAGACGATGAACAGGAGCAGCGCGACGCCGCCCCAGCGCATGAACCGCGCCGACAGCGTCGTGGCCGCGGCCTTCTTCACGGAGTACTTGGTGGTGCGTGCGCCCTGAGCCCGGCTCCACAGGTAGAACGCGGAGTAGACGTGCGCGACGAGGGCGCCGACGAGCAGCAGCCGCATGATCCAGAGGAACCCGCCGTCGGGCAGGATCGGGTCACCGAGCACCCGTAGGTGGTGGGAGTACCCGTTGAACGACTCCGCCCCGGCGAACGCCTTGAGGTTGCCGTACATGTGCGCGAGCACGTAGAAGACGAAGAACGCACCGGTCACCGCCATGACGAGCTTCATGGCGATGGTCGTGCGGCGGGCCGTCAGCGACGACGGCGAAGCGGTGGAGGTGGCCACCGCTTGAATCTACTGCCGCCCTGAGGTCGCTCAGCACCGGGAGAGGGCCCCCGGGGTGTGCCATTCGTCTCGTTCGGTCGCGGTGCCATTACCCTTCGGGACCATGAGCGACGCGGCGCCGCAGGCCATCGACGGCTTCTGGGCGGTCATCCCCGCCGGGGGGGCCGGTACGCGGCTCTGGCCCCTCTCGCGCCGAGCGTCGCCGAAGTTCCTCCATGACCTCACCGGCACGGGACGCACCCTGCTAGAGGGCACCTGGGACCGGCTGGCCCCGCTCAGCGCCGGCCGGGTCGTCGTCGTCACGGGACAGCTGCATGTGGACGAGGTCCGCAACCAGCTCCCGGATCTCGACCCGGCGGACGTCGTCGCCGAGCCCAGCCCGCGCGACTCGATGCCGGCGATCGGGCTGGCCGCGGCGATCATCGAGCGGCGCGACCCCGACGCCGTGATCGGCTCGTTCGCCGCTGACCACGTCATCGGCCACCTCGACGAGTTTTGGGGCGTCGTCACCGAGGCCGTGGCGGTCGCCCGGACCGGCCGGATCGTCACCATCGGGATCACGCCGACGGACCCGTCGACGGCCTTCGGCTACATCCGCGAGGGCGCGGCCCTCGATGTGGCCGGGGCCCCGTCCGCGCGCGCTGTCGCCGACTTCGTCGAGAAGCCGGACGCCGCGACGGCTCGGCAGTACCTCGCCCGAGGCGGGTTCCGTTGGAACGCCGGCATGTTCGTGGCCAAGGCGTCGGTGCTGCTGGACACCCTCGCCGACTACCACCCTGACCTCGCGGCGGGCCTGCGCGCGATCGCCGCCGACCCCGGACGCCTCGAAGCCGACTGGCCGACCCTGGAGAAGATCGCCATCGACCACGCGATCGCCGAGCCGGCCGCTGCTGACGGAAGGGTGGCCGTCGTGCCGGGGTCGTTCTCCTGGGACGACGTCGGTGACTACGCGTCGCTCGGCTCCCTCCTCGCCGCCGCCGCTGGAACCCCTGACGGCGGCAAGGCGCTCACGGTCATCGGCGACCCGGACGACGTGGTGGGCGTCGGGGCGTCCGGTGTCGTCGCCGCGCACGGCGGGCGGATCATCGCCGTCGTCGGGCTGGACGACGTCGTCGTCATCGACACCCCCGACGCCCTGCTCGTCGTCGGTCGAGACCGGGCCCAGGACGTCAAGGCGGTCGTCGACCATCTCAAGGCCAACGGCCGCACGCACCTGACCTGAGCCTGACCTGATGCCGGCCGGCTGGCCGGCCGGGCGGCCGGGCGGCCGGCCGGACTCAGCCGATGTCGCGTCGCCGGAACGTCACGCCCGCCGCGCCGACCAGTGCGACCCCGATGGCCAGCAGGACGACGAGCGGAGTCGCCACGACGCTCGACCCGGGCAGCACCACCGCATGGACGAACGGCGACAGGTCGACGACCGGCCGCGGCAGGCCGAACACTGACCCGAACTCGCCGACGACGACGAACAGGGCGAGCAGGGCCCACGCGGCATACACGATGCGCGGCGCGGAGCCGAAGATCGCCAGGGCCAGCCCGATGCATACCCAGACCGGGGGCACCGTCGCCAGCACGCTCGGCAGTAGGTGGGCGAGTGCTGTGCCGAAGCCACCGAGCCTGCCGGCCGTCGCCACCGCCAGGGCGACACCGAGCACGAGCATGAGCAGGCCGCTCCCGAGCAGGGCGACGACGGCGTGGCCGGCCAGCACCTCGCCCCGCCGGGTGCCCGCCGCGAGGACCTGCTCGGTGTGCTGGTCGGCCTCCTCGGTGCGTAGCCGCAGGGCCGCGGAGATGCCGTATGCCGCCGCGCCGATGGCCAGGAACTGCACCTCGGTCGAGAGGAACGTGTCAGTGAGGGAGCCGGCGTCACCGCCCAGCTGGCGCAGCAGGTCCTGCATCTGGGCGGACGACGCGATCGAGGCGACGCTCCCGGCCACCGCCCCGAGGACCGTGCCCAGCACGCCGAAGGCGACGACCCAGCCCAGGAGGGCGGCGCGCTGGAGGCGCCAGGCGAGGGCCCAGGGGGAGCGGAACGACGTCGCTGCTCGGGCCGGACCCGGGCGGGTCGGGAGCAGCCCGGCACCGAGGTCGCGGCGCTCTCGCAGCGCATACGCCACGGTGACGAGCCCGGCGGTGGCAGCGAGGGGGAGGACCGCGACGGCGAACCGGTCGGCTCCGAACACCTCGACCTTCTCGGCCCAGCCGAAGGGCGACAGCCAGGTGAGGGCGCCGGCCGGGCCGGTGGCCGTGTCGCTGACCGCCCGGAGCAGGTAGGCCAGGCCGAGCGCGCCGAACGCCCAGGCGCCGGCGCCGCGGGTGGTCGTCGTGAGCTGGGCGGCGACGGCGGCGATGCCGGTGAAGGTCAGGCCGGCGGTCGCCCAGGCGATGCCGAAGGCCATCGACCCTTTCGCTCCCAGCCCGGCCCCGACGAGGCCGGCGGCCGCGAGCGCGCTGGTGAGCAGGACGGTCGCGGCGGCGAGGACGACGGCCGCGGTGAGGGATGCGCGCCGGCCCACCGCGCCGGCGCCGACGAGCTCGGTGCGGCCGGCCTCCTCCTCGGTGCGGGTGTGGCGACGCACGAGGACGATGGCCAGCAGGGAGACGAAGACGGCGCCGAGCAGGAGGGTCTTGAAGACGGCGAACGAGTCGGGGTTGTCGGGGTCGGCGACGGGGCCGTACATCCCGACGATGGCCGGGCTGGCGAGCAGGGCCCGGGACGCCTCGACCGCGGCCGGTCCCTGGTAGAGGTCGAGTGTGCTCTTGGCGGAGCCGCCGGCGAGGGCGACCAGACCCAGCACGCTCAGCGGGATGACCACCCGGTCACGGCGCAGGGCCAGGGCTAGGAGGGGGCGGGTCCCGGCATACGCGCTCATGCGGGCTCTGAATGGTGGGCGTATTCCTTGAGAAATAGCTGCTCGAGGGTCGGCGGGTGGCAGGTGAGGCTCTCTATCCCGTGCGGGCACAGGTGGGTCAACACGTCGCCGACGCGGGCGGTGTCAACGGTGAAGGTGACCCGGGAGCCGTCAGTGACGAGGTCGTCGACGCCGTTGATCCCGTCGAGGAGGGCGACCGGGACCGCGTCGGCGAGGGTGGCATCGACGGACGTGCGGCTGAGGTGGCGCAGGTCGGCGAGCGCCCCGGTCTCCACCGTGCGGCCGGCGCGGATGATGCTCACGTGGTCGGCCAGGGCCTCCACCTCGCTGAGGATGTGGCTCGACAGAAGCACCGTGCGGCCCTGCCGGCGGACGTCCTGGATGGCCTCGCGGAACATCGCCTCCATGAGCGGGTCGAGGCCCGAGGTGGGCTCGTCCAGCAGGAGGAGCTCGACGTCGGAGGCGAGTGCCGCGACGAGCGCCACCTTCTGCCGGTTGCCCTTGGAGTAGGTGCGGCCCTTCTTGGTCGGGTCCAGCTCGAACTGGGCTATCAGCTGGTCGCGCCGGTCCGGGGACACCCCGCCGCGCAGCCGGCTCAGGAGGTCGATGACCTCGCCGCCGCTGAGGTTGGGCCAGAGGGTGACGTCGCCCGGGACGTACGCCAGCCGGCGGTGGAGGTCAGGGGCGTCACGCCAGGGGTCGCCGCCAAGCAGGGTGGCTTCGCCGGCGTCGGCGCGCACCAGGCCCAGCAGGACGCGGATGGTCGTGGACTTTCCCGCGCCGTTCGGGCCGAGGAAGCCGTGGACCTGCCCCGCTTCGACCTCGAGGTCAAGGCCGTCGAGGGCGATCGACGAGCCGAAGGCCTTGCGGAGCCCACGGACCGAGATGATGGTGCTCATGGCGTCCACAGTACGCTTCTTTCAGAAAATGCTAAATTGTCTAAAGTGGGGTTCATGACTGGAGTCGGCCGCCGCGACCAGGACGTCCGTGGGTTCGTCGAGCGGCTCGGCTCGACCCTGACCGACGCCGGTATGCCGCGCCTGCCGGCCCGCGCGTTCGCCGCCCTGCTCGCCGACGACGACGGGCGGATGACCTCGCCCGAGCTGGCCGAGGCCCTCGACGTCAGCGCCGCGTCGGTCTCAAGTGCGGTCAGGTACCTGGCGCAGGTCCACCTGCTGCACCGGGAGCGCGAGGCCGGCACGAGGCGCGACGTCTACGTCGTGCGCGACGACGCCTGGCACGACGCGATGATCAACAGCCGGCTCGTCTACCTGCCCATCCTCGCCGCGATCGGGTCGGGCGTGGCTGCGGTGGGCGGGCGGCATACCCCCGCGGGTGCCCGGCTGGCCCTGTCGGTCGACTTCCTGGAGTTCCTCACCGAGGAGATGGAGCAGGTCGGCCGACGGTGGGAGGCCCGCCGAACCACCGGTCGAGCCTGACTGCGTCCCGTCCAGCTGGTCGAAGCCTGGTTTGTGCCGACCTCGTGGGGGCAAACCGGACGTGCTCCCGTCGCTCGGTCCTGTGGACAACGCAGGCTGGACTCGTCCTGGCGGGCTGGGCTGAAGCCCCGCGAGGTCCAGCTCGCGGCCCTCCGCCTGCCGCGCCAGTCTCGCGACCGCGTGCTGGCGGTGGCGAGGGCCGCTGATCCACGGGCGGCCAACCCGTTCGAGTCGGTGCTCCGCGCCATCGTCACCGCGGTTCCCGGTCTCGAAGTACAGCCTCAGGTGGTCATCGAGGACGGCGGGTTCGTGGCTCGCGTCGATCTCGCCGACGAACGCCTCCGGATCGTCATCGAGGCGGACAGCTTCGAGTTCCACGGGTCCCGCAGAGCGATGGACCGCGACTGTCGGCGTGACAACGCCTTGGTCGTCCGGGGCTGGTTCGTGCTGAGGTTTACCTGGGAGCAGGTGATGTTCGAGCCCGGCCTCGTGGCGTCCACCGTCCGGGCCATGGTGGATCACAGACGGCGCCGGCCGCACCGACGAGCTGGACCGAGTCGCATACCGGCCGCGAAAAGGGCGTGAAACCGGACATCGACCAGCCGGTCGGGCCGGGTGAGGCGGGTCACCGCGGCGACCGGCGGCGTCCCGGCATCAGTAGCATCCGGGGCGTGGTTGACGGCGCCCGCTCAGAGTCCGACCTCCCGATCCGGCACACCTACGGCCCGGACGACCTCGAGGGGTTCGACCCCGGCGAGCAGCTGGGGGAGCCGGGGGCCTTCCCCTACACCCGAGGCGTGTATGCGTCGATGTACACCGGGCGGCCGTGGACGATGCGGCAGTATGCCGGGTTCGGCACCGCGAAGGAGTCCAACGAGCGCTACCACCAGCTCGTCGCGGCCGGCACCGGTGGCCTGAGCGTGGCGTTCGACCTGCCGACACAGATGGGCTACGACAGCGACGAGGAGATCGCGCACGGCGAGGTCGGCAAGGTCGGGGTGGCCATCGACTCGATCGACGACATGCGGGTGCTCTTCGACGGACTGCCGCTCGGTGACCTCTCCACGTCGATGACGATCAACGCGCCCGGCGCCGTCCTCCTGTTGCTCTACCAGCTGGTCGCCGAGGAGCAGGGCATCCCGGGGGACCAGCTCACCGGCACCATCCAGAACGACGTGCTCAAGGAGTACATCGCCCGCGGCACCTACATCTACCCGCCGCGGGAGTCGCTGCGCCTGGTCTCCGACGTGTTTGCTTACTGCCAGAACGAGATTCCTCGCTGGAACACGATCTCGATCTCCGGCTACCACATGGCCGAAGCGGGGGCCACGCCCGTGCAGGAGGTGGCGTTCACCCTGGCCAACGCCAAGGCATATGTCCGGGCCGCGCAGGACGCCGGTCTCGCCGTCGACGACTTCGCCCCCCGGCTGTCGTTCTTCTTCGTCGCCCGCACCACGTTGCTGGAGGAGGTGGCCAAGTTCCGGGCTGCCCGGCGGATCTGGGCGCGGATCATGCGGGAGGAGTTCGGCGCGAAGAACCCCAAGTCGCTCATGCTGCGGTTCCACACCCAGACCGCCGGTGTGCAGCTCACCGCTCAGCAGCCCGAGGTCAACCTGGTGCGCGTCGCACTGCAGGGGCTCGGGGCGGTCCTCGGCGGGACGCAGTCCCTGCACACCAACTCCTACGACGAGGCCATCGCCCTGCCGACCCAGAAGGCGGCCCGGCTCGCCCTGCGCACCCAGCAGGTCATCGCCTACGAGACCGACGTGACCAAGACCGTCGACCCGTTCGCCGGGTCCTACGCCATGGAGGCGATGACCGACGACCTGGAGGCCGCGGTCATTGACTTGATGACCTGGATCGCTGACTTGGGCGGGGCGGTGGCGGCCATCGAGCAGGGCTTCCAGAAGGCCGAGATCGAGCGCAGCGCCTACCGGATCGCGTTGGAGATCGATAACAAGGAGCGGACCGTCGTCGGTCTGAACCGCTTCACCCTCGACGTCGAGGAGCCCTACGAGCCGCTGCGCGTCGACCCGCAGATCGAGCGGGAGCAGGTGGCCCGGCTGACCGTCCTGCGCGCCGACCGTGACAACGCCGCGGTCACCGAGGCACTGCAGACCCTCAAGACGGCGGCCAGGGGCACCGACAACGTCCTCTACCCCATGAAGGAGGCGTTGCGGCTGCGGGCCACCGGCGGCGAGGTAGCGCATGCCCTCCGCGAGGTCTGGGGCACCTACGTGCCCCGCGACGCCTTCTAGCCCGGTCGACCGGGGGTCACGGACGGGCGCCCTCGCGGCCCGCGGCGGCGCTGCCCAGCGCGACGCCTCGCGTCAGGCATACCTCGGGGTCCGCTCCCGTCGTCCACGCGGCCAGCACGCCGGCGTCGAAGGCGTCGCCGCACCCGGTCGCGTCGCCCCCGGTCACCGGAGGGGCGGGCACGTGCCAGGTATGCGCGGGCGTCAGCCAGCGGGCCCCCTCCGCCCCGGCGGACACCGCCACCGCCCCCGCCGCCGCGAGCAGAGCGGCGTCACCGCCCAGCACGAAGCCCTCGACCGCGTTCGGAAGGAGCAGGTCCACGCCGCCCACCCAACTGAGGAAGGTCGCGGCGCCCTCCTTCGCCAGGTGGCTGGCGGCCTGCGGGTCGACGGAGATGCTCCAGCCGAGCCGGCGGGCCCCCTCCAGGGCAGCGAGCCCCGCCGCGCGGGACCGGGGGTCGAGCAGGACGAACCCGCTCAGATGCAGGTGCGGGCGGGCACCGAGGTCGGCGCCCCCGACCACTGCCGCCGCCCGCGCCGCGCCCTCCAGGTCGAGGTCGTCCGGGGAGAGGGCAGCGTTGGCACCCCGGTCGGGCAGCATCGTCCGCTCGCCGTCGGACTCGAGGATGACGACGACGACACATGTCGGATGCTCGCGGTCGGTGACGAACCGACACACGACGCCGTCGTCCTCCAGCCGGCGGCGAGCCGCCCGGGCGGCGTCGTCGCGCCCGACCCGGCTCACGAGCGCGACGGGCACCCCCTCCGAGGCCAGCCAGGCCGCCGTGTTTCCCCCCGCCCCACCCGGCACGATGCGGGTGCGGCTGGGCGTGTCGTCGCCGTGGGCCACCGGGCCGCCGGGGCGGACGAGAACGTCGAGGCCCACGTCGCCCACGACGACGACCGGTCGCCGCGGCCGGCCGGGTGGGTTCGGGGCCGACATGCGGGGAGCGTAGCCGCGACGCTCGACCGGCCGGGTCGGCCCGAGTCAGCGAGCGTTCCGGCCGGGGTTCGGTAACGTGGGTGACCACCATGGACCCCTTGCTCCCCGTCCTCCACGCCACCGTCGACGAGCTCGATCCCGAGCTCGTCGCTCTGCGCCGGGACCTGCACGCACACCCCGAGCTGTCGCGCCTGGAGGTCCGCACCAGCGCCGTCGTCGTCGACCGGCTCCGGCAGGCCGGCCTCGCCCCGCACGCCCTCGAGGGGAGCGGGGTCGTCGTCGACATCGGCGCGGAGCGGCCGGCCTACCGCGTAGCGCTGCGCGCCGACCTCGACGCCCTCCCGGTGGCGGAGCGCACCGGCCTGGCCTGGGCCTCGACCTGCGACGGGGTCGCCCACGCGTGCGGTCACGACCTGCATACGACCGTGGTCCTCGGCGCGGGGCTGGCTCTGGCCACCTCGCAGCAGGCGCTCGCCGACGCGGGGCTCGGGGTCCGCCTCATCTTCCAGGCCGCCGAGGAGGTCATTCCCGGCGGCGCCCACGAGGTCATCGACGGCGGGTGGCTCACGGGTGTCGACGAGGTCTTCGCGATCCACAGCGACCCGGGACGCGACGTCGGCGAGGTCGGGCTGCTCGTCGGACCGGTGACGGCCGCGTCCGACAGCGTGGAGGTGACCCTCAAGGGCCACGGCGGACACACCTCACGGCCCCACCTGACCCAGGACCTCACCTTCGCCCTGGCCAAGGTCGTCACCGAGGTGCCCGCCGCCCTCGGCCGCCGCGTCGACCCCCGGTCGGGCGCGGCCCTGGTGTGGGGCAGCATCCACGCGGGCGGGGCGCAGAACGTCATCCCCTCCGTGGGCACCGCGAGCGGCACGCTGCGTATGCTCGACGCCGGCCTGTGGACCGAGATCGGCCCACTCGTGCAGGAGCTCGTCGACGCCGTGGTGGCCCCGTATGCCGTGACGGCGGAGCTGCGCTACACCCAAGGTGTCCCCCCGGTCGTCAACACGGCCCCGTCGGTGGACTCCCTGCGCGACGGTGCCCTCGCGGCCGGGGTCGTGCTCGCGACGACGGTCCAGTCCCTGGGCGGAGAGGACTTCGGGTGGTACCTCACGGAGGTGCCGGGCGCCATGGGCCGGCTCGGCACCCGGACCCCGGGAGGTCCCACCTACGACCTGCACCAGGGCGACCTCGTCATCGACGAGCGGGCGATCGGCGCCGGGGCCAAGCTGCTCGTGGGGGCGGTCCTGGACGCCGGTCGACGCCACGCTCAGGCCGCCCTCGACGTTCCGACTCGATAACGTTCGCCCGCTCTTCCCGCTCGAGCGGCGGACAGGGCCCCGAGGCGGCGATATCTTCGTCAATCGAACGCGCGAACCCACGACGTTCGCCCTGAGCCCCTCCAGAGGAGACCCCCTTGCGTCAGGCAATCAAGATCGCGGCGGCCATGTCGGCCGCCGCTGTGGCGTTGGCCGCGTGTGGCAGCAGCAGCAGCACCACGGGAACCGGCGGCAGTGACTCCGGCGGCGCGGCCACCTCCGGCGGCTCCGGCGGCTCCGGCGGGTCCGGCGGCCTCAAGGTCGGGATGGCCTACGACGTCGGCGGGCGGGGAGACCAGTCCTTCAACGACGCCGCCGCGGCGGGCCTCGACAAGGCCGTCAAGGAGCTGGGTGTCACCTCCAAGGAGGCAGCCGCCACGAACGGCGAGGCCGAGTCGGCCCGCCAGGAGCGCCTCCAGCAGCTGATCGACGCCGGCTACACCAACGTCGTGGCGGTCGGCTTCGCCTACGCCAAGTCGGTGGGGGCGGCGGCCAAGGCCAACCCCAACGTCAAGTTTGCCATCGTCGACGACGCCTCGCCCGACTCGGCCGGGTCGAACGTCGACCAAATCACCTTCGCGGAGGAGCAGGGCTCCTTCCTTGTCGGTGCGGCGGCGGCGCTGAAGTCCAAGGCCAGCCACATCGGCTTCGTCGGCGGCGTCAACACCGACCTCATCAAGAAGTTCCAGGTGGGCTACCAGGCCGGTGCCAAGGCGGTCAAACCCAACATCGTCATCGACGTCAAGTACCTCACTGAGCCGCCGGACTTCTCCGGGTTCTCCTCGGTCGACAAGGGCAAGGCCGCCGCCGACGGCATGTACCAGGGCGGTGCGGACATCGTCTACCACGCGGCCGGCGGCTCCGGCGGTGGCGTGTTCACGGCGGCGAAGGCAGCGGGCAAGCTGGCCATCGGCGTTGACTCCGACCAGGCCAAGACGGCCGCAGCCGATGTGCGCGACGTCATCCTCACCTCGATGATCAAGAAGGTCGACGTCGGCGTCTACGACTTCATCAACTCGGTCAAGAGCGGGTCCTTCAAGGCCGGCAACAAGATCTTCGACCTGAAGGCGGGTGGCGTGGACTACTCCACCACCGGCGGCAAGATTGACGACATCAAGTCCAAGCTCGACGACTACAAGGCGCAGATCATCGCCGGGACCATCCCCGTCCCTGCGAAGTGACCGGCTGACCTTCAGCCGAGCTGAGCGAACGACGGCCCGGGCGACGCGGTTGCGTGTCGCCCGGGCCTTCGCGTGCCATAGGTTGGCCAGCACTCCAGCCACTCGGCGCGCCCCCCGACGCTCCCCAACCCGCCCTCGGCCCGTAGGAGGATGCCATCACCGACTCCACCGTGACGGACCGTGCCCCGGCCCCGGCCGGCGGCACGGCTCCGGCCGTCGAGCTGCACGGCATCACCAAGCGCTTCCCGGGCGTCGTCGCCAACCAGGACATCGAGATCACGGTGGCCCGGGGCACGGTGCACGCGATCGTCGGTGAGAACGGGGCCGGCAAGTCAACGCTCATGAAGATCCTCTACGGCGTGCAGCAGCCCGACGAGGGGACGATAGCGGTCAACGGCACGACGCTGACGCTGCGCAGCCCCACCGACGCGATCAAGGCCGGCATCGGGATGGTCTTCCAGCACTTCATGCTCGCCGACAACCTCACCGTGCTCGAGAACGTCGTCCTCGGGGCAGAGAAGCTGCACGGCATCGGCGACGACGCGCGGCGCACGATCGTCGACATCTCCAAGGCCTACGGGCTCGGTGTCGAGCCCGACGACCTCGTGGCCGACCTGGGGGTGGGCCAGCGACAGCGCGTCGAGATCCTCAAGGTGCTCTACCGGGGAGCCAAGATCCTCATCCTCGACGAGCCCACAGCCGTCCTCGTGCCGCAGGAGGTCGCCGAGCTGTTCGACAACCTGCACGAGCTGAAGTCCGAGGGTCTCACGGTCATCTTCATCTCCCACAAGCTCGACGAGGTGCTGTCCGTCGCCGACGAGATCACCGTCATCCGCCGAGGGACGACGGTCAAGAGCAACGTCGACCCGCACACCGTCAACGCCCGCCAGCTTGCCGAGCTCATGGTCGGGTCGGAGCTGCCCTCGCCCAGCACCGAGGAGTCGACGGTCACCGACCGGCCGGTCCTCGACATCCAGCACGTGACGGTCGAGGGTGCGCGGGGCAACCGCCGCATCCTCGACGACGTGTCGCTCACCATCCACGCCGGCGAGGTGCTCGGTATCGCCGGGGTCGAGGGCAACGGCCAGGCCGAGCTCGTCGAGGTGGTCATGGGTATGCGTGAGCCGTCCAGCGGGGTGATCACCCTCGACGGTGTCGACATCTCCGACTGGCAGGTCCGCGAGATCCGGGAGGCGGGCGTCGGGTACATCCCCGAGGACCGGCACCGGCACGGCATGCTCCTCGACGCGCCGCTCTGGGAGAACGTCGTCCTCGGCCACCAGACCCAGGACCCCAACCTGCGCAGCGGGGGCCTGGTCAACGCCAAGGCGGCCAAGGCCGACACCGAGCGCATCGTCAAGGACTACGACGTGCGCACGCCGTCGATCTTCGTCACCGGGGCCTCGCTCTCCGGTGGCAACCAGCAGAAGCTCATCATCGGCCGCGAGATGAGCCACCACCCCAAGGTGCTGCTGGCCGCCCACCCCACCCGCGGCGTCGACGTCGGCGCGCAGGCGGCGATCTGGGACCACATCAAGCGCGCTCGCCGCGACGGGCTGGCGGTGCTGTTGATCTCGGCCGACCTCGAGGAGCTCGTCGGTCTCTCCGACACGGTCCGGGTCATCCTGCGCGGCGCGCTCAGCGGGCCCTTCGACCCCGACACGGTGACCCGCGAGGAGCTGGGCGCGGCGATGACCGGGGCCGGCGCGCATACCGAGGGGGAGGCTCGATGAGCCGCATCGACCCGCGCCGGGTCGCCCTGGGCCTGGCGGCGCCGCTGTTGGCGATCGTCGTCGCCTTCGTGGTGACGTCGCTGATCCTGCTCGTCGCCAACGACCCGGTGGCCGACGTGTGGCGTCAGCTGATCAAGGTGCCGCTGCCGCGGCAGTTCATCGCGATCCTCAACGCCGGCACCGTCTACTACCTGTCGGCTATCGCCGTGGCCATCGGGTTCCGGATGAACCTGTTCAACATCGGCGTCGACGGGCAGTACCGCGTGGCGGCCTTTGCCGCCGCCGTCTTCGCCGGGCAGGCCTGGCTCCCGGGCCCGCTCAACATCGTCGTCTCGCTGCTCGTGGCCATGGCGGCCGGTGGTCTCTGGGCCGGGATCGCGGGACTGCTCAAGGTGACCCGGGGCGTCAGCGAGGTCATCTCGACGATCATGCTCAACGCCATCGCGACGTTCCTCGTCTCGTTCCTGCTCAGCAAGGCGGCGAAACGGGTCGAGGGCAGCAACGCCGTCAGCACCAAGCTGATCCCGGAGTCGTCCCGCGTGCCCGGCATCTCCCTCGATGGGATCATCGCCACGCCCAACAAGGTCTACGGCCTGATCGTGCTGGCCGTCGTCGTCGGCGTCCTCTACTGGTTCGTCCTCAATCGCACCCGGTTCGGGTTCGACCTGCGCGCCACCGGGCGCTCCGAGAGCGCGGCCGTGGCGAGCGGCGTCAAGGTCAAGCGGATGGTCCTCACCTCGATGGTGATCTCGGGCGCGGCCGCGGGACTGGTCGGTATGCCGCTGCTGTTCGGCCAGGACTACGCCTACGGCGACACCTTCCAGTCCGGACTCGGGTTCGCCGGTATCGCCATCGCGCTGCTGGGGCGCAACAACCCGGTCGGCATCGCGTTCGCCGCGCTGCTGTGGGCCTACCTCGACGCCCAGGCCAACGGGCTGCAGATCAACGCCGGCGTCTCCGACCGGCTGGTCCTCGTCATCCAGGGCGTCATCGTGCTCTCCGTCGTCATCGCCTACGAGATCGTGCGCCGGGCCGGGGTCGCGATGGAGCAGCGCCGCGTCGCGTCGCAGCTGGCCGCCGCCCGGAACCCGGCGCCCGAGAAGGAAGGGGCCACGGCATGAGTGACGCCGGCCTGACCCTCGACGCCGACGTCGAGGCCTCACCGCCGCGGACCAGGCGGCGGCCGCGCTGGTTCTGGTTCGCTGTCGTGGGCGGCGCGATCGCCGTCCTGGCGACGGTGCGGGTCATCACCGGCGCCGACGACATCGACTCCTCCGGAGCGCTGATGGCCGCCGTCGGCCTGGCCATGCCGATCGGGCTGGCCGGTCTCGGCGGTCTGTGGAGCGAGCGCGCCGGCGTCGTCAACATCGGGCTCGAGGGGATGATGATCCTCGGCACGTGGGGCGGCGCGTTCTTCGGTTACCACTTCGGGCCCTGGGCCGGCATCTTCGGCGCCGTCCTCCTCGGCGTCATCGGCGGCGCCATCCACGCCGTGGCCACGGTGATCTTCGGCGTCGACCACATCGTCTCTGGTGTCGCGATCAACCTGCTGGGCGCCGGCGCCGGCGCCTATCTGGCCGTGCGGACGTTCAGCAACCTGCCGGGCGGTGGCCCCACGCAGTCACCGCCGTTGCAGCAGCTGCCCTTCATCAGCGTCCCGGGGTTCTCCGACGCGCTGGGCTCGATCGAGAAGGACCAGTGGTGGGTGGTCGCCGACCTCGCCGCGATCCTGCGCGCCCTGACGACCAACCTCAACGTGCTGACGATCATCGCCGTCGGCCTTCTGGTGCTCTCCTGGTGGGTGCTGTGGCGGACCCCCTTCGGGCTGCGGCTCCGGTCGTGTGGCGAGGCCCCGCAGGCCGCGGAGACGTTGGGCGTCAACGTGATCCGCTACAAGTTCCTGGCGGTGCTCATCTCCGGTGGCCTCGCGGGGCTGGCCGGCGGGTTCCTCGTCCTCGTTGCGTCGAACCTCTACCGCGAGGGCCAGACCGGGGGCCGGGGCTACATCGGCCTCGCCGCCATGATCTTCGGCAACTGGCGCCCCGGTGGCCTCGCCAGCGGTGCCGCCCTCTTCGGCTATGCCGACGCCGTGCAGCTGCGCGGCGGCGGCGACGTCGTGCGGGCCTACCTGCTCCCCTTCGCTATCGGCTTGGTGGCCTGGGGCGTCTGGCAGCTCGTGCGGCGTCGACAGGGCAAGCCCGTCGTCGGCGTGGTCAGTGTCGTCATGGGCATCCTCGCGTTCCTGTGGTTCTTCCTCACCTCGCAGGTGCCCAACGAGTTCACCGGCATGACGCCCTACGTCGCGACCCTCCTCGTGCTCGCCTTCGCCGCCCAACGGTTGCGGCCGCCGGCCGCCGACGGGCAGATCTACCGCAAGGGCGAGGCCAGCTGATGGCGGAGCAGGTCGACTGGGCCGCGTTGCACGCGGCGGCGATCGACGCCATGGGGCACGCGTACGCGCCCTACTCCCACTTTCCCGTCGGGGTGGCCGGGCTCGTCGACGACGGCCGGGTCGTCACCGGGTGCAACGTCGAGAACGCCGCCTACGGGGTCGCCCTCTGCGCCGAGTGCGGGATGGTGTCGCAGCTGCACATCACCGGAGGTGGTCGGCTCACCGCGGTGGTCTGCGTCGGCGGCGACGGCGAGCCGCTCATGCCCTGCGGCCGTTGCCGTCAGCTGTTGTGGGAGAACGGCGGCGCGGTATGCCGCCTGCTCACCCCCGAGGGCGAGCTGCCGATGAGCGCGGTGCTGCCGCAGGCCTTCGGCGCCGACGACCTCGACGCCGCAGCGGCCCGCCCGCCGGCCTGACCGGCAGTTCCCCCATCCCCACCGGACTCACGTGTTTGTCGGTTCCGGGCCGCCAAGCCGGCCGGAACCGACAAACACGTGAGTCCGGTCGGGTTTTCTGGGGTCCGAGCCGGTTCCGCTGTCAGTGAATCGCCACCGGACCCCGCACCGTCGCGGCTCCGGTCGGCCATGATGACGGGATGAGTGAGCCCTTCGACGCCGTCGACGTCATCACCACCAAACGCGACCGCGGCGAGCTGAGCGACGGCCAGATCGACTGGGTCGTCGATGCCTACACCCGGGGCGTCGTCGCCGATGAGCAGATGTCGGCGCTCGCGATGGCGGTGCTGCTCAACGGGATGCAGCGCCGCGAGATCGCCCGGTGGACCGCGGCCATGATCGCGTCGGGGGAGCGGATGGACTTCTCGTCGCTGTCGCGCCCGACGGCCGACAAGCACTCGACCGGTGGTGTGGGCGACAAGATCACCCTGCCCCTCGCCCCTCTCGTCGCCGCCTGCGGGGTGGCCGTACCGCAGCTGTCGGGACGCGGGCTCGGCCACACCGGCGGCACGCTCGACAAGCTCGAGTCGATCCCCGGCTGGCGCGCGGCCCTCAGCACCGCCGAGATGATGCGCCAGCTCGAGGACGTGGGCGCGGTGATCTGCGCCGCCGGCGACGGTCTCGCCCCGGCGGACAAGAAGCTGTATGCGTTGCGCGACGTCACCGGCACGGTCGAGGCCATCCCCCTCATCGCCAGCTCGATCATGAGCAAGAAGATCGCCGAGGGCACCGGAGCCTTGGTGCTCGACGTCAAGGTCGGGTCGGGCGCGTTCATGAAGAACGTCGACCAGGCCCGCGAGCTGGCCGAGACGATGGTCGCGCTCGGCACTGACGCGGGTGTCAGGACCGTGGCCCTGCTGACGAACATGCAGACTCCGCTGGGTCTCACCGCCGGAAACGCCCTGGAGGTGCGGGAATCCGTGGAGGTGCTCGCCGGTGGAGGCCCTGAGGACGTCGTCGAGCTCACCCTCACGCTGGCCCGCGAGATGCTCGCCGCGGCGGGGCGCGACGATGTCGACCCCGCCGACGCCCTGGCCGACGGCCGCGCGATGGACGTCTGGCGGCGCATGATCCAGGCTCAAGGTGGCGACCCGGATGTGCAGCTGCCCGTCGCTCGCGAGACCTATGAGGTACTCGTCCCGGCCGACGGGGTGCTGACCCAGCTCGACGCCTACCAGGTCGGGGTGGCCGCCTGGCGACTCGGTGCCGGCCGTGCCCGCCAGGAGGACCCGGTGCAGGCCGGTGCCGGCATCGAGATCCACGCCAAGCCCGGCGCGACGGTGCGCGGAGGTGACCGGCTGCTGACCCTGCACACCGACGAGCCGGAGCGGTTCGCGCGGGCGCTGGAGGTGCTCGACGGGGCGTTCTTCATCGCCCCGCACGGGTCGCGGCCCGACCTGCTGCCCCTGGTGGTCGAGCGCGTCGGGTGACGCCGAGACCTCCCGCCGCCTGCGCCTAAGGTGGTCGGCATGCCGCAGCTCATCGCCGCTCCCACCCGCATCCCCGTGCCTGGGGGGAAGGTCATCGACGAGTACGTCGGGGGCGTCAACACCCCGGACACACCGCTGCCCGAGTCGGTGTCGGTGGCCCACATGGTCGCGCCGGCCCGCTGGTCGGAGCCGTTCCAGACCCCCGAGTTCGGCGAGGTCACGCTGGTGCTCCAGGGACTGGTCCGGGTCGACCACGACGGTGGCGTCCTCGAGGTGGCCGCCGGTCAGTCGGTCATCACCGGTGCGGGCGAACGGGTCCGCTACTCCACCGGTGACGAGGGTGCCGAGTACGTCGCCATCTGCCTCCCGGCGTTCGACCCGGAGAAGGCGCACCGCGATGACGACTGAGCCGACCACTGGGCCGACCACCGGGCCTCTGACCCCTGACGTCCTGCGGGCGGCTCCGAAGGTGCTCCTGCACGACCACCTCGACGGGGGGCTGCGTCCGCAGACGATCATCGAGCTCGCCATCGGCGACGCTGAGGTCCAGCCGCCCGCGTCTGACGCCGAGGGGCTGGCCCGGTGGTTCCGGGACAACGCCGACTCCGGCTCGCTCGTGCGCTATCTGGAGACCTTCGACCAGACGCTGTCGGTGATGCAGACCGAGGAGGGGCTGTTCAGGGTCGCCTCCGAGGCGGCGCAGGACCTCGCGGCCGACGGGGTCGTCTACGCCGAGAGCCGGTATGCGCCGGAGCAGCACCTCCAGCGCGGCCTCACCCTCGAGCAGGTGGTCGAGGCGGTGAACGCCGGCTTCCGAGAAGGAGAACGGCTCGCCGCCGAGGCGGGGACCCCGATCCGGGTCACCTCCTTGGTCACCGCGATGCGGCATGCGGCGAACAGCCGCGAGATCGCCGAGCTGGCGGTCGCCTACCGCGACGACGGGGTGGCCGGGTTCGACATCGCCGGCGCGGAGGCGGGCTATCCGCCGACCCGCCACCTCGCTGCGTTCGAGTACCTGCGCCGCGAGAGCGCCCACTTCACCATCCACGCCGGCGAAGCGTTCGGGCTCAAGAGCATCTGGGAGGCCATCCAGTGGTGCGGCGCCGACCGGCTCGGCCATGGCGTGCGCATCGTCGACGACATCACGGTGGAGGGAGCCCCGTTCCCCGAGTGGCTCGACCGGGCCGCGGCCGACGGGCTGACGTCGCTCGCCGACGTCGACCTCGACACCGTCGACCTCGGTCTGCTCGCCGCCTACGTGCGCGACGCCCGCATCCCGCTCGAGATGGCGCCGAGCAGCAACCTCCAGACCGGCGCCGCCCGGTCCATCGGCCTGCATCCCATCTCGTTGCTCAAGCGGCTCCGGTTCCGGGTCACGCTCAACACCGACAACCGGCTGATGAGCGACACGTCGATGTCGCGGGAGGCGGGCCTGCTCATCGACGAGGCGGGGTGGACCCTGGCCGACCTGCGCTGGGTGACGATCAATGCGATGAAGTCGGCCTTCGTCGCCTTCGACCAGCGCCTCGCCCTCATCGACGGCACGATCAAGCCGGGGTACGCCGCCTACGGGATCGGTTCCTGAGCCGAGGTCCGGCGCCCGACCGGGCGGCGCCTAGCTCAGCCGGTCGGGGGCCGTCAGCCGGCGGCGCAGGCTGACGTCACGGGCCAGCCGGTCGGCGTCCCGGCGGCGACGGTCGGCGAGGATCGCGGCGAGGACGTACTCCGGGTGGTTGCCGCCCGGCGGCGGCGGTGACACGTAGAGGCTCATCTCGCCCAGCAGCCGGCGGCCCATCTCGTCGCGGGATGCGGGGGTCATCGTGCGGGCGGCCGGGAGGAACGTGCGCACCGCCATGGCCAGGTCGTCGGGCAGCTGGGTGATGTCGGCGCTCATGGCCCACGAGGCGAGGTGCGGCGGCATCGGCACGGGCGGCGGCAGCTGCGCCGTGACCCGGTCGCGGACGACGTAGGTGCCGGCGACCATGTCACCGAGCCGCTTGCCCTTCTTGCTCATCAACGACGCGATGATGGCGGGCACGCCCCACAACAGGTAGACCTCGACCACGCCCAGCAGACCGCGAGTCAGGGCGTGGCGGAACGTGATCGGGCCGGCGTCGTCGCGCACCGTCCGAAGGCCGGCGGCCATCTTGCCGAGGCTCCGGCCTCGGGTCAGGGTCTCCATGGTGATGGGGTAGCCCAGCCAGGCGACGAGGAAGCAGACGAGCAAGGTGGCCGCGACCAGCGCGTCGTCGAGCTGGCGCGACAGGGCGCTGCCGGCCGACACGAGGGTGAACGTCACCACCCAGACGAGCGTGTAGTCGAGGAACCCCGAGAGGATACGGGAGCCGATCGAGGCCGGCGGCAGGTCGAGGGCGACCGCCTCGCCGGTGACGAAGTCGTCGTCACCCACCCCGACGGTCGCGCTGCTCACCGGGTCATCGTAGGTGAGCGTCCGCACCGGCCCAGGAGGTTCGGGGAAGGGCGCCGGGGTCACAGCCGGCCGCATACAGTGACCGCGTGGACCTCGACGCCTACGTGCTGGCGCACCAGCACGAGTGGTCGCGCCTGCACGAGCTGTCGTCCAAGCGGGGCAAGCTCACCGGGGCCGAGGGCGACGAGCTGCTCGACCTCTACCAGCGGGTCGCCACGCACCTGTCTGAGGTCCGCACCCGCTCGCCGGAGCCGACCCTGGTGGCCCACCTGTCGTCGCTGCTCGCGGCCGCTCGGCTGCGGTCGGCCGGCACGCGGACCCTGAGCTTCGACGACATCACGGGGTTCTTCACCGACACCTTCCCGGCCGCGCTCTACCGGGCCCGCCGCTGGTGGCTCTGGACGATGGTGCTCAACGTCCTCGTCGCCTGGGTCATCGGGTGGTGGTTCGTCAACAACCCCGACGTCGAGTCGTCGCTGCTGTCGCCGCAGGAGGTCGACCAGCTGGTCAACGGCGACTTCGCCTCCTACTACAACGAGTATGCCGCGGGCAGCTTCGCCCTCAAGGTCTGGACCAACAACGCCTGGGTCGCCGCGCTCTGCATCGCCCTCGGGGTGCTCGGCGTTCCCGTCATCGCCCTGCTGCTGCAGAACATCCTCAACGTCGCCCTCATCGGCGGGCTCATGTGGGCGCACGACCGGGCGGGCCTGTTCTTCGGTCTGATCCTGCCGCACGGGATGCTCGAGCTGACCGCGGTGTTCGTGGCGGCCGGTGTGGGACTGCGGCTGTTCTGGTCGTGGATCGAACCCGGGCCCCGTCGCCGGCTGGACGCGTTGGCGCAGGAAGGCCGGGCGGCGATGTCGATCGCCCTCGGGCTCGCCGTCGTGCTGCTCGTCAGCGGGGTCATCGAGGCGTTCGTCACCCCGTCGCCGCTGCCCACCTGGGTCCGGATCACCATCGGGTTCCTCGCCTGGAGCTCGTTCCTGGCCTACGTGTTTACCGTGGGCCGGTGGGCGGCGCGGCGTGGGCGCACCGGCGACGTCGAGGCGCGCGACGCCGGCGACCTCGCCCCGATCGTCGGCTAGCGTCGCCCCGGACCGGCTAGACGAGCAGCTCGACGTCGCGCCGGGCCAGGGTGAGGATGTCGTCAGCGACCGCCATCAGCGTGGACTGGTGCGGGCCGGTCGCCGCAAGGAGCTCGGTCATGTTGATGGTGTCGACGCAGACCAGGCAGGCGGCGACCTCGACGAAGCCCAGGTACTGACGCTGCTGGTCGTGGCTCAGGTCGGTCCAGGCGGCGGGTCCGGACGGGAGCTGCGCCTGCCAGCGAGCCAACGCATGGCCGCCGTGGACCGCGATATAGCTCAGGCGCTCGGTGGCCCGGCCCAGGATGTCCATGACGGCGTCGAAGCCGCGTTCGGTCGCGGCGAGGTTGGCCTCGGCCTGGTCCAGCTCGAGGCGCAGCTGCTCGTTCTGGCGACGGCTGCGGCGGGCCAGCCACATGAGGGTGGTCGCGGCGAACAGGGGTGACGCGGCCGAGGCCAGGAAGCCGGTCAGCATCGCCCCGGCGGCGAACCCCGTCGCGTCGGCTCGTGGGCTGCCGCCGACCAGCAGGGCCCGGGTGGCCCGTGCTATGGCCCCGGGGGTGGCGCCGACCGGGTGTTCCGGGAGGGCGGCGGACGGTGCGGGGACCAGGATGGCCGTGGCGACGACGGCGTTGTAAGCGGCCTCTGGGTCGGCCTCGTCGGCGGCCGCAGCGGCGCCGGCGCCCGAGCCGAGCGTCGCCGCGATGCCGTAGGTCACCACCTGACGCCGCAGCGAGGCCTCGGCGGCCGGCCCGGCGGGGGGCTCCTCGCCGGCTGTGCTGCCGTGGGAACGGGTATCCGGCGCAGGGAGGCCGCCGATGGTCCGGACGGCGCCGACGAGCGCGAGGAAGAACCCGTCGCGCGCACGGTCGTGAGCGGCGTTGAAGGCCGACGCCTGCCTGGCCGCCTCGGCGTTGCGCCGCTCGAAGTCGGCCTGGATGCGGCGCAGCCGGTCCTTCGTGGACTCACGGTCGGGGGCGGCGCGCGGGGTGCCGCCCGACTCGCCGGCCGCACCGCGGCTCGGGGACGGGTGGGGCGGCTCGACGTTCGTGGTCGAGGACCGCCCCGCGCTCCCGGCCTCCAGCTCGCGCACCGTGACGCCGAGTGCGCTGGCGATGCCCTCCAGGCGCCGGGGGCCAGGACGCGTGACCCCGTTCTCGATGCGTGACATCGAGACTCCGGCGCCCGTGCGGTATCCCGCCTGTCGGCCCAGCTCCTCCTGGCTGAGCCTGGGGGCACGGGCCTCGCGCAGCTCCCGGATCACCTGACCCAGGCCGTGCCTCGAGGACTGCATAAGGCTAAACTTAGCATCCGCCACGCCCACTCGACGGGACTTAGCGCGTCGCTATTGACTAAGTTGCTAAGTCGTCGTAGCGTCGCAGGCATCAGGGGTGAACGACATCCCTCCGACGGTGGGAGACACCGATGGCGCGGATCAACATCAACGAGTTCAGTGGCCAAGCCGGCGGCGTCGCCTACCGGGTCAACCAGGTACGCACCGACCCGGCGGTCGTGAAGGCGGCACAGGACGCCTGGACCGACGTCAAGGACGCCCGCCGCTCCTGCTCCGTGCTGGCTCGCGAGGCCAACGCCTCGTGGCAGCGCTCACGCACGACCCCCCCGCGGTCGGGCGGTTACCGTGCAGGTCACATGGTGACCCCCGGCACGACCCCCCCGCAGGACCGGCCCGAGCACCGCGCCGCCTCCTGAGATTGGGGCCGGCGAGGACCCCTGGAGCGAGTGACCGGACCCCTTTGCTCCAGGGGTCTTCCCGTCACGGTCCCGACGCCGGACGGGTGACGCCCGGGGTCAGAGCAGCCCTTGGCTCTTCAGCAGCAGGTAGTGGTCGGCCAGTCTGGGCGGAAGGTCCTCCGGGCTCGCGTCGATGACCGTGACGCCGAGCCGGCCGAGCAGGGCGGCGGTGCGCTCGCGGAGCTCGACCGTGCGCTCTGCGGCGGCCGCGTCATAGGCGTGCGCGGTCGTATCCCGCTGGGCCGACATCGCGGCCAGCGCGGGGTCGCTGACCGACGCGAGGACCACCCGGTGGTGCATCGTCAACGACGCCAGGGTCGGCAGCAGTGACTCCTCGATGGCCGACGGCTCGAGGGCGGTGAGCAGCACGACGAGCGCGCGCCGGCGGGTGGTGTCAGCGATAGCGGTGGCCAGCGTCGGCCAGGAGGCCTCGAGCAGAGCCGGTTCGAGCGGCGCCATCGCGCGGACGAGGTCGCCGAGCAGGGTGGTGCGGCTCGCCCCCGTGACCCGCGCGCGGACCCACCGGTCTCCGGCGACGAAGTCCACCCGGTCGCCGGCCCGGGAGGCCAGGGCGGCCAGGAGCAGGGCGGCGTCCATCTCGCTGTCGAGGCGGGGCATGTCCTCGACCCGGCCCGCGGAGGTGCGGGAGGTGTCGAGGACGAGGATGACCCGTCGGTCGCGTTCGGGCTGCCAGGTGCGCACGACCGCATGCTGCCGGCGGGCGGTGGCGCGCCAGTCGATGGACCGGACGTCGTCCCCTTCGACGTAGTCGCGCAGCGAGTCGAACTCCGTGCCCTGACCGCGCACCCGGACGGCCGAGCGCCCGTCGAGCTGCCGCAGGGTGGCGAGCCGGGAGGGCAGGTGCTTGCGGCTGGCGAACGGCGGGAGCGCCCGGATCGACCCGCCGACGGCGAACGAGCGCTGCCGGGCGGCGACCCGCAGCGGCCCGAAGCTGCGCACGGTGACCCGGTCGGCTAGACGGTCGCCGCGGCGTGTCGGGTGCAGGGCCGTGGTGAACCGGCGGCGCTCGCCGGCCGGCAGGGCGAGGCGGTGTCGGTCGCCGGTGGCCCCGGCGGAGGGCTGCCAGGCGTCACGCAGCTGCCCCCGCACCCGGCGGCGCGCGGTGTTGGTGACCAGCAGCGAGGTCGCCGTGCCGCCACCGAGCCGCACCTGCTCGACCGGCTCCCGGGCAACGGTCAGCCGCCGTGGGCTGACCGCCAGCACCAGGTCGACGAGAGCGACGAGGAGACTGACGCCCACCCAGAGCAGGACGATCTCGCGGGTCGGCTGGATGACGACGGCCACGAGCCCGAGCACGAGCAGCAGGGGGAACCGCCCACTCACGGCCACGAGGTCACCCGCGGACCGGGAGGGTGGGCGGCTGACGCGGCATGCGCGGCATACCGTGCCTTCAGCGGGGGACCGGGACGGAGCCGACGGCGCTGGCGAGGACCGAACCCACGCTGACGCCTTCCAGCTCGGCCTCCGGCCGCAGCGCCAGCCGGTGCGCGAGCGTCGCGTGAGCGAGCGCCTTGACGTCGTCGGGCGTGACGAAGGTGCGCCCGTTCATCCAGGCCCAGGCCCGTGAGGTGGCCAGCAGCGCCGTCGCCCCGCGGGGGCTCGCCCCGAGGGAGAGGGACGGCGCCGACCGGGTCGCGCGGGCGATGTCGACGATGTAGCCCGCGACCTCCGGGGCGATGGTCACTGACCGCACGGCCGCGGCACCGGCGGCGAGGTCGTCCGGCCCGGCCACCGCCGCGATGCCGGCGGCGCTCAGGTCACGCGGGTCGAAGCCACCGGCGTGCCGGCGCAGCACCTCGAGCTCGTCCTCCCGCGGCGGCAGGGGCAGCACGACCTTGAGGAGGAACCGGTCGAGCTGCGCCTCGGGCAGGGGGTAGGTGCCTTCGTACTCGACGGGGTTCTGGGTCGCGGCCACGAGGAACGGCTGCGGCAGGGCCCGGGCGACGCCCTCGACCGACACCTGCCGCTCCTCCATGGCCTCCAGGAGCGACGCCTGGGTCTTGGGCGGGGTGCGGTTGATCTCGTCGGCGAGCAGGAGGTTGGTGAAGACCGGCCCCTCGCGGAAGTCGAACTCCGAGGTGCGGGCGTCGTAGACGAGCGAACCCGTGATGTCGCCCGGCATGAGGTCGGGGGTGAACTGCACCCGCTTGGTGTCGACGGAGAGGGCGCGGGCCATGGCGCGTACGAGCAAGGTCTTGGCCACGCCCGGCACCCCCTCGAGAAGGACGTGACCGCGGGCGAGCAGGCAGATGATGACCCCGGAGACGGCGGCGTCCTGTCCCACGACGGCCTTGCCCACCTCGCGGCGCACGGCGAGCAGCGCCTCGCGCGCCCGGTCGGAGCCGGCGTCACGCGCCGGCCGGTATGCCGGGGCGGCCTCGGGCCTCTGGGGGACCGGCTGCTCGAAGGACCGCTCGGGGGGAGGGGCCGACGACGCGTACGCCGGCAGCTCGCCAGCGGCAGGTGGCGCGTCGACCGGGGCGGCGGGCGGGGCGGGCTGAGGCTGGTCGCTCATGGGCGGCGTACGTCCTTCTCGAGGTCAGCGAGCTCGACGGCGAGCCCGAGCAGATGGTCGTCCCGGGTGGGGGGTGGTCCGTAGAGGAGGCCGCCGACGTCCTCGAGGCGGCGGCCCGCGGCGGTCGCGACCGCCGAGACGAGGGCGTGGTCGGCCGCATCCGAGCCGGTGGGCCGCGGCATACCGAGGTAGTCAGCCAGTCGCTTCCGGGTGGCCTGCTGCAGCACGATGCTGGCCCGGGAGGCGTCCCGGGCGCGACGGTAGAGGCGGCCTCGGCTCTCCGTGGTCTCAGCGGCGCGGACGACGACAGGTAGGGGCTCGGGCACGAGCCGGCCGAACCGGCGACCGCGCCACAGCACCACACCGGCGAAGGCGACCGCCCCGAGCGCCAGGCCGGGGCCGATCCAGCGTGGGATCAGGGCCGCGGTGCCTGTGCTCTGGGCGGGGGCGTCGAGGCGGGAGGGGACATACCAGACGACGCGGGCCGAGTGCCCGAGCATGCGCAGCAGGATGGCGGCGTCCGCCGCCTGGGTGATCTGGTCGTTGGTGACGGCGGTGGTGCTGCCGAACAGCACGAGCGGGGCGGCCTGGGCGGTCTTGGGCATCGTCGCGTAGACCGACGAGGAGCCATGCGTGAAGCAGGCGTTGAGGGCGCCCGGCGCCTGGAACTCGCTGTCGCTCCTGGAGAGGGTCTCCCCGTCACGGACGTCGCTGTCTCCGCAGTTCGTGGCCATCAGCTCGCTCTCCGCCCGCCGCACCGTGGTCACCCCCGTGGTGGGGCTGAGCTCGCGCAGCACCGCTCGGGAGGGTGAGACGACGACGAGGCGTTCGGCGCCGGCGGTCAGCCGGGCGAGCTCGCGACTCGTCGCGGGGGCCAGCTCGCTGGTGCGCGCGACGAGGACGGTGGTGTCCTGGTCGACCCCGGCCCGGGCCAGCTCGGCCTGGCTCCGGACGATGTCGACGCGGACGTCCTGGGTCCCGAGGACCCGGGCGAGCGCCTGGGCCCCGGTCGCGGTGGGGTTCTGGGGGTCGAGGGCGGCGGTGGACGACGGGCCGGGCCCGGTCGTGACGAAGAGCAGCCCGACGAGGACCACGATCACGGCCAGGCCGGCGATGAGCAGCCAGCGTCGCCGGCTGCTCCAGCGAGGGGCGCGCGTCGGCCCGGGGCGGTCAGCGGGCGGCTCCTTCGGGGGGGAGCCAGGGGACCGCGTGGTGAGCGCGGCGGCGGACCGTGCCTCCGCGTCGGCGGCCGAGCGCGCCCAGAGATCGACGCTCACGAGGGCACTCCGGTCATCCAGACCGACGGGGTTTCCGTGCCGGGCGAGCCGTCTGCTGGTGGAGCAGGTGGCGGGGGCGGCGGGGAGCCGTCGGAGTGGTCGTCGGGTTGATCGGTCGGGCGTCCTCGGCGACGGGGAGTGAAGGCGGGACGCGCGGTGCGCAACGTCTCGGCGGTCGACCGGGCCGCGAGCGCGTCGTCCCGGGTGGCGTCGAGATCGCCGTAGGCCACGCCGTCGAACAGGTCGATGGTGCGGTCCACGGCCGGCCCGTGTTCGGGGAAGGCCACGCCCAGCGCGCCACCCACCTCGTGGGCGGTCATCGAGGGCGCGTCGGGCAGCAGCGTGCGCCCCTCGGCGTCGCGGGCCATCGCTCGGGTGTAGGCCAGCACGGCGTCAGCGAACCGCCCGTCCGACAGCGCCGCATCGGCCTCGCGGCGCAGCTGCTCGGCCGTCTGCACCGTGTCGCCCAGCAGCGTCTTCCGGTCGGCGACGGTGCGGCTCTCGACCCGCACCTTGGTCACGAGGTAGCCGAACGCGGCGACGAGCAGCACGACGACGAGGGTGATCGCCACCGGCGGCAGGCTCACCCCGCCGGTGCCCGGTGTGCCCTGGAGGTCGGCGAGCCGCTCACCGACCCAGTCCATCAGGCGCTGAAAGAGCGAGCGGGTGTCCTGGTAGGCGCTCCCGGCCAGCTCGTCGCGCAGCCATTGGCGGGCCTGGTCGGTGGAGGGGTCGAGGTCGAGGGGCAGCTCGATGAGCAGGCGCATCAGCCGCTGCCTCCGGCCACTCGTCGGGCCGCTCGTTGCAGCACCAGGTCGAACCCTTCGGTGCGCATCCGCTGGTCGACGTAGAGCAGGGATGTGGCACCGGCCACGAAGGGTACGACGACGGAGGCCGACAGGAGGGTCGCGACGGCGAGGCCGAGCGAGGACACCAGAGCCTCGAGGGAGGGGCTGAGGGGGACGACGGCGCCGACCAGGGACGACACGAGCAGCAGCGGCAGCTGCACGACCCAGAAGACGAGGGTGCCCAGCAGGCCGACGACCACCAGTCGGATAACGATGCGCCAGAACGCCTTTCGCGACAGCGCCCAGCTGCGGCTCAGGGCGTCAACGGGGCCGCGCCGCTCGAGGACCACGGCCGCGCCCGCCAGGTTCGTGCGCGCCACGAGCAGCACGGTCCAGGCGGTGACCGCCAGCCCACCGACCGTGCCCACGAGCACGGCCGCGAGGAGCTGGTCGGTGCTGGTCGCGAGGGCGACGAGCAGCACCAGCAGGACGACCGGTACGGCGAAGGCGAGGGTGACCAATGCCGCCAGCCCCAGCAGGGCGGCCAGCCGCGGCCGGACGGCCGCCCACAGCTCGCCGAGCCCGGGGCGCCGGCCCAACGCGGCCTCGCCGACGGAGTAGGACATCGCACCCCCCAGGACGAGGGAGGCGAAGCCGACGCCGAAGAGCAGCACGAGGGCGAAGAACGCCCCTTGGTCCAGGACGGTCTGGGCGCCCACGTCGGTGTACCAGGACCCGCGAGCGCCGGCCGCGGCGAGCAGGATCGCCGGGACCGCCGACGCGCCGAGCACGATGAGGCTCGCGCTGAGGACCGGCCCGGGGTTGCGGCGGATGTGCTTCACCGCGCCGTCCACGAGGTCGCCGAGCGACATCGGCCGCAGCGAGATGATGCCGGGCTTGTGGCTGGTCGTCAGCAGGACATGCTGCGGACGACGGACGAGCACGCCCGACGGTCCCCGGCCTCGTCCGTACGCATACGGCTGCGCCCCGGCCTCGGCGGCGGCTTCGGCGGCACCGGGCGCGGCCAGCGCACCGCTCGTGCCGGCTGGTGGGCCGACGGCGACCGGTGACACCGGCATACCTCCAGGGACCGGTGAGATCGCGCGGCCGGTCGTCAGGCCGCCGGGGGGCAGGTAGGTCGCGCGCCGGCGAGCCTCCTCGACCGGGGCGCCCGGCGGCGGGCCGAACCCGCTCATGACGGACCCCGCCGCCCCGCCCCACCCTGCACTGACCGACCCCTGACTCCGCCGACTTCGTCTGCGCCGAAGGTACCAGCGGGCACCGTCAGACCGGCCCGCCTTGGTGCTGCTCCGTCTGCCCCTCCGGCGTCGGGTCTCGGTCGGGCGCACCGGCGATGAGGTCCTGGAGGCCCCTGGTGAGGCGCTCCATCGGGCGGTGGAACCGCTCGTCGCGCCGCTGCGCCTTCGCCATGGTGTGGGGGCGGTCGGCGTAGCGGCGGCGGGCCCAGACGGACGACGGCCGGGCGAGCCGGATGGCGCCGACCAACAGCATGATCGGGATGAACAGACCGATGAGCCCGGTCCAGGTCTTCCCCTTGAGCAACGTGACCGCCGCGAGAGCGAGGTTGATGATGACGACCCCGACCAGGGAGACGACGAAGAGGTCACCCTGCTCGCGCAGCTGCGCCAGGTCGTCGACGGCCGGGACGCCACCGAGCAGGATGAGACCGGTCAGCGCCGCGGCGACGAAGACCGCGTCGACCGACAGCCGTCCGCTCTCCGACCAGTAGACGTCCTGGAGGTGCAGGATCAGCGCAAACTCGTCCAGCACCAACGCGGTCCCGATGCCGAAGACCGAGGCACAGAGGGCCGACCAGACGACCAGGTCGTGGGGGACGGCCAGACCGGCCACCCCGCCGGCGACCATCGTCACCGTGCCGAAGACGACGTGGTGGATGTGCAGCCCGCCCGGGGTGATGTTGCCGGGCCACCAGCTGACCTCGGCCCGGATCATCCGCACGGAGAACCGGATGAAGGCGAAGGTCAGCAGGAAGAGAACGAAAAAGCAGAAGAGGGGGAGCCGGCCCGAGCCGAGGATGTTGTCGTCGAACCACTCGCGCATGGGACCAGTGTCCAGGATGTCGGGAACCGCGCGGCAGCCTTCAGCAGGGCCCGCGCCGTCCCGCCCGCGAAACCGGTCGTAGCGCCCGCTCCACCTCGGTCGGGGTGGCGGGGCGGGCCCCGAGCCGCTCCATCCGGGCTACGACCGCGGGTTCGTCTCGACAGAGGGCAAGGCCGCGCCGCAGCAGCACGGCGGGCGGCTTACGGCGCTCGGCGAGGTCGCGCACCAGACGCCGTCCGAAGGTGACCCACCGTCCGTGGTGCACGCACCACGCGGAGTGCAGCAGCCCCCCGTCGCGCAGCCGCTGGACGACCTCCGCCGCGAAGATGCCTTCGGCGAGCACCATCGAGCCCTGGGGTGCCTCGACCAGGCTCGACCCGACGGCGGCCGAGCGCGCGAGGTCGTAGGTCGGGACCTCCGACCGGCCGCTGGTGACGAGCCGGCGCAGGGCGTCGACCGCCGCGTCCGCATCCCAGGACCGGGGGTCGTCCCAGTCGGCGATCCGGGTGCCCCCGAGGGACACCATCGGCAGGGCCGGGTCGGCGCCGTCGCGGTAGAAGTCGTCGAGCCGCACCACGGGCCAGGCGTATGCCGCGTGCAGCCGGGCCGCGAGCCGGGACTTGCCCGCCCCGGAGGGACCCGCCAGGACGACGACACGCCCACCCGGCAGGCGCTCGCCACCCCCGTCCCCTTCATCGGTTCGTGCTCTGGACCATCGCTGTTTCGGATCGGTCCAAAGCACGAACCGGGAGAAGGGGAGGATCACCGGCCCTTGGGGTGCCAGACGGTCTTGGTCTCGAGGAAGGCGCGCACCCGGCCCAGGTCGGGCGTCGTCGCCCAGTCCGGCTCGACCGCCGCCGCGCCGGTGCCGCCCGGACGGACCACCCGCTTGACGGTGTCGGCGGCGGCGGCCTCGAGCTCGCCCCACACCACGCCGGCGGCGTCGGCCGCACCGGTGAGGTCGATGGCGTTGACGTCGCCGTGCGACGCCAGCCACGGGGCGATCTCGGCGGCCTGGCCGGTCAGCACGTTGACCACCCCGCCCGGCACATCGCTCGTGGCCATGGCCTCGGCCAGGGTCACCGCGGGCAGCGGACGATCGGCGCTGGTGATGACGACCGCGGTGTTGCCGGACACGACGACAGGCGCCACGACGCTGACGAGGCCGAGCAGCGAGGACGCCTGCGGTGCCAGCACGGCGACGACCCCGGTCGGCTCGGGGGCCGAGATGTCGAAGTAGGGCCCGGCGACCGGGTTGAGGCCGCCGAGCACCTGCGCCAGCTTGTCGGTCCACCCGGCGTACCAGACCCAGCGGTCGATCGCGGCGGCGACGGCGGCGCGGGCCCGGGTTGGTGTGAGGCCTTCGGCCGCGGCCACGTCGGCCGCGAACTGGTCGAAGCGGCCCTCCATGACCTCGGCGACCCGGTAGAGCACCTGACCGCGGTTGTAAGCGGTGGCGCCGGCCCAGCCGGGGAACGCGGCGCGCGCCGCGACGACCGCGTCACGCGCGTCCTTGCGTGACGCCTGCGAGGCGTTGGCGAGGAACCGACCCTTGTGGTCGGAGACCTCGTAGGAGCGCCCGGACTCGCTGCGGGGGAACTTCCCACCGACGTAGAGCTTGTAGGTCTTGCGGACCTCGAGCCGGGTCGGCGCGGTGGTGGGGCTCACGCGATGTCTCCCGTCGTCACGTAGCCCTCGAGCCCATGGCGGCCGCCCTCGCGGCCGTAGCCCGACTCCTTGTAGCCGCCGAACGGCGACGTCGGGTCGAACTGGTTGAACGTGTTGGCCCACACCACGCCGGCCCGCAGCTGGTCGGCCATCCAGAGGATGCGCGAGCCCTTCTCGGTCCAGACCCCGGCGGACAGGCCGAAGGGCGTGTTGTTGGCCTTGGCCACCGCCTCCTGCGGAGTCCGGAACGTCAGCACGGAGAGCACGGGCCCGAACACCTCCTCCTGGGCGATCCGGCTCGACTGCGAGACGCCGGTGAACACCGTTGGTGGGAACCAGAACCCGCGACTCGGCAGGTCGCACGCCGGGCTCCAGCGCTCCGCTCCCTCGGTCTCGGCGATGCCCGACAGCTCGCGGATCTTGTCGAGCTGGGCGGCGGAGTTGATGGCGCCCAGGTCGGTGTTCTTGTCGAGCGGGTCGCCGACGCGCAGGGTCGACAGGCGGCGCTTGAGCTTGCGCACCACCTCGTCGTGCGCTGACTCCTGCACCAGGAGGCGCGACCCGGCGCAGCAGACGTGGCCCTGGTTGAAGAAGATGCCGTTGACGATGCCCTCGACCGCCTGGTCGACGGGCGCGTCGTCGAACACGATGTTCGCCGCCTTGCCGCCGAGCTCGAGGGTGGCGCGGACGCGCGTACCGGCAATGGTTCTGGCAATCGCCTTGCCGACCTCGGTGGACCCCGTGAACGCGATCTTGTCGATGCCCGGATGGCCGACGAGCGCCTGACCGGTCGCCCCGGCACCGGTGACGATGTTGACGACACCCGGCGGCAAATCGGCCTGCTGGCAGACCTCGGCGAACAGCAACGCGGTGAGCGGCGTGGTCTCCGCGGGCTTGAGGACGACGGCGTTGCCGCACGCAAGAGCGGGCGCGATCTTCCAGGACAGCATCATGAGCGGGAAGTTCCACGGGATGACCTGGCCGACGACCCCGACCGGCCGCGGCGCCGGGGTGCCCGCGGGGGAGAGGCCGGCATACTCCAGCTTGTCGGCCCACCCGGCGTGGTAGAAGAAGTGCGCCGCCGCCAACGGGATATCGACGTCACGCGACTCCTTGATCGGCTTGCCGTTGTCGAGGGACTCGAGGACGGCGAACTCGCGGGCCCGCTCCTGCAGAATGCGGGCGATGCGGAAGAGGTACTTGCCGCGGTCGGCTCCCGACATCCGCCCCCACACGCCCCGGTATGCCGCGCGGGCAGCCTTGACCGCGCGGTCGACGTCGTCGGCCGTCGCCTCCGTGATGTCGGCCAGGACCTCCTCGGTGGCGGGGCTGATCGTCTTGAAGCTCGTGTCGCCGGTCGAGTCGGTGAACTCGCCGCCGATGAACAGGCCGTAGGACGAACGGATGTCGACGACGGATCGCGACTCTGGAGCGGGGGCGTACTCGAAGACGGGCATGGTGGTGGTGCTCCTCGGATGCCTCAGTCGATGGTGACGTAGTCGGGGCCGGAGTAGGCGCCGGTGCGCAGCTTCCGGCGCTGTAGCAGTAGGTCGTTGAGCAGGCTGGAAGCGCCGAACCGGAACCAGTCGGCGTGCAGCCAGTCGTCGCCGGCGATCTCGCTGACCATGACGAGGTGCTTCAGGGCGTCCTTACTGGTGCGGATGCCGCCGGCCGGCTTGACGCCCACCTGTACGCCGGTCTGCTCCCGCCAGTCGCGGACGGCCTCGAGCATGACCAGGCAGATGGGCAGGGTGGCCGCGGGAGCGACCTTGCCGGTGGACGTCTTGATGAAGTCACCGCCGGCCAGCATCGCGAGGTAGGACGCGCGGCGGGCGTTGTCGTAGGTGGCGAGCTCGCCGGTCTCGAGAATGACCTTGAGGTGGGCGTCCGGGCCGTCGATGCGCCGGCAGGCCTCCTTGACGGCGACAATCTCCTGATAGACCCCGAGGTAGTCGCCGGAGAGGAAGGCGCCCCGGTCGATGACCATGTCGATCTCGTCGGCACCGGCGGCCACCGCATCCTGCGTGTCGGCGAGCTTGACGCGCATACTCGCTCGTCCCGAGGGGAAGGCCGTGGCCACGGCCGCGACGTGGATCCCACTGTCGCCCAACGCGTCCTTGGCCGTGGTGACCATGTCGCCGTAGACGCAGATCGCGGCGGGCCGGGGAGTGGACGGGTCGGAGGGGTCCGGCACGCGAGCCTTGCCGCACAGGGAGCGCACCTTGCCGGCGGTGTCGGCACCCTCGAGGGTCGTGAGGTCGATCATCGAGATGGCCGTGTCGATGGCCCAGGCCTTGGCGGTGGTCTTGATGGAGCGGGTGCCGAGCGCGGCGGCTCGGGCCTCGCAGCCGACGTGGTCGACCCCGGGAAGCCCGTGCAGCCACGTGGTCAGGGCCCGGTTGGTCAGCCGGCCGACGCCCAGGATGTCGCGGGCCCGCTCCTCGACGCCGACGACGGTGGTCACCGAAGGAGTGTAGTGGCCCCCTGAGCGGGGCGTCCCACCGTGCGAGAATGGGCGCCCACCGCCGCCTGACTCCGGAGAGCTGTTCGCATGGCCCGTTCGACGACCGCGCCGGAGGCGCTGCGCACCCTGAGGCAGCGCGGTTCGGTGGCCATGGGGATCATCGCCATGGTGCTCAGCGCGGGAATGGCCGCTCTGTCGGTCTTCTCAGGGCAGCCGTCGCTGGTCTTCCTCGGCTGCATGCTCCTGGTGGCCGCCGGGTCGTGGCTGCTCTTCGTGCGGCCCGCCCTCGTCATCACCATGGCCGGAGTGGAGCTGCGGAACCCGTTCCGCCACACCTCTATCCCCTGGTCGAAGGTCGAGGACGTCTCGCCGCGCTGGAACCTCGAGGTGTGGTCGGGTGACCGGTCCTACGCCGCGTGGGCCATCGCCTCGCACATCGAGCGACCTCAGCGCGGCGGCCTTCTGTCGATGGGGCGACTGGGGAGTCAGGCGGCCCGGGACGAAGCGGCCGCACCCAAGCCGACCGACGGTGCGACGGTAAGTGGCGCCTCCCGGCTGATCGAGGACGCGATGGGCGAGTATGCCGAGCTGGTCGCCGACGGTGACTCGGTCGCCGCCACCGGCCATGGGGTGCTGACCCGCGAGTGGCAGTGGCTGGACGTGGTGCTCATCGTGGTGCCGGTGCTCCTCATCGTCGTGGGGATCGTGCTCTAGCCCGACCCCGACCGGACTCACGTGTTCGTCGGTTTTCATCCGGCAGAAGGCCCCGAACCGACAATCCCGTGTGTCCGGTCGGAACAAGGAGCCGGCGCGGCCGCTCGGTCAGGCCCGGGTGGCGTCGAACCGTGCGCTCGCGCCGATCAGTCGCGGCCTGTGGGCCGGGGCAGAGAATCTCCTCGTCAAGGCCATGCGGGCCCTGCGGGCCGGTGATCAGGAGCGCGCTACCGCGCTGGTCCGGCGGGCGGTGGCGTTGCCCTTCGACGACCACGAAGGCGCGCGGCCGGGGGCCATGGCGGCGCAGACATTGTTGTTCGGAGCGCTGGTCGACGCGCTCGAGGACTACGACGAGGGCGACGAGCGCTGGCTCGACCCGGCTCTGACCCTCTTGGGTTCGGATGAGGCGGCCCGGGTCGACCTCCGGCGCGCGCTGGCCGCCATCGCCCAGGACTACGACATCTCGCCCGCTGAGCGACGACGGATCCGCGCTGCGGTGGCCGATGGGCCAGAGGCCCCCGAGCTGCACGACGAGCTGACCTTGACCGATGCCGAGATGCAGGCGCGCATCGGGTCGGTCCTGCGACTGTGTGTCGCTTACGAGGACGCGGTGGAGGCGTTCTGGTCGTCCTCCGAGTCCTGACCCTGGGGTTCCAAATCGTTTGTGTAGCAACGAAACCGACGAGTTTATCCTCTTGCGTGGGGAGTCCGGGAAGCCTAGACTGGACATATGTTCGAACCAAGGTCGGTGATCAGCACAGCGGCCCTCGAGGCGCTGGTCGCGGCGCTGTCCCGGGTCGACGGGAACGTCACTGACACCGAGCGCATCGACCAGCTCGGGCTGCTGGAGAAGGTCAAGTCCGCGTGCGCCGCCGCCCAGGCTCGGATCAGCGTCGACTTCGCAGAGTCGCAGGAGGAGGTCGCGGCCGCCTGGAACGAACGGGCTCGGGCGGCGGCTGACCAGAACGACTTCGAGGGCTGGCAGGCGGCTCGTGAGCAGGCCCGACGGGCGACGGGCGAGACCGGGGAGGCGGACCCGGGTGCGCGTATGCGTCACGGGCGCCGGTCCCGGCGACCAGGCGAGGCCATCGGGGTGGCCGGCCAGGTGGCGTTGGCCCGGCGTGAGTCCCCCTCACGGGGGTCGCGTCACCTCTCGACCGCGCTCGCCCTCGTCCGGCAGATGCCGCATACGCTCGCCGCTCTGGAGTCCCGGGTGATCAGCGAATGGCGGGCCGAGCTCGTCGTGCGCGAGACAGCGATGCTGACCGGCGAACAGCGCACCGACGTGGATACCGAGCTGGCGACCACCCTCGGCGACGAGCTCGGCCGACTGGGCGGCCGTGAGCTCGTGCGCCGGGTGCAGGCCATTGCCTACCGCATCGACGCCGCATCGGTGGTGGCTCGGTCCCGGGCGGCTGAGGCTCAGCGGCGGGTGAGCATCCGGCCGGCGCCCGACACGATGGCCTACGTGACGGCGTTGCTGCCTGTCGCTCAGGGAGTGGCGGTGCACGCGGCACTCACGACCGCGGCCGGCGCCGCCCGGGCCGCCGGCGACGACCGGACCAAAGGTCAGGTCATGGCTGACATGTTCGTGCAGTGCCTGACCGGTCAGGCCGAGGCACCGCTGGTGCCCGTCGAGGTGCAGGTGGTCATGACGGAGCGAGCCCTCCTTCACGGTGACGACACCCCGGCGCACGTCCCGGGCTACGGCGCTGTGCCTGCAGCCTGGGCCCGCCGCCTGCTCGCGGGCCACACCGACCAGCCGGCCACGGCCCAGGTCTGGCTGCGGCGGCGCTACACGCATCCCGCCGGTGGCACTCTGGTGGCGATGGACTCGAGCCGCCGGGTCTTCGACGGCAGCCTTCGTCGGCTGTTGGTCGCCCGTGACGGCACCTGTCGCACCCCGTGGTGCGACGCGCCGATCGCCCATCTGGACCACGTCACCGACCACGCCCACGATGGGCCGACGTCCGCCGCCAACGGCCAGGGGCTCTGCGCGCGGTGCAACCACACCAAACAGCTGACCGGGTGGTCGGCCCGCGCCTCCGGCGGGCCGACCGGACCGGGGAGTGACCGGGCGGGTCCGCACACGGTGGTGACCCGCACTCCGACCGGACACTCCTACCGGTCGACGGCGCCTCCGGTCCTCCCCGGCACCGAGGGCCCCGACTTCACCCAGCTGGAGCGGCTCCGACGGTTGCTCGCGGCTTGACGACATGAGCGCGAGGGCTCACAGGGCCGTGAGCTGCTCCATCGCGGCGCGCATCTTCGCCAGCCGATCGGCGGCCACCGCCCGCGCCGCCGCCAGCCCACCGTCCGCACTCTCCACCCGCTCGACCGCCTCGAGGTAGACCTTGATCTTCGGCTCGGTGCCCGACGGACGCACGATGACCCGCGACCCGTCCTCGAGGAACCAGCGCACCCCGTCGGTCGGCGGCAGCCCACCGTCACCCGCCGCGAGGTCGTCCGCCCGGGTGACCCGCGCTCGACCCACCTCTGCCGGCGGCGCCGACCGCAGCCGCTCCATCATGGGCGGGATCTCGGCCAGGTCGGCGACCCGCACGGAGAAAGCGTCGGTCGCGTGCACCCCGTGGGCCACGGCCAGGTCGTCCAGGACGTCGAGGACGGTGCGGCCTTGGGCCTTCAGGCCGACGGCCATCTCGGCGATCAGCAGGGCGGCGCTGACCCCGTCCTTGTCGGGCACGATCTCGGGCGCGACGCAGTAGCCGAGCGCCTCCTCGTAGCCGAAGGCCAGGTGCGGCACCCGCCCGATCCACTTGAACCCCGTGAGGGTCTCCTCGTGATGGACCCCCGCCGCCGCCGCCATCGCCGCCAGCAGCCGCGACGACACGATCGAGCACGCCAGTACGTCATCCGGCGCCACGCCGCGCGCGAGCACGTGCGCCCCCAGCAGCGCGCCGACCTCGTCACCCCGCAGCATCCGCCACCGGCCGTCGTCGAGCACGGCTGCGGCGCAACGGTCGGCGTCCGGGTCGTTGGCGATGACCATGTCAGGGTGCACCTCTCGCGCCACGTCCAGGGCGGCGTCGATCGCCCCGGCCTCCTCCGGGTTGGGGAAGGCCACGGTCGGGAAGTCAGGATCCGGAACCGCTTGTGTAGCAACGGCGTACGGCGCCGGGAACCCGGCCAGCTCGAACACCCGACGCACCGTCTCGTCACCGACCCCGTGCAGGGCGGTATGCACGACGCTCAGGTCTCGTGGGCCGCCGGGGGGTATGAGCGCGGCGACGCGGCGGGCATACTCCTCCTCCACCTCCTCGCCCAGGGTCTCCCACCCGTCGTCGGCAAGGACCAGGTGGCGCACCGACGTGATCGCCGTGATGTGCGCCGCGATCTGCGCGTCGGTCGGGGGCACGATCTGGCTGCCGTCACTGAGATAGACCTTGTAGCCGTTGTCCTGCGGCGGGTTGTGGCTGGCGGTCACCATCACCCCGGCGTCGGCCCCCAGATGGCCAATCGCAAAGGCCAGCAACGGAGTCGGCAGCGGGTGTGGGAGGACCGATGCGCGCCCGCCGGCTCCGACGACCACCGCCGCCGTGTCGCGGGCGAACTCGTCCGACCGGTGTCGAGCGTCGAACCCGACGACGACCATGGGCTCCGAGATGGCGCACTCGGTCTGCAGGTATGCCGTGAGGCCGGCCGCCGCCCGCAGGACCACCGCGCGGTTCATCCGGTTCGGGCCGGCGCCGAGAGCGCCTCGCAGTCCGGCCGTACCGAACTCGAGCATCCCGGCGAACCGGTCCTGCAGGTCGGCGAGCGCCGCGGCATCACCGCCGTTGGCGGCCTCCAGCACCCGGGTCAGCTCGTGTCGGGTCGCGGGGTCGGGGTCGTCGGTCAGCCAAGCAACCGCGCGTTCGCGCAGCCCCTCGGGCACACTCACGCGACGACCCGCGTGACCACGTCGGCCAGCAGCCGACCGCACCGCTCCGCCGCGGCCCGTCCGGCGTCGAGCACCTCCTGGTGGGACAGCGGCTGGTTCGAGATGCCGGCGGCGAGGTTGGTCACCAGCGAGATGCCCAGCACCTCGAGCCCCACGTGCCGGGCGGCGATGGCCTCCAGCGTCGTCGACATGCCGACGAGGTCGCCGCCGATCGTCTTGGCCATCTGCACCTCGGCGGGCGTCTCGTAGTGCGGCCCGGGGAACTGGACGTAGACGCCCTCGTCGAGGGAGTCGTCGACCTCGCGCGCGATGGCCCGCAGCCGCGACGAGTAGAGATCGGTGAGGTCGACGAACGTCGGTCCTTCGAGTGGTGACGTGGCGGTGAGGTTGATGTGGTCGCGGATGAGCACCGGCGTCCCGGGTCCCCACGCCCGGTTCAGCCCGCCGCACCCGTTGGTCAGCACGATGGTCGAGCACCCGGCCTGGCTGGCGGTGCGCACCGCGTGGACAACGGACCGCACTCCGCGGCCCTCGTAGTAGTGGGTCCTGGTGCCGTAGACGAGTGCTCGCCGACCGGTGTCGCCGATGGCGACTGACCGCATACTCCCTGAGTGCCCGGCGACCGCCGCCGCGTGGAACCCGGGCACGTCGGCGTTGTCGACCGTCGCCAGGGTGGGCCCGATGAGGTCCGCCGTCTGGCCCCACCCGGAACCGAGGACAAGGGCGACGTCGTGCGTGGGCGACCCGGTGCGTTCGGCGATGACGGTCGCGGCCGCCCGGGCCACGTCGAAGGGGTCGGTATCCGGGTCGTTGAGGTCCACGCTCACGCAGGCACCCTAGTCGGCGGGGTGACGTCGGGCCGATGGTTGGATGGGGAGGTGAAGGGGCATTCCACGTCGGTCGTCATCCTCGGGGGCGGGCCCGGCGGTTACGAAGCGGCGCTTGTCGCCGCCCGTCTCGGAGCGTCCGTGACTGTCGTCGACCGTGACGGGCTCGGTGGGGCGTGCGTGCTCACCGACTGTGTGCCCAGCAAGACCCTCATCTCGACCGCGGGATTCCTGGCTAACCGGGCGACGGCGGGCGACATCGGCCTCGGCCTGGCGGAGGCGAAGGTCGACCTGGCCCGGGCCAACCGCCGCATCCTCGACCTCGCCGGGGCGCAGAGCACCGACATCGCCGCGCGGCTCACGGGTGACGGCGTGCGGATCATCCGCGGCACGGGGGCCCTCGTCGGCGCGGGCGCCGTCCGAGCCACGACCGAGGACCGGCCGGTCGAGGACCTCGAGGCCGAGGTCGTCATCGTCGCCACCGGCGCGACGCCGCGGGTCATGCCCACCGCCCAGCCCGACGGGGAGCGCATCCTCACCTGGCAGCAGGTCTACACGCTGACCGAGCTGCCCGAGCACCTCGTCGTCGTCGGTTCCGGGGTGACGGGGGCGGAGCTCGCCCACGCCTACGTCGGCCTCGGCGCCCAGGTGACCCTCGTCTCCTCGCGCGAGCGGGTGCTGCCCGGCGAGGATGCCGACGCCGCCGAGGTGATCGAGGAGGTGTTCCGGCGCGACGGTATGCATGTGCTGGGGCGCTCGCGGATGGCTGGGGTCGAGCGCACCGCCGACGGCGTGAAGGTGACGCTCGTGGACGGCCGCGTCGTCGACGGGTCCCACGCGCTGCTGGCCGTCGGGTCGATCCCTCAGACCGCCGGAATCGGCATGGTGGAGAACGGGATCCAGCTCACCGAGTCGGGGCACATCGAGGTCGACGGCGTCTCACGGACGTCGGTGCGAGGCGTGTATGCGGCGGGTGACTGCACGGGGGTCCTGCCCCTGGCGTCGGTGGCGGCGATGCAGGGGCGGATCGCCGTGTGGCACGCCCTGGGTGACGCCGTGGCCCCGCTGCGGCTCGACGTCGTCAGCGCCAACGTGTTCACGTCCCCCGAGATCGCGACGGTCGGGATCACGCAGGACGACGTCGACTCGGGCCGGGCGCTGGCCCGCGCGGTGACCCTGCCTCTGGCGACCAACCCGCGGGCCAAGATGGACCGTTTCACCGACGGGTTCGTTAAGGTCTTCGCGCAGCAGGGGAGTGGGACCGTGCTCGGTGGGGTGGTGGTCGCCCCCCGCGCGTCCGAGCTGATCTACCCCGTGACCGTCGCCGTGCAGAACCACCTGACCGTGGACCAGCTGTCGAGCACCTTCACCGTCTATCCGTCGATGTCGGGGTCGATCGCCGAAGCGGCTCGGCGCCTGCACTGAGACCCGTCGTCCGCGCCTCGTCAGGTGCGGGGCGTGTCGTCCCTGGTCCCTGGACGGAGGTCAGGGTCGGTCTCGGCGGTGAACCCTTCGTCCTCAAGCAGGCCGTCTCGGGCCCATCGCTCGCGCCGCCGACGGGACAGTCGCCTCCGAAGGGCCTGGTAGAGCGGCCAACCCACCGCGACCACGGCCAGGATGACCAGCAGGTTGAGCACCGAGAATCCCTCGCCGGCGGGCGCGAGGTCGTCCGTCAGGAGCCCGATCATCATCGAATCCTACGGACCGGCCGGGGCGGGTCGGCGGGCTAGGGTCGACGCATCCTCAACCGTCGCACTCAGAAGGAGCGGTCGCCATGAGCAACGAAGGCATCTTCGACAAGGTGAAGGACTTTCTCCAGGGCCACCCGGAGCAGGCCGACCAGGGCCTCGACAAGGCCGGCGGGCTCATCAACGACCGCACCGGCGGCACGTACTCCGACCAGATCGCCAAGGGCGACGAGATGGTGCGCCAACAGCTCGGTGTGCCCGGTGCACAGGCGGAGACCACCCAGCCGGCGCCCGGGGGTCCGCTCCCGGGCGGAGACCCGGAGACCGCCTCCGACACCGAGCAGGGGGACCGGCCTTAGCCGTCAGGGCGGTGGCCGGTCAGCCCTCGGCGGCGTCCTTGATCTCCGCCAGCACGGTGCCGCTGGTGACGGTCGCGCCGACCTCCGCGGTGATCCCGTTCACGACGCCCGCCTTGTGAGCGGTGATCGGCTGTTCCATCTTCATCGCCTCGAGGACGACGACGGTCTGGCCCTGGTCGACCTGCTGGCCCTCCTTGACGGCGATCTTGACGATCGTGCCCTGCATCGGTGCGGTCAACGCGTCGCCCGATGCCGCTGCGGAGGATGCCCCGCCGCCGGCCCGGCGAGGGGCCTTCTTGCGCGTCGCGCCGCCCCCACCGCCGGCGACCGCCAGGTCAGCCGGCAGCACGACCTCGAGCCGCTTCCCGCCGACCTCGACGACGACGGTGCGCCGCTCGACCGGCTCGGCCCCCTCGGCTGCGCCACCCGCATACGGCTCGATGGTGTTGTCGAACTCGGTCTCGATCCACCGGGTATGCACGGTGAACGGCTCGTCCGCGTCCGCTGGTGCGAACGCCGGGTCACGAACGACGACCCGGTGGAAGGACAGCACCGTCGGCATCCCCTCGACGACGAACTCGTCGAGGGCGCGGCGCGAGCGCTCAAGGGCCTCCTGCCGCGTCCGCCCGGTCACGATCAGCTTGGCCAGCATGGAGTCGAACGCCCCCGCGATGGTGTCGCCCTCGACGACACCGGAGTCGACGCGGACGCCGGGGCCGCCCGGAACCACATAGCGCGTCACCGTGCCCGGCGCCGGCAGGAACCCCCGGCCGGCGTCCTCGCCGTTGATGCGGAACTCGATCGAGTGGGCGTGCGGCTCGGGGTCGTCGTAACCGAGGGCCTGGCCGTCGGCGATCCGGAACTGCTCGCGCACGAGGTCGATGCCGGTGACCTCCTCGCTGACCGGGTGCTCGACCTGGAGGCGGGTGTTGACCTCCAGGAACGAGATGTCGCCCTCCGGCCCCACGAGGAACTCACACGTGCCGGCGCCGACGTAGCCGGCTTCGGACAGGATCGCCTTCGACGCCCGGACCAGCTCGGTGTGCTGCGCCTCCGTGAGGAACGGCGCGGGCGCCTCCTCGACGAGCTTCTGGTTGCGCCGCTGCAGTGAGCAGTCGCGGGTCGAGACGACGACGACGTTGCCGTGCTGGTCGGCGAGGCACTGGGTCTCGACGTGGCGCGGGTGGTCGAGGAACCGCTCGACGAAGCACTCGCCGCGACCGAACGCCGTGACGGCCTCGCGCACCGCCGACTCGAACAGGTCGGGAATCTCCTCGATGGTGCGGGCCACCTTGAGGCCGCGCCCGCCGCCCCCGTATGCCGCCTTGATCGCCACCGGGAGCCCGTGTTCCTGCGCGAAGGCGATGACCTCGTCCGGCCCGTCGACCGGGTCGGCCGTGCCCGGCACGAGCGGCGCGCCGGCTTCGAGGGCGATGTGCCGCGCCTTGACCTTGTCGCCCAGCGCGTCGATCGCCTTGGGGCCAGGCCCGATCCACGTCAGTCCGGCGTCGATGACCGCCTGAGCGAAGCCGGCGTTCTCGGCGAGGAAGCCGTAGCCCGGGTGCACCGCGTCGGCCCCGGACCGCTTCGCCACGTCGAGCAGCTTGTCGACGACGAGGTAGCTGTCGGAGGGGGTCGAGCCCCCCAGCCCGTATGCCTCGTCGGCCACCTTCACGTGCAGGGCGTCGCGGTCTGGCTCGGCGTAGACGGCGACGGACGCGATCCCGGCGTCCGCGCAGGCCCGGGCAACACGGACGGCGATCTCACCGCGGTTGGCGATCAGCACCTTCGAGATCGGCATGCGCCGGAGCCTAACGGGTGCCCAGGACCGGTCTGGCCCGAGCCACGGCATACCCCCGCTCGACTGCCAGTCGAGTCACCCGGCTGCCGTCCTACCGGCAGTGAAGTGGCGTGGCTGACAGCCGAGTCGGGGCCGTCACCCGACCACGGTGTCGAGGGTGATGGGCAGGTGGGTGACCCGGCGGCCGGTGGCGTCGTGGATCGCGTTGGCGACCGCCGCCCCGACCCCGGTGATGCCGACCTCACCGGCCCCGAGCACTCCGGCGGGCATCGACGGGTCGGGGTCATCGAGCAGGTGGATCTCGATGTCGGGCACGTCGGCGTGCACGGGGACGTGGTAGTCGACGAGCCCGGCGCTCATGATCCGGCCGGTGCGCGGGTCGACGAGGGTCTCCTCCATGAGGGCGAGGCCGAGGCCCATGACGATGCCGCCGCGCAGCTGGCTGCCGGCCGTCTTGGCGTTGAGCACGCGACCGATGTCGAAGGCTCCGACCCACCGGGCCACCCGGGTCTCCCCGGTGTCCGGGTCGACGCGCACCTCGCAGAAGTGCGCGCCCGAGGCGGCGCGCACCCACCGCCGCTGGTCGCGCAGGAAGCCGGCGATGAAGCGCACCTGCTGGGCCGTGGCGCCGACACCGGTGTCGGAACCCACCCGCACCTCGATGTGGTCGCGGCCGGACCGGGCCAAGGTCTCGGCCGGCGACTCGCCCGGCTGCGGCTTGAGCCGGGCGATGCTGCGCCGGATGCGGGCGGCCGCATCGGTGATGCTGGCGGCGATGCTGGCCGACTGCGCGGAGCCGCCCGCCCCGGGGGCGACCGGCAGGCTGGAGTCGCCGTACTCGACCCGCACCGCCGAGAGGGGCACGTGCAGGGCGTCGGCGACGAGCTGGGACTGCACGGTGGCGGTGCCCATCCCCATCTCGTGGAACCCGCAGCGCAACAGCGCCGTGCCGGTCGCGTCGAGACGGAGGGTGAGGTTGGCGGGGAAGACCCAGGCCGGGTGGTAGGCCACCGCCATGCCGTAGCCGACGAGTCGGCCGGACTCGTCGACCTGCGGGCCGTGCCGGTCGCCCAACCGCATCTCCCTCCAACCGAACTCGTGCGCCCCGCGCTCGATGACCTGCGCCACCCGTCGGTGCGAGAACGCGCGGCGGTGCAGGGGCGACGTCGTCGGTTCGTTGCGGAGCCGAAGCTCCACCGGGTCGAGACCGAGCTCGTGGGCCAGCTGGTCCATCGCGCTCTCCATGCCGAACGACCCGATGGCCTCACCCGGGGCCCGCATGGCGGTGTTCGGCACCAGGTCGAGCTCGACGACGGCCGACCGCAGGGCGATGTTCGGCGCGGCGTAGACGTCGCCCGACGAGGCGACGACCTGCTCCATGGCCCCGCCGACGGGTGAGCTGCGGATCGTGGACTCATGGATGATCGCCGTGAGCCGGCCGTCGGCGGTGGCTCCGAGGGCGACCCGCTGGGCCGACGGCGTCCGGCCACCCACGGTGCGGTAGACCGCCTCTCGGCTGAGAGCCATCCGCACCGGGCGCCCCGTCACCCGGGCGGCCATCACGGTGAGCAGGGTGCCGGACCAGACGCTGCCCTTGCCGCCGAACCCGCCCCCAACGAACGGCGCGACCACGGTGACATGGGCGAGGGGCACGTCGAACCGGAGCGCCAGGTGCTTACGGAACCAGTCGACGTTCTGCGCTCCGTCCCACACCGTGACGCGGTCACCGTCCCAGACGGCGGTCGTCGTGTGCGGCTCCATGGCGTTGTGGTTCTGGGTCGGTGTGGTGAACCTCAGGTCGACGCGGTGGGGGGCCGCGGCGAGCGCGGCGTCGGCGTCGCCCTTCGACCCGGCGACCGTCGGCATGCCCAGCGACTGCTTGACCGGCTCCGCATGGCCCAGCTCCTGCTCGAAGGCAACCCGGGACGGCAGCACGTCGTAGTCGACCCGGACCAGGGAAGCGGCGTACTGCGCCGCTTCCAGGGTCTCGCCGACGACCACGGCGACGGGCTGCCCGTCGTAGAACACCTCGTCGGTGTTGAGGTATGCCACCCGCGTGCCGGCAACCATGGTGCTGAGGTCGAGCAGGTTGGGGCGGGTCGGCGCCGGCTTGATGCGGGGCGCGTTGAGGTGGGTGATGACGGCCACGATGCCGGGGTGCGCCTCGGCCTGGGCCGTGTCGATCGCGCTCACCCGGCCACGCGCCACGGTCGCGTGGACGATGACGCCGTGGGTCACGTCGGGCACCTGGTACTCGCCGGAGAAGGTCGCCGCCCCGGTGGCCTTGGCCGGGCCGTCGAGCCGGTCGACCGGGCGGCCGACCCAGGGCGACCCGCCCTTGGCGGGTGAGGTGACCGGCGCGGCCGGCGCGGCCGGAGCCGTCGGTATGCGGGTGGGCGCGGGCGCGGTCGTCACAGGGTGTGCTCCTCACTCAGTCGGCGGAGCGTGGCGATCATGGTCCGCTCGGCCAGCCCGACCTTGAAACCGTTGCCCGGCAACGGTTGTGCCCCGGCGAGCTCAGCCGCCGCGGCCGCAGCGAAGGTGTCGTCCGTGGGCGCCCGCCCGACGAGCAGCGACTCGGCGGTCACCGCGCGCCAGGGGCGGGGAGCGACGCCGCCGAGCGCGACCCGGGCGGTGGTGATGTGGCCCTCCTCGACGTGCAGCACGGCCGCGACGGAGACGAGCGCGAAGGCGTACGACGCCCGGTCGCGGACCTTCCGGTACATCGAACGGGCCCCGTCCGGTAGCGGTGGGACGACCACGGCGGTGACCAGCTCACCCGGGTCGAGCACCGTCTCGAGGTGCGGGGTCTCACCCGGCGGCCGGTAGAGCCCGGTCACCGGGATCCGGCGCGAGCCACCAGGGCCCGTGACCTCGACCTCGGCGTCCAGCGCGGCCAGGGCCACGGCCAGGTCGCTCGGGTGCACGCAGACGCAGTGCTCGCTGGCCCCCAGCACCGCGGCGTACCGGGTGAACCCGTCGCGGGCTGCGCAGCCGCTGCCCGGGTCACGCTTGTTGCAGGCCGTCATGAGATCCGTGAAGTAGGGGCAGCGGGTGCGCTGGAGGAGGTTGCCCCCGACCGTGGCCATGGTGCGCAGCTGTCCGGAGGCGCCCGCGAGCAGGGCCTGCGCCAGCAGCGGGTAACGGCCGCGGACGAGCGGGTGATGGGCGAGGTCGGCGTTGCTGACGACCGCGCCGACCCGCAGCCACCCCTCACCGGCCACGGTGACCTCCTCGACCTCGGCGAGCGGCAGCCCGGTGACGTCGACGAGGAAGTCGGGCGCCTCCGCGCCCCGCCGGATGAGGTCGACGAGGTTGGTGCCGCCACCGAGGAAGCGTGCCCCAGGGGTCTCGGCCACCAGGGTCACGGCCTGCTCGACGTCGGTGGCCCGGGTGTAGTCGAAGGGCCTCATGCCGGCACCCCCGCCGTACCCTCGGTTGACGAGACCGACTCGACCGACTCGACCGAGTCGATGGCGTCGACGATCCCGTTGTAGGCGCCACAGCGGCAGAGGTTGCCACTCATCCGCTCGCGAATCTCGTTGCGGGACAATGGTGGGGATGACGACACGTCCTTGGTGACGGCACTCGGGACACCCGCGCTGTGCTCGGCGAGCATGCCGAGGGCCGAGCAGATCTGCCCCGGGGTGCAGAAGCCGCACTGCAGACCGTCGAAGCTCACGAAGGCGTCCTGCAAGGGGTGCGGGCCGACCCCCTCGATCGTCGTCACCGCCCGCCCGTCGTACTGCACCGCCAAGGCGAGGCACGACACGATGCGACGGCCGTCGACGAGCACCGTGCAGGCCCCGCACGCCCCCTGGTTGCAGCCCTTCTTCGTGCCGGTGAGGTGCAGGTGCTCCCGCAGGGCGTCCAGCAGGCTGACCCGGGGTTCGAGCTCGAGCGTCGTGCCCACGCCGTTGACGACGAGGTGCACGGGGCGGGCGGGCGGCGCCGGTGGTGTGGCGGTGGGGGAGGCAGGCTGGTCAGTCATGAGGCTCCAGTTAACGCAACGACGTTCTCTTCGGTTGCCGGTACGCTAACGCAACGTTATTGCGGTAGCAAGGGGTCTGAACCGAGGAGGGTGGATGGGCAACGGCTTCGTCCGGGCCCGCCGGCCCGAGCACAAGCAGCAGCGCCGCGACGCCATCCTCGCCGCCGCCCGTGACCTCGCGCTAGAGCGCGGCATCCGCGCCGTCACGCTCGGCGACCTCGCCGCGTCGGTGGGGCTGGCCAAGTCCAACGTCGTTCGCTACTTCGGCACGCGGGAGGAGATCTTCGTCGAGCTGTTCAGCGAGGAGGGTCTGCGGCTCCGGGAGACGCTCGGACCACGGCTCGCCCACGTCACGGAGGAGTCGCTGCCGCGGGTGCTGGCTGGCGCCCTGATGGAGCATGAGCTGTTCTGCGAGCTGCTCAGCCAGCTCACCACCCACTTGGAGCACAACGTGTCCTACCCGGCCGCCGAACGGCTCAAGGTCACGTCCACGGCCGTCGTCGGGGAGCTCGCGCGGGAGCTGGCGCGGCGTCCGGTCGGTCTCGACGTCGAGCAGGCCACCCTGCTGCTGACCGCGACGTCGCAGATCGGTGCCGGGCTGTGGTCTGCCTCCCGCCCGTCCGAGGTCGTGCTGCAGGTGTATGCCGCCCACCCGGAGGTGGTGCCCACCGGCTCGGTCCAGGGGGCTGTCGAACGCCTCGTCGCGGCGCTCGCGACCGGCTTGCGGGCGGAGACGCCTACGACCCCGCCGGTGCGCGCGGCCGGATCGTCGCGGCATACGGTTGAGGCATGAGCACTGTTCCCACCGTCTCGCTGACCACCCCGACCGGCCCGGTCCCGATCCCCCAGCTGGGGTTCGGCGTCTGGCAGGTCCCGCAGGACGAGGTCGCCGCGGCCGTCACGAGCGCGTTGGAGGCCGGCTACCGGCACATCGACACGGCAGCCATGTACGAGAACGAGACTGGCGTCGGTCAGGCGGTCCAGGACAGCGGTCTCGGCGACAACGTCTGGGTCACGACGAAGCTCAACAACAACGCGCACGGCTTCGACGCGGCCATGAAGGCGTTCGACGCGTCGATGGGCAAGCTGCAGCGCGAGACCCTCGACCTCTATCTGATCCACTGGCCGCTGCCGCAGAAGAACACCTACCCTGAGGCGTGGAAGGCCATGCAGGCCCTGCGCGACGGCGGCCGGATCACGACCATCGGGGTCTGCAACTTCCAGGTCCCGCACCTGCAGCGGCTGTTCGACGAGACCGGTGAGTACCCCGCCATCAACCAGATCGAGCTGCACCCCTACCTCGTGCAGCAGGAGCTGCGGGACTTCCACGCGGCCAACGGCATCATCACCGAGGCGTGGAGCCCGCTGGCGTCCGGCGGCGACGTGCTGACCGACGACACGATCAAGACCGTCGCCGACGCGCACGGGGTCACCCCGGCGCAGGCGATCCTGCGCTGGCACCTCCAGCTCGACAACGTCGTGATCCCGAAGTCGGTCACCCCCGACCGTATTCGCGAGAACTTCGACGTGTTCGGCTTCGAGCTCACCGCCGACGAGGTCGCACAGATCACCGCCCTCGACCGCGGCCACCGCACCGGGCCCGACCCCGACACGTTCGGCGGCTGACCCCGGGCCGCTGGCAGACTGGCGCTGATGAGCGACGACGAGGTGGCCGGCGGGGTCCGTCCACTCGAGGCCGGCATCGAGGTCGACCTGAGCCGGGCGATGTCCTACGGCGACTACCTCGCCCTCGACCAGCTGCTCGGCGCCCAGCACCCACGCAGCGAGCCGCCGCAGCATGACGAGCTGCTGTTCATCGTGCAGCACCAGACATCTGAGCTGTGGCTCAAGCTGCTGCTGCACGAGCTGCGTTCCGCCCGTGCGCTGCTGAGCACCGACGACCTGGCGCCCGCCCTCAAGCGCCTCGCGCGGGTCAAGCGCATCCAGGAGGTGCTGATCCTCCAGTGGGACGTGCTCGCGACGCTGACGCCGAGCGAGTACGCGCTGATCCGACCGTTCCTGGCGACCAGCTCGGGCTTCCAGTCGTGGCAGTACCGCGCGGTCGAGTTCCTGCTCGGCAACAAGAACGCCGACATGGTGCGGGTGTTCGACCACGACCTCGCGGCCCACGACCTGCTCGACGGACTGCTGCGCGAGCCAAGCCTCTACGACGAGTTCCTGCGCTACCTCGGGCGGCACGGGTATGCGGTCCCGACCGAGCTGCTCGATCGCGACTGGAGGATGCCGCATACCCCCGACGAAGCGCTCGTCGAGGTGTTCGCCCAGGTCTACGCCGCGCCGGCCGAGCACTGGGGGGTCTACGAGACCTGCGAGGAGCTGGTCGACGTCGAGGACAACATGCAGCTCTGGCGGTTCAAGCACCTCAAGGTCGTCGAGCGCACCATTGGCCACAAGCGCGGCACCGGCGGGTCGAGCGGAGTCGAGTTCCTGCGTCGCGCGCTCGACCTGACGTTCTTCCCCGAGCTGTATGCGGTTCGCTCGCGAATCGGGGAGTAGTCGCCTGGTGGGTCTTGGCCCGCCGCCGGGAATGGTCAGGCGGCCGCCCGCAGCCGCACCTGGCGCTTGATGCGACTGAGCATGGCCACCATCCCGCGCAACCGCAGCGGCGAGACCGCTTCGGCGAGACCGAACCGGTAGGGCGCGTCGTCCGGCACGGCCAGCACGTCGGCGGCGGGCAGCCCGTCGAGGCCCTCGTGCAGGATGCCGGCGAACCCACGGGTGGTCGGCGACTCAGCCGGGGCGTGGAAGTACAGGTGCACGATGCGGTCCGCCCCGTCGTCGACCTCGACGGCGAGGAACAGCGGCGACTGGCACTCGTCGACGCGTTCGAGCAGCTCGTCGTGGCCGGCATACCGCTCCGGGAGCCCGGGGAGCTCGTCGCTGAACTCCAGGAGCAGCTGCAGCTTGTCGGGCGACGAGGCGGCCTGGAAGTCCTCGGCGATCTCCCCGAGGGCCGGTGGGAGCGGTCGGGCCGCGGTCTCGCTCATCGCTCGATGGGGACCCGGACGGCGTTGCCCCACTCGGTCCACGAGCCGTCGTAGTTGCGCACCTTCTCGAAGCCGAGCAGGTGGGTCAGGACGAACCAGGTATGCGAGGACCGTTCTCCGATGCGGCAGTAGGCGATCACGTCGTCGCTGGGAGAGAGGCCCGCCTCGCCCTGGTAGAGCGCCTCCAGCTCGTTGCGGGACCGGAACGTGCCGTCGGCGTTGGCCGCCTTGGCCCACGGCACCGACGCCGCCCCCGGGATGTGCCCACCACGGACCGCGCCCTCCTGCGGGTAGTCGGGCATGTGCAGCAGCTCACCGGAGTACTCGCCGGGGGAGCGCACGTCGACGAGGGGCTGGCCGAGGTGCTCGAGGACGTCGTCCTTGAAGGCCCGGATCGGCGCGTCCGACCGCTCGACCACGGGGTAGTCGACGGCGGCGGGCGACGGCACGTCGCGGGTCATCTCGCGGCCCTCGGCGACCCACGCCGCCCGCCCGCCGTCGAGCAGGCGTACGTCCTCGTGGCCGAACAGGCTGAAGACCCACAGGGCGTATGCCGCCCACCAGTTGCTCTTGTCGCCGTAGACGACGACCGTCGTGTCGCGGCCGATCCCGCGGCTGCCCAGGACCTCGGCGAACTTTGCGCCGTCGACGTAGTCGCGCGTCACCGGGTCGTTGAGGTCGAGGTGCCAGTCGACCTTGACCGCACCCGGGATGTGTCCGCTGTCGTAGAGCAGGACGTCCTCGTCGGACTCGACCACGACGGTGCCGCCCGGCGCCCCGACGGCCCCCGCGGCGATCTGCTCGGCGAGCCACTCGGTGGACACGAGCCGCTCCGGATGGGCGTACTCAGAGAAGTCCTTGTCGGTCACCGCCCCATCGTGGCACGTCCGGCGCCAGCGTCCCTTCACGGGTTCACCATCGTGTACAGGTCCTTCAGCGACCCGAAACCTCGAGCGCAGACGAGGTCCGCGCTCGCATCCCGGCAGCTGCGCTGCTCCTGTTCCTCCAGGGCCTCGTTCATCGTCTCGATGCTGTTGTCGGAGAGGGTCCACCCCAGGGGCACGGCCACCGAGGGGGCGGTGGTGCCGTGGACGACGACGACAGGGTAGGGCCGCTGGCTCTCGATCGCCCGGACGGCGTCGTCGCAGCGGGCCGCCGAGGTGCCGGCCGGCGCGGCGGAGGTGGGGCCGGTCGTCGGGCAGGCGGAGGTCGCGTCCACGAGGGAGGTGGCGGACATCAGACGCGCGGCCCGTTGCAGCAGGGTGGGGCCCGAGGCCTGCTGATCGGCCGCCCGGCCCTTGCCGATGATGGGGACCAGCGGGTCCTCCACCTCGGTGACCGCGCGGGGCCGCAGGTCGGTGCCCGGGTGGTTGTCGAGGTAGACCAGGACGGGCACGACCAGCGTCGGCGTCGCGGACGTGCGCAGCTGCTCGGAGTTGGCCTGCCGCACCATAGGGAGCCAGGTGGACGACAGGTCGACGATCGTGCCGATCCCGGTGTTCTCCGCGTAGGCGCCGTCGATGAGCTGGTCGTGGCCGTCGACTGCACCACACGGGCCGATGGCCCCGGCCGGCGTGACGTAGGCGAAGCGGCTGGAGAACATGGCCGCGGTGCTGGATTTCACCGGGCCGACGCAGTGCTGCCCCGCGCCGGCGGCCGACTCCGGATACGCCCCGAAGAGGTCGATGGAACCGGCGACCGGCTGGCCGGTGGCCGCACAGTCGGTGCCCGGGGGGACCGGGCCGAGGTCGACCTGGCTGACGAGCACCCGACAACCGGTCCCCAGGGACGTCGAGTTGAGGATCAGCTGACCGGTCGGGTGCGTCTTGGCCCCGCCGGACCCGAGGAACGTCGTGTCCAACGCGGGCGACTGCGTCTGCCACACCGCTTCCATGAGCGCGGCACGATCGGCCCAACCGGCATTGCCGGTCTCGTCGAGCTTGCCGAGGGCGTCGGACTCCCCGAGGGCGGGGCCGGGACTCCGGTCGCCGGATACACGAGGTCGCGCACGAGGAGCCCCACCGAGGCGACCGCCAGGGCGGTCTGGCCGGCGATGGCCTTGACCTGGTCCGTGCTGTGACCGGGCGAGGCGTTGCGCGCGACCGTGAGCCCGACCGCGCCGCCGCTCGCTCCGCTGGAGAGCAGGCCGCTGGCCGCGGCGCATCCACCGGGCGTGTGGGCGACGATCCGGTCCAGCGCCGCCGACGTCCAGTAGGTGGCTCGGATCCCGCCCCCTGCGGCGGCGTAGAAGAACATCGGGCGCACGGTGAAGGCGCCCGACCGGACGGAGCATCCGGGAGCCGCGGACCAGTCCGCGAACGCCTCGGTCATGGTGGCGCGTCGGGGCGAGGCAAACGCGTCCACGAGGTTGCGGGTGCCGTGAATGCTGGCGTCCCCACCCCACACGCCGCCCAGCGCGACGGCCCCGACGAGCAATGACGTCAGTGGCGCCGCGCGCAGGCCGGCCCTCCAGAACACGTCCGGCGCGCCACCGTCCTGGGCGATGACCATGAGGGAGCCGAGGACGAGGAACGACGAGGTCAGGCAGAGCAGGACGCAGGCGATGACGCCGGCGCCCGCCACCCATAGCGGGACCACGTTCAATACCAGGAAGATCGCCAGCCAGAAGAAGAGCATCCGCACTCGCCACCGGCTGACGAAGGCGGACTCGCCACCCCTCGGCCGTTCGCCGCCGACGGTCAGGGCTCTGCTGAGGGTGCTGCCGGAGCTCAGGACAACACGAACCAGCCTGGCTCCGAGCGGCCACGAACCCACGGCCGCGGAGATGCCCAGCACGATCAGGGCCACCGCCAGCCACCAGTCCGACAGCCCTTCGTCCGGTCCCGACAGCGGCCCGAGCGCCACCACGGGAGTGAACGAGCGCACCAGGGCGAGGCCGCCGATGACCATGGGCAGGACGGCCAGGACGTCGCCGGTGCGGGTGAAGACCGGGATGTCCGACGGCTCGAACGGCGGCCGAGCCGGACGCGGGCCGGCCCAGCGTCGCCGGCGGAAGACCCAGCTGAGCACCCCCACCGAGACCGGCACGGCGACGAACGCCATGAGCCACAGCCAGTTGACCCCCTGGAAGCGGTTCAGCGCCGCGCCGAGCAGCACGAGAGCCGGCCCGAGCCAGTAGATCCAGAGCACGGGGGCGGGACGTTGCTCGCCCGCCGCGTGATCGCCGAACGGGAGGTCGTCGGCGACCACGCGGGCGAACTCGCTCCGGAGCCGGCCGAGGACGAAGAGACCGGCGCTCAGGGCCAGCAGCACCGACAGGGCGGCCGCCCCGTGCCACAGGCCGATCCAGCCGTCGATCCATCGTCGTTGGACGTCGGGGAGCTCGTCCAGCAGGTTCGGCCCGGACGCCAGGGCCAACAAGACGATCGGCACCAGCGGCAGCACCGAGAAGCGGTGGAGGAAGAGGGCCCGCCCCAGGTGGCGAAGGTTCGCCCGCCACCTTCTGCCGTCGGCGCTGGTGCCGACCAGGCGCCGCAGGACCAGCAGCGCCACGATCAGCGCCGCCACCCACGTGGCCTCGGTCAGCAGGCGGATCACATAGGCCCACTCGTCGGCATACCGCGACGGGCGGCCGTAGATGGCGGCGGCGAGGTTCTCGAGCAGGTTCAGCACGGCCAGCAGGACGGCCGGCCGACGCCAGCCGGTGCCCCACCCGATGAGCCAGCTCAGGACGCGCGCGGAACACAGGACGACGACGGTGTCGAGGGCCAGGTAGGCGAGGAGCCACACACCGATGTGGCCCTGGTCGTTGGAGAAGCTCGGGACGGTCCAGCCCGAGATGTTGAACAGTCCCCCCGGACCCAGCAGGGTCGCGAAGGGCCAGGTCCGGCCCCGGTCGTCGAGCACCTGGCCGGTCAGCCGGTCCAGCTCGGACATGGCCACGTATGCGGTCAGGAGCAGCCCGACCGTCGCCGCCCGCCCCCCGTGCAGACGGGTGGTGGAGATGGCGCCGGGTGATGCCGAAATGTCCGGGTCGCTCATCACCCGCCACAGCATGCCCGATGTGGGAGCTCGCCTCGTCGAAACCGCCGGAGCCCTGCTCTCCGGCCCATTCCGAATGGCTTCAACCGCCTTCAGGGCCAAGGTGGTCCGAGTTGTCCGGCGTCGGGCCAGGCGACCCGTCCGCTCAGGCCAGTGCCCCGGTGGTCGACCGGGGCAGCGGTACGCCGGTGGGTCAGTATGCCGGTGCGTCTGGTCCGGCTGGCGCAGCCGACGTCAGCCGGCGGCTGTGCCGGATCACCAGCTGTACGGCCACCGTGGCGGCGACACCGATGAGACACGCGGCGGTCGCGGTGACGGCCAGCTGGTTCCAGTCGACCGTCGTGACGGTGATGGTGCGAGGGGCGGTCACGTAGCTGGGGTCGTCGGGCCCGACCTTGGCCAGCGCGGTGGTCGCGCGCAGGGTGATCCAGGCGACGACGGCGGCGAGGGCGAAGCCGACGCGGCGGGTGGTGTGTGACGGTGATGACATAGCGTCCTCCTGTTGTCGGCGCCGGCTGACCGCCGGACGAGGTCACCCCAGACCACGGCACCGACCTCGGAGAACGCTTGCGAACCGCTTGGACCGACGAGTCCAAGACACCCGGAGCCCTCGGAAAGGGACCGATCCGGGTGGTCGGACGCCGATACCGAGGTGTTACGCAGGCGTGCGGCGGTATCCTCCCGTCAAGCCGAACGGGCGGTGATGAGTGAGCCACCACGAGAACACTGGTCATGACGGGCTGCCCGACGGCCTTGAGCTGCCCATGCTCGGCCCGCTCGAAGCGTGGCGTGGCAACGAGCAGCTTCGGCTCGGTGGCCGGCGTCAGCGCTGCGTACTCGCCTGCCTCCTCCTCGAGGCCGGGCACGACCTGGCCTCGGACCGGATCGTCGACGCCGTGTGGGGGGAGCGCCCGCCCGCCGGAGTGACGACCACGTTGCAGACCTACATCTTCCACCTGCGCCAAGCCCTGGAGCCGCAACGGGACAAGGGAGCAGCCCCACGCATCCTCGTCACCGTCCCGGGTGGGCGCGGGCCCTTCGCAACAGTGACCCGACCGCCGCATTGGCGCTGTGGGCCGAGGTCGACCGGATGGTCACCGACGACGCCCCGATCGTGCCGTTCCTGAGCCGGGTGGCCTCCGTTGTCGTGGACCCCTCGGTCGGCAACGTCGTCACCCGAGCCGGCTTCGGGCCGCTGCTGTCACAGATGTGGGTGGTCTGAGGGGACGGGACTAGTCCTTACCGGCTATCCGCGACAGGTCGGCCCGGCAGGACGCCTCGAACCCGTCGAGCTCCGTGAGGGCGTCGTCGAGGTCGCGGCGGCGCTGCTCCAGGTCGGCGCGGCGCTCGTCGATCTGGCCCAGCACGTACTCCAGCTGCGACGCCCGCCCCCTGGGGACGTCGTAGAGGTCGATGATCGTGCGGATCTCCTCGAGCGGAAACCCGAGCCGCTTGCCGCGCAGGATCAGCGCAAGGCGGGTGCGGTCGCGGCGGTGGTAGACCCGCGTCGTGCCGCGACGCTCGGGGTTGATGAGGCCGAGCTCCTCGTAGTGCCGGACCGTGCGGTGGGTGACTGCGAACTCGTCCGCGACCTGGGCGATGGACCAGGTGTCTGGAGCAGCAGTTGCCATGACCTCGAGTCTGCCTTACCTTTACGTCAACGTAAAGCAAGGAGCTGAAGACATGTTCGAGCTGAGCAAAGACCACGAGGACTTCCGCCACGTCGTTCGCGACTTCGCCGAGAGCGAGGTCGCGCCGCACATCGAGCAGTGGGACCGCGACGCGTACTTCCCGACCGAGCTGGTGCCGAAGATGGGTGACCTCGGGCTATTCGGCCTGACCGCCCCGGGGGACTATGGGGGTGCGGACGCTGACTTCATGAGCCTCGTCGTCGCCATCGAGGAGCTCGGCCGGGTCGACCAGTCGGTGGGCATCACCCTCTCGGCGGGGGTCGGCCTCGGTATCAACCCGATCCTCAGCTACGGCACCGACGAGCAGAAGGAGCTCTGGCTCCCCGACCTCGTCGCCGGGCGGGCGCTCGCGGGCTTCGGCCTGACCGAGCCCGGCGCCGGGTCGGACGCCGGCGCGACCAGGACCAAGGCCGTACGCGAGGGTGACAGCTGGGTGGTCAACGGCGCCAAGGCGTTCATCACCAACTCCGGCACCGATCTCACCTCGGTGGTGACCGTGACCGCCCGCACCGGCAGCAACCCCGACGGGTCCGCGCAGATCAGTGCCATCCTCGTGCCCGCCGGCACGCCCGGGCTCACGGTTGACCCGGCATACCGCAAGCTCGGCTGGCACGTCTCCGACACGCACGGCCTGACGTTCCAGGACTGCCGCGTGCCCGCCGACCACCTGCTCGGCGAGGAGGGGGCGGGGTTCAAGCAGTTCCTCAAGACCCTCGACGACGGCCGTATCGCGATCAGCGCGCTCGCCGTCGGCTGCGCCCAGGCCTGCCTCGAGCTGTCGACCGAGTATGCGAAGACGCGCCAGGCGTTCGGCCGAGCCATCGGCGCCAACCAGGGCATCTCGTTCCAGATCGCCGACCTCGCCATCATGGTCGAGGCCGCGCGCACCCTGACCTACAAGGCGGCTTGGCTCAAGGACGAGCTGCACGCCGGACGCCGCTCGGTCGCCCAGGTCAAGCAGGCGGCCGCGGTAGCCAAGCTCTACTCCACCGAGGCCGCCGTCAACGCCACCCGGATCGCGACGCAGGTGTTCGGCGGCAACGGCTTCATGGAGGAGTACCCCGTCGCCCGGTTCTACCGCGACGCGAAGATTCTCGAGATCGGAGAGGGCACCTCCGAGGTCCAGCGGATGGTCATCGCCCGCGGCCTCGGCCTGCCGGCATGAGCGGCGGGGCGGGGTACGAGTCCGACCCGCGCGTCGGCGACGTCCGCGCCCGGCTCGCCCAGGCCCACGAGGCCACCGAGAAGCTCTCGGACCCGGCCCGGGCCAAGCTGGAGAAGCAGCACAAGATCCACGTCCGTGAGCGCATCGCCCTGCTGTTCGACGAGGGCTCGTTCGTCGAGGACGGCCGGTATGCCAACGCGACCGCGGGCGGGCTGCCGGCCGACGGCGTCGTCACCGGTCGCGGGACGGTCGACGGCCGGCCCGCGATCGTCGTCGCCAACGACCCGACGGTCAAGGCCGGGTCGTGGGGCGCACGGACGGTCGAGAAGATCGTCCGCGCCACCGAGGCCGCGCTGCGCGAGGAGCTGCCGGTCTTCTGGTTCGTCGACTCCGCGGGCGCCCGGATCACCGACCAGGTCGAGATGTTCCCCGGTCGACGTGGTGCCGGCCATATCTTCCACAACCAGGTCGCCCTGTCCGGCCGGGTGCCGCAGGTCTGCTGCCTCTTCGGCCCGAGCGCAGCCGGCGGCGCCTACATCCCGAGCTTCTGCGACGTCGTGATCATGGTCGAGGGCAACGCCTCGATGTACCTCGGCAGCCCGCGGATGGCCGAGATGGTGATCGGCGAGAAGGTCACCCTGGAGGAGATGGGCGGCGCGCGGATGCACTGCACGGTCTCCGGATGCGGCGACCTGCTCGTGAGCGACGACGTCGAGGCCATCGAGGTCGCCAAGCTGTACTTCTCCTACCTGCCCGGGTCGTGGCGGGAGTCGCCGCCCTCCTACGACGTCGAGGAGCCGGAACGGCCGCTGACCCGAGGCGTCGTGCCCGAGCGCGAGTCGGTGCCGTTCGACGTGCACGACGTCATCGACGGGCTGGTCGACGACGGCTCCTTCTTCGAGATCAAGCCGCTGTTCGCCGCCGAGCTCGTCGTCGGGTTCGGGCGGATGGGCGGCGAGACCGTCGGCCTCGTCGCCAACAACTCGATGGTCAAGGGCGGTGTGCTCTTCAGCGACAGCGCCGACAAGGCGGCTCGGTTCATCTGGCTGTGTGACGCCTTCTCGATCCCGCTGGTCTACCTGGCCGACGTGCCCGGGTTCATGATCGGGTCGGAGGTCGAGCGGGGCGGGATCATCCGGCACGGCGCGAAGATGGTCTCCGCCGTCGCGTCCGCGACGGTGCCCCAGGTCTGCGTCGTCGTCCGCAAGGCCTACGGCGCCGGCCTGTACGCCATGGGTGGCCCGGGGTTCGCCCCCGACGCGACGCTCGCCCTCCCGACCGCCCGCATCGCGGTCATGGGTCCCGAGGCGGCGGTCAACGCGGTCTACGCCAACCGGATCGCCGAGATCGAGACCACTGACGGGACCCCGGCCCGTGACGCGTTCGTGGCCGACAAGCGCCTCGAGTACGAGCAGGACGTCGACCTGGAGCGACTCGCCGCCGACCTCGTGCTGGACGGGGTCATCGAGGCCGACGAGCTGCGCGGTGAGCTGCTGCACCGGCTGCGCTACGCCGCCCGCCGGGACCGGCACTTCACGGAGCGCCGCCGCGGGGTGCCTCCGGTCTAACGCCCGGTCGCCGCCGGACTGCCGTCCTGCGGAGGCTGACCTACCCTTGACGTCGAGGACCCGGCATACCGAGCCGGATGTGCCAGACCCGCAGACGACCCGAGGTGTGCCCTGACCAGCGTCCTGACCGCCGAGCGCACGGCCGCCCCGGAGCCCGAGCCGACGTCTTCGGCCGTGGCGGCGAGGCCCACCGCTTGGTGGCGCCGGTTCGAGATCTGGTTCCCGCTCGCGGTCTTCGCAGCGACCCGGTTGTTCACCGCCGTCGTCGTGCTGATCTGCCAGCGGGCCCAGATCGCGCTGCCCGCACCCAACGGCATCGTCCGGATCATGTTCCCCACCGACACGGCCCCCGGCTACTGGGTGGTGATGGGCAACTGGGACGGCCAGTGGTACCAACAGATCGCCACGTCGGGCTACCCGCACCCCCTGCCGCTCGACGACCTCGGCGCCGTGGACATGAACGCGTGGGCCTTCTTCCCGCTCTACCCCCTCATCGTCGGCGGGCTCATGAAGGTCACCGGCGGCGACTTCTACGTTGTCGGCGGCATCACGGCCATGGTCATCGGGGCGGTGGCCATGGTGCTGCTCTTCCGCCTCGTGGACCGCGCCGTGGGGCGGTGGGAGGCCGTCGTCGCCGTGGTCGGGGTGTGCACCTTTGTCAGCGCACCGATCCTGCAGGCGACCTACACCGAGTCGCTGGCGCTGCTGCTCGTCGTCCTGTCGCTCCTGCTCATCCGCGCTCGCCGGTACTGGTGGGTCGCCGTGGTCCTCCTGCTCCTCGCACTGACGCGCAACGTCGTCGTCGCGATGGTCCCGGTGCTCATGGCCCATGCGGTGGTGCGCTGGCGCTCGGAGCACGGCGCCTTCCCGATGCGTGACCGGATCCTCCTCGGCGCGCTCGCGGTGGAGGCCGGGGCGCTCAGCGGGCTGTGGCCGGTCGTCATCGGCCTCGGCACCGGCAACCCGGCCGGCTACGCGCAGACCATGGAGGCGTGGAAGATCGGGACCGACATCAAGCTGTCGACCTGGTGGAACTACCTCGGCTTCGCCTACGGCGCCATCGGGCCGTTCCTCGGCGCCGGTGCGGTGCTGTTCTTCGCCTGGTTCATGCTCACCAAGCGGTCGTGGCGGTGGGGCCCCGAGCTGTGGGGCTGGACCGGCGCCTACCCGGCATACCAGATGCTCGTCACCAACACCGGGCCGTCGCGGCTGCGCTACGCCATCCTTGCGTTCGGCTGCACGCTGTTCATCGCGTGGTTCCTCAAGCTGAAGTGGTGGCGCCGGTATGCCGTGTGGGGCCTTGTCGGAGTCGCCCTGCTGGGGCTCGGGCAGCAGGTCTGGTACGTGCAGAACTACCTGATCGTCAGCCACCTCGACGGGCCGATCTACTTCCCGTAGGGGCCGTGATCAGCCTCTCGGCGGGCCGGCCACGTCGAACCAGCCGACGCCGACCTCCGCCAGCAGCTCGCGCAGCAGGGGCAGCGAGAGGCCGACCACGTTGTGATGGTCACCCTCGATGCGCTCGACGAAGGCGCCGCCGAGACCGTCGACCGTGAACGCCCCGGCCACCAGCAGCGGCTCGCCGGTGGCGACATAGGCGTCGATCTCCCCGTCCTTGAGGTCGGCGAAGTGGACGGTCGTGGAGGCCGTCGATCCAAGGGTGGCGGGGGTCCCGCCGTCCCCGTCGTCCCGCTCGTCGCGGAGCCAGTGGCCGGTGTGGAGCGTGCCGGCCCGCCCGCGCATCCGGCGCCACCGCTCCCGGGCCACGTCGGCGTGGAGGGGCTTGCCGTGCACCTGGCCGTCGAGCTCGAGCACCGAGTCGCAGCCGAGGACGAGGGCCGAGGTCGTGAGGTCGGCAGCGACCGCCTCACACTTGGCGCGGGCCAGGAGCAGCGCGACGTCGGCGGGTTCAAGGGCGCCGAAGCGCTCCGTGGCCTCGGCGAGCGCAGCGTCCTCGTCGACCTCGCTCACGATGACGGTCGGCTCGATCCCGGCGGCGCGAAGTGTGGCCCGCCGAGCGGGCGACGCGCTGGCGAGGACGAGCTGGACGGGTGGACGGCCGGGCATGCCCGCGATCGTATGCGCCTCCGCTCGCGACCCACTCGACGCAGCATCAAGTCACTCGACGCCGGGTCCACCGAGCGTCAGGTGGCCGTTCCCTGAGTCGAGTGGCGAGAGGTCAAGCCGAGCGACCGAGTCCGCGTCCGCGGGCCCGGTCCATGGCCCTCCGGATCCGCCGGGCGAGGGCGACCGGGTCGTCGAGGTCAGACCACACGACCCGGACGACCTCGTAGCCCAGGTCGCCGAGCCGGTCCTCGCGGCGCTTCTCGGCCCACACGACCTCACCAGGGCTGCGTCGCTGACCGAAGGGGTCCGGTTGGTCCGCGCTGCGGCCGTACTTGACCCGGCCGTCGAACTCGAGGACCACCGTCTCGCCGTCGACCAGGAAGTCGACGACCGCCCGGAAACCGCCGGTCCTCCACCACGACCTGCGGGGTGACAGGGAGCTGCATCAGGTGTAATAGGTGGGCGAGACGGGTCTCCCCGGGTGACTCGCGTCGACCGTCGGCGAGGGCAAGAAGGCCCCCCAGTGTGGCGCTGCCGGGATGTCGCTCAACCCAGCCGAGCGCTCGGGTGAGCTCGGCCCGCGTCGTCTGTCCGCGGCGCAGCGCCGCGTCGGCCGCGACCAGTGCCGACACGGGGCCGCTGGAGATGCCGTGCTGAACAACGGCCAGGGCGGGGACGACCGTGCTGCCCGCCTGTGCCTCGATAGGGACGACCCGCCCCAGACTCAGCCCGTCACGGGTCCGCGATGCGCCCTCGGTGGTGCGCGACGGGCGTACGCGCCTGAGGTCGGCTCGGTAGGTGGGGAGCCGGAGGATCAGCAAGCCGCTGTGATGCCCCGCCACCGCCCGGCCCTGGTGTGCTCGAAGCGATGCGCGCGTGGCCAGGACATGGCGTTCCTCAGGCGTCGCGGGAGAGCCGACGGCGTACCAGCCGCGATCAAGAGCGGTGAGCAGGCCCTGTCGGCGGAGCAACGCGATGGCGCGCGGGCCGAGGCCGGCGTCGAGCAGGTCGACGTGGGCGATCACCCCGTGCTCGTCCGCCAGCAGCTCCCATCCGTTCATCCCGTCAGCCTGCCTGATCCGCCGCCGCCAGGCTGGGGGGCTGTGGACAACCCGGGGCCGGTCACGACCTTCACCGACGAGTCGACGCAGCGTCAAGCCACCCGACGCTCGGTGCACCCTGGGTCGAGAGACCTGACTCAGCGTCGGGTGATGCCCCGGGGCGCCGTCAGCCGAGGAGGTCGTCGACGTAGCACCAGCGCCAGGCCTCGCCCGGCTCGAAGCTGCGCATGACCGGGTGCTCGGTCGACTGGTAGTGGTTCGTCGCGTGGTTGCCGATCGAGCTGTCGCAGCAGCCGACGTTGCCGCAGCTGAGGCACATCCGCAGGTTGACCCAGACGAGTCCCTCCCGCAGGCAGTCGACGCACCCCTCCGGCGTCTGCGGTCGGACCTTGTGCGGCGCGTCCTGCAGGTGCTCGCAGTCACCCCGCTGGGCCTCGGGCGTGAGGATGAGTCGCTCGCTGTAGCGGTCGTCGCGGTTGTCGGCGATGGTGAGCATCGACTCCTCGAGGTCGAGGGTGCTCATGACCTGCTGCAGCACCTCGTGGTCGACGGTCCCCGTGTCGCGGATGCGCAGCACCTCGGTCCGCTCCTTCTCGAGCATCTTGCGGCGCAGCCGACGGTATGCCTCGTTGGGGCTCGGTTGGTCGTCGCGGGTCTCCCCGAGCCGCTCCCAGGCCAGGTGGGTGCGCCGCTGTCCGACGGCCTTGAGCTGGTCGACGATCTGGGGCGGGGTGTGGTCGTCGGACAGGCGCTCGAGCTCGGCGTTACCTTCGGCGGTGGCCCGCTCGAGCACCGACGCCTGCTGCAGGGCGTCCTCCCGGGGGTCGGGACCCCGGACGTTGAGCCGGCGGGCCAGGGCAGGGAGGGTGAGCCCCTGGATGAGCAGGGTGGCGACCACGACGACAAGCGTCACGAAGACGAGCACCTCGCGCAGCGGGGTCTCCGGCGGGAGCAGCTCGACCGCCGCGAGGCTGACCACCCCGCGCATACCGGCCCAGGACAGGACCGCACCGTTGCGCCCGAACGCCTCCGGCCGGGTCAGCCGGGGGGTCAGCTGCAGCACGACGCCGAAGGAGGCGATCCAGATCGGCCGGAGGAGGACCACGGTGAGGAATACCACGACCGCCACGAGGATCGAGCGGGGGAGCCCGAGCGAGGACTCGCTCACCTGGGCGACGATGAGGTGGGCCTGCAGCCCGATGACGAGGAAGACCGCGTTCTCCAGCAAGTACTGGATCGTCGTCCAGTTGATCCGCTCCGCCAGCCGCGACTGCGCCGTCTGGATCAGCGGTGCCTTATGGCCGAGCAGCACGCCGGTGATGACGACCGCCAGCACCCCGGAGCCGTGCAGCAGCTCGGCCGGCAGGTAGGCCAGCCACGGCGCCATGAACGACAGCGCGGTGTCGGTGGTGGTGTCGGCGACGCGTCGTCGCACCTGGGCCAGGATCCAGGCGACGGCCAGGCCGACGGCGACCCCGCCGACGGACTCACGGGCGAACTCCACGCCGACGTCGAGCGCGGCGACCGAGCCGCCGATGGCGACGATCGACGTGCGCAGGATGGTGATGGCGGTCGCGTCGTTGAACAGCGACTCACCCTCGAGGATGGTGACGACCCGGCGCGGCAGCCCGATGCGCCGGGCCACCGCCGTTGCGGCGACCGCGTCGGGTGGAGCGACCACAGCGCCCAGGGCGATCGCGGCGGCCAGCGGTATGCCGGTGAGCAGCCAGGTGACGAGGCCGACGCCGGCGGCGGTGAAGATCACCAGGCCGACGGAGAGCAGCCCGATGACGTTCTTGTTGGCGCCGAGGTCGACCAACGAGGTGCGGATCGCGGCGGCGTAGAGCAGCGGCGGCAGGATCCCGAACAGGATCAGCTCGGGGCCGACCTGCACCTCCGGGATGAGCGGGACGAACGAGACCAGGATCCCCAGCGCGGTGAGCACCAACGGTGCCGAGGCCCCCCAGCGACGGGCCAGCGCCGACACCCCGACCACGACGGCCACGATCGCGAGCAGGGCGAGGGCGTAGGACACGCCCTGAGTCTGTCAGCCGTCGGAGGGCACGTTGCCCGGGGCAGCCGGGGCAGCCGGAGCGGACCCGGGGGCGACCGGCGGGGACTCAGGAGCGGCGCGCAGCACTAGGGTGATGGCCGCGGCCACGAGCATGGTCCCGCCGACCACCCAGAGGCCGGCCTTCTGGTTGCCGGTCAGGTCGGCGAGCCAGCCGGTGATGTAGGGGGCGGCGAACCCGGACAGGTTGCCGACCGAGTTGATCAGGGCGATGCCGCTGGCGGCCGCGGCCCCGGTGAGGAACGTCGTGGGGAGGGCCCAGAAGCTGGGGAGGAAGGCCATGATGCCGATCGCACAGATGCTCACGGCGACCATCGCCGCCACCGGGCTGCCGAGGTAGAGGGTGACGGGGATGGCGACTCCACCGAGGATGAGCGGCCCCGCGACGTGCCAGACCCGTTCCTTGGTGCGGTCGCCGTGCCGGGCCCACACGATCATCGCCACGGCGCCGAAGACGTAGGGGATGGCGTTGATGAACCCACGCTGGACCACGCCGTAGGTCGTGCCGTACTGCTGCTCGAACCCCTTGATGATGGTCGGCAGGAAGAAGCCGAGGGCATACAGACCGTAGACGCCGCCGAAGTAGACGAACGCCAGGGCCCACACCCGCGGCCGGGTGAGCGACTCGCGGACCGACACGTGGTAGCGCGACGCCTTGGCCGCCTCGTCCTCGTCCATCGCCGTGACGAGGGCGGCCCGTTCGTCGGCGTCCAGCCAGTGCGCGTCCTTCGGCCGGTCGGTGAGGTAGTACCAGCAGATGACGCCGAAGACGATGGCCGGAATGCCCTCGAAGAGGAACATCGTGCGCCAGCCCTCGAGCCCGAACGCCCCGTGACCCGCGGAGATGATGAGCGACGAGACGGGGGCGCCGATCGCTGACGACATGGGGATCGCGAGCATGAAGAGCGCGACGATGCGGGTGCGGTCCTTCTGGGGGAACCAGAACGTCAGGTAGAGGATGATGCCCGGGAAGAAGCCCGCCTCGGCGATGCCCAGGATGAACCGGAGCGCATACAGCCACCCCGCGTTGGGCACCCAGGTCATCACGGTCGCGACGATGCCCCACGACACCATGATCCGAGCGATCCACCGCCGCGCCCCGAACCGGTGCAGCGCCATGTTGCTCGGCACCTCAAGCAGCAGGTAGCCGATGAAGAACAGCCCGGACGCCAGGCCGAACATCGTCTGCGACAGCCCGAGGTCGGTGTTCATCCCGTTGGGCCCGGCGAACGAGATGTTGGTGCGGTCGAGGTAGTTGATGAAGTACAGGACGCCGAGGAACCAGATGAGCCGCCTGGCCGCCTTGGCCGACGCGACGGACAGCACCGACCCGGTCGACCCGGTTGATCCAGCCGTCTCGTCGCCCGGCCGTGCTCGCTGTTCGGTGCTCATGGTCACGCTCCCTTGAGTGACGTGGTGCGGTGGTGGTCGCCGGACGGGGAAGGACCCCCGGGTGCGGCTCTAGAGCTCGGAAAGGACCGCCTGACGCAGGGTATCGAGAGGCACCCCGCCGATGTCGAGTGCGCGCCGGTGAAACGCCTTGAGGTCGAAGCCGTTGCCCTCGCGCTGCTTGACCTCGTCGCGCAGCGCCAGCCACAGTCGCTCGCCGATCTTGTAGGACGGCGCCTGCCCCGGCCACCCGAGATAGCGGTTGAGCTCGAACCGCAGCCACGCCTCGCCCTGGTTGGCGTGGGCGGTGAGGAACTGCCAGGCCTTGTCGTAGGTCCAGTCGCCGCCACCGACCTCCTCGGGCGCCTCGAACCCGCAGTGCACACCGATGTCGATGACGACCCGGGCGGCCCGTAGCGACTGGCCGTCGAGCCAGCCCATCCGGTGACCGGGGTCCTCGAGGTAGCCGAGCTCGGCCATGAGCCGTTCGGCGTAGAGCGCCCAGCCCTCGCCGTGGCCGGAGGTCCACGCGTCGAGGCGGCGCCAGCGGTTGAGCAGCTCGGAGCGGAAGACGGTCTGGCCGACCTGGAGGTGATGTCCCGGAACCCCCTCGTGGTAGACGGTCGTCAGCTCCTTCCACGTGCCGAACTCGGTGACGCCCTTGGGCACCGACCACCACATCCGGCCCGGCCGGCTGAAGTCGCTGCTCGGCTGCGTGTAGTAGATGCCGCCCTGCTCCGTGGGGGCGATCATGCACTCGATGCGGCGCACCGGCTCGGGGATGTCGAAGTGGACGTCGACGAGGTTGGCGATCGCCTCGTCGGCCTTGCCCTGCATCCACTCCTGCAGGGCCGGCTTGCCGTCGAGCCGGTATGCCAAGTCGGACTCGAGGACGCCGATGGCCTCCTTGACGGTGGCTCCCGGCCTGATCCGCTCCGCCACCTCGCGCATCTGCTCGTCGAGGCGGGCGCACTCCTCGATGCCCCAGCGGTAGGTCTCCTCCAGGTCGACGGTCGCGCCGACGAAGTAGCGAGACATCAGCGCGTAGCGCTCGATGCCACAGGCGTCAGCCTCCGGGGCCGCGTCGAGCAGCTCGGTGCGCAGGAACTCAGCCAGCCCCCGGTATGCGTCGGCGGCGGCGGCCGCCGCGCCGGCCAGCTCCGACGACCGGTCGGGGCCGCCGACCGTCGCGAAGTACCCGTCGTCGGCAGTGATGTCGCCGCACTGCGTGATGCCCTGCTCGACCTGCCGCTTCGGCGCGACGTTGCCCGCTGCCTTGGCCGCCAGGAGTGACTCCTGGTAGTGCCCGAGGGCCAGGGGGATCTTGGTCATCCGGATGGCGAACGTCGCCCACGCCGCGTCGGAGTCCTGCGGCATGAGGTCGAAGATGTCGCGGATCTCCTGCAGGGGCGAGGCGATGACGTTGAGCGACATCGCCTCCAGCCCGGCGGCGTGGATCTCCTCCGCCAGCTCGAGACGGTCGCGGAGGGCGGCCACGGTGACGCGGTCGACGTCGTCGACCGGGGTGGCCTGCCCCAGCGCGGTCAACGTGCGCACCCGGAGCGCCGAGCGGGCCGCGAGACCCGCGGGGGAGAAGTCGTCGAGGTCCTCGTCGTGCCCGGGGACACCGGCGTAGGTGGCCAGGATCGGGCTCAGCTCGGCGGAGGCGGCGAAGAAGTCCTCGGCGACGCGGTCGACGTCGGTCTGGGGGCGGGAGGGGGTTGCGCTCGTGGCGCTCTGCTCGTCGGTCACGCTGGCGAACGTATACCGCGGCGCCGACGGGCGTCATCGCGGTTCTTGCCGGCCCGACTGCCAAGTTACTGGGCCGCGCTCACGCTGCTCATGTTGAAGTCGGCCACCCGCACCGGCGGCATGGCCGTGCGCGTGAAGTAGTCGCCCCACTCGCGGGGGTAGCAGCGCACTGTGGCGCCGGCCTCGGTGATCCGGTCGAGTACGTCCAGTGGCGACTCGTTCCACCGGAAGTTGTTCACCGCCCCGACCACCTCGCCGTCCTCGACGAGATAGACCCCGTCACGCGTGAGACCGGTGAGCAGCAGGTTCTGCGGGTCGACGACCCGGATGTACCACATGGTCGACAGCAGCAGCGCGCGCGACGATGACGCCACGAGGTCGTCGAGCGAACCGGATGCGCCCGGGGCCTCGAGGACGAGGTTGTCGGCCGCGAGACGCACGGGGGTGTGGTGGCCCGCGGCGTCGGACGCCGCGGCATACGCGCGTGACCCGGCGAGGGAGACGAGCTCCCCCTGGGCGACGAAGTCCGACCGGGGGATCGGCAGGCCGTTGTCGAAGACCGATGACTCGGCGCTCGATGCCCGGGTGACGAGGAACGGCGCGCATTCCAGGCCGGGCCGGGTCGGGTCGCTGAAGATCTGCAGAGGCAGGCGGGCGAGCCGGTCGCCGATCCGCGCGCCGCCACCGCGTCGACTGTATGCCGACCGGCCCTCGTCAGCGGCCCTCGCGCCCGCCGCGTCGTAGGCGTCGAGCAGCAGGTCGGCCAGGGCGGTCGGCGGCAGGATCGTCTCGTAGCGCCCGGCCGGAAGGTCGACGGTGCGCTCGGCCCAGCCGAGGCGGCGGGCCAGCTCGGCGTCGGCCCCGAGCACGTCGGCCTCGGTGGGGCTGCGCAGGGTGGCTCCCACAAAGCTGGACGCGGTCCAGTCGGCGTTCTTGCCGTTCATCTCCAGCCGCCCGGTGGGCTGGATGTGCCGCAACCGCAGTCCCGTCGACGTGCCGAGGTAGACGCTGTCCACGACCTGCTCGGCGAACCCGAAATGCTGTCGTGCTGCACCGCTGGCCCGGAAAACCTCGCCGAGATCGGCTGCCACGCGCCTGAACTCGTCGACGCTGGTCATTTCGGGCTCGAGCGTGAAGTCACTCCCGCGGCCCGCTTGGTCCGGGGTCACGAGCGGTGCGGCGTCCTGTGCCGGCTCGGCCCCGCGGGCGGCGGACTCGGCTTCGGCGACCAGCGCCGCCACGTCGGCGACGTCGGTGACCGTGCGGTCGACGACCCCAGACGCCGTCCCGCCCCCAGAGGGCGACGTGGCGATGACCGTCACCGAGCGGGATGACATCTCGCCGTTGGTGGTCAGGGAGCTGTTGGCCCAGCGCAGGTTGGCCTCTGAGCGGTCGGTGACGATGACGACCGTGCCCTGGGATGTCGCCGCGGCGAGGGCGGCCTCGACGACCTCTTGCGGAGTGGCCAACCGGGTCATCAGTGACCCCCCTCCTCGACAGCGTTGAGAATGCGGACGCCGCGGAACAGGGCCGCCGGTGTGCCGTGGCTCGCCGGCGACACCTGGCCGGGCTGGGCCTTGCCGCAGGTGAGCGCGCCGCCGCGGTAGAACGTCGACGGACCGCCGACCGCCTCCATCGACCGCCAGAAGTCGGTGGTCGTGGCCTGGTAGGCGACATCGCGCAGCTGCCCGGAGAGCCGGCCGTTGTCGATCTTGAAGAACCGCTGCCCGGTGAACTGGAAGTTGTAGCGCTGCATGTCGATCGACCACGACTTGTCGCCGACGATGTAGATGCCGTCCTCGACCCCCCCGACGAGGTCGTTGACCGTCCCGCCTCCGGGGTCGGGCTGGAGGCTCACGTTGACCATCCGCTGCAGGGGCACGTGACGCGCGCTGTCGGCATACGCCGCACCGTTGCTGCGGCCCAGGTCCTTGAGCGCGGCCATGGCCCGGTCGGTCTGGTATCCCACGAGAACGCCGTCCTTGATGATGTCCCAGTGTTGCCCCGCGACGCCCTCGTCGTCCCAGCCGACGCTCGCGAGCCCCCAGTCGGTGTCACGGTCGCCGGTGACGTTCATGACGGGCGAGCCGTACTGGAAGGTGCCGACCTTGTCGTAGGTCGCGAAGGACGTGCCGGCGTATGCCGCCTCGTAGCCGAGCACGCGGTCGAGCTCGGTGGCGTGGCCGATGGACTCATGGATGGTGAGGAAGAGGTTGGAGCCGTCGATGACGAGGTCGTAGTCGCCGGCCCGCACCGTCGGGGCCTTGACCTTGGCCGCCAGCAGCTCGGGGATCTCGGCGACCTGCGTGGCCAGGTCGGCGTCGGCCCCCTGGACGTACTCCCAACCGGCCGCTGCGGGTGGAGCGAGCGTGCGCATGGTCTCGAACGCGCCCGTGGACCGGTCGATGGCGGTCGCGGTGAGAGTGGGCTGGATCCGCACCCGAGTCTGCGTCGTCGACGTGCCCGCGAGGTCGGCGTAGTAGACGTTCTCCCGCACCGCCTGGAGGCTGGCGTGGGTGTGCGCGACGCCGTCACCGGCCTTGAGCCGCTCGGACAGGTCGACGAGCGCGGCGACCTTCTCGCCGTCCGCGACGTCGAACGGGTCGATCTCGTAAGGGGATGACCACTGCTGGTCGCCGTATGCGGGTTCAGCGGCCAGTATGACGCGCTCGGTGGACACCGGTCGGCTGGCGCGGGCGACGGCAACGGCCCGCTCCGACAGCCGGGCCGCCTCCTCCGGGGTCAGGACGATGCCGGCCGCGAAGCCCCAGCACCCGTCGTGGACCACCCGCACGGCCAGCCCGACGTCGTCGGAGGTGATCGACGTCTCCAGCTCCAGATCCTGGAGCGCCAGGGACTGGGTACGGCCGGAAACGACGCGCAGCGCGGCATACTCGGCGCCGAGGTCGCGGGCGCGGCCGAGGGCGGCGTCGGCGAGGGTGGCCAGCGGCAGGGCGAGGAACTGAGGGTTCACTCCAGGCATACCGCCCAACTTAGCCAGTCCGGTGACGTCCGCGGATCGTGGCGGGCCGGCCGTCCCATCCCTGGTGCCCGGACGGCGAACTCCCTAGGCTCCAGCGATCGGCGGGCTGGACGGACGGCTCCGCAACAACCAGGGAAGTGACGCATGAGACTCACACCACGGCGAGCACTCGCCGGAGCCGGGACCTTCGTCCTCATCGGCTCCATCATGTCGACAGCGCCGGCCTTCGCGGCCGGCACGGCTCAACAGACCACGGCTCGGACGGTCCTCGTCCTGGCCCGGGACGGGGCCGCCGACGCGGCGGTGCGTTCCGCCGTCGCGGCGGCCGGCGGGTCGGTCCTGACGACCAACGCCGACGTCGGCCTCTACACGGTCTCGACCACCTCCCCGACCTTCGGCGCGGACGTCCGGGGCTCTGCGGCTGTGGCCGGCGTGGCGACGGACCGGATCATTGGTCGCGCGCCCCAGGAGAAGGCGAAGCGATCTGACGTCGAGAAGCTGACGTCCCTCAAGGCGGCGGTCGCAGCCGCGGCCGCTCCGGCGGCCCAGGCGGGATCGGAGCCCCTGGCCTCGCTGCAGTGGGACATGGAGATGATCCACGCGCCACAGGCCCACACCGCGCCCGCCGGCACCGGCAAGGGTGTCCGCGTGGGCATCATGGACACCGGTGTCGACGCGAGCCACCCGGACATCGCGCCGAACTTCAACGCCGCGCTGAGCCGCAACTTCACGGTCGACGACCCGATCATCGACGGGCCCTGCGCGGACGACCCGGACGGATCCTGCACCGACCCGGCCGACGTCGACGAGAACGGCCACGGGACGCACGTGGCCGGCACCATCGCGTCGCCCATCAACGGGGTGGGCATCGCCGGCGTGGCGCCCGACGCCGAGATCGTCAACCTTCGCGCCGGTCAGGACTCTGGCTACTTCTTCCTCAAGCCGACGGTCGACGCCCTGACCTACGCCGCCAAGAACGGCATCGACGTGGTCAACATGAGCTACTACATCGACCCGTGGCTCTACAACTGCACGGCCAACCCGGCCGACAGCGCCGAGGAGCAGCTGGAGCAGCGCACCGTCATCGAGGCCACGAACCGCGCGCTGCGGTTCGCCCGGCAGAAGGGCGTCACGCTGGTCGCCGCCGCCGGCAACGAGAACACCGACCTGAACCGGCCCACGTCCGACGACACCTCGCCGGACTACCCCTCGGCCGACGCGGCCCATCCGCGCACAGTGGACAACTCCTGCCTGTCCATGCCGACCGAGGGGGACAACGTGGTCGCCGTGTCGGCCGTCGGGCCCACCCAGCGCAAGGCGTACTACTCCAACTGGGGCACCCAGGAGATCACCGTGGCCGCCCCGGGCGGCGACTACCGCGACAACTACGGGACGGCTCAGTACCGGACGCCGGGCAACCTCATCCTGGCGCCGTACCCGAAGAACGTCGGCATCGCCGAGGGGACCATCGACAAGGACACCGGTGAGGTCCTGGACACTACGGGGTTCGTCATCAAGAGCTGTACCTCCGGAGTCTGCGGCTACTACCAGTACCTCCAAGGCACCTCGATGGCCGCACCGCACGCCACGGGCGTCGTTGCCCTCATCGTGGGCCGCTGGGGCCACCGTGACAACCAGCACGGCGGGCTCGAGCTGATGGCCAGCCAGGCGGAGAACATCCTGGAGCGCACCGCGACGGACCACGCCTGTCCGGTCCCGTCCGTGTTCGACTACCCGGACCGGGACGCGTCCTACGACAGCAACTGCGACGGCACCACGGACGACAACGGCTGGTACGGCGAGGGGATCGTCGACGCCCTCAAGGGGGTCACCACCCGGCACTGACGGGCACTGACCGGCACGGCACGGCAACGGTGCGGCTCCCTCCCTTCGGGACGGGAGCCGCACCCTGTGTCGCGTCTTGCTCGACCGACCCGCACGGGCAGGGGCAGGTCAGGCACGGTCCTGGGTCGACGGTCGTCGGTACGCCGCGAAGACCTGGGCGGCCGCCGCGCCGAACCCGTCGGGCTGGCCGGCGTCCGCGAAGGTGCGGGCCACCTCCTGCATCTCGGCCTCCCATCGCCAGCCTTTGGCCGTGGCCGAACGCCGGGCGCTCTCCAAGCGGGCGGCCAGCTCGGGCTGCGAGATCTCCCACTCGGCACGAAGCACGTCGTCGACGTTGAGGGCTCTCGCCGTCTCGAGAGCGGACAACAACAGCGCCGCGCTGATCTTCGACCGGGCCGCGTAGGTCATCTTGGTCGCGGACGCAGCGAAGGGGCCAGCGTCGAGCACGACGGGTTCGATGAGGGCCTCGTGGAACACCCGCCCGACCTCGTCGGCCCGGTGCCCGGACAGGTAGAGGCGGGTCGTACCGCGCTCGCGTGGCGGCGGGCCGATGATCCCGCCATCGACGTATGCCGCGCCGCCGCCGGTGACGATGTGCTCCACCCGCGCTGCTGTCGCCGGGCTGACCGCGTTCGCGTCGACGTAGAGGCCGGTGGAGCCCGCGACCGAGCGAGCGACATCGAGCGCGTGTGGGGGCGGACAGATCGAGATGACGAGATCGACTCCCGCGATGTCGTCCACCGGCCGAATCCCCGCTTTCTCGGCGCGGATCCGGGTCGCCGCGCTGCGCCCGGTAGGCAGCTAGCAGACGTCGGCACCGACGTCCATCAGCGCAGCCCCGACGGCCGAACCCATCTCGCCGGGATGCAGGATGGCGACGCGAGGCATACCGGCCAACCTAGCCCGGTCGGGCCACGCCCGGCCGTCGCCGGAACGGGTCAAGAGGCCAGCCGGTCGAGGTAGTAAACCTCCAGCGGACTTCCGTTGTCAGCGCGGGCATTCGTCTCAGGATGGACGCCGGGGAGTATCGGGGGAGCGGTCGACCGGTAGGTGTGCCCGGTCGGGGTGGTGAGCTCGACGGCATGTCGCCGCCAACCGGGACTCGTCACGGTCTGCGCCCGCCAACCGGCCATCTCCTTGACGAGGTTGCAACGGACGCAGAGCCCCTGCCCGTTATGGGCACTCGTCGGTCCGCCCGTGGCGTGGTCGCTGACGTGGTCGAGGTGCCGGATCGGTGCATCGCACCAGGGGGTGCGGCAGGTGCCGTCCCGGGCGAGGAGGAAGGAGCGCAGGGTGCCGTCGAACACCCGGCGGCTCGAGTCCGTGGTCACCAGCGTGCCGTCGCCCGGGTGGGTGTAGAGCCGGCGCAGCCACACCTGTGCCCGCTCGGGCTGTGTGGTCTCAACCGCTTCGGCGGGGGATATCCCGAGCAGCTGCCGAGCCCAGGCCGCCGGGACGGTGCCGTAGCCAGGGACCTGGGCGGGGTCAGCAGCTCCCGCCAACAACGCGCGATCGGTCATGACGAGCTGCACCTCGACGGGAACGGCCGAAGCGGTCTCCTGACCGGTGGCGCGGGTGACGAGTGCGTCGGCCATGACCTGGCCCTTGCTGCGCACATCTCCCGCGGCTCGAGCAGAGTCCGCCGCCTTCGTCAGGGCGGCGAGCACCGCGACGCCTTCGGCCACAGGCAGCAAGGCGGTGAGATAGCTCATCGTGTCGGGGACGGGCCGTAGCGACACCCGGCGGTCGGACTCGGCCTGCCGCGCGCGGGCCACCACCGACTCGGCGTCGATGCGGTAGCAGACCGCCCGAACGCGTCGCACCAGCTCCCGGTCGCCGCACCAGCCCAGCTCGTCGGCCCAGTGGTCCGCCAGCTCGGCGTCCACGAGAGCACGCTGCTCGGCCGTGAGAATCGCGGTCTCCTGCACCAGCAGGTCGGCTCGGTGTTCCGTCAGCGCCCCGCTCTCCAGTGCGGACAACGCGTTCGGCATGTCGCGCACGAGCGTGAGGGCGGTGCGCACATGACGCCCGCCGCACGTCGGTGACTCCCGGCGCGCGAGAGCCACCTGGGCCTTCACCCCGATGTCACCCCCGGGTCGCCGCCGCCGCCCGGCCCGTCGGGTGTCGAGCGCAGTCTCAGAGCCATCGTCACAGGTGGCCGCCCTCACTGCGTCGCGTTCGGCCCGCCAAGTCTCGAAGTCTCCAGCGTCAGCAGCGGCGCGTGCACGCCCCCGTGCGGCCTCGGCCACGAGCGCTTGGCTGTCCACAAGGTCCACGGTGATCCTGGCTTGGCCGGCCGCCAGCACCGACTTCAGTCGTTCGAGGAGGGCGAGCTGGTCGATCCGCTCGGCGTCGTCGCGCGCCGGCTCGATGTGGGCCAGCACGGTGAGCAGGCTGCGGAGATCCGCTGTCGCCACTCCCGTGCTCGCTTCGAACATACGTCCACGATACCCCTACCCGCAACGCCGCGCAAGACCAATACGGCGGTGCAGCAACGTTTTGGAGGAGAATGGTCCCCCTGTGAACGGTTCAGCGAGGGAGGGCGGACGCCCGCCAGCCACCCGGTGAGCGACCGTACGCGGGTGAGCGCAGCCGGGCCGCCGGGGACGCCCACCGCTGCTGGGCCGGGCGCTCTTCAGCAGGAGATCCACCAAGCGCAGCGAGCACGACGACAAGGGTTGCCAGCTCCTCAGGAGACGGGTTGCCCCGCACGACCTGAAGAACCGGGGCCTCGAAAGGTGCGCGACTCATAGCGTGGAGCCGATTCGAGGGCCGAGCTTGCTCGGGACTCATAGCGGAATGTTCCCGTGCTTCTTGGGCGGCAGCGTCTCGCGCTTGGTCTTCAACGCCTGTAGCGCACGGGCCACGTGCATCCGGGTGTCGGACGGCGAGACGACCGCGTCGACGTAGCCGCGTTCGGCCGCGATGTAGGGGTTGGCCAGGTGCTCCTCGTACTCCCGGACGAACGTCTGCCGCGTCTCCTCAACGTTCTGGCCCTCCGCCTGCGCGGCGGCAATCTCCTTGCGGTAGAGGATGTTCACCGCACCCTGCGCACCCATGACAGCGATCTGCGCGGTCGGCCACGCGAGGTTGATGTCGGCCCCGAGGTGCTTGCTGCCCATGACGTCGTACGCACCTCCGTACGCCTTGCGGGTGATGACGGTGACGAGCGGCACGGTCGCCTCGGCGTACGCGTACAGCAGCTTGGCGCCGCGGCGGATGATGCCGTCCCACTCCTGGTCGGTGCCCGGCAGGAAGCCCGGCACGTCGACGAAGGTCAGCACCGGGACGTTGAACGCGTCGCAGGTGCGCACGAACCGAGCCGCCTTCTCGGACGCGTCGATGTCCAGGCAGCCGGCGAGCTGGAGCGGCTGGTTGGCGACGACTCCGACGGGCATCCCGTCGACGCGGGCGAAGCCGGTGACGATGTTGGGCGCGTAGAGCGGCTGCACCTCGAGGAACTCACCGTCGTCGACGACGTGCCGGACGATCTTGAGCATGTCGTAGGGCTGGTTCGGGCTGTCGGGGATGCAGGTGTCGAGCCAGCGGTCGTCGTCGGTCACCTCGAGGGCGCCTCCGCCCGACATGGACTCGTAGGCCGGGGGTTCCTCCAGGTTGTTGGACGGCAGGTACGAGAGCAGCGCCTTGACGTAGTCGACGGCGTCCTGCTCATCGGTCGCCATGTAGTGCGCGACACCGGATTTCGTGTTGTGGGTGCGCGCCCCGCCGAGCTCCTCCATCGTGACGACCTCGCCCGTGACCGTCTTGATGACGTCCGGGCCGGTGATGAACATGTGCGACGTCTGGTCGACCATGACGGTGAAGTCGGTGATGGCGGGGGAGTAGACCGCGCCGCCGGCGCACGGTCCCATGACCAACGAGATCTGGGGCACGACTCCCGAGGCGTGCACGTTGCGGCGGAAGATCTCGGCGTAGAGCCCCAGGGCGACGACGCCCTCCTGGATGCGGGCCCCGCCCGAGTCGTTGATCCCGATGAGCGGGCAGCCGACCTTCATGGCGAAGTCCATGACCTTGCAGATCTTCTCGCCGAAGACCTCACCCAGCGACCCACCGAACACCGTGAAGTCCTGGGCGAAGACGGCCACCGTACGCCCGTCGACCTGGCCGTAGCCCGTGACCACCCCGTCGCCGTAAGGGCGGTTCCTCTCCTGTCCGAACGCCGTCGACCGATGGCGGGCGTACTGGTCCATCTCGGTGAACGTGCCCTCGTCGAGCAGCATCGCCAGGCGCTCCCGGGCCGTCTTCTTGCCGCGGGCGTGCTGCTTGGCGACGGCCCGCTCGGTGCCGGCGTGCGTCACCCCAGCCACCCGACGCTCGAGGTCGGCGATCTTGCCGGCTGTCGTCGTGAGGTCAGGTGCGTCAGAGGTCTCAGGGGTGTCAGCGGTGTCTGGGGTGTCAGGGGTGTCAGAGGTGTCAGAGGTGTCAGAGGCGTCGTCGGCGTCGGACATGCAGCGGAGCCTAGCCTTGCCTCTCATGACCGGTGCGCTCGATCCCGTGCGGCTCCGGGCCGCGGTGGTCACGCCTGGGAACCGTTGGCTCGGTGTCGAACACCACACGACGATCGGGTCCACCAACGCCCGCGCGGCGCAGGTCGCGCAGCCCTGGTGGGTCGTCACCGCCGACCATCAGAGCCAGGGCCGGGGCCGGCTCGCGCGCCGGTGGGAGGCGCCACCCGGCGCGTCGGTGGCCGTCTCCGCCACCGTCCCGCTGCCGCGCACGGGCATGGGATGGACGCCGTTGCTCGCCGGCCTCGCCGTCGTCGACGCGGTCGAGGCCACGACCGGGCTGTCGGCGCAGCTGAAGTGGCCCAACGACGTCCTGCTCCCGGCCGACGGCTCCCGCAAGGTATGCGGCATCCTCTGCGAGGTCCTGCCCTCCCCGCAGAACGACCCGACCACTCAGCTGGTCGTCGTCGGGGCCGGCCTCAACATCGGTCAGGAGCGCGGCCAGCTCCCGGTCCCGACGGGCACGTCGCTCGCTCTCGCGGGGGCCGGTGACGTCGACCGCACCGCCCTCGTCGCGGCATACCTGCACCGGCTGGCCGAGCTCCTCGACGAAGCCGGCGCTGATACGCGGGCGGGCTACCGCCGCCGGTGCCTGACCATCGGACAGGACGTCGCGCTCAGCCTCCCCGACGGCGAGACGCTGGAAGGCCGGGCCGTCGCCGTCGACGACGAGGGTCGGCTCGTCGTCGACGGTCCACGGGGCCGGCGCGCCTGGGCGGCCGGCGACGTCATCCACGCCCGTATGCCGGCGGCCGGGTCCGGGCCGACGTCAGGAGCGACGGACTTGGCATGATGCAGGAATGAGCGAGCGGACGGTCACCCCCGACCTCGAGGACGTCACCGCCGCACTGCTGCGCCACCCACTGACCCTGACGCGCCGAGACGTCAGCGTGGCCGCCGACGTCAGCCAGCGCAGCGCCCGCGGCTTCTGGCAGGCGCTCGGCTTCCCGCTTGTCGACACGGACGAGCGGCTGTTCACCTGCGCCGACGCCGAGGCCCTCGGCCTGGTGGCCGGGCTGGTCCAGTCAGGCGTACTCGACGACACGACCGCGCTGCAGCTGACCCGGGCCTTCGCGCGGACGGCCGACCGGCTCGCCTCCTGGCAGGTGCAGCTCGTCGCCGAGGCGGTCGAGGCCGAACGCGAGGCCTGCTCGGGCGCCGAGCTCTCGGCCGCGGCCACGGCACAGGCGACGGCCCGCTGCCTCGTCTCCATCGCCGACGACCTCGAACCACTCCTGGTGTATGCGTGGCGCCGGCACCTCGCTGACACCGTCTCGCGTCTGCTCACCGACGCCGAGCCGGAGACCGCGCAGAAGGGGATCTACCGGCACATCGGGTTCGCCGACCTCGTGGCCTTCAGCACCTTGGTGCGCAAGTCCACCGAACGCGAGCTGGCCGTCATCGTGCAACGGTTCGAGTCGCTCAGCGCCGACATCGTCACCGCCCACGGCGGTCGCATCGTCAAGACCGTCGGCGACGAGATCCTGTTCTCCAACCGCAACGCCGCCCCCGCCGCGGCGACCGCCCTCGACCTGACCGAGGCCATCGCCCGCGACGAGATCCTCCCCGACGTCAGGGTCGGCGTGGCCGCGGGCCGCGTCATCCCGCGGCTCGGCGACGTCTTCGGCACCACGGTCAACCGGGCCTCCCGACTGACCGGGATCGCCCACCCGCATACGGCTCTGGTCGACTCCGTGGTCGCCGAGTCGCTGAAGGACGTCACCGGCTTCACGCTCACCGCGTTGCGTCCGCGTTCGCTACGCGGGGTCGGCAAGGTCGAGCCCTTCGTCCTCGCCCGCGCCAGCACCACCCCGCGGGTGCGGTTACTTCCCCCGACCACCGCGCGGCCCACCCGTCCCGGCCCAGCCCAGGAGCGCCCGTGACCAACCCGCCCACCCGTCCCGGCCCAGCCCAGGAGCGCCCGTGACCACCCCGCCCACGTCCTCCCTTGTCCGCGTCGAGCGCACCGACGAGGGCCACGTCGTCCAGATCGTGCTCGACCGCCCGGACGCGCTCAACGCCGTCTCCGGCGCCATGGCCGCCGCCATCGCGGCGGCCACCGACGAGGTCGCCACCGACCCCGATGTGCGCTGCGTCGTGCTGCGCTCGAGCCAGGACCGGGCTTTCTGCGTCGGCGCCGACCTCAAGGAGCGCAACACCCTCACCGACGCCGAGCTGGTGCGGCAGCGGCCCGGCAGCCGGGCGGCATACGGCGGGTTCCTCGCCCTGCCCATGCCGGTCGTCGCGGCGGTCGAGGGCTTCGCTCTGGGCGGTGGGTTCGAGCTGGCCCTGTCCTGCGACCTCGTGGTCGCCGGCGAAGGGGCCGTCGTCGGGCTCCCCGAGGTGTCGGTGGGGGTCATCCCGGGGGGTGGAGGCACCCAGCTGCTGACCCGCCGGGTGGGCTGGTCACGGGCCGCCGCGCTGGTCTTCACGGCCCGCCGCCTCCCCGCCTTCGAGGCGCTCGCCCTGGGCTGCGTCGACGAGGTGGTGCCGACCGGCTCGGCCGCCGTGCGGGCGCTGGAGATCGCCCGGGGGATCGCTGCCCACTCCCCGGTCGCCCTGCGCCAGGCCAAGCGGGCGATGCGCCTCGGGTCCGACGTCGATCTGGCCGCCGGGCTGGAGATCGAGGACGCCTGCTGGCGGGCCACCGCCTTCAGCGCCGACCGGGCGGAAGGGGTCGCCGCGTTCGTGGCGAAACGGACGCCTCGCTGGCCGGGCGCCTGATCGCCTAGCATCACTGCCGTGACCCGCGTGCTGCTGGCTGAGGACGACCCGGCTATCTCGGAGCCCTTGGCGCGCGCCCTGCGCCGCGAGGGTTACGACGTCGACGTGCGGGGGGACGGACGGGCGGCGCTCGAGGGCGCTCGCGAGAACCCCGATCTCGTCGTGCTCGACCTCGGCCTGCCCTTCATCGACGGGCTCGAGGTCTGCCGCCGGATGCGGGCCATGGGCAAGACCGTGCCTGTCCTGGTCCTCACTGCGCGGGCCGACGAGGTCGACACGGTCGTCGGTCTCGACGCGGGGGCGGACGACTACGTCACGAAGCCGTTTCGCCTCGCCGAGCTGCTCGCTCGCGTGCGGGCGCTGCTGCGGCGCAACCCCTCCGACGTGGCGCCGTCCAGCGACCAGCTGCGCATCGACCCCGACGGCCGCCGCGCCTGGTTCATGGAGCAGGAGATGCAGCTGACGGCCAAGGAGTTCGACCTGCTTCGGGTGCTCGTCCGCGAGCAGGGCAAGGTCGTCTCCCGCGAGCAGCTCATGCGGGAGATCTGGGAGACCGCCTGGTTCGGCTCGACCAAGACCCTCGACATGCACATCAGCGTGCTGCGGCGGAAGCTTGGTGACGACGCGACCCAGCCGCGCTACATCTCCACCGTCCGCGGTGTGGGTTTCCGCTTCGAGCGTCCCGACAGCTGACCGGCCATGCGTCGAGAGGTCGTCCGGCTGACGGCGTATGCCGTGGGCATCGGGCTGCTAGGCGTCCTGGTCCCCGCGATGGCGGTGCAGATCTGGTTGATGGCCCAGCATCCCGACGCCCTCGGGGCGTGGACGTCCTCCGCCCCGGTGCTCGACCAGGCCCTGCGGCTGCTCGGGGTGTCGTTCGTCCTCGCGCTGCTGGTCGCGCTCCTGAGCGTCGCCGTCGCCGGCCGCCTCTCGCTGCGCCTCGCCAGGCCGCTGACCCGGCTCGTCGAGGCGGCAGAGCAGCTGGGGGAGGGCAAGACCCGGATCGAGCCGATCCGCTCCGAGCTCCCCGAGGTCGACCGGGTGTCGGCGGTCCTCACCCGCAGCGCCCAGCAGATGACGACGTCGCTGGCCGCCGAACGGGAGTTCGCCTCCGACGCCTCCCACCAGCTGCGCACGCCGCTCACCGCGCTGCTGATGCGCCTCGAGGAGATCTCCGTGTCCGACGACCCGGTCGTCGTCCACGAGGAGGCGGGCATCGCCATGGAGCAGGTCGAGCGGCTGACCCGGGTGGTCGACGACCTGCTCATGCGCAGCCGCCGCAGCAACGACGCCCCCCGGCCCGAGGTCAGCCTCGACTCGGTCATCGCCGCCCTCCAGCGTGAGTGGCAGCCCGCCTTCGAGCAGGCCCGGCGCAGCGTGCGGGTCCACGGCGAACGCGGGCTCCTCGTCAAGTCGACGCCGGTCGCCCTGAGCCAGGTGCTCAGCACCCTGCTCGAGAACTCCCTCGTCCACGGCCGGGGCACGGTCGAGCTGCAGGCCCGGCGCAGCGGCCCCTCGGTCATCGTCGAGGTCAGCGACCAGGGCGACGGTGTTCCGACGGCGATGGCCCCGCACATCTTCGAGCGGTCGGTCAGCAGTGGCCGGGGCAACAGCACCGGCCTGGGACTGGCGCTGGCCCGCGACCTGGCCGAGTCCAACGGCGGGCGCCTCGACCTCGTGTCGGCGCAGCCGGTGCGCTTCGCCCTGTTCCTCTCCGAGGCCGACGGCCACTGAGCGGAGGCGGCGGGCTCGGGACCGACCGCTCGGCCCGCATCGATGGGGCTCAACGCGGTGGGTTGCACCCCTCGGGGGGGTCGAGTCCACCGTGTAGTGGGTTCGGCCCAAGGTGACCGGGGCCGGTGAGCTCAGGGGGCGGCTGGACCTCGGTCGCGGTCGCCCGGCTGTCCGCTGGCGCCCAGCCCGGCGCCCGGCCCGGCTGGGCCTTCCGAGCCTTCGCGGGCCAGGGCCTCCGCATCGGGGTCGCCGGGGCGCTCGCCGGCGAAGACGACCTGACGGTAGGCCCAGAACCGGAAGATCGTGGCCAGCCCGATGCCGATGATCGTGTTGAGGTTGACCTGCCCACGGGAGGTGAGGTTGAGGTAGTCGTGGGTGAAGTTCAGCCACAGGGTGGAGATCGCCAGCCCCACGCCGTTGACCATGAAGAACAGCAGCGCCTCATGGTGGGCCGGGCGGTTGCGGCGGTGCCGGAACGTCCACATCCGGTTGCCGACCCAGGCCACCAGTGTGGCGGTGGCGCCGGAGAGGATCTTCGACGTGGTCAGGTGCCCGGCCATCGGCCCGTAGAACAGGAGGTTGAACCCGCCGAAGTCGATCACGAAGCCGACCGCCCCGATGATCCCGAACTTCGCCAGCTCCCGCCAGAAGATGCTGACGAGTCCGCTGATCCGCCTCAGCACGCGAGGGGGAGGGGCGTCGGTCACGCGAGAACTGTACCTACCCGACCGGTCTGGTCCGGCAGGTCCGCCGCGACTGGAGCCGCGTCAGCTCGGGCCGCCGGCGGCCCGCCGCCCCTCTGTGGGCTAACAGCTAGGCTCCGGTGACGTGACCGCCACGGCAGAGGGGCTGGACGACGCCCGCACCAGGGCGCAGCGCTCGCCGGGAGGGTTCCCCGTGGTCGGGGTGGTCGGTGCGGGCCAGCTGGCCCGCATGATGCAGGGACCGGCGATCGAGCTCGGGATCCAGCTCTCCGTGCTCGCTGAGTCGGCCGACGCCGCCGCAGCGCTGGTCATCCCGTCGGCCCCGGTCGGGGAGCACACCGACGTCGAGGCGCTGCGCCGGTTCGCCCGGCAGTGCGACGTCGTCACCTTCGACCACGAGCACGTCCCCCAATCGGTGCTGCTCGCCCTCGAAGCCGACGGCATCCGGCTGCACCCCTCACCCGCGGCGCTGCGGTTCGCACAGGACAAGCTCGCCATGCGCGAGCGGCTGACGGCCCTGGGCGTGCCCTGCCCACGGTGGACGGCCGCGCATACGGCCGATGAGGTCGACGCGTTCGCGGCGACGGTGGGGTGGCCGGTCGTCGCCAAGACGCCCCGAGGGGGCTACGACGGCAAGGGAGTACGCGTGGTGCACCGCGCGGGGGACCTCGCCGACTGGCTCGCGGAGACCGGAACACCCGGCGCCCTTGAGGACGGCGTCCTTCTCGAGGAGCGGGTCGAGTTCGACCGCGAGCTGGCCGTGCTCGTCGCCCGCAGCCCGTCGGGACAGGCCGCCGCGTGGCCCGTGGTGGAGACCGTGCAGACCGAGGGCGTCTGCACCGAGGTGCTCGCCCCGGCGCCGGCGGTCGACCCGGGGCTGGCGGCCGGGGCCACTGCCACCGGCCTGCGCCTGGCCGGGGAGCTGGGGGTGACCGGGGTGATGGCGGTCGAGCTGTTCGAGGTCCGAGACGCGTCGGGGGCGCCGGCCTATGTCGTCAACGAGCTGGCGATGCGGCCGCACAACAGCGGTCACTGGTCGATGGACGGGGCGGTGACCGGCCAGTTCGAGCAGCACCTGCGGGCCGTCCTCGACCTGCCGCTGGGCGACCCCGCCAGCCGGGCGCCGTGGACCGTGATGGCCAACGTGCTCGCCGGCGAGCACGAGGAGCTCTACTCCGCCTACCGGCACGTTATGGCCCGCGACCCGGGGGCCAAGGTGCACCTGTATGGCAAGGGCGTCCGTCCCGGCCGCAAGATCGGCCACGTCAACGTGTCGTCACGGTCCCTGGACGACGCGCGCGAACGGGCCACCCACGCGGCGGGTTACCTGGCCGGAGCCATCGATGAGTAAAACCCCCGTGGTCGGGGTCGTGATGGGCAGCGACAGCGACTGGCCCGTTATGGAGCAGGCGGCGATCGCGTTGCGAGAGATGGGGATCGGCTACGAGGCCGACGTCATCTCGGCCCACCGGATGCCGGACGCCATGCTCGCGTACGGCCGGACGGCCGCGGGCCGGGGACTGCGCGTCATCGTCGCCGGGGCGGGCGGTGCGGCCCACCTGCCGGGGATGCTCGCGGCCGTGACCCCGCTGCCGGTCATCGGGGTGCCGGTGCCGTTGACGCACCTCGACGGGATGGACTCGCTCCTGTCGATTGTGCAGATGCCGGCCGGGGTGCCCGTCGCCACCGTGTCGATCGGGGGCGCCCGCAACGCCGGGCTGCTCGCCGTCCGCATCCTCGGGGCCGGCGACGGACCCGAGGCGGAGCGCATCCGGGCCGCCATGGTCGCGTTCCAGGACACGTTGCGCGAGACCGCCACCGCCAAGGGGCAAGCCCTGCGCGCGAAGGACGCCGAGAGCCGGTAACCGGGTGGGCCGACCGGCTCGGCCCGTCTCGACCGGACTCAGCCGGACTCAGCCGGACTCAGCCGACGATCGCCCCTGCGCCGTCCCCCGGCTGGAGGAGCGGGTACTCGATCCGTGGGCAGGCGTCCATGATGACGGCCAGCCCGGCCTGGCGGGCCCGTCTGGCAGCGGCCTCGTCGGCGACCCCCAGCTGCATCCACACCGCGGCGATGCCGAGCCGCTTCTTCTGGTCGATCGCCTCGTCCACCACGGCGCCGACCTTGTGGGAGTTGACGAAACAGTCGACGACGTCGACCCGTCGGCCGTCCGGCACGTCAGCCAGGGCGGCATACCCGTCGCTGCCGAGGACGGTCTCGGCTGCCGGGTGGACCGGCACGATCCGCATACCCAGCTCGGCCTTGAGGAACTGGGCGATCGAGTATGCCGTCCTCGAGCGGTTCGTCGACAGGCCCACCACCGCCCACGTCGCCCTCGTCGTGAGCAGGTCCCGGACGACGACCGGGTCGTTGTCGTACTTCGTCACCCAGCCATCAAAGCACCGCCCTCCCGGCGGGGCCTGCAGACCTGGAGAAGCGAGGTGCCGCCTCCGGTGACATGATGCGAGAGGCCCTGAACGGGCCGCTCGACGACAAAAAGGTGACTCATGAGATTCGGCATGTTCGTCCCGCAGGGCTGGCGCATGGACCTGGCCGGCATCGAGCCCGCCAAGCACTGGGAGACCATGCTGGGGCTGGCCAAGCGGCTGGACGACAACGACGACTGGGAGTCGCTCTGGGTCTACGACCACTTCCACACCGTCCCGGAACCCACGCAGGACGCCACCCACGAAGCGTGGTCGCTGATGGCCGCGTATGCCGCCGCGACCAGCCGGGTGCGCCTCGGCCAGATGTGCACGTGCATGTCGTACCGCAACCCCGCCTACCTCGCGAAGGTCGCCGCCACCATCGACATCATCTCGGGCGGGCGCGTCGAGATGGGCATCGGCGGCGGCTGGTACGAGCACGAATGGCGGGCCTACGGCTATGGGTTCCCCGGCGCCGGTGAGCGGCTCGGCCGGCTGCGTGACGGGGTCGAGATCTTCCGCCAGATGTGGACGACGGGCACCGCCACCCATCACGGCAAGTACTACACGGTCGACGGCGCCATCGGTCAGCCGCGCCCGCTGCAGGGCACGACCGTGAAGGGGTCCGAGGCCAACGGCATCCCGATGTGGGTCGCCGGCGGTGGCGAGAAGGTGACGCTGAAGATCGCGGCGCAGTACGCCGACTACACCAACTTCGACGGGTCGCCCGAGGGCTTCGCCGCCAAGAGCGCGATCCTCGAGGGGCACTGCACCGACGTCGGCCGCGACTATGGCTCGATCGTGCGCAGCGCCAACTACAACGTGTTCATCGGCGAGAACCAGAACGAGGTCGACGACCGCATCGCGTGGGCGGGTGACCACCTGCGCAAGGCCGGCATCTCCGAAGCCGCCGTCGACGGGCAGGTCAAGGGCGCGCGAAGCGGGCCGGCCGTCGGGACGCCCGAGCAGATCATCGAGAATCTCCGGGCCTTGGAGAAGCTCGGCATGACCTACGCCATCGTCAACTTCTCTGAGGCGGCCTACGACACCTCGGGGATCAAGCTGTTCGAGCAGCAGGTCCTTCCCGAGCTGCGCGCGACCGCCTGATGGTCTGGTCCCCCGGGGACATCCCGTCCCAGGACGGTCGGGTCGTCGTCGTCACCGGCGCCAACAGCGGCATCGGGTTCGAGGCGGCGAAGGTGTTGTCCCGCAAGGGGGCTCACGTCGTCATGGCGTGCCGTGACCTCGACAAGGGGGAGCGGGCCCGGGCCGAGGTGGGCGGCTCCGCCGAGGTGCGTCACCTCGACCTCGCGTCGCTGGCGTCCGTACGCGAGTTCGCGGCGGGTGTCGAGGGCCCTGTCGACGTGCTCGTCAACAACGCGGGGGTCATGGCGCCCCCGCAGTCGCGGACCCAGGACGGCTTCGAGCTGCAGTTCGGCAGCAACTTCCTCGGCCCGTTCGCGCTCACGGGTCTGCTGCTGCCCCAGGTCGCCGACCGCGTGGTCACGGTCTCCTCGGTGGCGCACCGCTCCGGCCGCATCGACCTGCGCGACCCCAACTGGGAGCGGCGGCGCTACCGGCGCTGGTCGGCATACGGGCAGAGCAAGCTCGCCGACCTGATGTTCGCCTACGAGCTGCAGCGGCGGCTGCTGCTCGCCGGCTCGACGGTCCGGTCGATGGCGGCGCACCCGGGATACAGCACGACCAACCTGCAGCGCTTCATGCCCGGCCCGGCGACGTCGTTCCAGACCGTGCTGGCGCGGGTCAACCTCGTCCAGCCGGCGGCCGGAGGGGCCTTGCCGACGCTGTATGCGGCGACGGCGCCCGACCTGCCGGGTGGCGCCTACGTCGGCCCGTCCGGACCCTTCGAGTCCACCGGGCTACCGACCATCGTCGGGTCGTCCAAAGCCTCGCGCGACCTCGACGTCCAGGCCGGGCTGTGGGACCTCGCGGTACGGCTGACCGGCGTCGACCCCGGCCTGCCGGACCGGGCTGTGGCCTGACCCACGCCAGGCGCCCCGGGGGCATACCGGACGGTAACCTGTGCCCGTGAGCACCGGGAACGCGGCCTTCGACCTCTACCAGCCATCCGAGGAGCACGAGGCCGTCCGGGAGGCCGTCCGCGCGATCAGCCATGACAAGATCGCGCCGTATGCCGCGGAGGTCGACGAGAACGCGCGCTACCCGCAGGAGGCGCACGACGCCCTCGTCGCGAGCGACTTCTTCGCGCCGCACGTGCCCGAGGCCTACGACGGGGTCGGCGCCGACGCCCTGGCGACGTGCATCGTCATCGAGGAGGTCGCCCGGGTCTGCGCGTCGAGCTCGCTCATCCCCGCCGTCAACAAGCTCGGCTCGATGCCGGTCATCCTCGCCGGGTCCGAGGCGCTGAAGCAGCGCTACCTGCCGCCGCTCGCTCGGGGCGAGGCGGGGTTCTCTTACGGGCTGTCCGAGCGCGAGGCCGGGTCGGACACCGCGGCCATGAAGGCGCGGGCGCGCCGCGACGGCGACGACTGGGTGCTCAACGGCCAGAAGTCGTGGATCACCAACGCCGGTGTCTCGGAGTACTACACGGTGCTCGCTGTGACCGACCCCGACGGACGGCGCGGAGCGAACATCAGTGCCTTCGTCGTCGAGAAGTCCGACGAGGGCTTCACGTTCGGTGCGAAGGAGCGCAAGCTCGGCATCAAGGGCAGCCCCACCCGCGATCTGCACCTCGACAACGTGCGCATCCCCGGTGACCGCATCGTCGGCGCCGAGGGCGATGGGCTGAAGATCGCGCTGCGCACCCTCGACCACACCCGCATCACCATTGGCGCGCAGGCGGTGGGGATCGCGCAGGGGGCTCTGGACGCGGCCGTGGACTATGTGAAGGAGCGCCGCCAGTTCGGCAAGGCCATCGCGGAGTTCCAGGGCATCCAGTTCATGCTCGCCGACATGGCGATGACGTTGGAGGCGGCCCGGCAGATGGTCTACGTGGCCGCGGCCAAGTCGGAGCGCGGCGACAAGGACCTGGCGTTCTTCGGGGCCGCGGCCAAGTGCTTCGCGTCCGACACGGCCATGCAGATCACGACCGACGCGGTGCAGCTGCTCGGTGGTGCGGGCTACGTCAAGGACTTCCCGCTCGAGCGGATGATGCGCGACGCGAAGATCACGCAGATCTACGAGGGCACCAACCAGATCCAGCGGGTCGTCATGGCCCGCCAGCTGCTGGGCTGACCCGGACCTCTCGACCGGCACGACCGCCGGATGTGGCGCCTGACAACGATGTCATCGGGGTTCGTGCCCGTCGACAGGTCCGTCAGTTACCGGTGGTCCCGGCTGGCGGCACGCTGAGCGGCTCGTCGTTCTGGAGCGCGGAGAACAGCGCCTTGGCCTGCGTGCTGTTCCACTTGACCGCCACGCCGGCGTTGGACGTCTGGAGGGCCGCCGTCTCGATGGGAACCACCAGCGAGAGGGTGTCACCACCGTCCACACCGCGCAGCGCTTGGAGGATGCGGGCGGCGTCGGCGAGCTGTGTGGTCTGCCCCACCGTGAGCCCGCTGGCCGTCGCGTCGGCGAACGACTTGTAGCGCCAGGGGATCAGCACGGTCGACGGGGTGGCCGCCTTCTTCAGCACCGCGCCGAGGAACTGGCGTTGGCGCTCGGCCCGGCCGATGTCGCCCCGCGGGTCGGACTTGCGGGCCCGCACGTAGCCCAGCGCCGTCGCTCCGTCGAGGGTCTGGCAGCCCTTCTTCAGGTCGATGGCGGCTTCCGGGTCCTTCATGTCGAAAGGCACGCAGACCTCCACGCCACCGAGGCTGTTGACGACGTTGGCGAAGCCGCCGAACCCGATCTCCAGGTAGCCGTCGAGGTGGATGCCGGTGACCTGCTCGACCGTCTGGGTCAGCAGCTTGGCCCCGCCGATCGAGAACGCCGCGTTGATCTTGTTGGTGCCGTGCCCCGGGATCGGCACGTAGGAGTCGCGGGGGATCGAGACGAGAGCGGACTTGCCCCCGGCGCTAGGCACGTGCACGAGGATGATCGAGTCGGTGCGCGAACCGATGTCGCCGCCGCCGGCGTTGAGCTGGTCCTGCTGCTCCTGGGTCAGTCCGTCACGTCCGTCGGATCCGACGAGCAGGTAGTTGTGGCCGCCGTTGTCAGCGGGGCGCGCGCCGGAGGGGACGTTGTCCACGCGCTTGACGTTGCCCCACGCGTTGAACGGCACCCAGACGAGGAACGCCAGCCAGAGCAGCACCACCAGGAGGACGGCGACGAGGATTGTCCGGCGCCGCCGCCGCCGCCGGGTGTGCCCCGGCGGAGGGGGGCCAGTGGGGCGGTCCTCCCTGGGGTCCCGCGGGGGGGCGTATGCCTGGTCGCGGCCCGGCGCGGGGCGAGACTCGGGGCTGCGTGCGGGACGCGGAGCGGGCCGGGCCTGCGGGGCCAGAGGCGGAAGCGGCCGACTGCGCGCGCGGCCGCGGCCCAGCCGGTTGCGGGTGTCGACGACGTAACCGCCCCCGTCGTCGTGACCGAGGTCGCGGTCGTCGTCGCGGTCGTCCCCGGACTCTGGGCGGCTCATCGGGCGGTCTCAGCGGAGGTCGTCATGGCCGTTCCATGGTGGCATGGTCCGGGCGGCCGAGCCCACACGTCGGGGTGGCCGGCCGACGTGTCTCCCGCCCAGGGGGCGCTCGCCGGACGGGTGTCACCGGGTCCCACCGACCGCTGGCATACGCCCCGCTAGAGTCGCCGCCCATGGACAAAGTGGTCTCCACAGCAGCCGCCGCCATCGAGGGCATCACCGACGGGATGACGCTCTCGGTCGGTGGGTTCGGCCTGTGCGGTATTCCGAGTGTGCTCATCGCCGCGATCCACGACGCGGGGGTGACCGACCTCGAGGCGATCTCGAACAACTGCGGCGTCGACGACTGGGGTCTCGGCATCCTGTTGCGTGACAAGCGGATCCGCCGGATGGTCGCCTCCTACGTCGGGGAGAACAGGGAGTTCGCCCGCCAGTACCTCTCCGGCGAGCTCGAGGTCGAGCTCACCCCGCAGGGCACCCTGGCCGAGCGGCTGCGCGCCGGCGGGTCCGGCATACCGGCGTTCTTCACCGCCACCGGAGTCGGCACCCAGATCGCCGAGGGCGGCCTGCCCTGGCGGTATGCGTCGGACGGCTCGGTCTCGGTGTCGTCCCCGCCCAAGGAGGTGCGCGAGATCGAGTGGCTGGGTGAGACGAAGTCCTTCGTCCTCGAGCCGGCCATCGTCGCGGACTTCGGGCTGGTGCGGGCCTGGAAGGGCGACCGTCACGGCAACCTCGTCTTCAACCAGTCGGCCCGCAACTTCAACCCGTTGGCGGCGATGGCCGGCCGCGTCACCGTCGCCGAGGTGGAGGAGCTCGTCGACCCGGGGGACCTCGACCCCGACCAGGTGCACCTGCCCGGCATCTACGTCCAGCGCGTCCTACCGCTCACCCCCGACCAGGCGGCCGACAAGCGGATCGAGCGGCGCACCGTCCGCCCGGCGTCCGAGAACCAGGAGTCCTGAGCCATGCCCCTCACCAGAGAGCAGATGGCGGCCCGCGCGGCGGCCGAGCTGAGCGACGGGTCCTACGTCAACCTCGGCATCGGCCTGCCTACCCTGGTGCCGAACTACGTGCCTGATGACGTCGAGATCGTCCTGCAGTCGGAGAACGGCATCCTCGGCGTCGGCGCCTACCCCGTCGAGGGCACTGAGGACGCCGACCTCATCAACGCCGGCAAGGAGACGGTCACCCTGCGCAAGGGTGCGTCGTTCTTCGACTCGGCGACGTCGTTCGGGATGATCCGTGGCGGCAAGGTCGACGCGGCGATCCTCGGCGCCATGCAGGTGTCCGAGAGCGGCGACATCGCCAACTGGATGATCCCCGGCAAGATGGTGAAGGGGATGGGCGGCGCGATGGACCTCGTCCACGGCGCCAAGCACGTCATCGTCCTCATGGAGCACGTGGCGCGCGACGGTTCCTACAAGATCGTCAAGGAGTGCTCGCTGCCCTACACCGGCCGGGGCGTCGTCCAGCGGATCATCACCGACCTCGCGGTCATCGACGTCTCCCCGGAGGGCCTGGTGCTGCGCGAGCTCGCCGAGGGCGTCACCGAGGACGAGGTGCGCGAGAAGACCGAGCCTGAGCTGCGGGTCGAGCTCGCCTGAGCCTCAGCCCAGCTCGATGGTCACGCTCTCCGACGCGAGGCGCGTCGACTGGTCACCGTCCGGCGACCGGACCAGCACGACGGAGCCGTCGGCCGCCCAGGCGGACAGCGCGCTGCGAAGAGCGTCGTCGAGCCGGTCGGGCACGCGTACGCGCGGAGCCGCCCCCCACTCCGGTCGGGCGACGACGACCTCCCCGTATGCCGCGGTGCCGCTGCCGCTGCCGCTGCCGTTGTCCAGCGCCGGCGCGTCGTTGCTCGGTTCCTCCCACGGGGTGAACACGTCGCCGTAGCCGGCCAGGTCCTTGGCCTCGTCCACGACGTCGGCGGGGGTGTCGGGGTTCTGGCGGGCGAGCATGTCCATCGTGACCAGCACGGCGAGTCCCGCGTCCTCGGCCACCCCACGCGCCACGGCTGGGTCAGTGGTGACGACGACGTCGGCGCGCCAGGCATCCGGCCCGACGACGACGGTGGCACCGACCGACCAGGACGCGAGCGCCCAGTAGAAGGCCCGCCAGTGGCACGGCAGGTCGAGGCCGACCGTGGTCGCGGGTGCGGCGTCCAGCTCGTCCTGCAGCAGGTTGGCGGCCTTGGCGACCCAGTTGGCGAGCACCCGCCCGGACAGCTCGATGCGTTCGCCGCGGGTGGGGCCCTCGGCGTCGTCGTAGAACGTCAGCCGCGGCCGGGTGGCGTCCGACGCGACGAGCGAGGCGAGCAGGTCAGCGGGAAGTGGCACGTGGCGAGGCTAGTGGCCGGGCGACGGCCAGAGGTCGCTCGCCCCTCACCCGCCCCTTGCCCACCGCTTGCCCACCCCCACCAACTCCCGACCGGACTCACAGGATTGTCGGTTCCACGCCTCCGTTGAGCCGGAAACCGATGAAGGCGTGAGTCCGGTCGGGTGTTGGGGCGGGGTCCTGGGGTCGGGCGGCTAGGCTCCGAAGCATGCTGGGCCGCCCCGGATCTGTTGGACCTGTCGGTACGACCAGCCTCAGCGGAGCCGAGACCGGGAGCGACCCGACGTCGGGGTTCCTGCGGGTGGCGGTGGTCGGTCCGGTGCATCCGGGTGCAGGGCGGCTGGCCTCTCACACCGTGCGGCTGGCCCACCAGCTGGCCGAGGCCGGTCACGACGGGACGCTCGTGTCGTGGTCACCCGAACCGTCCGGCCGACTGACCCAAGCGGGCAGCCCTCGAGGTTCGCTCCGTCCACTGCCTCGCGCAGTGCTCCAGCCGTGACGGAGACCAGCTCACGAGGTCGCGCCACGCCCGCTCGAGAACGACGGACACCCCCGAGAGCCGAGCCGCCAGAGCGCCTGCTGGTGTCGTACGAGCCCAGGTGTCCGGGAAGGCACGGGCGCGGCGCGAACCAGTGGAAGATCGGGACGACCGGGTCAGGACCGACCGGGCCCAGGGACTGACCCGCCCGGCGTAGTAGGAACGCCAGTACCCGTGCAGCCCCAGAGCCTCATAGGCCAGGACCGGCTCCGGAGCGAAATAGACCAGCGCGTGGACGACCTCTAACCGACCACATCCGCCGGGCGCGCGACAGCCTTCCCTCAGGCATGAGGGCCCTCGTGAGGGGTCACCGCGGCCAGGAGGACCGGCCGGAGCTGTCGGCGGATCGTGTCGAGGGATGCCGTGCTGCGCTCGGTACGAGCGAGGAGGATGCCGCCCTCGAGCGAGGCCAGCATCAGGGTGCTGAGGTCGTGTATGCGTCGTGCGGGAACACCCATGTCGAGAAGGGCCGCATGGATCGCCGACCTCCAGTCATCCAGGGCCCCGGTTGCCGCGAGGCGCACGCGGGCGTGAGCGAGTCCGTCGGAGATCGACGCCGCTACCGGGCAGCCCAGTGCGAAGCTTCGCCGCTTCAGGTCGCCGGCCCACCAGCGGACGATGTGGTCGAAGAGGCCAGCCGGATCCGGTGACCGGACGCTGCGGACGTAGTCAGAGACCTGCTCGGCCGCGAACTGGCCTGACCACGCAAGGGCCTCGGCGACGAGCTGGTCCTTGCCTTCGGGGAAGTAGTGGTGAAGGGAACCCCACGGCGCGTCGGCGTCGGACACGACCGGGCGCAAGCCCATCCCCTCGACACCGTGGCGCCGTAGGTGCTTCACCGCGCTGTGGACGATCCGCTCCCGGGGCGTCCGCTCACTCACCGCCACGGTGTCTCCCTGGTGTTGACGAATGCGAATAGGACGAGCGTACTATCCCGATCCTAGGACGACCGTCCTAATGCGACCCGTCGACAGGGACCACCCCATGCGCATCGGAATGATCGGCCTCGGGACCATGGGCGAGCCCATGGCAGCCAACCTGATTCGAGCGGGCACTCCACTCGTCGTGTGGAACCGGTCCGCTCCGTCGGTCGTGCGTACCGTGCGCCTCGGGGGCTCCCGCGCGTCGTCGGCCGGCGATCTTCTGTCCCGCTGCGACGTCGTCCTGGTCATGCTCGCCGACGAGGCCGTCATCGACCAGGTCCTCGGCCGCGGCGGCCCCCGGTTCGTCTCATGGCAAGGCCGCCTCCTCGTGCAGATGGCAACGACCTCCCCAGCGCACTCGGCCGGGCTCGCGCACGCCGTGCGGTCGGTCGGGGGCCGCTACGTCGAGGCTCCGGTCTCGGGTTCGCGGATCCCGGCTGAGAGGGGTGAGCTCGTCGCCATGCTGGCCGGTGACCTCGACGACGTCGAGCTGGTCGAGGACACGATCCGACCCATGTGCAGTCGTCTCGTGCGATGCGGGATGGTGCCGCGGGCCATGTCGACCAAGCTCGCTGTGAACCACTTCCTCATCACCATGGTCTCCGCCCTCGCCGAGACCACGCATCTCGCCACCCATACCGACCTCGACCTTGAGGCGTTCGCCGACGTCCTTGACTCCGGGCCGATGGCCAGTGCGGTCTCGCGGGTCAAGCTGCACGAGCTCCTCGACCGGGATCTGCAGGCCCATTCACCCGTTGACGGCGTTCATGGGATCGCCCGGCTCATCGAGGGCATGGCCCGCAGTGCCGGTGTCGCAACTCCCTTCCTCGAGCTCAGTCGAGGCCTCCTCGCCGAGGCTGAGGAGTCAGGACACGGCTCCGAGGACATGGCCGCCGTCATCCGGGTGCTCGAGCTCCGATCTGAGGGCCTGCGCCGAACCCCGACCGCGTGACCGCTCCAGGTCGCGGGGTCGTGAGTGCGGGCTTCGCCGCCCCGGATCTCCGGCTGTCGGCTTCGTGGGACGAGTCGACCGCACTCCGACCGGACTCACAAGATTGTCGGTTCCACGCCTCCGATGTGCCAGAAACCGATGAAGGCGTGAGTCCGGTCGGGTGTTGGGACGGGGTCCTGGGGTCGGGCGGCTAGGCTCCGAAGCATGCTGGGCCGCCCCGGATCTGCTGGACCTGTCGGTACGACGAGACTCAGCGGAGCCGAGACCGGGAACGACCCGACGTCGGCGTTCCTGCGGGTGGCGGTGGTCGGTCCCGTGCATCCGGGTGCAGGGCGGCTGGCCTCTCACACCGTGCGGCTGGCCCACCAGCTGGCCGAGGCGGGTCACGACGTGACGCTCGTGTCGTGGTCACCCGAACCGTCCGGTCAACAGACCCCGCCGGCCGGCGTGGTGCCGTTCCCCCGCACGGTGCGCTCGCTCGCCTGGAACCGTCCTGACACCTGGCTGCGCACCGGGCGCCGGCTGCGGGCCTACGACACCGTCGTCGTCGTCCACACCGGCGCCGCCATGGTGCCCCAGCACCTGGCCCTGCTTCGGGCGGCCGGCACCGGCCACGCCGACGCAGGAGGGGCGGCGACCCGCCCGCGTGGCGTCCTCGTCTGTGACCGGCTGCCCGCGCATCCCGGGGCCACCACGCGCAGCCTGGTGGCCTCGGTCCTCCGCAGTGTCGACGGCGTCCTCGTCCACCGCCACGAGGACGCCGAGCTCGCGGCCCGCCTCGGCGCTCCGCGGGTGTATGCCGTGCCTGAGCCCGAGTCGGTCAGCCTGCCCTCCGCGGCTCCGGGCGAGACGGAGGTGCACCTCGACCCGTTCACGCTGCTCGGGATGTCCGAGGACCACGGGGCGGCGGACCTCAGCGCACCCTGGGCGGCCTACCTCGGCGCGATCGAGACCCTCGCCGCCCCACACGTGGCCGCGGCCGACCTCGCCGGGACCACCGACGGCACCGACGGCGCCGACGGCGCCGACGGCGCCGACCACACCGACGGCACCGGCGCCGACTCGGTGGACAACCGTGATGCCGCCGCCACGCGCACCGGCCGTCACCGCCGGCGCCGTCCCGGACCGGCCGCCGTGGCCGCCTCGGCGCTCACCGGGGCGACCCGCCTCGTGGAGGGCGCCACTGGGGCGCTTACCGGCGCGCGGCGCCGCGTGGACCTGAGCCGGGCCGACCTCCCCGACTGGCTGCACGCCACCGACGTGCTCGACGACGGCTTCCAGGCCGACGAGGCCCGCGACGAGGCCCACCGGCTAGGACTTGCTCGCAGCCGCGACCCCATCGGGGCGTGGGCCGCGCTGGGCGCCCTGGCCGCCGTCATCCGCGTCGCCGACGACGGCCGCCACGCCGCGGTCGTCGTCGACGAGTCCGGGTCGTCGTCGCCGCTGACCCGCTGGGCGCGCGCGTGTGGGTTCGCGCCGGTCGACCTCGGGCTAACGACCCAGGAGGCCGGCTACGACGTGCTCGAGGTCGACGCCGGCTCGCTCGACGTCGTGGCCCGGGTGCACCCCGGCGGGTGCGACGCATCCGACGTCGACGAGGCGCTCTCGCAGGCCGCGTGGGCGTTGCGTCCCGGCGGGCTGCTCGTCCTCACGCTGCCGTTGGGACGACCGGGTCCGGACGGGGCGCTCGGCCCGGCCGACGTCCGTGCCGTCGTCGCCCGCGCCCACGACCACGGGTTCGTCCTCGTCGGTGACCTCGACGGCGACGTGGGCCACCGGATGCGGTCGGCCTCCGTGGCCGCGGGAGAGACGGCCGCCCGGGTGCCCGGCGCGGCATACGGGCTGGTGCGCCTGACCCTGCGCCGGCGCTGAGGTGACCCGCTCCCGCGCCCTGGCGGTGGCGCGTGCCGTCGTGGCCGTTGCGGTCGTCGCCGCCCTCGTCTGGGGGGTCGCCCGCAACTGGTCGGAGATCAGCCGCGACCTGCAACGGGTGAGCGTCGGCGCCCTGCTGCTGTCGGTGCTGCCGGCCGCCGTCGGGACCTGGCTTACCATGCTCGGCTGGCGCGTCGTCCTCGCCGACCTCGGGTCGCCGCTGCACGTCGCCCCGGCTGCGGGGGTGTGGTTCGTGGGGCAGCTCGGGAAGTACCTGCCGGGCTCGGTGTGGACGGTGCTCGTGCAGGCCGACATGGCCTCGCACCTCGACGTGCCCCGGCGCCGCACCGGGGTGGCCGGCCTGGTGACCATCGGGCTGTCGGTGCTGACCGGCGTCCTGGTCGGGGTTCCAGCGGTCCCCTTGCTTCTGCAGCGACCGGGCGGCGGCAGCGCGGCCTGGTTGCTCCTCGCGCTACCGGTGCTGGCTCTGCTGTTCTGGCCCGCGCTGCTCAACCGGCTGATCACCCTCGGCCTGCGCGTGCTGAGGCAGCCGCCGTTGGATTCCGCGCTCTCCGGCCGCGCCGTCGTCACGGCGGTCGCCCTCTACGTCGTGGCGTGGCTCTGCTTCGGCGTGCACATCCTGGTACTCGCCTGGGCGGTCGGCGAGGGCAGTGGCGGGAGCACCTTGACCCTCGCGTCCCTGACCGGGTTCGGGCTGTCAGGGGCCCTGTCGATGCTCACGGTGATCCTGCCGGCCGGCCTCGGGGCGAGGGAGGGGCTGCTGACCCTCGTGCTCGCCTCCGCGCTGCCGGTCTCCGGAGCGACGGCGGTGGCCATCGTGTCGCGGTTCGTCGTCACGGTGGTCGACGTGGCGGCCGCCGCCGGCGGCTGGGCGTATGCCCGTCGGCACCACCTCGTGGCCTCCCGCGCGGAGCTCGAGGCCGAGGTGGTCGGCGACCACCAGGGCCCTGCCGTCGTCCCGCTGCCGGACGACGACCGCTGACCTCACGGACCCGACCAGGCTCGAACCCCGGCCCGGGCGTCACCAGGTCACGCCCCGCGGGGCTCCGGCGCGTCGGTACGGGGGAACTGGGTGACGAAGCTCTGCACCGCTTCCCCGGACAGCTGGCCGCAGAGCATGCGGTGACCCGACTGCGACTTCACCGCGCCGGTCGTGTCGTCGGTCACCGCCGACCAGTGGCTGAGGGCGAACTTCTTCCCCTCGGGCAGCGTGCCGTAGGCCTCGGGCAGCGGCGCGACGATGAACTTGGCCTGCGCCGGGCCCAGCTTGTTAGTGGTCGTCGCGATCTCCTTGAGCAGGTCGGCCGACGACGCCGCCTCGCTGGGGGCGTACCACAGCACTGTGTAGCCGTGCTCGAGGTTGTGCACGAGCGTCTCCACGGCCGGGCTGTCGGTCGGGCTGTAGAACTGGCGGCCGTCGACCACTGGCGTCACGAAGTGCGGACCGCTCGTGGGGGGCACCGTGGAGTACTTGATCTGCGTGATGTTGGGCTTGTTCGTGCCCTTGCCCTGGTGGTCGGAGTTGCCGGTGGCCGGGTCGGTGGTGACCGGGTCGCACGACGCGGAGGCCATCGGGGCGCCGCGGCCCACGATGACGTTCTCCGGCTGGTTCTTGCGCGCGTCGAGGATCCCGTAGCCGATCACGCCGGCCAGCAACAGCACTAGGACGGCGCAGCCGGCCACGATCATGAGTACCGTGCGGCGTTCTCGGCTCCGCTGCGCCTTCTGCACCTCGGCGATGCGGGCCTTGCGGGCCGCCGGGTCGGTGCGCTGCGGGCGGGCCGAGGTCTTGGCACCGCTGGTGTCGGCAGTCTTCGCCGCCGAGCTGGTCGGGGATTTCCTGGCCACGGTGTCCTTCGGGAGCGGCGCGCGAGGTGCGGGCGTCGGGAGCAGATGCGATGTTCCGGTGGAACGACCGCGCACCAGTGTACGTTCCGGCCCCCCGCTGCATCCGCCGCGCGTCTGGTCTCCGACGTGCCGGACCGCCCGTCATCCCGTGTCGGTGCGGTGGGTGAGACTGGGCGGGTGAGCATGCCGGTGCCGACGACGGAGTGGGCTCAGCACTCCCGGGTCTGGCGGTCGGCGCGGCCGGTGGCCGTCGGTGCCGTCCTCTCGCCCTTCCGGCGCGGCGGCGGCGACCCCACCTTCCTCCGGCGTCCCGACGGCGCGGTCGTGCGGGGCATCCGCACTCCGGACGGACCGGCCACCCTCGAGGTGCGGTCGCGCCCGGGCGATGCCGAGGTCGTCGGCCGCGCCTGGGGGCCCGGGGCGCCGTGGGCCCTCGACGGCATACCGGCCCTGCTGGGCGACGGCGACGACGCGGGCGGGTTCGTCGCCCTCCACGACCCGGTGGCGCTGGCCGTGCGCCGGTTCCCCGGCTGGCGGGTGCCGCGCTCGCGGCTCGTCGTCGAGGCGATGGTGCCGGCGGTGATCGAGCAGAAGGTGACCGGCATAGAGGCGTTCGCCGGCTACCGACAGCTCGTCCGCCGGTTCGGCGAGCTCGCACCCGGCCCGTATGCCGTGGTCGGGCTGCGCGTGCCGCCGACCCCCGCGGCCTGGGCGCTCGTGCCGTCGTGGGAGTTCCTCAAGGCGTCGGTCGACCACGCCCGGTCCCGCACGCTGGTCGGCGCGGTCCGGGCCGCTGGTCGGCTGGAGCAGTGCGCCGACCTTCCGCGGCTCGCGGCGCGCGCCCGGATGCGCTCCTTGCCCGGCGTCGGCGTCTGGACGGCCGCCGAGGTGGCGCAGCGGGCGCTCGGCGACGCCGACGCGGTGAGCTTCGGCGACTACCACGTGGCTCGCAGCATCACGTGGGCGCTGCTCGGGGAGGAGCGCGACGACGAGGTGCTGGCCGAGCTGCTCGAGCCCTACGCCGGTCATCGCTACCGCGTCCAGCGGCTGCTGGAGCTGTCTGGCCTGCACCACCCCAGGCGCGGCCCCCGAATGTCCCTGCGCACCCATCTGCCGCGCTGACCACCGGTCTGCGCGGACCGGCCGGTCAGGCGCGGGGAAGGGCCGTCACCCGGACGCTCTGTCCGGTGCGTACGTCGGGCCCGGCCACTCGGGCGTCGAAGCCCTCGCCCCAGAGCGCGACGGCCACCCGAGCGGCGGCGAGGCCGACATCGACCGGGTCGGGCCCGGTGACGACGACGTGCTCCGGTCCGATGTCGACGCCGACGCTCTCCAGGTCGAGCAGGGCGACGGCCACGGCGCGGCCGATCCGCACCGTCACGGGCTCGGGGGCCACGTCCATGACGCCGATCCGGTCGGACACCGCCGAGCCGGGGGCGACCCCCAGCGCAGCCCGTACCGCCTCGGCGGGCCCGAGCGCGAACCAGTCGCCGGGGCCCGTCCGGACGAGCGCTCGGGCGCCGTCGACTCCCGGCGCCCCGCCGCCGGACCCCAGGCCTCCTGGCGCCACGTCGTACACCAGCGCGGACAGCCCACGGACGAGAGCCACCGGCACCCCGGCGGCCTTGCCCTTGACGAGGTCGGCGGCCGACGCGATCTCGTCGGCGAGCGCCCGCACGGTCACGGCCAGCTCGCGTCCGTCGGCGTCCACGCCGCCGCGCAGGTCGTCGACCACCGAGATCCCCGCCGCGCCGAGGGCGAAGTCGACCTGACCCGTCCGCCACGGCCGTCCGGCCGTGTCGCTCAGCACCACCCCGAGGCGAGCGACACCCGAGGCGGCGCGGAACGCCGCCAACAGCCCGCGGCATACCTCGTCGGGGTCACGGGGGAGGAGCAGCACGTCGCCGGAGTCACCGGTGTTAGACGCGTCGACCCCGGCCGCCGCCATGACCGGCCCCGAGGCGGCCTCGACGACCTGGGTGAGCCGTCCTGCGGTCCGCCGCTCGGCGACCACCCGCACCGTCTCCGAGGCGATGGCGGCCTGCCGGTCGGGGGCCGTCAGCCCGAGGGCCTTGGACGCGACCTTGCTCGACACGACCAGCACGTCGCCGTCGGCCAGCTCGACGCCGAGCCGCTCCAACCCGGCCAGCACGACCGCGGTCAGGTCGTCCCCGGCCCGCACCTCGGGCATCCCGGTGACCGGGAGGACGGTGAGGGTCACGCGCGGACGGTGGTGCCCAGCCGCATACCGAGGTCGAGCGCCGCGCCGGCGATGTCGGCGGCGGCCTCGATGCTCGACATGAGCAGTGGGCGGGCCTCGACGACGAGCCGGCCGGCGTGCGGGGCTCCGGCGTCGTCATCGGAGACCAGCCAGCCGTCGAGGAAGTCCTCGTAGAGCCCGGCCACGCCCTCGCTCGTCGACGCGACGCCGATCGCCTCCAGGCAGGCGTCGGCGTGGCCGCGCACGGGCCGGCCGGCGATGAGCGGGGAGACGCCGACGACGGGAGCCCGCGACCCACGAAGCGCGTCGCGGACGCCGGGGACGCCGAGGATGATCCCGATGGAGACGACGGGGTTGCTCGGGGGGAGCAGCACCAGGTCGGCCGTGCGGATCGCGTCGAGCACGCCGGGCGCGGGCGTGGCGCGGTCCATCCCGGCCACGACGAACCGTCGAGCCGGCACGGCGGCCCGCAGCCGGACCCACCACTCCTGGAAGTGCACCGCGCGTTCGCCGCCGCCGCCGTCCTTAGCGCCGGCCGAGTCGGCAGCGTCAGAGTTGTCGGTGTCGCTGGTGTCCCAGGTCTCACGGGCGTCGTCGATGACGACGTGCGTCTCGACCGGCGCATCGGTCATCGGCAGCAGCGTGACCCCCAGGTCGGGAAGGCCCCACCGCGCGGCCAACCGGGCGGTCACCTCGGAGAGGGACAGGCCCTGGCCGAGCCACATCGACCGGGCCACATGGGTGCCCACGTCACGGTCACCGAGGCCGAACCACTGGGGCTGCACGCCGTAGGCCGCGAGCTCGCCCTGCACGGCGTGCGTCTCGTCCTGGCGCCCCCAGCCCTGGCCCTCGTTCACCCCGCCGCCGAGGGTGTAGAGGACGGTGTCGAGGTCGGGACAGACGCGCAGGCCGAAGAGGGTGATGTCGTCGCCGGTGTTGCCGATGACGGTCACGGTCGAGCCGGTCAGCTCGGGGCTGCGCTCGATGTGGGCGAGCAGGCCGCGCAGGAAGCGGGCGCCGCCGACCCCGCCGGCGAGGGCGGTGATGTGCATCTTGAGAGTCTGTCAGGGGCGGCGATCGAGCCGACGCCGGGTCAGGCCCAGCTCGGCGCGTTTCCGCGAATCGCCGCGAATATCACTTTGCGGCTTGACTTCTGACCAATGACACGCGTGTAATTTCATCACTGTTCTTCTGGGTTCACCGCGGCATCACTGACAGGGCGACCTGCAGCACCCGGCCCGGAGGGAGATGGCGTCGATCCGGCGCCGTACGACACAACATCGTGTGCGGGCTATTTGGGTCGAGGAGGGCGCCATGCACGAGGTGCAGCTGGTCATGTTGAGCACCGTTGGACAGGACGACGCCGAGGACGGTCAGTCGTGGCAGGAGCGGTCGCTCTGCGCGCAGACCGATCCGGAGGCGTTCTTCCCCGAGAAGGGGGGGTCGACGCGGGAGGCGAAGAAGGTCTGCATCGGATGCGAGGTGCGGGCCGAGTGCCTCGAGTACGCGTTGGCCCACGACGAGCGCTTCGGGATCTGGGGTGGGCTGTCGGAGCGGGAGCGGCGCAAGCTGAAGAAGCGCGCCGTCTGACGACGGCGCCGACGTACCCTGACCCGTGACGACGACGCTCGCGCCGCCCCACGCTGTGCCCACCGACCATGCGGAGTCCCCTGTGCCCGGACCCCGGGTCACCGCCGTTCCCCGGGTCGTCGCCGTGCTCCTCGTCCGGGGAGCCGGTGCCGGCGCTTCCGGGGCGGTCGCCCCGCAGCCCGGTATGCCGCCCCGGATGCAAGCGGGCTCGGCGCCGGAGCGGCGGGCCGAGATGCTTGCCGAGGTGCTCGACGCGGTGGCGGCCCAGACCCGCCCCCCGGAGCAGCTGGTCGTCGTCGTGCCCGACTCGGCCGGCGATGGCGTCGATGATGAGAGCACGGTCGACGCCGTGCTCACCCACGCTGGTCTCCGGGCCGTCGTCGACGACGTCCGGGTGGTCCGAATGCCCGGACCGGTCGACCTGCGTGCCGCGCTGCCCCTGGCGCTGGCGGAGGCCGACCGGGTCGTCGCTCCGGAGCCCGTGGTGGGCCCCCAGGAGGACCAGGCCGCGCATCGTGCCGAAGCACCGGTTGTCGCTGCTGAGCCGGTCGCCCCTCCCGAGCAGCCCGTCGCCGCGACGACGAACGCTCAGCCCGCCACGGGCCGGCCGGAGTGGATCTGGCTCCTGGACGACACCACCGCGCCCGCACCGAGCGCCCTCCTGCGCCTCGTCGAGGCGGTACGCCGGTCGCGCAGCGTCGGCCTGGCCGGTCCGAAGGTCGTGCAGTGGTCCGACCCGCGCCGCCTCGTGGAGCTCGGCCGGCAGGTCACCCGCAGCGGTCGCCGCATCGATGCGCCGGCCTACGGTGACGCCGACCAGGGCCAGCACGACACGCGCACCGACGTCCTCGCCGTCGGCGCCCCGGGGATGTTGCTGCGCCGTGACGTCCACGAGGCGCTGGGCGGCGTCGACCCCGCGTTCGCGTCGGCCGGCGGCGACCTCGACCTCGGCTGGCGGGCCCAGCTGGCCGGCCACCGCGTCATCGTCGTCCCCGGGGCCGTGGTGCGACACCACCGCGTCACGGCTCCCGACCGCGTGCTCGCCCGTCGCCGTCAGGAACGGCGAGCCGCCCGCCGCGTCGCGCTGACGCGGTGCGCCCCGCTCGCCGTCCCGTTCCTCGCCCTCTGGCTCATCGTCAGCAGCGTCGTCGCCGCGCTGGGGCTGCTGCTGCTGAAGCGGCCTCAGCACGCCTGGTCGGAGCTGACCGACCTGGGGGCGCTGGTGCGCCCGGTCGGGTCGGCGGGTGCGCGATGGCGGTTCCGCCGCAGCAAGGTCGTCCGTCGCCGTGACCTCTCCGGACTGTTCGTCAGCACGGGCGCCGCGGTCGGGCATACCTGGGACCGGGTGCAGGAGGCCGTCACCCCGGAGCGTGACCACACCCGGGCCACCACCCCGACCGGCGACGCCGAGGCGCAGGAGACCGGTCCGGTCGCCGAGGAGGCCGAGTCCCTCAGCGGCCTCCCGCCGTCGCTGCCCCAGCGCATCGCCACCCACCCGGGCTTCCTCGCCGTGCTCATCTGTGCGGCGCTGTCGGCCCTGATGTTCCGCACGGCCCTGACGCACGGGGTCCTCGACGCCCGAGGGCCCGGGCTCGTCGGCGGCGAGCTCAGCGCCATCTCCAGCGACGCCGACGGCCTCTGGCACCTGTTCCGCGACGCCTGGCATGGCGCCGGCTTCGGCAACGACCTCGACGTCTCCCCGGCCGTGGGCGTCCTGGCCGCCCTCACGTGGCTCGCCGAGCGACTGCCCTACGTGTCGGGCGGCCGCACCCCCGTGGGCGTGACCCTGTCCTGGCTGCTGCTGTTGGCCATGCCGCTCAGCGCCATGACGGCATACCTGGCTGGACGGGCCGCGACCCGGGCCCGGTGGGGTCGCGGGCTGGTGGCCCTCGCGTGGGGCACCAGCGGGGTGCTCCTCGCCGCGGTCACGCAGGGGCGGGTGTCGCTCGTCGTCGCCCACATCGTCCTGCCGCTCGTGGTCGCGGGGTTCGCGACGGCGATGAAGCGACACGGCACCTGGACGGCGACGTTCGCGGCCGCGCTCGCCGCCGGGATCCTCGGCGCCTGCGTGCCGGTGCTGCTCGCCGTGGTCGTCGTCGCCGCGCTGGTCGCCGTCGTCGTCGGCCCGGGGTTCACCCGCCGGCTACGCGCGTTAGTGCTCGCCGGCGTCCCCGTCGCCCTCCTCGGCCCGTGGGTGCTGCGGTTCGTCGACGACCCCCGCCTGCTGCTGACCGGCCCGGGTCTGGTCGATGCCGGAGGCGACTCGACCCCCACCTGGCAGCTGGTCCTGGCCCAGCCCGACGGCGGCCGCCGGCTGCTCGGCCTTGTCTTCGTCCCCATCCTCGTGGCGGCCGTGATCGCCCTGGCCCGCCGCAGCGGCGGCCGTCCCCGCAGCGCCGCGCTCACGGCCCTGTCCGCCGCCACCCTCGTCGGCCTCGCGATCGCGTTCGCGTCCGAGCGCGTCGAGGTCGGCCAGGCCGTCGGCGACGACGGAGCCCTGACCCTGGCCACGCTCTGGACCGGCGTCGGGCTCGACCTCTATGTCGCCGCCGTCCTCGCGATCCTGCTCACCGGGTGTCACGGCCTCACCCACATGCTCGGCGAACGCCGTTGGGGCTGGCGGCGGTTCGTCGCCGGTGCCGCCGTGGCGGTGCTCGCAGCCGGCCTCCTCGGAGGGGCCGCCCTGTCCGCCTGGGGCGGGGCCGGTGGGCTGCAGCTCGCCGAGAACGCCCTGCCTGCGGTCGCGGTCGACCAGGCCGACGGCCCTGACGGCAACCGTCTCGTCGTCCTGACGCCCAACACCGACCGCCTCGACTACGCCCTCATCGGCAACGAGCCGGGCCAGCTGATGCGCGACGTGCAGCGCACCGTCGACGTCACCGACCCCGGCCTTGGCATAGTGCTGGCCTCGGTGGCGTCCGGCAGCCCCGTGACCGGGGGGGTGGGGGACGCCCTGGCCGACCTCGGCGTGGGGTTCGTGTCGCTGCGTGCGCCGGCGGACAGCTCGCTCGCCCGGGCTCTCGACGGCGCTCAAGGCCTGACCCGGCTCGGGTCGAGTGGCGACCAGACCCTGTGGCGGGTCGTCGCCCGCGCCTCCAGCGTGGCCGCCGTCGTCCCGGTGCCACCGGCCCGGGTGCGACTCGACGATGCGAGCGGAGCGCCGCTGCAGGCCTTGGCCGTCGACGGTCCGCACGGCGCGGTGTCCGACGCCCTGTCCGTCGGGGCCTCAGGTCGCCGGGTCGTGTTCGCCGAAGCACCGGAGTGGGCCGACCACGCGGTCGTGACCTACGACGGTCGCCAGCTCAGCCCGGTCTCCGCGACGGGCACCCCGGCCTACGAGATCCCCGCCACCGCCGGCCGGCTCGAGGCCGACCTCCCCCCGTCCCACCAGCGGTGGTTCCTCGCCCAGCTCGCCCTCCTCGCGGCGGTCGTGTTCCTCGCGATACCGTTCGGTACCCGCCGGTCGCGGAGGCTGTCATGACGTCGGCCTGGTGGGGGCTGGGCCGCTCCGCGGTCGTGGTCGCCGCCGGGGCGGGGCTCACCTACGCCGCGATGTCACTTCCTGGCACCGTCAGCCTCACGCCCACAGTCGAGCGGGTCGCGGCCCCCCAGGCGCAGGTGGCCCCCGTCTCGTCGGCCGCGCTGTCCTGCCCCGGGCCGGAGACCGAGGGCCTCCAGGGCGTGCCGGCCGTACCCGGCACCACCACGGTGTATGCCGCCAGCCCCCCGGCCGAAGCCCTCCAGGGCGTCCCCGTCGGGCCGGGAAGCGGCACGGTCGCGGTCGCCACCACTCCCGCCGGTGCGGCTCTCGGGCAGACCGACCGGGCCGCGTCCCTCGTCACCGGCACCCTGACCGGAGCCACCGCCGCGCAGGTCACCGCCACCGGACCCCTCGCACCCGCCGTCGCCGCCCTGCAGACCACCCTGGTGACCGACGGTGACGACCGCGCCCTGGTGTCGGCTCCGTGTCTCACGCCGCAGGCCGAGCTGTGGCTCGTGGCCGGAGGTGGGGGCAGCACCCGCCGCGAACGGGTCGTCCTGACCAACCTGGGGGCCAACCCGGTCGTCGCCGACGTCAGCGTGCTCGGCGGGGCCGGGCTGCTCCCGTCGTCCAACGGCCGCAACGTGTCCGTGCCGCCCCGGGGCCGGGCCAGCCTCTTCGTCGACGCCCTCGTCGGCCCGGAGAACACCCCCGTGGTCCACGTCGTCGCCGGCGGAGGCGTCCTCAGCGCCGTCCTCGAGGACAGCTGGGTCGACGACGCGACCGGCCGCGGCGCCGACGACGCCATCCCCTCGGCCACCCCCAGCCAGGAGCAGGTCATCTCGGCCGGCGTGCTCGACGGACCCGCCCGCCTGCGGGTCGGCGTCCCGGGCAGCGACGAGACCGTCGTCCAGGCCCGGGCGCTCACCAGGGACGGTCCGGTCGCCCTCCCGGGCGACGGCGTCATCCGGGTGCCCGGCAGCTCGGTCCGCGACCTCGACCTCGGCTCGGTGCCCGCCGGCGCCTACGCGATCCAGCTGCGGGCCGACCACCCCGTCGTTGCCGGCGTCATGGCCGAGCGGCGCAGCACCGGCCCGCAGTCCGACTTCGCCTGGAGCACCTCGACCAACCCCATCACCGCCGTCGCCGGCTCGCCGCTCCCCGCCGGTGCTGCGGCATCCCTCATGCTGACCAGCACGGGCGAGGCGTCGAACGCCTCGGTCTACACCGTGTCCGAGTCCGGTGCCGTCGACGTCAAGCCTTACGTTCTCGCCGCTGACAGCGCCCAGAGCGTCGACGTCTCGGGCGCCCGCCAGGTGTGGGTGCGGCGCACAGCCGGCACGGTGCGCGCGGCGGTGAGCATCGGCCTGCAAGCGGGAGACCCGCGGCCGCTCTACTCGGTCGTGCCCCTCAACCCCGGGGTCGTCAGCACCACGCAGGTGCCGGTACGCCAGATCCCCGGCTGAGCGGCCGGCCCAGGTCAGTCCTCGTCGTCATACCCCGACTCGCCGTAGCTCGGGTCGAGCTGCTCGGGGCTGACCCCCAACAGCGCCGCGACCTGCTCGGTGACGACATCCGAGACGAGCAGGGCGAGCTCGCGGTGGCCCTGGGTCCGGGTCTCGACGGGACGCCGGTAGATGACGATGCGGGCCGGTTCGCGTCCCTGGGCCCCGAATAATCGCCCGAGCGGCACCTCGGAGTGCTCCCAGGGCGCGGGGTCGGAGGGCGGGACGTCCTCCACGCCGAACTCGACGGCCGGGAAGGGGCGGCCCCACGACTCCTCCAGACGGCTCGCGGCCTCGATGACGAGGTCGTCGAAGCGCTCGGAGCGAGTCGCCATCGCCGGCACTGCGGGCCAGGCCAGCGGGCCCCGCGCACCTCGCCCGCGCCGGTCGCGACGACGCGACCGGCGGCGGTCCGACGCCCGAGCGCCCTCGAGGTCACTCCAGGTCACGATGTCACTCTAGTGAGCCCCCACACCCGCCGAGCCGTGGCGGCGCGCCGTCCCTCGGCCGGCCGGGCCGACGCATACAGTCCCAGACGTGGGAATGTCGAGGCAGTGCTCCAAGACCGGGTGCTCCGACCCGGCGGTGGCGACCCTCACCTACGTCTACCGCGACTCCACTGCCGTGCTCGGTCCGCTCGCCACCTACGCCGAGCCGCACACCTACGACCTGTGCGGCCGACACGCCGAACGGCTCACCGCACCGCGCGGCTGGGAGATCGTCCGGCTCGGCAGCGAGTATGCGCCGCCGGCCCCCTCGACCGACGACCTCCTCGCGCTCGCGAACGCCGTGCGAGAAGCGGGCCGGCCGCGCCGCCAACCCGCTGCCCCCGACCACGCCGCCCGCGAGGCGGCGACGGGAGCGGTCGAGACGGGCCGGCGCGGGCACCTGCGCGTCCTGCGCGACTCCTGACGCCGACCGACCCCCGGCGACTCCTGACTACCCGAGCGACCCCTGGCGGCCGCATCCCGCCGCTTCGGTAGCCTCCTGCCTCGTGACCCATCGCGTGCTGGCTGACTTCATCAAGGCGTACGACGTCCGGGGGGTCGTGCCCGACCAGCTCGACGACGAGGTGGCGCGGGCCATCGGTGCCGCGTTCGCCCAGGTCGTCGCCGTCCCGGAAGGTGCGGCCGGTGTCGTCATCGGGCACGACATGCGGCCGAGCTCTCCGACGCTGAGCCGGGCCTTCGCGGAGGGGGTCGCGGCCGCCGGGGTCGACGTCACCCTCATCGGACTCTGCTCGACCGACGGCCTCTACTACGCGAGCGGCGCTCTCGACCGGCCCGGCGCGATGTTCACGGCGAGCCACAACCCGGCGAAGTACAACGGCATCAAGATGTGCCGGGCCGGCGCACGCCCGGTCGGGCAGGACAGCGGTCTCACGGACATCCGCGACCGGGCACAGCGGGACTTGGACGACCCTTCCTCGGCCCAGCCCCTCGCCGACAAGCCCGGCACCATCTCGGAGCGAGACCTGCTGCCCGACTACGCCCGTTTCCTGCGGACGCTGGTGGACCTGCGCGGCAACCGCCACCTCAAGGTCGTCGTCGACGCGGGCAACGGGATGGGCGGGCACACGGTGCCGGCCGTCCTCGGCACCGATGGCGGCCTCGAGCCGCTCCCGTTGGAGATCGTCCCGCTGTACTTCGAGCTCGACGGCACCTTCCCCAACCACGAGGCGAACCCGCTCGAGCCCGAGAACCTCCGCGACCTGCAGAAGGCCGTCGTCGAGCACGGCGCCGACATCGGGCTCGCCTTCGACGGCGACGCCGACCGCTGCTTCGTCATCGACGAGCGGGGCGAGCCGGTGAGCCCCAGCGCGGTCACCGCGCTCGTCGCCGTGCGGGAGATCGACCGCGAGGTGCGTAGCGGCACCGACGCCGGCGACATTGCCATCGTCCACAACGTCATCACCTCTCACGCCGTGCCGGAGATCATCCGGGAGCACGGTGCCCGTCCGGTGCGCACCCGGGTGGGGCACTCGTTCATCAAGGCCGAGATGGCCAAGGCCGACGCCGTCTTCGGCGGTGAGCACTCGGCGCACTACTACTTCCGCGACTTCTGGTTCGCCGACACCGGCATGCTGGCCGCCCTGCACGTGCTGGCCGCGCTGGGCGAGGCGTCGGTCCCGCTCTCCGAGCTCGGCGCGGAGTACGAGCGCTACGTCGCCTCGGGCGAGATCAACTCGACGGTCACCGACGTGCCCGCTGCGCTGCGCCGCGTACGCTACTGGGCCGGGGCCCACGGACAGCCGGAGTTCGACGAGCTGGACGGTCTCACGGTCACGTTCACCGACCAGCCGATGCGCTGGTTCAACGTCCGGGCCTCCAACACCGAGCCGCTGCTGCGGCTCAACGTCGAGGCCGCCGACCGTGGCACGATGGAGTCGGTCCGCGACCAGGTGCTCGCCTGCATCCGCGGCACGACGCGAGGAGAGGGCTCATGACGGAGACGACGCCGAAGCTGGAGCCCTGGCTCCGCGACATCCTGCGCTGCCCCGTATGCCACGGCGAGCTGCGCGACGGCGTGGGCCCGACCCACCCTGAGCTGCAGTGCACCAACGAGGAGTGCGGGCGGGCGTACCGCATCGACGACGGCGTGCCGGTGCTGCTCGCCGACGAGGCCCGGTCGACCCGCGACTGAGCCCCCGCTGAAGCCGACCGACGCCTGACGCCGCCCCGATGCCCTTCCTCGACGAGGCCCTCCTCGACGATGCGCAGGCCTTGGCCGCGCTCGACTCACGGCAGACCCTGCGATCCCTGGCCATGGCCGGCGCCCAGGTGCGGCACGCCGTCGACCTGGCGACCGAGGCGCGCCTCGAGCGGCTCACCGGCGGGGAGCGGCCCCGGTCCGTGCTTGTGGCCGCTCTCGGCGGATCGGCCGTCGTCGCCGAGGTGCTCGAGCTGCTCGCCGAGCCCGGGTCGCCGGTGCCGGTGCAGACCCGCCGCAACCTCCCGCTGCCTGGCTGGGTGGGGGCCATGGACCTCGTCGTGGCGGTCTCCCAGTCCGGCCGGGCCGAGGGGCCGCTGGCGCTCGCGGCCGAGGCGGCCCGACGGGGTGCCGCTCTGCTGACCGTCGGGGCGCCTGACTCGCCGCTCGCGGCCGTATGCGCGCAGGCCCGCGGTATTCATATCGACGTCCCCGGCATGACGAGCTCGTCGCGCACGTCTCTCTGGGCCATGCTGACCCCCGTCATCCTCGCGGCCCACGCCCTGGGGATGGTCGACGCCGGCGCCGAGGTGATGGCCCGCGTTGCCGACCGTCTGGACCACCAGGCCGAGGTGTTCCGGCCGACGTCGGAGACGTTCGTCAACCCGGCCAAGTCTCTCGCCATGGAGCTCGCAGAGGGGGTGCCGGTCGTGCTGGGGGACGGACCGCTGACGGGGGTGGCCGCGGCACGGGCGGCCGGGATGCTGGCCCGCACCGCACGCATCCCCGCCACGTGGGGCGAGCTGCCGGATGCTGCATCGCAGGTCGTCGCCTGCTTCGACGGTCCGTTCTCCGACTCCGGCGCGGCAGTTGGAGCCGGTATGCCGCGGGGCGACGACATCTTCGCCGACCCCTACCTCGACGGGGCACCGGCACCCAAGCTGCGGCTGCTCCTGTTGCGGGACAACGCTTCTCACGTCGTCGATGAGGCGGGTGTCGCCCTGGCCGATGCCCTGGCCGAGACCGCGCGGGGTGCGGGCGTCCGAGTGAGCGAGCACACCACCGACCCCGGCCACCCCCTCGAGCGGCTGTCCGGCCACGTGGCCCTCACCGACTTCGCCGCCACCTACCTGGCGCTGGGACTCGGACTGGACCCGGGGCTGTCCCCGTCGCTGGCGGACCTGCGCGACCACACCTCGGAGTGATGTCCTAGCTGGCCAGCGCGAGCGGGCGGGCGCCGGGCAGGTGCAGCAGCTCCGCCGCGGGCAGCAGGATCTTGGAGCTTCGCAGTCCGCTTCCGATGACGACCTCTCCCGCAGCGAGTACGGCTTCGTCGACGAGGATCGGCCAGTCCGCGGGAAGCCCGACCGGGGTGATGCCGCCGAACTCCATGCCGGTGAGAGCCACCGCGTCGACCTGCGGGGCGAACGAGCACTTTCGGACGTCGAGCTCTCGCCGGACGACGCCGTTGACGTCGGCGCGCATAGTGGCGAGGACCATGACCGCGGCGTACCGGGTGATGTCGCCCCGACGCCCGACGACGATGACGCAGTTGGCCGAGTGGTCGAGCGCGACGTCGTAGGCGGCGCAGAAGGCCGCGGTGTCAGCTAGGGACGCGTCGATGGCGGCGACCCTCGCCGATGCCAGGTGGCCGCCGAGGGCGGCGATCGGCTGCGCGACGAGATCGAGATGGTCAGCCACGGGGTGCCAGTCCAGGGTGCCGGCGGCTGAGTTCACCGGGGGACGCTAGCGCACGGCAGCTCCTATGCTGCGGGCGGCAGCGCAGGCGGTCGGGGTGAGCTCCATGCTCGTCGCTGAAGATAGGCTGGAAACGTGGCGACGCAGGGTGGGACGAAGGCGATCATCGCGGCACTGTCGGCGAACCTCGGGATCGCCGTCACCAAGTTCGTCGCGTTCCTGCTGACGGGTTCGAGCTCCATGCTCGCCGAGTCGGTCCACTCGGTCGCCGACTCGGGCAACCAAGGTCTGTTGCTCCTCGGCGGGCGGCGGGCCCGGAAGCACGCCACCCCGCAGCACCCGTTCGGCTACGGGCGGGAGCGCTACTTCTGGGGCTTCGTCGTCTCCATCGTGCTGTTCACGGTGGGTGGCCTCTTCGCTCTGTACGAGGCCTTCCACAAGGCCCAGCATCCCGAGCCCATCGAGGGCACGTGGTGGTGGGCCCCCTTGCTCGTCCTTCTCGTCTCGATCGGACTCGAGTCCTACTCGTTCCGGACCGCGATCCACGAGTCCAACCTCGTGCGAGGCCGGCGGTCATGGCCGCAGTTCGTCCGCAGCGCAAAGGCGCCCGAGCTCCCGGTCGTCCTCCTCGAGGACCTTGCCGCGCTGGTGGGTCTCGTGTTCGCGCTGCTGGGCGTCAGCTTGACCCTTGTCACCGGCAATGGGATCTGGGACGCAGTGGGGACAGCGCTGATTGGCTTCCTGCTCATCACGGTCGCGCTCATCCTGTCGGTCGAGATGAAGTCGCTCCTGCTCGGGGAGTCCGGCACCGTCGAGACCGTCCGGGCCATCGAGTCAGCCATCACGGGCAGCTCGGGAGTCGACCGCATCATCCATATGCGCACGCTCCACCTCGGGCCGGACGAGCTGCTCGTGGCGGCCAAGATCGCCGTGACGACGAACGACACCGCCGGTGAGATCACCGAGGCGATCAACCGTGCCGAGCTCGCGGCCCGCGGGGCCGTTCCGGATCTGACGCTGCTCGTCTACCTCGAGCCGGACCTGGACCGCGCCGCCGCGGAGGTCCCCGAATGGCAGCGCGGCACCAGCAGCGCGTGACCCAGCGCTCATCCGCGTAGCCTGGCGCGATGACTGATCCCGGCATCCGGCAGCACATCTCCGACCTCGTCGACGAGGAGCACACGCTCCGAGGCCGGCTCGGGAAGGGCGAGATCACGGCGGACGAGGAGCAAGAGCGCCTGACCGCGGTCGAGACCGAGCTGGACCGGTGCTGGGACCTGCTCCGGCAGCGTGACGCCAAGCGGGAGTTCGGGCAGGATCCCGACTCCGCGGAGGTTCGTTCGGCGCGAACCGTCGAGGGCTACATCGGCTAGGTCGGTTGGTGCGCCTGGCGCCGTCCGCGGCGCGGGTACACTCGTGGCAGCCGGCGTGGGTGATACCCCGCGAGATCGATGTCCACAGCGCCCAGATGGGCTACGCCGGGTCCGCACACCCTTCATGCACAAGGAATGGATTCATCATGTCCTTTGACTACAAGGTTGCCGACCTGGGCCTCGCTGAGGCCGGCCGTCACCAGCTCCGACTCGCCGAGCACGAGATGCCCGGCCTGATGTCCCTGCGCGAGGAGTACGCCGCAACGCAGCCCCTCAAGGGCGCTCGCATCGCCGGCTCCCTGCACATGACCGTGCAGACGGCAGTCCTCATCGAGACGCTCACCGCTCTCGGGGCCGAGGTCCGCTGGGCATCCTGCAATATCTACTCCACCCAGGACGAGGCCGCCGCAGCGGTCGTCGTCGGCCCGAATGGCACGCCGGACGACCTCCAGGGTGTCCCGGTCTTCGCCTGGAAGGGCGAGACGCTGCCCGAGTACTGGTGGTGCACCGACCAGATCTTGACCTGGCCGGGCGGCGAGGGTCCGAACATGATCCTCGACGACGGCGGTGACGCCACCATGCTGGTCCACAAGGGCCGCGAGTGGGAGACCGCCGGCCAGGTCCCCACCACCACCGAGAAGGACTCCGAGGAGTTCGCTGTCTTCAAGGATCTCCTCCGCGCCACCATCGCGTCCGACGCCAAGAAGTGGACGACCGTCTCCGAGGGGATCCAGGGCGTCACCGAGGAGACCACCACGGGTGTCCACCGGCTTTACCAGCTGGCTGAGACCGGTGACCTGCTCTTCCCGGCCATCAACGTCAACGACTCGGTCACCAAGAGCAAGTTCGACAACAAGTACGGCTGCCGACACTCGCTTATCGACGGTCTCAACCGCGCCACCGACGTCCTTATCGGCGGCAAGGTCGCTGTCGTCCTCGGCTACGGCGACGTGGGCAAGGGCTGCGCCGAGTCTCTGCGTGGTCAGGGCGCCCGGGTCATCATCACCGAGGTCGACCCGATCTGCGCCCTGCAGGCCGCGATGGAGGGCTTTCAGGTCGCCACGCTCGACGACGTCGTCGAGACTGCCGACATCTTCATCACGTGCACCGGCTGCTTCGACGTCATCACCGCCGAGCAGATGTCACGCATGAAGAACAAGGCGATCGTCGCCAACATCGGTCACTTCGACAACGAGATCGACATGGCTGGCCTGGCGAAGCTGCCGGGGATCGTCAAGACGCAGATCAAGCCGCAGGTGCACGAGTGGACCTTCGCGTCTGGCACGTCGATCATCGTCTTGTCCGAGGGCCGCCTGATGAACCTTGGCAACGCGACTGGTCACCCCAGCTTCGTCATGAGCAACTCGTTCTCCAACCAGACGATTGCCCAGATCGAGCTGTTCACCAAGACCGGCGACTACGAGAAGCAGGTCTACGTCCTCCCGAAACACCTCGACGAGAAGGTTGCCCGGCTCCACCTCGGAGCGCTGGGTGTCCACCTCACCGAGCTGAGCAAGGGGCAGGCCGAGTACCTCGGTGTCGACGTGTCCGGTCCCTACAAGCCGGAGCACTACCGCTACTAAGGGTCCCGCGCTCCCTCGATGTGCCGCCCGCCACCGCCTGGCGGGCGGCACATCGGCGTTCACCGGAGCTCACCAGGAGCTCACCAGGAGCTCACCGGGAACTCACCGGGCCTCCCGGTCGATCTACACACGATGTGGGCCCGCGCGGGGACCCCGGGGAGTGACCTCGCGGTCACACCCCGTATGGGAGGATCCGGGGACTGAGACAGGGCAGGAACGGAAGGGGCAACCGGCGTGAAGGGTCGCGTACTGGTCGTCGACGACGACCTCGCGCTCGCGGAGATGCTCAGCATCGTGCTCCGCCAGGAGGGGTTGGACGTCTCTCATGTCGCCGACGGGTCGTCGGCCGTCGCCGTCTTCCGTGACTACCGACCCGACCTCGTGCTCCTCGATGTCATGCTCCCAGGGCTCGACGGCATGGAGGTATGCCGCCGTATCCGGGCCGAGTCCGGGGTTCCGATCGTCATGCTCACCGCCCGCACCGACACCGTCGACATCGTCGTCGGCCTCGAGTCGGGCGCCGACGACTACGTCGTCAAGCCGTTCAAGCCACAGGAGCTCATCGCTCGCGTCCGTGCGCGGCTGCGGCGCGGCGACGAGCCGGAGCCCGAGAAGCTCGATATCGGCGACCTCCAGATCGACGTCGCCGGGCATTCGGTCAAACGACAGGGCACGGCGCTGTCGCTCACCCCGCTCGAGTTCGACCTTCTCGTGGCCCTGGCTCGCAAGCCGTGGCAGGTGTTCACCCGCGAGGTCCTGCTGGAGCAGGTCTGGGGCTACCGGCATGCCGGCGACACCCGTCTGGTCAACGTGCACGTCCAGCGCCTGCGCAGCAAGGTTGAGAAGGACCCCGAGCACCCCGAGATCGTCGTCACGGTGCGCGGTGTCGGTTACAAGGCCGGCCCGTCCTGACGGGGCGTCGGTGTCATGAGCCCGTGCTGAGCCGTCGATGAGCGAAGCTGGAGCCGCTGCGCCGGCTCGGTCACCCGAACCGCCCACCACGGCCTGGGTCCGGGTGGACTCACTCGCGAGGCGGGCCCTCACGCACGTCCGACAAGGGGTACGCGTCGGAGCGAGCTGGCTGCGTCGGCGGTGGCGGCGCTCGCTGCAGTTCCGCGTCGTGGCGGTCACCATGGTGCTCGGCACCCTCGTGCTGGCATTGGTGGGGTCCTACCTCTACCAGCGCGTCGCCGCGGGGCTCGCGGAGGACCGTCGGGTCACCGCGTCAACCGAGGTCGTCCTGCTGGCCAGCCGGGTGCAGCAGCAGTTTGACGGCACCGACAAGGTGCTCACCGCCGACGACCTGGTGGGGTCGGCCAAGAACTTCGTGCAGGACGCCGCCGGCACCGAGCGCAGCCGCTACGTCGTGCTCATCCGGGGGGACAACACCGCCACCCAGGGCGATGTGCTCCCTCCCGTCCAGTCGGGGGAGGTCGGTCCGGGCGCGGTGCCGGAGGACCTGCGCCGCAAGGTTGCCGAGAACCCCTCGGTCCAGCAGATGCAGATCGTGCAGGTGAAGCTCACCGGCGAGGCTGACGCAGTGCCCTCGTGGGTCATCGGTCAGCAGGTCGCCGTCCCGCGGGCCGGCAGCTACGGTCTCTACTTCGTCTACCCGATGACGCGCGAACGCGACACCCTTGCGCTGGTGGGGCGTTTCCTACTCCTGGGGGCCCTGGCCCTCATGCTGCTGCTCGGCGGCATCTCCTACGTGGTGACCCGCCTGGTCGTCCGCCCGGTGCGCCGGGCCGCCCTCGTGGCGCAGCGCTTCGCCTCCGGTGCACTGGGCGAGCGGATGCCGGCGCGCGGAGAGGACGACATCGCCACCCTCGCCACGTCGTTCAACGAGATGGCTGCCAGCCTTCAGCAGCAGATCGGCCAGCTCGAGAACCTCTCGCGCTTCCAGCAGCGGTTCGTGTCGGACGTGTCGCACGAGCTGCGCACGCCGCTCACGACGATCCGGATGGCGGGTGACCTCATCCACGACTCGCGGTCGGACTTCGACCCCGCGGTGTCGCGTTCGGCCGAGCTGTTGCACAACGAGCTCGACCGGTTCGAGGCTCTGCTGTCCGACCTCCTCGAGATCAGCCGGTTCGACGCCGGCGCCGCGGTCCTGGACGTGGAGCCGACAGACATCCGAGCGACCGTCGCCCGTGTCGTCGACGCCACGTCGACGCTGGCCGAGCGCAAGAGCACCCGCATCACGATTGACCAGCCCGGTGAAGCGTGCGACGCCGAGATCGACGCCCGGCGGGTCGAGCGCATCCTGCGCAACCTCTTCGTGAACGCCATCGAGCACGGCGAGAGCCGCCCGATCGTCGTGCGCGTAGCCAAGGACGACGACTCCGTCGTCGTCTCCGTGCGAGACCACGGCATCGGTCTGCGGCCGGGGGAGTCGGCCATGGTCTTCAACCGCTTCTGGCGGGCCGACCCGGCCCGGGCCCGGACCACAGGCGGCACCGGCCTCGGGCTGGCCATCTCCTTGGAGGACGCCCGGCTCCACCACGGCTGGCTGCAGGCGTGGGGTGTGCCCGGTGAGGGGTCGTGCTTCCGGCTGACGCTGCCCAGGCGCGTCGACGTCGTCCTCGAGTCGTCCCCGTTGCCCCTCAACCCGAGTCGCGGAGAGCTGGTGACGCCGCGACCCGCGCCCTCGTCTGCGGAGCCGCCGCTGCCCGCTGAACCGGAGACGACGATCCTTCAGCGCGTCCATCCCCGCCCCGGCGCAGGTCCGGACCCGTCCGAGGGGCGCGCACCCGCGGGGGTCCGGGGGGGACCATGACCGGCAAAGCGGCGCACCATCTCAGGATGGCGCTCATCACCGTGCTGTCCGGCGTGCTGTTGGTGGGGTGCGGCCTGCCCCGGAGCAGCGATATCGTCGACGGCCGCCGGGTCGGAGACAACGTGGCGCCTCGCGCCCGCATCGTCGTTGACCCGCCCTCCGTCGGTGCCTCACAGGACGTGATCGCCCGAGACTTCATTCGCTCGGGGGCAGCGTTTCAGGACGTCGGCGACGACCAACAGGTGGTGGGGCGCTCGTTCCTGGCGCCGGGCTCGCTGGACCTGTGGCGGCCCACCGCGATGACGACCACGGTCTTCGACTCGCGGACCACACCGACCATCGAGCACCTGCCGTCGGACCAGGTGCGTCTCACGGTGGGCGCAGTGGCAACGATCGACGAGAACGGTCACTATCGCGAGCTGCCGCCCGGCACAACGACATCGGTCGTCTTCTCCATGACGAAGGTCGAGGGGGAATGGCGCATCACCCTCCCGGGTGAGGGTTTCGGACTGTGGCTCAACACCGACGACTTCGACCGGGTCTTCGGCGCGTACGACATCAACTACCTCCAGACCGACCGCCGGCAGCTGGTGCCCGACGTGCGCTGGTTCCCCACCGGTCCGCGCTTGGCCACGGCGCTCGCGCGCGCGCAGCTCGCCGCCGTCCCGGCATACCTGACCGGTGTGCTCGACACCGCCGTCCCGGCTGGCACCCGCCTGGCGGTGGACGCGGTGAACGTGGACATCAGCGGTGTTGCGACCGTGACGCTGACCAACAGCGTCCAGACGATCGACCCGGCGCGCCGGCGCCCCATGTATGCGCAGTTCCTCGCCACCCTCTCGCAGGCACCAACGGTCACCGCCGTCTCGCTCGAGGTGCAGGGGATCGGGAAGATTCCCGTCGCCAACCTTCCGGCCGCCGTCGCTTCGCTCAGCGACCTCGGCTACTCGCGCGTCACGCCGACCCCCGCGACGAACGGCCTGCTCCGTACGAAAGACGTCATCGAACGGGTCAACCCGCAGACGCTGGACGAGAGCAGCCCGGTGCCACCGGCCAAGTCGTCCCGCGCGGCGACCGACCCGCCGAAGATCCCTGAGACCTACGTCCAGCTCACGCTCGCGCCGGACGGCAACGACATCGCCGGGGTCTCCGCCAAGCGGACCGAGCTCGCTCACTGGCGGGGGGCGACCGGCACGACGGTCCCGACCTTCGGGACGGAGCTCACCAACGCCATGTATGCGCCCGACGGGCGCCTGTGGGTCGCCGGGGTCGCCGATGGATCGTCCCGCGTCTGGACCTTCGACGCGGCTGTGCCAATCGGCGCAGGCCCGGCCGTCGTCAAGGCCCCCTGGCTCGAGGCCCGGCGGGTCGTCAACCTCTCCGTCTCACCCGACGGGAGCCGCGTCGCGATCCTCTCTCGACTGCCCGATCGCACGGACAACCGGTTGGACATCGCCGGCATCGTGAGGGACAGTGCCGGGCTGCCGATCTCGTTGGCGGACCCGTACCGCCAGGGCGAGCCGCTGACGGGTTTCGTCGACGTGACGTGGCTCGACCAGATGACCCTTGTCGTGCTCGCCAAGGCCCTGGACGCCGACTCATTACGCCCGTTCCGCGTGGACATCGGGCAAGGTGTCGGTCTGCGCCGCGTGGGCCAGCTCGACCTGGATCAAACTCTGATCCGCGAGGTCCCGGACGCCACCAGCATCACGTCCCGCGGAGGGGTGCGCGGCCTCATCGTCACGACGCCCAAGGGAGTGCTGCTGCGGGCCGGCAACGCGTGGTCCGAGCAGACCGGGGTGACCGAGATCGTGGTCGGCGGCACGTAGGTCGGTCGGCGGTGCGTCGATGCCCGTTCGGTCGACCACTGATGGGGCCGAAGAGCGGCCCGAGGCTGCCGCCACGGCCGATGTGCCCGCGCCGCCCGCGCTGCATAGTGGACCCGAGCAGGCGTCGGACGCCTGCCGGACCAGCCAGGACCGATCGGCAGGACTGCACTGTGCTCAAGGCTCTCGCGACCGCGCAGACCCGCTGACCACCCGCGACCGAGGCGCCACGGCCGTCGAGTACGTCCTCCTCGTGGCCTTAATCATGGCCGTCATTGTCGCGGTGGTCGCCACACTGGGCCACCGAGTAACCGGCACCGTGTCGTGCTTCGACGCCGGTGCGAGCTGAGCGTTGACCGGACCTCAGGACTGGACGAAGCCGAACTTGATGGCGGCCATCACGGCACTGGCCCGGTTGTGCGCTTCCAGCTTTGCGTACAACCGGGCGATGTGGGTCTTGACGGTCGACTCGCTCATATAGAGCCGCTTGGCCATACCCGCGACCGAGTCACCGGCCGCCAGGCGCTCGAGCACCTCGCACTCGCGTGCCGTAAGGCTGGGTCTGACCTGGCTGGAACGGCGCCGCAGCGCCTCCGCCAACCCCACCGCGGTGAAGGAGTCCGGGGCGGCCGCCGCGCGCCGGACCATCGCCAGCACCTCCTCGGAGGACGAGGTCTTCAGCACCAGCGACGACGCCCCCGCGTCGAGGGCGCCGAGCAGCGTCTCCTCGTCGTTGTGCATCGTCAGGACGACGAGGCCCATGGTCGGCCTCTTGGCCCGGACCATGACCACGAGGTCGAGACCCGAGCCGTCGCCGAGGGAGACATCGACGACCATGACATCGGCCGGCAGGACCTCGGCCATTCGGGTGCCTTCGGCGAAGCTCGACGCCTCGCCGATGACATCGAGCCCGCCGTCGCGCAGGAGGTGGGCCACGCCGTCTCGGACAAGCGGGTGGTCGTCGACGAGAAGCACCGTCACGGAGGCCTGGGCCGGGCGATCGGAAGCAGATGCGACAACAGAGGTGTCCTTGAGGCCGTTCATGACGGTTGCGGGAGCCTTTCGTCAAGCACCGCCGCCGTCTCCGGCAGGGCGGTGAGGTGGACCAGGATTTCGGTTCCGGACGCGGACGTCACCACGGCAACGTCACCCCCGAGCGTCGCGGTGAGATGGGCTGACAGATCAGATTCGGTGAGCCGGGTGCTTCCGGGTTGGCGGAGCACGAGCTGGGCGTCGGGCGCCTGCGTGCGGACGGCCACATCCAGCTCCTGGGCCCCGTTCCGGCGGGCATCGCCGAGGAAGTCGAGGAAGATCCGGTAGAGCCCCGTCTCGACGTGGGCGGGGAGCCGGAAGGACGACTCGGACAGGCGCAGCGTCACGGCCGCGCCGCTGGCCGCGCCGAAGACCTGCAACTGGGAGGTGATGGCGGCGCCCAAACCGCCTTCGGGGCGGACAGTGAGGCGCAGGTCTCCGATGTGGGATCGCACGTCGGCGAGGATGCGGCTGATCTCGCCTCTCAGCAGCACCGCCTCGGGACGCATCTCCTCGTCGGGGAGCCGCTTGAGCCGGTCGACCCGGAAGCCCAGCGCGACTAGCTCTTGGGCGATGCCGTCGTGGATCTGACGTGCGAGCCGCTCCCGCTCCTCGATCCCCGCCCGCTCTCGTAGCCCGCCGAAGGCCAGGGCCACGGCGACGAGTCCCTGGTGGTGCCGCACGACGTCCTGCACCGCGGCCAGGTACTCCTGTGGCGCCATACCTGCGAGGTCGATGTCGGCCACGAGCACCCCGATCTGGCGCTCCTGGGTGTCCCGCGCCGGCACGGCCACCAGGGTGCGACCGTCGTGCTCCTCGGCGACACCCGGGCGACCGTCGAACCATGCGTGGCCGAGGACACCGTCGTCCTCACGCGGGTCCGACCACGGCACGCGCAACGAGCCGCGAAGGGCCAACGGCACCGGGCGGTCGTTGGGGGCGCCGATGAGCAGGGTCGACCGTGCCCGCGAGCCGGGGTTCGGAAGGTCGTCCAGAAGATGTTCCGCCGACGTTGCAGGATCAAATCCTCCACGGAGCTCGGAGGCCAGGGTCTCCAGCCGGTTGAGCAGCCAGGCAGCCTCCGAGGCCAGGCGGTCGTCCAAACTGACTTCGGGTGCCAGGTGCTCGGACCATGAAGCAGCGGCAGCAAGGGCAAGCGCGAGGGCTGCCCAGACCACCAGTGAGCTGAGCTGCAAGTCAGGGACGGTCATGACGCTGGCTGCCCAAGCCAGCACGGCAGGAATCAGGAATGCCGGCAGACAGGCGGCGAACGCTTTACGACCCCACGTCTCTCCGGCCCGGAAAAGCGGGATGACGATCAGCGGCAGGCCGCCGGCGCCGGCGGTCAACGCCAGGCCCGCGACCGCCGCAGCGGCAATCGTGATGGTCACTCCGAGCACCCGGCGGTCGCGGGGGCGTAGGGGGGCACTGGCGAGGACCGCCCCCGTGACAAGGTCGGCGCCGATGATGAGCAGCGCCCAGGGCAGCACGGTGAACGAGCTGCCATGGACGGTGTTGATGAGCAGGATGGTGACGGCCACGGCGACGCGCAGCCGCGTCCCGGTGGACAGCACCCGGCCTGTGCCCATGGACCGTCGTCCCTTCACGAAGTCGGTCCGCGTCCGGACCGCATCGCGCTCATATTTGAGGACTTGGCGGTCGGCTGCAGCCGGATCCCGCGACATTGCTCCCAAGATGGCCCGAACGGACCATCGTCCACACCCCCGGGTGGGCGGGGCGGGTCTTCCACAGGCCGCGATCTGGCACTCGGACCGAGGGCCGTTGCGCCGCAGGCTTGCCGGTATGCCGACCATCCATTCGTCCGTCAGCGCCGCCGCCGGACTCGCCCGGTCGCTTCTCGACGCGCTGGTCGACCTGGCGCTGCCCGACGTGTGCGCGGCGTGCGGCGTGGGTCCGGGGCCGCTCTGCGCATCGTGCGACGCCGACCTGCGGGCCGGGTTGTTCGACCGGCCGCGGCGGGTGGCGCCCGATCCGGTGCCACAAGGCATGCCCGACGTCGTCGCGGCCGGACCCTACGACGGCGTCCTACGGACCTTGGTGAGTGCCTACAAGGACGACGAGCGCCGCGACCTGCGGAGGTTGCTCGCCCGGCTGTTGGCCGGACCTCTCGCGGTGGTTGCCCGGGCAGGCCCGGGAACCCTCGTCGTGCCGATGCCCTCCTCCGCGGCCGCGGTCCGCCGTCGCGGTGACGATCCGGTCGCCGACCTGACTCGAGCGGCGGCGCGGCGGGTGTCCGGAGAGCTGGGGAGCGGCATACCCCTGGTCGTTGCTCCGGCGCTGCGTCCGGTGCGCCGCATGGCCGACCAGTCGCGGTTGGACCACGGGCAGCGGGCCGCCAACCTCGCGGGCGCGTATGCCGTGCGGCCCCGTTGGCGGGGTCGACTCGAGGGATCGCAGGTGGTCCTGGTCGACGACGTCGTGACGACCGGCGCCACGCTGGCGGAGGCGGCCCGGGCCGTCGGCGCCGCGGGCGGGCACGTCGTCGGCGCAGCGACGCTGGCCGCCACCCGTCGCCGGCGGGGCGCCGCCGGCACCTGACGGCTTCGAGCGACCTCGGGTTTCGCCCCGGCGCGGGGAGGGTTTACCGTCGTGGCAGAAGTCCGAGGTCTGCTCGCGGATGGGAGGTGGGTGCCCGGTGTCGAGGGCCTGCCAAGCCTGAGTCGTCTCAGTTCCCGACCGCGAGGAGAACCACGTGGACATTGTCGTCACCGGCCGCCGCACCCAGGTCACCGATCGCTTTCGCGAGCACCTGGAGGAGAAGCTGGCCAAGGTGCCACAGCTGAACCCCAAGGTGTCGCGCATCGACGTCGTCATCACGCACGAGAAGGCCGTCCGCGAATGTGAGGCGGTCGAGATCACGTGCCACGCCAAGGGTCCGGTCATCCGGGCCGAGGCGTGCACCAACGACGTCTACACGGCGCTCGACGCGGCCCTGGAGAAGCTTTTCGAGCGACTGAGGCGGGCCAGCGACCGTAAGAAGGTGGCGCGGGCCGGACGACGGGTCCCCGAGTCGGTAGCTCACGCGACCGGGCGTACGAGCACCATGGACGGGTCGGTGCTCGACCCGGTGTCGGCCGAGGACGACCGTGGCCCGGCCGCCGCTGGTGGCCCGTTCGGCGCCGTGGGCGACTCGCCGATCCAGGTGCGCGAGAAGGTCCACGCGAGTGCGCCGATGACCCTCGAGGACGCGCTCAACCAGATGGAGCTCGTCGGCCACGACTTCTTCCTCTTCCACGACTCCGACACGGCCCAGCCCAGCGTCGTCTACCGGCGCCGTGGCTGGTCCTACGGCGTGCTCCACCTCAAGGTGGACAGCGCCTGACCTCAGCGGGTGAGACCCTGCCCCGACCGGGGACGGACGCTGACCTAACCGGCATACCGCCCGTGCAATGATGCCGACCATGACGATCGCGTCAGGGTCCGCATCGTGGCCGGAGGCCCCAGTCAGCGGAGATCCCATCCGGGTGCTCGTGGCCGACGACCACGCGTTGTTCCGGCGTGGGCTCGAGATGGTGCTGGACCACGAGGGTGACATCGAGGTCGTCGGCGAGGCGGCCGACGGCGTCGAGGCGTTGCGCCGGGCGGAGGAGCTGCTGCCCGACGTCATCCTTATGGACGTGCGGATGCCTCGGCAGTCGGGCATCGAGGCCTGCCTGGCGATCAAGGAGCGGGTCCCGAGCAGCCGCATCGTCATGCTCACCATCAGCGACGAGGAGACCGACCTCTTCGAGGCGGTCCGCGCCGGCGCCAACGGCTACCTGCTGAAGGACGTGCCCGGTGAGACCATCGCGGCCGGCATCCGGGCCGTCCACACGGGGCAGTCGCTCATCTCCCCGTCGATGGCCTCCAAGCTGCTCGCCGAGTTCGCGCAGATCAGCCGCCGCGAGGAGGAACTGCCCAACCCGCACGCGCCGAAGCTGACACAACGGGAGGTCGAGGTGCTCAAGCTGGTCGCCCGGGGCAAAGCTAACCGCGACATCGGCTCAGAGCTGTTCATCTCCGAGAACACCGTGAAGAACCACGTGCGCAACATCCTCGAGAAGCTGCAGCTGCACACCCGGATGGAGGCCGCGATGTATGCCGTGCGGCAGAACATCGTCGACCCGCGCCAGGCCTGACCTCCCGGCTCGCGTGAGGAGGATCAGCCTGGCCCAGGCGCGTCGCGTCGCGATCGCCGCCCAGGGGTTCGCGGACCCGCGCCCGGAGCCGTGGCAGGCCACCACCCGGCACGTGCAGCGGGTCGTCGACCGGGTCGGGGTCGTGCAGATCGACAGCGTCAACGTCGTCTCTCGTAGCCACTACCTGCCGTTCCTCGCTCGGCTCGGTCCCTACGACCCCGCCCTGCTCGACCGGGCCACGAACCGGTCGCCTCGTCGCCTCGTCGAGTCGTGGGGCCACATGGCCAGCCTCGTGCCGCCCACGACCTGGCCGCTGCTCGACTTCCGGATGCGCGGCGCGCGCGACGACGCATGGGGTGGTTTCCAGCGGGTCGAGCAGGAGCACCGCGGCCTGACGGACGCCGTTCTCGACGAGGTGGAGGCACGCGGGCCGATGACCTCGCGCGAGGTCGAGCGGGCGCTGGCGCACGACCAGCCCCGCCGCACCGACCACTGGGGTTGGAACTGGTCGGCGGTCAAGACGGCGCTGGAATACCTGTTCCGCGCCGGCCGCATCACCTCGGCCGGCCGCACCAGCCAGTTCGAACGCCGGTATGCCGCGCTCGCTCTCGTCGCGCCGAAGACCCCAGCCGCGTTGGGGGAGCAGTGGCTCGACTCGGCGGCGCGACCGCCCGCGGATGACGCCATCCTCGAGCTGGTGCGCATCGCCTCCCGGGCGCACGGGATCGGCACTCTGCTCTGCCTCCGAGACTACTTCCGGCTGCCCGCCGCGGAGGCCCTCCCCGCCATCGCCCGCCTCGTCGCCAGCGGCGAGCTGGAGCCGGTCGAGATTATCGGGTGGCCCAAGCCGGCGTGGCTGCACACCGCCGCCCGGGTGCCGCGGTCGATCCACGCCGAGGGCCTGCTGAGCCCGTTCGACTCCCTCGTCTGGCAGCGTGAGCGCACCGAGGCGTTGTATGACCTGCGCTACCGCATCGAGATCTACACCCCGGTCGAGAAGCGGGTCCACGGCTACTACGTGCTGCCGTTCCTCTACGGCGACACGTTGGTCGCCCGCTGCGACCTCAAGGCCGATCGCGCTCGCGGGGTGCTGCGGCTCAACCAGGTGACGTGGCAGCCGAGCGCACCCCCGGAGGCGCGTCCCGCTCTCGCCCGGCACCTCGCGGGAATGGCCGACTGGCTAGGCCTCGATCAGGGTGTCGTCGAAGCCGCGCCGGCATGACCGACCGCGGGATCGTCGCGGTCGTCCCGGCGTTCCACCCCGACGCTCCGGTGGTGGACCTGGTCGCGAGCCTGATCGGTCAGGTCGACCGTGTCGTCGTGGTGGTGGACGGCGCCGACGCTCTGTCGGGCCCGCTTCGGGGCGGGCTAGAGACCGCCGGTGCGACGGTCGTTAGGCACGCCGAGAACCGCGGCATCGCGGCCGCCCTCAACACCGGTGTGCGTGAATCTCCTGATGCGTGGGCGGTCCTCACCGTGGACCAGGACTCAACGGTGCCCGACGGGTTCGTCGACGGCATGCGTGCAGGGTGGGAGCGAGCAACCGCGGCGGGGCTGCGGGTCGGGCTCGTGGCCCCCGAGCGGGTCACCGGCATCCCGTCACAGGTCACCTCTCGTCGGGTGGGTGTGGCACTGGGACGCGACCCGGTGCAGTCCGGGCTGCTCATCCCCTTGGCCACGCTGCACGCGGTCGGAGAGTTCGACGAGCGGCTCTTCATCGACGGCGTGGACGCCGACTTTGCGTTGCGGTGCCTCGACATCGGGCTCGTCGTCGTGATCGCCGAGGGTCTGGAGCTCGGGCACCGCCTTGGGGACGCGCATACGGTGCGGATCGCCGGTCTCCGAGTCGAGCTGACCCGGTCGAGGCCGTTCCGCTACTACTACCTCGTCAGGAACCGCGCATGGCTCGTCGCGCGCCACGGACGCCGCCACCCCGTATGGGCGGTCGGACAGGCGGCAGGTCTGGTCCGGCATCTCGCGCTGGTCCAGGCCCTGGTGCCCGGTCGCACCGAGCGGACGCGGCACATGTGGAGGGCCGCGCGGGATGTAGGCCGGAGCATCCGTCCCCGCGGTTGAGCGTGTCCACGTGTGGTCAGCGCAGTCGGAAGCGTGGTTGTCACAGGATTGTTCGCCAGGTCCTGTTCCGCGTTACGTGGGGTGTCTAGGCTGGCGGCTTCTCAACCTGGAGGTTCTCTGATGACCGTCGTGCGTGCCGCGCTCGTGCAGACCACCTGGACCGGTGACAAGGACTCGATGATCGACGCGCACGAGCAGTACGCGCGTGACGCGGCGGCCCAAGGGGTCAAGGTCATCTGCTTTCAGGAGCTGTTCTACGGCCCGTACTTCTGCCAGGTGCAAGACTCGACGTTCTACGACTACGCGGAGGCGGTGCCCGGCCCGACGACCGAGCGGTTCCAGGCGCTGGCCAAGGAGCTCGGGATGGTCATGGTCTTGCCCGTCTACGAGCGCGAGGACCCGTTTCTCTACAACACCGCCGCGATCGTCGACGCCGACGGCAGCTACCTTGGCAAGTACCGCAAGCAGCACATCCCGCACGTCGGCGGGTTCTGGGAGAAGTTCTACTTCCGCCCCGGCAACGGCGGCTACCCGGTCTTCGACACCGCGGTCGGCAAGGTCGGCATCTACATCTGCTACGACCGGCACTTCCCCGAGGGGTGGCGCGCCCTCGGGCTCAACGGCGCCCAGATCGTCTTCAACCCCAGCGCCACCAGCCGCGGGCTCAGCGAGTATCTCTGGCGCATCGAGCAGCCCGCCGCCGCGGTCGCCAACGAGTACTACGTCGGCGCGATCAACCGGGTCGGCATCGAGGAGCTCGGTGACGACGACTTCTACGGCCAGTCCTACTTCGTCGACCCCGAAGGCAACTACGTCGGCGAGAAGGGCGACCCGCACAAGCCCGAGCTCGTCGTCCGCGACCTCGACCTCGACCTGATCCAGACGGTGCGCGAGCGGTGGGCGTTCTACCGCGACCGCCGGCCCGACGCATACGACGACCTGGTCCGTCCGTGAACCGCCCCACGAAGTTCTCCGCTTCCCTGCCACCCCGCGAAGTTCTCCGCTTCGCTCCGATACTTCACGGGGACCCCGGCCTCCGATACTTCGCGGGGACCCCGGCATGAGCACCACCCTGGTCAGGGGCGGCACCGTCGTCTCCGCCACCGGCCGCGTGCCGGCCGACGTCCTCGTCGACGGCGAGAAGGTGGTCGCGCTCGTCGCGCCCGGAAGCACCGCCCTGGGCAGCGACCTCGCCGCGAGCGCCGACACCGTGATCGACGCGACCGGCAAGTACGTCATCCCCGGCGCCGTCGACTGCCACACGCACATGGAGCTGCCGTTCGGCGGCACCGCGGCGTCCGACACGTTCGAGACCGGCACGATCGCGGCGGCCTGGGGTGGCACGACGACGATCGTCGACTTCGCGGTGCAGCGCACGGGGGAGCGGGTGCAGGACGGGCTGGCCGCCTGGCACGAGAAGGCCGACGGTAACTGTGCCGTCGACTACGGCTTCCACCAGATCCTCGGCGGCGTCGACGACGACGCTCTGAAGGCGATGGACGAGCTCGTCGACGACGGGATCACGAGCTTCAAGCTGTTCATGGCCTACCCGGGCGTCTTCTACTCCGACGACGGCCAGATCCTGCGCGCCATGCAGAAGGCCCGTGAGAACGGCGCGATGATCATGATGCACGCCGAGAACGGCATCGCCATCGACGTGCTTGTCAACCAGGCGCTCGCCCGGGGAGAGACCGACCCGGTCAACCACGGACTCACCCGGCCCTGGGAGACCGAGCAGGAGGCCACCCACCGGGCGATCATGCTCGCCCGGCTCACCGGCGCCCCGCTCTACATCGTGCACATGAGCGCGAAGCAGGCCGTGGCCACGCTCGCGCAGGCCCGCGACGAGGGCTACAACGTGTTCGGGGAGACCTGCCCGCAGTACCTCTACCTCTCCCTCGAGGAGCAGCTCGGGGCACCGGGGTTCGAGGGGGCCAAGTGGGTATGCAGCACCCCGCTGCGGTCTCGCGGGGAGGGCCACCAGGACGAGCTGTGGCGCTACCTGCGCACCGGCGACATCTCCGTCGTCAGCACCGACCACTGCCCCTTCTGCATGAAGGAGCAGAAGGAGCTCGGCGTCGGCGACTTCTCGAAGATCCCCAACGGGATCGGCTCGGTCGAGCACCGTCTCGACCTGCTCTACCAGGGCGTCGTCACCGGCCAGATCACCCTCGAACGCTGGGTCGAGCTCTGCTCCACGACGCCCGCGCGGATGTTCGGTCTCTACGGCCGCAAGGGCGTCATCGAGCCGGGCGCCGACGCCGACCTCGTCGTCTACGACCCGCAGGGGCATACGAGCATCGGGCTCGGGAAGACGCATCACATGAACATGGACCACTCCGCCTGGGAGGGCTACGAGATCGACGGGCACGTCGACACGGTGCTGTCCCGAGGCCGGGTCCTGGTGCAGGACAACGCGTTTCACGGCGCCAAGGGGCACGGCCAGTACCTCCGCCGCGACCGCTCGCAGTACCTCCACTAGCCGGCGGCGAGAGACCCCCCATGGACCTCGGTGTCGTCCTGCAGTGCAACCCCCCCGCGTCTCGCGTCGTCGAGCTGTGCCGTCAGGCCGAGCACTACGGCTTCTCCCACGCCTGGAGCTTCGACTCCCACCTGCTGTGGGAGGAGCCCTACGTCATCTACAGCGCGGTGCTCGCCGCGACCCGCAAGATCATCGTGGGCCCGATGGTCACCAACCCGGCCACCCGCGACTGGACGGTCACCGCGTCGACCTACGCGACGCTCAACGAGATGTACGGCAACCGCACCATCTGCGGCATCGGTCGCGGCGACAGTGCCGTTCGCGTCACCAACGGGCGGCCGTCGACGGTCGCCGAGCTGCGCGAGTCCATCGCCGTCATCAAGGGTTTGGCCAACGGCAACGAGGTCGACTACAAGGGCAGCCGGCTACGGCTGCCGTGGAGCCGGCGGTCACAGCTCGACGTGTGGGTCGCGGCCTACGGCCCGCGGGTGCTGCAGCTGACCGGCGAGGTCGCCGACGGGTTCATCCTTCAGCTGGCCGACCTGTCCATCGCCGAATGGAGCATCGCCGCGGTCCGGCAGGCGGCGGCCGAGGCCGGCCGCGACCCCGACAGCATCGCCATCTGCGTCGCCGCTCCGGCCTACGTCACAGACGGCAGCGACGCGGCGCGCGTCCACGCCTACGAGCAGTGTCGCTGGTTCGGCGGGATGGTGGGCAACCACGTTGCCGACATCGTCGCCCGCTATGGGGCGGACGGGGTGTCGGTGCCGAGCGCCCTCACCGACTACATCGCGGGCCGCCAGGGCTATGACTACAACGAGCACGGCCGCGCCGGCAACGCGCATACGGCGTTCGTCCCCGACGAGATCCTCGACCGGTTCTGCGTCATCGGCACCGTCGACGAGCACCTGGCCAAGCTCGACGCCCTCAGGGACCTCGGCGTTGACCAGTTCGCCATCTACCTCCAGCACGACGCCCAGGACGAGACGCTGCGGGCCTACGGCCAGCGGGTCGTCCCGGCGATCGCCGAGAAGGTGCGGGCCAAGGCGTGACCACCGTCCGCCAGGCGTCGTATGCGCGGGCCCGCGCGGGTGCGGCCACCGGCCGGCGGGTGCTGGGCCGGGTCGGGCTCGTCGTGCTCGCCGTGGTAGCCGTCGGACTCGTCTGGACGGGCTACAAAGCCGTCGGCACCGCGACCGGCGGCCGGTGGCCCGGCACCGGGGCGGCTCTGCCGGTGCCGACCGACGATGTGACCCTGCCGCCGTTCCTCTCGATCTTCACGCGGTTCGGCGAGCCGCAGCGCACCGGCGACCGGTTCCCGCTGTGGCAGTACCTGCTCGACGCGGTGGTGTTCACCTTCCGGGAGGCCTTCGTCGGGTTCGTGGCCGGCGTCCTCATCGGGCTGGGGCTCGCTGTCCTCATGCTGCGTTCGCGGTGGCTGGAGCGCGGGCTGCTGCCGTGGGTCATCGTGTCTCAGACCGTGCCGCTCATCGCCCTCGCCCCCGTGGTCGTGGCCTGGGGCAACAAGATCCAGCTCCCGGGCGCCGGGTGGTCCCCCTGGATGTCAGTGGCGCTGATCGCGACCTACCTGACCTTCTTCCCCGTCGCGGTCAACGCGCTGAGAGGGCTGATGTCGCCGTCGCCCTTGTCGTTGGAGCTCATGCGGTCGTACGCCGCTTCGGAGCGCGCAACGCTGCTGAAGCTGCGCCTGCCGTCGGCCGTGTCCTACCTGGTGCCGGCCCTCAAGCTGGCCGCCACCGCGTCGGTCGTCGGTGCGGTCGTCGGCGAGATCTCCGCGGGACTGCGCGGTGGGCTGGGACGGCTCATCATCGACTACGCCCAGCAGTACCTCACCGACCCGGCCCGGCTCTACTGCGCGGTGCTCGCCGCCGGTCTCCTTGGGATCGCCCTCGTCGGCGCCATCGACCTGCTCGACCGGGTCTTGGTGCGGGGCCGTCCACGGGAGGCGCTGTGAGCTCGGCGATCTCGGTCACCGGTGTCGACAAGGTCTTCAACCCGGGTCGGCGAGGCGCGGTCGCAGCACTACACGGCGTCGACCTCGAGGTCGCGCCCGGTGAGCTGGTGTCGCTGATCGGGCCGTCCGGCTGCGGGAAGTCGACACTGCTGCGGATCGTCGCCGACCTCGAGACGCCGACGGGCGGCACGGTCGAGGTCAACGGCAAGCCCGCGCGCCAGGCCCGTCTCGACCACGACTACGGGATGGCCTTCCAGCAGGCCGGCCTGTTCGACTGGCGCAGCGTCTCGGCCAATATCGAGCTGCCACTCGAGCTGCTCGGCTGGGACGCCGCCCGGCGTAGGGAGCGCTCGGGTGAGCTGCTCGAGCTCGTGCACCTTCCGGACTTTGCCCGCCACCGGCCGTGGGAGCTCTCCGGTGGGATGCAGCAGCGGGTCGCCATCGCCCGGGCCCTGGCCATGCGGCCCGGGATCCTGCTGATGGACGAGCCGTTCGGGGCGCTGGACGAGATGACCCGCGAGCACATGCAGACCGAGCTGGTGCGCATCCGGGCCGAGACCGGCGCGACCGTCGTGTTCGTCACGCACTCCATCCCCGAGGCCGTCTTCCTCTCCGACCGGGTGGCCATCATGTCTCGGCGCCCCGGCGCCATCGCCCACGTGATCGAGGTGGGTCTGGGCGAGCGGGGCGAGGCCACCCGCGCCGACGAGCGGTTCTTCGCCGCGATCACGACGGTGCGCACGGCCCTGCGCGGCGCCGCCGTTGGGTCTGCTTCTGGCTCGCCGGTCGAGGTGGGCGCAGAGTGACGACGTCCGCCGCCGGCTCGACGACCACCGACCCGGCCGTCACCGAGGCGTCCGCCCCGCCCGACGCCGTCGGCGCCGCAGCTCCCTGGGGCGGCGGCATACGGGCTGCGGTCGGCAGCATCTGGCCGGCCATCGTCGTCGCCGTCGTCGCGCTCGCTCTGTGGGAGCTGGTCGTCGACGTCTTCCGCATCGACAAGTTCCTCATCCCGAAGCCCTCGGCGATCGGCGTCGCGTTCGTCGAGTCGTTCCCGGTCATCGTCGACGGGTTGGGCAGGACCGGCTACGTGGCGGTGACCGGGCTCGTCATCGGCGTGGTCCTCGCGGTGGTGCTCGCGCTGCTCTGCACCCGGTTCCGGCCGCTGGCCACCGGACTCACCCCGCTGGCCGCGGCGCTGGCCGCGACCCCCATCGTCGCCCTGGCCCCGGTGTTCTTCAAGTGGTTCGGCCAGGTCGAGCCCACGGCGAAGCAGGCCGTCGTCGCGGTCGTCGTGCTCTTCCCGGTCTTCGTCTCCACCTCCAAGGGCCTGCTCCAGGTGCAGCCCGTGCACCTCGAGCTGATGCGCACGTATGCCGCCGGCGGCTGGCGGGTCCTGCGTGAGGTGCGCATCCCCAACGCGCTGCCCTACTTCCTCACCTCGCTCAAGGTGGCCGCCTCCCTCTCCGTCATCGCCGCCATCGTCGCGGAGTACTTCGGTGGGGAACAGGGCACGCTCGGTGGCATCATCACCCAGAGCGCCGGCCTGTCGCGCTACGACCGGGCCTGGGCCGCGGTGCTGGCCGCCGCCCTGCTCGGGATGACCCTGTACGCGCTCGTGCTCCTGCTCGAGCGCCTCCTGCTTCGTGGGTCAGCGCCGACCCCTGCCCTCCGCTGACCGCGCCTCACCAGGGAGAACGACATGACCATCACCCGGACCATCACCCGCACCCGCGCCGCCGACTGGCGCCCCAAGGCGGTCGCCGCCGCCGCCGTCGTCCTCCTGCTCGCCGCGTGCGGCACGGGGGGCGGCAGCGACTCGAGTGGTGGCGGCGGAGGCGGCGGAGGAGGTGGGTCCGCGACCAACGCGTCGTGCTCGTCGCCGACCAAGGTCAAGCTGCAGCTGCAATGGGTGGCGCAGAGCCAGTTCGCCGGCTACTACGCGGCCAAGGACCAGGGGCTCTGGGCCAAGGAGTGCCTCGACGTGACCATCGTCGAGGGCGGCGTCGACATCGTGCCGCAGACGCAGCTCGCCACCGGGGCGGTCGACTTCGCGATCGCGTGGGTGCCCAAGGCCCTCGCCTCGCGGGAGCAGGGCGCCAAGATCACGGACATCGGCCAGATCTACCAACGCTCGGGCACGCTGCAGGTGGCGTTCAAGGACTCCGGCATCACCTCCGCCGCCGACCTGAAGGGCAAGAAGGTCGGCAACTGGGGCTTCGGCAACGAGTTCGAGCTGTTCGCCGGGCTGCAGAAGGCCGGCATCGACCCGAAGTCGGGGGTCACCCTCGTGCAGCAGCAGTTCGACATGGCCGCCTTGCTGAGCAAGCAGATCGACGCGGCTCAGGCCATGGTCTACAACGAGTACGCGCAGGTGCTGGAGCAGAAGAACCCGGCCACCGGGCAGCTCTACCAGCCCAGCGACCTGAGCGTCATCAACTGGCAGCAGGCCGGGGTGGCCATGCTCCAGGACGCGATCTGGGCCAACACCGACAAGCTGAAGAGCGACCCGGCATACCAGGACACGGCGGTGAGGATGCTCAAGGGCGCGATCTCCGGCTGGGCCTACTGCCGGGACAGCTTCCAGCCCTGCGTCGACATCGTCCTCAAGAACGGCCCGACGCTCGGCGCCTCACACCAGGCCTGGCAGCTGGCCAAGGTCAACGAGCTGGTCTGGCCGTCACCCGGCGGCGTCGGCGTCATCGACAAGGCCGCCTGGGACCAGACCGTCTCGGTGGCCACCAGCCAAAAGGTGGTGTCCGCCGCGCCGGACGCCGACGCATACACCAACACCTACGTGCAGAAGGCGGTCGACGCTCTGAAGGCCGGCGGCATGGACGTCACCGGATCGTCCTACAAGGCGCCCGACGTCGCCCTGAAGGAGGGCGGCAAGTAGCCCTCTCAAACCGACCGGACTCACCTCGTTGTCGGTTCCGTGCCCTCGGGGCCGCGGAAACCGACAATGACGTGAGTCCGGTCGGGGTGACGCGGGGGAGGCGATTGGTCGGGTCAGCCGTAGACCGGGTCCGTGAGCGCGTTGTTCAGGTCGGTCGTGCAGCGCAGGTTGACGACCAGCTCGTGGCTGCTGAACGGGTCCCAGTTGGTGGCGGACGACGGGGTGCCTTGGGTGCCGATGGCCGGGTGGTAGATCTGGTTCCAGTAGTTGGTCACGCCGATGCTCTTGACGTGGGCGATGGTGGTGCCGATGGGGCCCGAGTCGCCGGTCACCTCCACACCGTTGGGGACGATCCGGCCCGAAGAGAGGTTGACGTTCTCCAGGTAGCCGGTCGGGCAGGTCAGGGATGGGATGGTGATCGAGTCCCAGGGCTTGATGGTCTCACGGAAGGCCTCGACCGTGTAGGAGTCGCTGCTGGTGCTGCCCGAGGCGGCCGCGGTGGCGGCGCCGAGGCCGGTGACCGCTGCGGCGGCCGTGGCCACCACGAGAACGATCCGGGTTATGTGCTTCATGTCTGATCTCCTTGGTTCGAATGAGTGGGGATGGCCGGCGGTCAGCCGTTGCCGAAGCCCGGGACGGTGGTCTTCAGCGACGCCTTGCTCGGGTCGGTGGTGCAGTGCAGCGTGACGACCAGCTCGTGGCTGCTGAACGGGTCCCAGTTGGTGGCGTAGCTCCAGCCCTTGTTGCCGTCCGTGCCGTAGTTCGCGTGCAGGTGGCTGCGGTCGGGCTGCTCCCACCCGCGCGACATGGTGTCGGTGATCGTGGTGCCGATCGAGCCGGAGTCCCCGGTGATCTCGACGCCGCGAGGCACGATCCGGCCCGGCGAGTAGTCCTGGTCGCTGAGCCAGCCACCGGTGCACATCATGGTGGGGATGCTGATCGAGGCCCAGGGCTTGACGGACTCCCGGAAGGTCTCGACGGTGTAGTCGCGAGAGTCAGCGGTCGAGCCGGCCGCGGCGACGTCCGCGCCGAGGACGGCCCCGGTGACGGCCGTGGCGGCGACGAGGCCGACGATGACGGTGCGACGGCGTCGGCGGCCCCGGACGGTCCGGCTGGAGGACGGGGTGTGGATGTTCTTCATGGTCGATCTCCTTGGTAGGTAACAGGTCTGATACCAAGAAGTATTCGGCGGGCCGCCTCTGCGACGGGTCGTCCAGGTAGGTGCCAGTGGGGTTGACGCGCCGTTCAACCGATCGGGGGACGGGTCCTCAGCGCTCTGTGGGCCGAGGGTCAGTCGCGAGGAGCTCGAAGAAGGCGCCGTCGGTCAGCTCACCCCGGCTGTTGCGCCACGCCTGCCGGTCCTGCCCCCAGGGTCGAAAGCCGGCCCGGCGCAGGACGGCCTGGGACGCGGCGTTCTCCAGGACGGTGGCGGCGTGCAGACGGGTGAGGCCCAGCCCACCGTCGGCGGTTGAGCGGAACGCGTGGTCGATGACGGCCGGCAGCACCTCGCCCAGCACCCCCTGCCCGCGGAATGCGGGGTGCAGCCAGTAGCCAAGCTCGGCCTGGAACCCCGTCGGGCCCGGGTCCAGACCGAAGACGGTGACGTTGCCCAGGGCGTGGTCGGTCTCTCGGTCGGCGACGCACCAGTCGAGGCCGACGCCCGAGTCGGCGAACCGGGCATGCCGCGACAGCCACGCGGCATACGTCTGGTGGTTCGGGTGCGCGAGGGGTGGCATGAAGCGCAGGCTGTCGTCGTCGGGCCCCTCGTCCGGCGTGGGGACGTCGTCCGGGGCCCAGGTGCGCAGCCGGAACCGAGGTGTCGCGACCACGGGGAGCCTGATCGGCTCGACCCGCTGGGTGTCGCGGTCGTCGGTGGCGAGCAGGTCGAAGAGCAGCTCGTCGTGCACCGCGTCGTGCACCGCGCCGGTCAACGCGGCCTCCGCCCGCATCACCTGGCGGGCCGTGCCGACGGGCGCAAAACCGGCTCGCCGCAGCACCCGGGCCGAGGCCACGTTGTCGACGGAGCAGCTGGCCGATAGGGCGTGCAGCCCCAGGCCCCCGTCGGCGAGCGGCTCGAACGACCACGGGATCACGAGCTCGAGCGCCCGGCTGACCGCGCCGCGACCGCGGGCCCCTTCGACCAGCCAGAACCCGAGTATCCCCGTTCCAGCGAAGAGCGGGACGTCGAGCCGGTGCAGGTCGATCCCTCCGACCGGCTGGTCACCGGCGGCGTCCACCACCGCGCAGGCCACCGCGCTGCCGGTGGCCTCGAGGGTGCGGCGGCCCTGCAGCCACGCCGCGTAGCTTCCTCGGGTCGGCAGGTTCGCCGAGAAGAGCGCGGACAGGCGATCGTGCCGCTCCGGCAGGGCCCCACCGTCCTCCTCCCGGAACGGCCGGACCCGGATGCCGTCGTGCTCGAGGACCGGAGGGAGCAGCCATCGGCCGCGCGGCTCCATCAGCTCACCGGGCCGCAGGTGCCCGGCCCACGCTTCGACGACCTGGTCGCGGTGGGTGCTCACCACGGGCCCGCCGATGGTGAACCCGCACCGCCACGCCACCTTGCGGGACCGGAAGTTGCCCAGGCGGGCGTGCCACAGCACCGCCGTGGCGCCGTGCTCGAAGGCGTGGGTCGCCACGAGCGGCACTGCGCGCGTCATCACCCCCCGGCCGCGGGCAGCCGGATGGGCGGCATACGCGACCTCCACGGCGCCCCCGCCCCGTGGCTGGTAGGAGATCAGCCCAGCAAAGCGCCCGTCGTGCTCGATCGCCCAACCGCACCCGGTGTCCTCCCGCCAGCCCTGGGCCGTCCGGTCGATGAACTCACGACCGTCGGCCTCGGTGTAGGGGCGGGGCACGAAGGTCCAGCGCACCGTCTCGGGGTCCTGGCTCTGCTCCACCACGGCGGCGAGGTCCGCCATGACCAGGGTGCGGAGGGTGACCACCCCGTCGGTGAGCGTTGGTGCGGAGGCAGCGGTCGGCATACCGGTCACTCAACCAACCCCGGGGATCACGTGCAACGCGGTTCGTCAGGCCGGCCCTCGGCTCCGTGAAGGTGCCGTGGAGATGCCGTCGAGATGCGGTGGAACCGCGATCGGCGGCCCGGCCGTTGGGCCGGGTACCGGGCGACCGTTAGCCTAGGTGGCTGTGTCGCGCCCGTGCCGTGGCGCCCGAATTGTCGTCATCCCAGGAGTTGAGCGTGCCCAAGGTCTTCGAGAAGCTGCTGCGTGCCGGGGAGGGCCGCGTCATCAAGCGGCTCGAAGGGATCTCCGTCCAGGTCAACACCCTGGAGGACGACTTCGAGAAGCTGACCGACGAGGAGCTGCGCGACGAGACCGAGGTCTTCAAGAAGCGGCTGGCCGACGGCGAGAGCATCGACGACCTGCTGCCGGAGGCGTTCGCCGCGGTCCGTGAGGCCTCCAAGCGCACCATCGGCAAGCGGCACTTCGACGTGCAGATCATGGGTGGCGCGGCCCTGCACATGGGCAACGTCGCCGAGATGAAGACCGGTGAGGGCAAGACCCTGGTCGCGACGCTGCCGTCCTACCTCAACGCGCTGACCGGCAAGGGCGTCCACGTCGTGACGGTCAACGACTACCTGGCCGAGTACCAGTCCGAGCTCATGGGCCGCGTCCACCGGGCCCTCGGCCTCGAGACCGGCTGCATCCTGGCGTCGATGACGCCGGCGCAGCGCCGGGCGGAGTACGCCAAGGACATCACCTACGGCACCAATAACGAGTTCGGATTCGACTACCTGCGCGACAACATGGCGTGGAGCCCTGAGGAGCTGGTCCAGCGCGGCCACTACTTCGCCATCGTCGACGAGGTCGACTCGATCCTCATCGACGAGGCGCGTACGCCGCTTATCATCAGCGGCCCGGCCGACCAGGCCACCAAGTGGTACGTCGAGTTCGCCAAGATCGTCCAGCGCCTCGACCGCGGCGAGCTGGAGTCGGGCGAGGGTGACTACGAGGTCGACGAGAAGAAGCGCACCGTCGGCGTCCTCGAGGCCGGCATCGAGAAGGTCGAGGACCTGCTCGGCATCGACAACCTCTACGAGTCGGTCAACACCCCGCTCATCGGCTACCTCAACAACGCCCTCAAGGCGAAGGAGCTGTTCAAGCGGGACAAGGACTACGTCAACATGAACGGCGAGATCCTCATCGTCGACGAGCACACCGGCCGGATGCTCGCCGGGCGGCGCTACAACGAGGGGATGCACCAGGCGATCGAGGCGAAGGAGGGCGTCGAGATCCAGAACGAGAACCAGACGCTCGCGACGATCACGCTGCAGAACTTCTTCCGGATGTACTCGACGCTGTCCGGCATGACCGGCACCGCCCAGACCGAGGCCGCGGAGCTCAACGCGATCTACAAGCTCGGCGTCGTCTCGATCCCCACCAACATGCCGATGGTGCGGATGGACCAGGCCGACCTCGTCTACCGCACCGAGGAGGCGAAGTACGACGCGGTCGTCGACGACATCGCCGAGCGCAACGAGGCCGGACAGCCCGTGCTCATCGGCACGATTAGCGTCGAGAAGAGCGAGTACCTCTCCGAGCAGCTGCGCCGCCGCGGCATCACCCACGAGGTGCTCAACGCCAAGCAGCACGCGCGGGAGGCGTCCATCGTCGCCGAGGCCGGCCGCAAGGCCGCGGTCACCGTGGCCACCAACATGGCCGGCCGGGGCACCGACATCATGCTCGGCGGCAACCCCGAGTTCCGCGCCGTGGAGGCGCTGCGCCGCAGGGGCCTGGACCCGCACGAGACCCCCGAGGCCTACGAGGAGGCCTGGGACGAGGCCTTCGCCGCCGCTGAGGAAGCAGTGCAGACCGAGCACGACGAGGTCAAGAACCTCGGTGGGCTCTACGTCCTCGGCACCGAGCGGCACGAGTCGCGCCGCATCGACAACCAGCTGCGCGGCCGGTCGGGCCGTCAGGGCGACCCGGGCGAGTCGCGCTTCTACCTCTCGCTGCAGGACCACCTGATGAGGCTGTTCAACGCGGCGATGGTCGACCGCTTCATGTTGACGGCGGGTATGGAGGACCACGTCCCCATCGAGTCGAAGATGGTGTCCCGCTCCATCCAGAGCGCTCAGAGCCAGGTCGAGGGCCAGAACTACGAGATCCGCAAGAACGTCCTCAAGTACGACGACGTGCTAAACCGGCAGCGCCAGGTCATCTACGACGAGCGGCGCCGCGTCCTCGAGGGCGAGGACATGGAGGAGCAGATCCGCCACTTCGTCAACGACGTCATCGAGGGTTACGTGGCGTCCGCGACGGCCGAGGGGTATGCGGGGGACTGGGACCTCGAGCAGCTCTGGACCGCGATGCGCACCCTCTACCCCGTGTCGATCACGATCGAGGAGCTGGAGGACGAGGCCGGCGGCCGCAGCGCGATCACTCCCGAGCTGCTACGCGAGGCGCTGACGTCGGATGCGCACCACGCCTACGACGCTCGCGAGGAGGCCCTCGGCGCGGAGGTCATGCGCGAGGTCGAGCGCCGCGTCGTCATGTCGGTGCTCGACCGCAAGTGGCGCGAGCACCTCTACGAGATGGACTACCTCCAGGAGGGCATCGGCCTGCGCGCCATGGCCCAGCGAGACCCGCTCGTCGAGTACCAGCGCGAGGGCTTCCTGCTGTTCGAGGCGATGATGGACGGCATCAAGGAGGAGTCGGTCGGTTACCTCTTCAACGTCGAGGTGCAGGTCGACACACCGGCTGCCGCGACGCCCGAGCCGGCGCTCCAGCCGGTGTCGGTGAGCGACATGCTGGGCGGCCTGGCGGCACCGCAGGATGCGGCGGACGCGCCGATAGCGGACGACGCCCCGGTCGAACCGGTGCTCACGGGGGGTGGCGCGAACGGCGCTGGCCCGGCGCGGACGCCCCAGGACGCCCCTGACCCGGCGCCCGGGCGGTCACCGGCGTTCACCGCCAAGGGTCTGCAGGCGCCGACCGTGCGACAGCTGCACTACACCGCGCCGAGCGACGACGGCGGGGTCGAGGAGCGCAACGTCACCGACGAGGCCGGAGCGAGCACGGCCAACGGGTCCGCGTCGAACGGTTCTGGCGGGAGCAACCGCCCGCAGCGCCGCCCGTCGAAGAAGGGCCGCCGGCGCGAGAAGTGAGGCGCCGCTAGCGCCTACCCTGCGCTGAGGCGCCTGACGTGCGGCTCAGCCGATGACGAGGTCCGTGACCACCCATCGGTGGTCGACTCCCGTGAGGCGCATCGCCATCGCCCGCACCCGGTCGGGATGGACGACGACGACGGCCACCTCGACGACCCCGTCGCTGATGTCGTGCACGCGGACGCGGCGCACGACCGGGCGGCGCCCGTGCTCCAGGCCCCGCCGGGCGGCGACGAGCGCCCGCCGAGCCAGCACGGCGTAGACCTCGGGGCTGGCCCAGCGGATGACCTGCGGTGCGGGGCGGGCACCGACCATGACCTCGCTGAGCGCCTGGGCCAGCTGGGGGGCGAAGAGCACCGGGTCGGGCAGGTCGGTCGATCGGGACCGCTGGCGGTCGAAGTAGCGGTCGTCGTCCGGGGTGTAGTCGATGGCGAGGGCGTCCTGGATATAGGGCGACTCGGTGGTGCGCAGCTCGTCGACGCTGATGATGGGCGGTTCGGTGCTGGGGATCGGCAACACCCGCAGGCGGGGGTACGTCGTCATGAGCCGGCTCCTTCGGTGGGGGCGGACGGCGCGGTGAGCTCCTGCCCGACCTGGATGAGGTGGGGGCTCGCGCCGATGACGGCGCGGTTCGCGGCATACCAGCGGGGCCACTCACGGGCGACCTGCGCGGCCGTTGCGTCCGGGCCGAGGTGGCGAGCGGCGATGCGCCACAGGCTGTCGCCGCGCGCGACCCGGACGGAGGTCGAGGCGTCAGCGGACGGCGTGGCCGGCGACGTCGACGGGGCGCGGGGAGCCGGGCCCAGCGGTCCGAGGGACGGCACCGGTCGCTGTTGGGTCGGGGCGGACTCAGCCGTCCTGGTTGTCGAGGTTGTCGAGGTTGTCGAGGTCGCCGGGGTCGTCGGGCTCGCCGCGGTCGGCGGGGCACTCGGGGTCGTCACCGAGAAGCCGGGGTCGGGGGCGCTGGTCGAGGGTGCCGTCGTCGTGACGCCGGGGGTTGGGGTCGGGCCGCCGTCGACGGCCGGAGCCGGACCGGTGACCGTGAACGACGGGTCGGGCGCAGGCGCTGGCGCGACGCTGGTCGCGGCCGGAGTGGGGTGTGGGCCCGCTGCGTGCGCGACGGCCGGTAGGCCCGCCACGAGGGCGGTGCCGAGAGCCAGCGCCACCGCGCGCCGGACGGCCACGGGGGCCAGCCGGTCGGCGAGGTGAGCCGCGAGCCGCCCGAACTCACCGGGCAGGGCCGCCAGGGTGGCGATGAGGGCGGTCGACCCGAGCCAGCCGGTGACGGCGACGCCGAGGGCGCAGACGACCACGACGAGGAGGTCGGCCGGAGCATGGGGTCCGGTCTCGAGGACGGCGCCGAGCGAGGTCGAACCGGCGGCCCAGAAGAGGCGGAGCACGACCGTGGTCGCCACGACCGTGCCGAGAAACACGATGAGGGCCCGAGCGATCGGCGCTGTGCCCTGCGAGGCCCGTGACGCCATCGTCATCCTCACTTCTAAGCCGTTTACCAATGTTTGCTTAGTTTTACGCACGGCAGCGGCCGAGTCAAGGGTTTCGCTACACTCCGTCGATGCGCTGGGAACGGCTGTTCGACGACCTCGAGGCGCAGCTCGGCGCCGACGACGTGCGTGAGCTTTCCGCCGAGGTAGCCGACCGCACCCGCCGGGAGCGAGCCCAGCTCGGGCTCTTCGAGCGCCTCACCGCCGTGCTCGACGGGCCGGTGCTGGAGCTGCGCGTGGCCGGGGTCGGCCTCGTCCGAGGGGTCGTCACCGGATGTGGGCCGGAGTGGGTCCTCGTGGACCAGCGCGGCGACCAGCCACTGAGTGTGGTCCGCGACGGGGCGCCCGACCGGCCGGTGCTCGTGGCCGTGGCGGCTGTCCGGGCGGTGAGTGGATTGTCTGGGGCAGCCCCGAGCGGCGCCGTGGCCCGCGGGTTCGGGCTGGGGGCCGCGCTGCGGGCGGTGAGCCGCGACCGGGCGGTGGTCGACGTCGTCGACGTCGACGGCACGCTCGTCACGGGCACGCTGGACGCGGTGGGTCAGGATCTCGTCGAGGTCGCGGAGCACCCGGGTGACCTGCCTCGCCGGTCGGAGAACGTCGTCCGCGTCGTTGCGGTCCCGTTCACCGCGCTGGCCGCCGTTCGCCGCCGGTGACCGGGGGAGGGGCATCGACGACCGGCGGGGGCAGCGATGAGCCGCCTCGCCCGCCGGTCGACGTGCCTGCGTCAGCCGGCCACTCAGGACCGGCTCCCCCCCACAGGGTCCGTCGGGTCAGGCCAGGTCTTCCGTGCCCGTCCCGAAGGGGTGCGCGGCGACGAACTGCCGCGTCTCGGAGTACATCCGCTGGATGTAGTTCTCGAGCTCCGTCTTATCTGACACGTTGCCGAGGACGGATTCGACGTCTTGAACGAGGGTCATGCGGCTGCTTTCGACACGCTGGTGAGGGCTTGATCTTAGGGTCCCACTCAGCGTGATCAACGTGTGCGACGTTGAGGTCTGTGGCCACGGTGATCCGAGTGGATGTCCCCGGTGAGGGGTCAACGTGGACGGTGCTGGGGTCGGATCTGTTGCCGTTGGCCCCGGTCGAGGAGTTCCTGGAGTATCTGCGACTGAATGAGATGTCACCGAACACGGTGGTCTCGTATGCCCGCTCGCTGGGCCTGTTCTGGGACTTCATCTCGCTCGTCCACGTTGCCTGGAAGGACTTGTCGCTCGGGCAGTTCGGGGCGTTCGTCTCCTGGCTGCGGACGGGGCTGCTCCCAGGGACCGCGGCCATTGGACAGCAGCCGGACCGGCGGGCGCCGCGGACGGTGGCCGACGCGGGTGGCCGCCGTGTTGTCGTTCTACCGGTACCAGTTCGACGCGCATGACGTGGACACGGTGCAGCGGCTCTACCGGCGGGCGTTGACCCCGAACAGCCACGCACGCTCGGCGTACCAGGGCGCGTTGGTGCATCTGCGGCGCCCAGGTTCCGAGGTGGTGGCTAAGCCGATCTTTCGGGCCCGGATCCCGCATCGAGGACGCACCCCGTTGATGACGCCGCAGGAGTGCGACGCGATTGTCGGCGCCGCGAGCCCGGCCAGGGACCGGGGTGTGGCCGGGGATCTGAGGGACAAGCTGCTGTTCGCCACCTTGTACGAGACGGGGCTGCGGTTGGGCGAGTGTCTGGCCCTACAACACCGGGACTGGTCCACCGGCGGCGGCGCGACCCCTTTCGTCGAAGTCATGCCCCCGCAGTGATCACCCGCGTGGCTACCGGGTGAAGCGAGGCCGTTACCGACGGGTGTACATCTCGGACGAGCTCGCCGGCCTCTACGGGGAGTACCTGTGGAGACTGTGCGACCAGGGCGCGGCCGACGGGCCGGAGCCGTTGGAGTCCGGTTGGGCGTTCGTCAACCTGCGCCGGCAGCCGCACGTTCGGATGTTCTCGCCCATGCAGGCGCACACGGTGTACGCCAAGGTGTCCACGATCAAGCGGAATCAGGGCGGTCGGGTGCCAGCCGAGTTCACCCCGCACTGGTTCCGACACACCCATGCCTCGACGCTCCTGCTGGCGGGGGTGGACCTGCACGTGGTGATGCGCCGCCTGGGTCATCTGGACGCCCAAACCACGCTGGACACCTACGGCTGGGTCACCCAGGACGCTGAGCTGGCCCTGCTCGCGAACTGGCGGGCCACGGCCGATCGGTGGCGTATCCCTGCGGCACCCGAGGGAGACCGCTGATGCCAGCACGAGTCGGCGGCCTTCAGGGGTCGGGGCGGATCGGGATCCAACGCTTCGATCCTGAGGTGCATGAACGGTTGTGGGCTCAGGTCCCGCCGAAGTACCGGACCAGCGTGTACGAGCTCAGCGACCCGGACTTCGCCCGAATCTTCGCCAACACCCATACCGCGTGGGCCAGGTGGAGCACCGACGCCCTACCGGAGGTGATGGCTCAAGAACTCGCTTGGTGGGTCTGGTACTGCGCCGACACCGGTAAGCGGCGGTTGAACCCGGGCTGGACCAGGACCTTGATCGAGGGCCTGGAGGATCTGCTGGCCAGTGACCCAGGCGGCGGCGTGCAATCTCTCACTGAGGTCGATCCTGAGCTGTGGTTGAAATCGGTTCGGGCTGCCTCCTACCGGCGCCGCGGCCGGCTCCCGGCCGCCTCGAGCATGACGAACGCCCGGCACGACCTGGAGTGGATGCAGCAGGCCCTGCAGCTACGGCACAGCCCCCTGGCCTGGTGGGAGCACGACATCTGGTCCCCGATCGACGACGCGAGGATCCCGATCAAGGGATACGAACCCAGCTGCAACCACCGGATCAACTTCTCCCACACGCACAACACGTGGCTCCAGGACGCGCTGAAGTACCGGTTCCGGCTGCTGTTGGAGACCGGGGCTGGCACGTGGGGCACGCTACTTTCGGCTCGCACCCATCTGGGCCGCTACCTCGACGACTACCTGGCCGCCGCCACAGCCGCCACCGGCGTGGACCACGGGCCGCCGTTGGTGGCCAACCCCGCCGACGAGATCCGCACTGTCGCCCTGGAGTTCCTGTCCAGCCTGCACTCCCGTGTCGGTGAGACCGGGGCCGCCCGCGGGAACAGGTTCTCCCGCAAGACGATCTACCACTCGCAGGTGGCGCTGAGCACCTTCTACGAGTTCGCGTTCGACAACCGCCGCGAGCTCGCGCAGGTGCTGCACGAGCCACGGTGGCTTCAGGTGACGGAGTCACACACCCGGATCTTCCGCCCCGCCGACACCCCCAACGTGCACCACCGCCGAACCTCGGTTTCTTCCGCCCCGGGCCGCGGAGCCATCGCCGACGAGGACCTGTCCCGGATGCTGGAGTACCTGGACACTCTGGGGCTGCCCGCCGATCAGACCCGTGAGGTCGTTATCGACGGGCAGGCTCGGACGGTGGCCGGGATCAACGACCCCAGCGCCATGCGGACCTGGCTGCTCCAGGCGCTGACTGGTCGACGTGCCAACGAGATCCTGCGGTGCGCGTTTCATCCCCTCGAGCCGGTCCAGGCGCTGAGCCGACCCACCAGCGCTGACGCGGAGCGTGACGAGCCGGAATTCCTGGCCCGCTCCTTCTACCGGCAAACCAAGATCGACGGCGCCCCGGAGAGCATCCTGGTCGGCGACGACGTCGTGTCCGTCATCGAGAACCAGCAACGCTGGGTCCGCGCAACCCTCGGTCTACGAGAGGACGAACCCGACCCTCCTTTCCTCTTCCCGGCGCTGCGGCGCAACCTGCGCGGACTGCGCCCCCGTCCCTCCAGTGGCTACCACTCAGCCCTGAAGGACCTCACGGCGAGCCTTCAGCTGCACGACCGGCACGGCAACCTGCTGGAGTTCAGCCGAAGCCACCGGCTGCGGCACACCAAGGCCACCACGCTGCTCAACCTCGGCGCCCCCATCCACGTCGTGATGCGCTATATGGGCCATCGCAGCCCCGAGATGACCCTGCTCTACGCGGCGACTCTCGCCGAGACCGCGGAGCGCGAGTACCTGCGCGCCAGGGCGATCGGGCGCGATGGCCGTGAACTCGACCTGACCGGCGGCGACATCGCCGACATGCTCGCCCTGACCAGCCGCACCGACCGGGTGCTGCCCTCCGGAGTCTGCCTACTGCCACCGACCAAACACTGCGACCGAGGCAACGCCTGCTACTCCTGCCACTACTTCACCACCGACCAACGCCACCTTGACGACCATCGCGAGCTGCTCGCCGAGACACTGCACCTCATCGACAGTCGCAAGGCCCTGCACCTGGAGCGCACCGGAAAACCGATGAGCGACGACAACGTCTGGCCGGAACAACAGCTCGCCACCGTCAGGTCACTGCAGCTGATCATCACCCGGCTGGAGTCACAGCACCCCACCGTCGGTGCGGCCTGCGTCGCCACCGGCGCCGGCGTGCGGGGGCGGCCCGGTTACCAACCAACCGGACCGATGGCCGTCACCATCCAGCCTCGGCGACCAGGAGGCCAGCCGTGACCCAGGTCACCTCGGCCGCCCACACCCGCGCCACCGCCCTAAAGAAAGCAGCCGCCGCTAAGCAAGAACGAGCAGTCAGCAACGCCGATAAAGCAATCCGGCATCTCAGCGTCAACGGGCAGGACGTCACCTTCCGCGCCGTCGCCCGCGCAGGGAACGTCTCGGTCAACTTCCTGTACAACAATCCCGAGCTGCGGCCTCGGATCGAACGGCTCCGTGCGAACACCCCTGGCGTGGGCCGTACTCAGCCCTCAGCCCAATCGCCAAGCAGACATCGACTCCAGCAGTAACCCGGTCGTCAGGGCGCTGACCGCGCAACTGGCCGCCGAGAAGAAGGACCGCCACGCGGAGGTCACCTTGCTGCGGGCCCAGCTCGCTGCCGCCCACGGCGAACTTCTCAACCTGCGTCGCACCGCCGCCGCGGCTGGCGCTCTCATGTCTGCCGACCTCGGCGCCAGCCACCGTCCTCCAGCGCTCAACGTTGCTCAACAACCTGAGACCCCATGATCGTGCGAACAGAAGGCACTACGGATTCCGTCTCCGGTCCCGCATCGCCGCTGGGGTGAGGATGACAGGCTGATCTGGCCCCACTGTGACGGCTTGGCCCACCCCCGTGGGCGACGCGCCGTTGCGACGGCTTGTCACCCACCTGCCGGCTCGCAGCTCAACTGGACGGGACGTGGCGCGTCCTGCCTCGCCGTCAATGAGCACTCATCACCGGCTAAACCTCAGCCATGCGCCGTTACTCACCACTGACGCGCACGACGGGCAGCACGAACTTGGTGCGGTCTGCCCACTCGCCACGGAACGCGCCTGCCTGTGCCATGCCGGTACGGTCACGCCGCCTCGAAGGGAGGCCGGGGCGGCGTAACCGGTGGTGCGGAGCCGGTCAGCCCGTGATGGTGGGCAGGAGAGCGGTCATCGTGGCGATCTCCTTGTTCTGGGCGTCGATGATCTGTTGCGCGAGCTGCTTGGCGTCAGCACTCTGACCGCTGGCGAGCTCGGTGCGCGCCATCGTCACGGCGCCTTGGTGGTGCTTGATCATCATCTGCAGCCACATCCGGTCGAACTGCGCGCCGGCGGCGGCCGACAGCTGCTGCATCTCCTGCTCGCTCATCATCCCGCCCATCCCGCTCATGTCCGTACCGGCGCCCATCTTGGACATGTCGTGACCACCGGTGGCGGCGGGTACCGGTTGACCCCACCCGGTCAGCCACCCGCTCATGGTGGCGATCTCCGGGGCTTGGGCGGTTTTGATCGCGGCCGCCAGGGACTTCACGTCGGGGTTGGTGGCCTGGCTGGCGGCCATGTCGGCCATGGTGATGGCCTGCCCGTGGTGCGGGATCATCCCGGTGGCGAAGGCGACGTCGGCGGAGTTGTGCTGGCCGCCCGCCGGGTTGGCGCTGCTGCTCGGTGACGTTGTCGCGCTCGAGCTGCTCGAGCTGCTCGACATCCCCGTCATGCCGGGCATGCCGGGCATGTTCTGGTCGGGGCTGCCTGAGCTGCCGTTACTGCCGCAGGCGGCGAGGGTGACGGCGGTGGTGATGCTGGCCGCGGCGATAGCGGCATGGCGGATCGTTCGGTTCATGGCGGTGGTCCTGTCCTAGGGTCGAAGCTGAAAATGGTGTGTGTACCCGCGTGGATGGTCTGTTGGAGCGGGGTTCCCGGATGCTCGGAAGCCCCGAAAGACCGCTCACGTTCGCGAGATGCACAACCTCGCCAAGGAAACCGCCGCACCCGCGGCCGGCCTGTCGCGCACACCACCGATGCTCGAGCGCAGCATGTGACTCGTGTTTCGGAGGAACGGCCCCCAGCTTTTGCCCGCCCGGCGAAGCACCAGCCCCAGCAGCGGCAGCACCGCCAGGCACATCACCATCAGCCCGTGACTGCCCGTCACGGTGCCCCCCATCACGGCGGTCACCATCACGATGCCCTCCACGGCCGCGCCAGCCACCTTGCTGACCGAGTGGACCGTGCCGGCTGGGTGGCCGTGCTGACCACCCAGCTCGCAGGTCGCACACTCGGTCACCGACGTGCGCTCCGCCGCCATCAACGGGTCTGACGACATCACCTGCGAGACCCCAATTCCCGCCACCGGTGCGACCGGCTGCGCGCCCGGTGCAGGGGCCGGCGACGAGGGGGCCATCGAGACCATCGAGGCCATCGAGGCCATCGAGGCCATCGCAAGGCTGGCGGCGGTCGTCTGCGAAGTGGTCGTCCCCGTGGTGACCGGCGGGTGGTGGCTGGCTCCGAGGGAGTGCATGCCGATGACGCCAAGGCTCAACAGCAGGATGAGCCACGGCAGCGTCCAGCTGCGCACCCCCGCTCCCGCTAGGGCGCGAGGAACGTTTCCCAGGGTCACCGCCGTGCCGCGCATGCCACTGACTATACCCTTAGGGGGTATCTTGGTGAGATGAGCAGTCGCGTTACGGGCCCGCACCTGTCCACGCCTCCGGCCGAGGTCGACCCGGTGTGCGGGATGACCGTCGACGCGTCAAGCGCGCCGGCGCTGGAGCATGCGGGGCATCAGTACCACTTCTGCTCGGAACACTGCCGGGCCGCGTTCGCGGCAGCCCCCGATCGGTACACCGGCGCGAGCAGCAGCGGTGACCACGGCGGCCACGTCCACGCCGCCGACAACGGCCGGGTGCCCGCGCAACCGGCGGGCGGCGCACCCTCCGCCGGTGAGGTGGCCGAGTGGACCTGTCCGATGCACCCGAAGATCCGGCGTCCTGGGCCAGGGTCGTGCCCGATCTGTGGGATGGCGCTGGAGCCGGTGCTGGTGACCGCCGACAGCGGCCCGAGCCCGGAGCTGGCCGACATGACCCGCCGGTTCTGGGTCGGGGTGGCGCTGGCGGTGCCGGTGGTGCTGTTGGAGATGGGTAGCCACCTGTTCCCGGCCGTCGCGGACGTCATCCCCGCGACGGTGAACACGTGGCTGCAGCTGGTGCTGGCCACGCCGGTGGTGCTGTGGGCGGGGTGGCCCTTCTTCGTCCGCGGCTGGGCCTCGGTGCGGACCTGGAACCTGAACATGTTCATTCTGATCGCGATGGGCACCGGGGTCGCCTGGGCGTACAGCGTCGTCGCCACGCTGGCTCCCGGGATCTTCCCGGGCTCGTTCCGCACCATGGCCACCAGCACCAGCACCAGCATCGGCACGAGCACTGGAACCACTATGGGTGCGGGGATGGGCACGGTGGACGTGTACTTCGAGGCCGCCGCCGTGATCACGGTGCTGGTGCTCCTGGGGCAGGTGCTGGAGCTGCGGGCCCGGGAGCAGACCTCCGGGGCGATCCGGGCGCTGCTGGACCTGACCCCGAAGACTGCGCGCCGGATGGACAGCGACGGCACCGAGGAGGAGGTCAGCCTCGAGGTCGTGCACGTCGGTGACCGGCTTCGGGTCCGGCCCGGTGAGGCGGTCCCCGTCGACGCGACGGTTGAGGACGGCCGGTCCTCGGTGGATGAGTCGCTGGTCACTGGTGAGTCGATGCCGGTCACCAAGACCGCCGGGGACACGGTCGTCGGCGGCACCATCAACGGCAGCGGCGCGCTGGTGATCCGGGCCGAGAAGGTGGGCCGGGACACCATGTTGGCCCGGATCGTGGCCATAGTCGCTGACGCGCAACGTTCCCGGGCCCCGATCCAGCGGACGGCCGACCGGGTCGCCGCCGTGTTCGTCCCGGTCGTCATCGGCGTCGCCGTAGCCGCGTTCCTCGTCTGGGCGGTGGTCGGCCCCGACCCGAAGCTCGCCCACGCCCTGATCGTGGCCGTGTCGGTGCTGATCATTGCCTGCCCCTGCGCGCTCGGCCTGGCCACTCCGATGTCGATCATGGTCGGCGTCGGCCGCGGCGCCCGGCTCGGCGTGCTGATCAAGAACGCCGAGGCCCTCGAGCGGATGGAGAAGGTCGACACCCTGGTCGTCGACAAGACCGGCACCCTGACCGAAGGCAAGCCCACGGTCACCAGCATCGTCCCCGCCGACGGTTTCGACACCGACGGCCTCCTCATGCTGGCCGCCGCCGTGGAACGCGCCTCCGAGCACCCACTGGCCCACGCCATCGTGGCGGCAGCCGCCGCACGCGGCCTTTCTCTCCCAGGCGTCGACGACTTCGACGCCCCCGCCGGCCGCGGCGTCACCGGCGTCGTGCAGGGCCGCCGCGTGCTGCTCGGCAGCTCAGCGTTCCTGCTGTCCCAGCAGATCGACACCAGCGTCCTGGACGAGCAGGCGAACCGGCTGCGCGGCGACGGGGCCAGCGTGGTCTATCTCGGCGTCGACGGCCGGCTGGCTGGGATCCTGGCCGTGGCCGACCCGGTCAAGGCCACCACCCCGCCCGCGCTGGCCGCCCTGCGTGAAGCGGGCGTCGATGTCGTCATGCTCACCGGGGACAACCAGGTCACCGCGCAGGCCATCGCCCGCCGGCTCGGCATCGACCGCGTCGAAGCCGAGGTGCTGCCCGATCACAAGAGCGACGTCGTCAAAGCCCTCCGCGACCAGGGCCGGATCGTGGCGATGGCCGGCGACGGCGTCAACGACGCCCCCGCCCTGGCCGCCGCCGACGTCGGGCTGGCGATGGGCACCGGCACCGACGTGGCCATCGAGAGCGCCGGCGTCACCCTCCTGGGCGGCGACCTGGCCGGGATCGTCCGGGCCCGGCAGCTGTCCCAGGCCACCATGCGCAACATCCGACAGAACCTGCTCTTCGCGTTCGTCTACAACGTCGCCGGCATCCCGGTCGCCGCCGGCATCCTCTACCCGTTCTTTGGGCTGCTGCTGTCCCCGATCATCGCCGCCGCCGCGATGGCCCTGTCCTCCGTCAGCGTCATCAGCAACGCCCTGCGGCTGCGTCACCAACACCTCCCCGGAGCCGAACCCCACCAACCGTCACAACGAGGCGCCCGCGCGGCGTTGCAACGACCCGCCCCACAAGGACGGCAAGCATGACATCCGTGAGCACGACCACACCGCCCGGGTACGCCGACACCAAGGCAGCGCACCTGAAGCGGCTACGCCGGATCGAAGGACAAGTCCGCGGACTGCAACGGATGGTCGACGAGGACACGTACTGCATCGACGTGCTCACCCAGGTCGCCGCAGCCACCAAGCCCTCGAAGCCGTCGCCCTGGCCCTGCTGGAGGAGCACCTGTCCCACTGCGTCACCGACGCCATCCACGCCGGCGGAGCGGACGCCGACGACAAGATCAAAGAAGCCTCCGCCGCCATCGCCCGGCTCGTCCGCTCCTAACCGAGAACCGCCCGAGAGCAAGCGGCGCGCGGACGGCCGTCCGGTCGGGTCAGGCGGAGCTGCGCCGTCCGTGAGGCGGCGCTGGCCCGCGATCCCCGGCCGTAACGGGTCAACCCCGCGGTTCGTACACCGACAGCGCCACCGCCACGACCAGGAGCAGCAGCGCAGCACCGGCGTGCACGACCGGAGACAGCCACTGCCCAACGTCACCTTCACCAACCCCGGCTATTCGCCGCCATCGTGAACCGGCTTACCTTCGGCGGCTACATCATCGAAACCGGCACCGACTCCTACCGCCTTGCACGCACCCTTGCCCAACGGACCCTGAGGAGACTCCTCTCGAGTCCGCACCAGCCGGGCAGGGCGCATGCGCGCAGTGTTACTATCTGCGCATGCGTGCAATTAGCAAGGGGGTGGAGAGCCTCCCGGTCGACCAGGCCGAGCTGGTGGTCGAGGTGTTCCGGATGCTGTCCGACACCACTCGGGTGCGGCTGTTGTGGGCGTTGCTCGATCGGGAGCTGGCGGTTAACCAACTGGTCGAGCTCGTCGGTAAGTCGGCGCCCTCGGTGTCCCAGCACCTGGCCAAGCTGCGGATGGCCAGGCTGGTGCACACCCGGCGAGAGGGCACCCAAGTTTTCTACCGGCTCGAGAACGAGCATGTGGCCCGACTCGTGCGCGACGCGGTGTTCAACGCCGAACACTCCGGGCCGGACCTCCCCCGCCACCACCAAGACGGTAGCCATCCAAACGGTCAAGGCGAGGCTCCACTGAGTGTGGTGCCCCGCTCCCGACCCGCCGGCCGAGGCGTCCGATGACGGCTCACCGCTCCGACGCCGATCCCACGCATCCGCACCACGAGGACGAGCACGGCGGCGACCACCGCCGCGATGACCCTGACACCGGAGCACATCACGGTCCCGGTGGCTCCAGCAGCCACCACCATGATCACGGCGCCGGCCGTGACTACGACGAGCACGACCACCACGACCATGACCATCCGGGTGGGCTGAGAGGGTTTGTGCTGTCGATCGTCCGGCCGCACAGTCACGACGCGGCCGACTCGGTCGACTCCGCGCTGGAGGCCAGCAGTGACGGGATCCGTGCAGTGAAGATCAGCCTGGCCGGGCTGGGAGCCACCGCGATCGCGCAGCTGATCGTCGTGGTCATCAGCGGATCCGTCGCGCTGCTGGCGGACACCATTCACAACTTCTCCGACGCGCTAACCGCGATCCCCCTATGGATCGCGTTCGTCCTTAGCCGCCGGGCGGCCAACCGCCGCTACACCTACGGCTACGGCCGCGCCGAAGACCTGGCCGGGGTGTTCATCGTCGCGATGATCGCCGGCTCATCAATCCTCGCCGCGTACGAGTCGATCCGCCGGCTGCTGGACCCGCAACCCATTAGCCACCCGTGGATCGTGCTGCTCGCCGGTCTAGTCGGGTTCGCCGGTAACGAGCTCGTCGCGGTCTACCGGATCCGGGTCGGCACCAAGATCGGCTCGGCCGCCCTGGTCGCCGACGGACTGCACGCCCGCACCGACGGCTTCACCTCCCTCGCCGTGGTGTTCGGCGCCATCGGCGTCATGGCCGGCTTCCCACTGGCCGACCCCATCGTGGGACTGCTCATCACGGTCGCCATCCTCGCCGTCCTGCGCGGCGCCGCCCGAGACATATACCGGCGGCTGATGGACGCTGTCGACCCCGCCCTCGTCGACTCCGCGGACGCAGCCCTTGCCAGCGTGCCCGGCACCCATACCGTCGACGGCGTCCGGCTGCGCTGGATCGGGCACCGCATGCACGCCGAAGCTGAGATCACCGTCGACCGCACCCTGGACATAGTCGAAGCACACACCATCTCCGACGAAGCCCAACACCAACTCATCCATCAAGTGCCCCGCCTGGACGACGCAACAGTCCACGTCAACCCCAGGCCCCTACCCGGCGTGGACGACCACACGGCCACCAGTCACCACCGAGTCACGTCCCCTCCACAGTGACAGTCAGACTCCCGCTGCCCTAGGTGGTGCTCCAGCCCCCCGGGGCCACATCAAGCCGCCCCGTCACCGTGGGGGGACAAGTCGAGTCGAGTTGACACACCCAGTGGGGCCATGCCGGGTTGACACCCAGGAGTCTGACTGCGGCGTGTTCGTGCTCAAGGTCGATATCGCCACGTGGCCACCAGCGGCTCCGTCACATTGGTTCTGGGACTGCCAGCGCAGGCTCCAGCCGAGAGGAGTCTCAGCCTGCAGCTAGGGCCGCTGAGAATCGGTGGCGTCAGGCCTCAGCCTCGTCGCCGAGAGACCCGAACGGGTGCGCCGCGACGAACCGGCGGGTCTCGTCGTACATCCTCTGGATATACGACTCCAAGGCTTCGGTCTCCACCCTCCACTGTCCCCGGCCACCGACCTTGATCGCCGGCAGCTCGCCCGAGCGCACCAGGGCGTACGCCTGGGCGGAGGAGATGTTGAGAACCTCAGAGACCTCAGTCAACTGAAGGAACCGCTTCTGGACACCGTTCTGAGGGCTCATCGCGCAGTCCTGCCCAGCGCACGCTCATCACGCGTCATCAACGTACTGGCCTGAAGTGTCCCGCCTGGACTGGGTGGGCGCCTCAGATAATCGGTCGTCTCGACGCGCCACTGGCCCCGGCCGCCGACCTTGATGGCCGGCAGCTCGCCGGACCTCACCAGGGCGTAGGCCTGGGCGGACGAGATGTTCAGGATCTCCGAGACCTCGGTGAGCTGGAGGAAGCGCTGGGTGGGCATGGGGAAGGAGTCCTCGCTTCGGTGCGGGTCAACAAGGGCACGTGACGGCGTCTGAGCGGCAACCAGCCACTCGAACGCGCGTGATTGTTCTTTACTATCTCTTTACTCTAGGTGATTTGTCCCCTCGCGGTTCCACTCTTCCACAGAAGCTTGTCGACCTCCGATCGTTGTCCACAGGTTCACGATCCGCGTGACAGCGTTGAAGACCGTCGTCCATGATGGGACCCGGTCCATCCGAGCAGGGGTGGACCCACGAATATGGGGGATTTTTGTGGTGACAGGGGATCGGCGTGGCTGAACTGCCCGAACCGGCGGCAAAGCGACTGCAACGACCGTCCTGGCGCAACACGCGCCTGCTCGTCGGACTGGTTCTCATCCTGCTCGGCACGGCCATCGGGGCCAAGGTCGTCGCCAGCGCCGACGACACGGTGCCCATGTATGCCGCGACGACCACGATCCGCCCGGGCGACCACCTCACCGTGGACAACCTGCGGCGCGTCGATGTGCAGCTCGGCGACGAGGGGGCGCGTTACCTCTCGGCCCGGGCAGCGGTCGCGGAGGACACCTATGCGCTGCGAGACCTCTCCGAGGGTGAGCTGGTGCCGGCGGGGGCGGTCGGCGGGCGTGGTGCCGTCACCGTGCAAGCGGTCACCGTGGCGGTCGACGCCAACTCCGCCAGCACCCTCCCGGCCAACGCCGTCGTCGATGTCTGGGTCAGCCCCCGCGACCTGCAGTCGACGCAGGAGCGCTATCTCGACGCGACCCTGGCGTTGGAACGGGTCAGCGTCACCCCGGTGACCCAGGACAGCGGCCGGTTTGGTGCGTCGAGCTCGACGACGGCGGTGCAGCTGCGGGTGCCGCGTGACAAGGTCGCCACGGTCATCGGGTTCGTCGACAAGCAGGCCCGGTTCACGCTCGTGCCCGTGCCCGGGCAGGGTTCGTGACCGGGGTCCTCACGGCGCTGGGCAACCAGTGGGAGAGCCGCATCGCCACCCTCCTCGAGGGCTCCCGCGAGGTCCAGGTCGTCCGCCGATGCGCCGATCTGGCCGACCTCGTGGCCACTGCCTCTGCCGGACTCGGGTCGGTGGCGCTGGTCTCCGACGACCTGCGCGGCCTCGACCTCTCGACCGTGGCCCAGCTGCGCGACCTCGGCGTTTCCGTCGTCGGTGTGGCGACTACGGACGACGAGGACGCGGAGCGTCACCTACGGCAGCTGGGGGTCAACCGCGTCGTCGCCGGGAGCGCCGAGCTGGGTGTCTTCGAGGCAGCGTTGACCGAGGTCGCCCCCCGCGATGCGGACGGCGCTGGTGCGCCGAGGACCGCCGGTCCAGACGGTCCAGACGGCCGAGACGGCCGAGACGGCCGAGACGGCCGACACGGCCCGAACGGCCCAGCCGGTGGAGCTGACCCCACGGACCCCACCGCCGACCTCGACGCCGAGCTGGCCGAGCTGGGTGGCCTCGACGCTGCCCCTCCTGGTGGTCGCCCCTCGCCTGGCCGTTCGCGCCCGACACGTCGGCGGCGAGGAGGCGCACAGGCCGGCCCGGGCGTCGAGGCCGCGGTCGACCACCCGTCGGGCCGGGAGCCCGGACCGGACGAGACCGAGCCCGAGCCCGGTCGGATCGTCGCCGTGTGGGGACCGACCGGTGCCCCCGGGCGCACCACGGTCGCGGTGACCCTGGCCACCGAGCTGGCCGTCCTGGGGATCCCCACCGTCCTGGTCGACGCCGACACCTACGGCGGCTCCGTCGCTCAGGCGCTGTCGTTCCTCGACGAGGCGCCCGGCATCGCCGCCGCGACCCGCGCGGCCGACCAGGGCACCCTCGACCTCCCGATGCTCGCCCGGCTCTCGCCGGTGGCCTCACCGGGGCTCCGGGTGGTCACCGGCATACCGAAGGCCGAGCGTTGGACGGAGATCCGGGCGCCCGCGCTCGAACGGGTCCTCACCCTGGCCCGCCGGCTCGGGCAGGTCGTCGTCGTCGACTGCGGTTTCAACCTCGAGGACGACGAGGAGCTGAGCTACGACACCATGGCGCCGCGCCGCAACGCCGCCACGCTCACCACCCTGGGGCTCGCCGACGAGGTCGTCGCGGTCGGAGGGTGTGACCCGGTGAGCCTGCAGCGTCTCGTTCGCGGTCTCCAAGAGCTGGGCGGGGTGCCGTCGCCGCGCCCGGTCGTCGTCGTCAACCGGGTGCGGTCAGGGGCCGTCGGCGCGAAGCCTGAGGCCCGGGTGTCGGAGGCGCTGGCCCGGTTCGCCGGCGTCGACGAGGTGGTCTTCGTGCCCGACGACCCGGCTGCCCTCGACGCCGCCCTGCTTGAGGGTCGCTCGCTGGCCGAGTGTGCACCGAGCTCGCCGGTGCGCTCCGCCGTCCGTGGTCTGGCCGCGCGGGTGGCCGATGTCAGTGTGCCGCACGGTCGTCGGGGTCGGCGGCTGCTCCACCGCTGACCGGGTCGCCGAGGACGCTCAGCCGCTGAAGAGCAGGGACAGCCCGCTCACGGTGTAGGCCACCATGAGCACCATGACGGGCAGCTGGCCGACGACCGCCGACCGCCGCGGCAGGATCCGCACCGCCCGGTCGTGGGCGACCACGACACCGAGCACGTGCCCGACGACGATGGCTCCGGCCTGCACCACAGCGACGAGGGTCGGCTGGATCATGGCGCCCGAAGGGGTGACCCCAGCCGTGCCCAGCCAGTCGGCCCCTGTGCCGAGCGGGTCGCTGAGCAGCGCCAGGGTCCTGGGTCCCTGGAACATCAGCAGCGACCAGTAATGCGCGACGAGGTAGCCCGCCGCGATCGGTAGCAGGGACGGCGCCAGCTCGGCCGCCGTCCCCCGCACGGGCACGCCGGACAGCTGCGCGGACAGGGCCGCCGCCACCCACAGTGCGCCGCCGACGAGCAGCACTACGCCGATCAGCGTGAGGGTCCGGAACAGTATCGGGGTGCTCGTCGACTGCACCCAGCCCGCATACCTGAGATCGGCGGACAGGCTGTCGTACGCCGTCCCGCCGAGCATCACCGCCAGCGTCGCCAGGAGCCCACGGCGGTGCTCCAGCAGCGCTGGTCCGTGCATGGGTGAGCGCACCACGAGCCGCCCGTCGGGGCGGCGACCGAGGGGAGACAGTCGCCCGTAGAGGCGGGACAGCACCTCGAAGGGGTCGCCTTCACCGAACCAGCCGGTGCCAAGGACGAGGGAGCCGATGAGGCTGACGAGGACGAAGAAGGCGATGGCCACCCGCAGCACCGGCAGCGTGGTGCGGTCCGGGGCGACGAGCTCCAGCCACGTGAAGACGAGCAGCCCGACCGCGGCCGGCCAGTAGCCCGGTCGCCTGTCGGTGAGGGCGGCGTCGGGGGAGATGCGCGCCACGGCGGCCACCAAGCGGTGCAGCCGGCGCACCGGGTTGAGCGTGGGCCGGACGGCTCCGACGAGCAGCGACACGAACGGCATGCCGACCCACAGCCAGACGTAGATGACGTAGGCCACGGGGTTGTTCGCGTCGTCCTGTCCGGCGACGAGGGAGAGCAGGACCCACCCGGTGAGCAGCAGGGAAAGGGCGGCGAGACCCCCGCGGAACCACCGCGCGTCGAGCACGCGCTGTATGCCGCGGGGCACCGGGCGGCCGCCAGCCGGGTCGAAGCGCGGCTCCCGCCACAGGAAGGCCAAGCCCACGAACGAGGCCAACAGCGCCAGACCGGCGCCGATGACGAGGGCCGTGAACGGGAGGGGGAGGTCCTGGCGGCTGCCGACGCCATGCAGGGGCAGGACGAGTGGCATGAGCGTGGTGGGCGGAGTCATCGCTGGGGGCAGGGCCGGCAGGGTCGCCGCGAGCACCGCCGCCACGTCAGCGGACGGCGACAGTCAGCAGCGTCAGCGCCGGGTGGTGTGTCTCGGCCTCGAAGACTCCCGGGTCCTTGCCGGTCAGGGTGACCGTCGCCGGGACACCGGCCTTGAGCTCGGTCTCGACCTCGAACCCGTGGGCGTGCAGCTCGTCGTCGTGGTCGCTGGTGACGACGAGGGTGAGCGTCTGACCGACGGGCAGGTCGACCTGCGCCGGGGCCGGGGTGACGTTCGACCCCGTCACGGTCACCGTGACGGTGCGCCCGGCCGGCGTGGTGCCCGTGGTCGACGACGACGTCGCGGGCGACGACGACGTCGCGGGCGTCGCGGACGGGGTACCGCTCGAGCTCGCCGAGCTGGTGGTGGACGAGGCGGCGGTGGCGCTCGTCGACGCGGGCGGCGCCGGTGGGGTGCTCGAGGAGGAGCACGCCCCAACGCTCAGCAGCGCGACGGCCGCGGTGACGACCGCTCCCGAGCGGCCGCCCGGCATACCCCCTGTGGTCCTGGCACCCCTGTCCATGGGTTCATCGTAGGAACGGCGGGGTCTGCAACGATGGGCGGGTGCCTGACCGCCTGAGCTCCCTCGACGCGTCGCTGCTCTACCTCGAGGAGCCGACGACGATGATGCACGTCGGCTCGGTGATGGTGTTCCACGAGCCCGACACGGCCGAGTCGGGCCGGGCGGCCGGCGGCACGCTCAGCGAAGGCTTCGACTACGAGCAGCTGGTGGCGCTCGTGTCGCGGCGAATCGCCCACCTGCCCCGCTACCGGCAGAAGGTGCGTGAGGTCCCTGGTCGTCTCGCCAACCCCGTCTGGGTCGACGACGAGTCGTTCGACATCACCTACCACGTGCGCCAGGCGGCGTTGCCCAAGCCGGGCACCGACGTGCAGCTCGAGGAGTTCGTCGCCCGGATCCAGCAGCGGCCCCTCGACCGGGTCCACCCCCTCTGGGAGGTCTACCTCGTCGAGGGACTCGAGCACGACCGGTTCGCCATCGTCACCAAGACCCACCACGCCCTCGTCGACGGCGCCGTCGCGCTCGACATCGCGCAGCTGATCGTCCGGGAGGAGCCGGGGGTGGAGGACGAGGTCGTGGACACCTGGCGACCCCGGCACGAACCCACCGACGCGCAGCTCGTCGCCGGGGCGCTCACCGACGCGGTCTTCATGCCCGGCCAGGTCGTCGACTCGGTGCGCGAGGGCTTCGGTGAGGCCAGGGATGTCGCCGGACGCATCGCGCAGGGCCTCGGCTCGCTCGTCTCCACGGTGGCCCGGGGGGCGGCCCGTCCGGCCCCGACGTCGCCGCTCAACGTCGAGATCGGGCTCGGGCGCCGGTTCGTCATGGTGGGCACCGACCTCGACGACTACCGCAAGGTGCGCTCGCGGCTGGCCCGGGGCGCCTACGCCGACGACGTCAGCATCAACGACGTGGTCCTCGCGACCATCGCCGGCGCCTTCCGCGCGTGGCTGCTGACCCGCGGTGAGCCGGTCCACCCCAGCTCGGTGGTGCGGACGATGGTCCCGGTGAGCATGGAGTCCGGGCAGGGCTCGGCGGCCACGGCGCACCGGCTGACCGCCTGCTTCGTCGACCTGCCGGTGGGCGAGCCCGGCGCCTCCATGCGGCTGCATCAGATCGCCTTCTCGATGCGCCAGCAGATGGAGGGCGGGCAGGCGATGAGCGCCGAGCGGCTCGTCGGCCTGGCGGGGTTCGCGCCGCCGACGCTGCACTCCCTGGGGGCCCGGCTCGGCAACGCCATGTCGAAGCGGCTGTTCAACGTCGTCATCACCAACGTCCCCGGGCCACAGACGACGTTGTATGCCGCGGACGCGCCCATGCTCTCGACCTACCCGGTGATTCCCCTCGCCATGGGCCAGGCCCTGGCCATCGGGCTGACGTCCTACGACGGCGGGGTCTACTTCGGGCTCAACGCCGACCGCAACGCCATGCCCGACCTCGACGTCGTCGGCCAGTGCATCGTCGACTCGCTGGGGGAGCTCACCGAGGGTCGCGAGTCCACATGACCCGTCGAGGCCTGGTCCTCGGCGGGGGCGGAGTGCTGGGTGCCGCGTGGATGGTCGGGGCGCTCACGGCGCTGGAGGACCACCTCGGCATCGACGCCCGGTCGTTCGACCACCTCGTCGGCACCTCGGCCGGTTCGGTGGTCTCCACGCTGCTGGCGGCCGGAGTGAGCGTCGCCGAGCTGCGGTCCCACCAGCTGGAAGGGTCGGTGGACCACGGCCGGCTGGCGGGGTTCCACTGGGACTACGAGGAGGTTTCGGGTAGCGACCGGCCGCACGCCCCCCGGCCCGGGTTCGGCTCGCCGGTGTTGCTGCGCAAGGGAGTTCGCGAGCTGCGCATGCTCCCACCGATGGCCGTCCTTGCGGCTCTGCTCCCCGAGGGCCGCGGCCGCCTCGACAGTGTCGGCGCGCTCGTCCGGCACGTCGTGGGCGACGGCTGGGTCGAGCGCGAGGGCCTCACCCTCGTGGCGCTCGACTACGACGCCGGGGTCCGGGTGCCGTTCGGGCGGGTGGAGGCCCCGGTGGTCGCGGCAGCGGACGCGGTGATGGCCTCCTGCGCCATTCCCGGCTGGTACCAGCCGGTCACGGTGGGGGCGCATCGCTATATCGACGGCGGCACGTGGTCGTCGACCAACATCGACCTGATGGTCGGCCTCGGGCTGGACGAGATCTACGTCCTGGCTCCGCAGGCGTCCTTCGACCTGGACGCGCCCAAGGACCTCGTGACGCGGCTCGAACGGCAGTGGCGGGCGCGAGTGACGGCGAAGGCGCTGCGCGAGCTGGGCGTCGTCCACGCCGAGGGCACCGACGTGACGATCATCGGGCCGGGGCGGGAGGACCTCGAGGCCATCGGCGGCAACCTCATGGACGTCGGCCGCCGCCCCCGCGTCTTCGAGACCTCGCTGCGCACCTCCCTGGCCGCGTTGCTCGACCCGGGGCCCGCCCCCGGGGCGCCGGACCTCAGCGAGCTGGGTGGCGGGGCGGAGCTGCGCGAGGTGGAACGCGCCGAGGACGAGGTCGCCGAGGGGGTCGAGCGGGAGGCCGACACCGAGGCCGACACATGGACCGGCACCGGGAGAGGATGACCCTCGTGCAGACACGGATCTACCGACCACTGACCACGGTCGAGCTGCGCCGTCTCGGCGACGAGGGCGTCATCGGGCCGGCTCCGTTCGCCGCCTACACCGTGACGCCCGGGCTCCGCCGGGAGCATCCGGGGGTCGACGAGGAGGAGCTGGAATACCTCGCCTTCACCGATGCGGTCACGACCGGCCTCTCCGGGGGTGACGGTGGCGGTGGCCGTGACGCCGTGCGGGTCGTCGCGGCGGCCGACGTCGACGACGAGCTGGTGGTGCCCGCCGGCGACGGACCCCTGACGGCGGTCCACGTGACCGCGCCGGTGGCCCGCCGGCAGGTGGCGTCGTTCCATGTCGCCGACGCGGCGGGACGGCGAGGCCCCGCGCGAGCCGCGGCGGATGGCATACCCGAGCTGTCGTGGTACGACGCGACCGAGCTCGACGTCGTCGTCGACCTGTTCGGCTGAGATCCTTCGCGCCGGTTAGCCGAGCGCGACGTGGAGGATCTTCTCGTTGCTGTTGTCGGCGATGCTGTCCTTGTCGCCCGTGGTCGAGGTCGTGAGCCACAGGCCGCCGTCGGGTGCGGGTTCGACGGTGCGAAGCCGGCCGTAGGTACCGCTGAAGTACGCCTGCACGCCGCTGAGGCTGGCGCCGCTGATGACCTCGCGGTACATCCGGGCACCGCGCTCGCAGGCGACGTAGAGCACGTCGCCGACGATGGCGATGCCCGAGCAGGAGCCTTCGGACGTCGGGTAGGTCTGCTTGGGCGCGATGAAGCCCGCAGTGCCGCACGTCCCGGTGGTGCCCTCGCACGCCGGCCAGCCGTAGTTGCCGCCCTTGGTGATCAGGTTGGTCTCGTCCATCACCGAGTTGCCGAACTCCTGCTCCCAGAGGCGTCCCTGGGAGTCGAAGGCCAGGCCCTGCGGGTTGCGGTGGCCGTAGCTCCACACGTAGGTGCCGAAGGGGTTGTCGGCGGGCTTGGTGCCGTCGGGGTTGAGCCGCAGGATCTTGCCATTGAGGCTGCTGAGGTTCTGGGCGTTGTCACCGTTCTGCGCGTCACCCGTGCTGGCGTACAGCTTGCCGTCCGGACCGAACCGCAGCCGACCGCCGTTGTGGAAGGTGTTGCGCAGGATGCCCGACAGGAGCACCTGCTCGCCGGCGGTGTCGAGCGTGGACGTCGCCCCAGAGCCGGTCACCTGGAACCGGACGATCCGGTTGTCGCTGGGCGACGTGTGCATGACGTACAGCCAGTGGTCCGCAGCGAAGGAGGGCGAGATGGCCAGGCCCATCAGACCGCCCTCGCCGTTGGTGCCGGAGACGTTGGGGACGGTGCCGAGGGTGGTCTTGGCGCCGGTCGCCGGGTCGAGCCGGACGATGTTCTGGGCGTCGCGCCGGCTGTAGAGCACCGAGCCGTCCGGCAGGGTCAGCAGGCCCCACGGGATGTCGGTGTCGGTGGCCACCTGGGTCACCCCGCACACCGAGGTGCCGCACGTGGCCGCGGTGGTCACCGCGACGGCGGTGCTCTGCGCCGAGGTGTTGCCGGCCGCGTCACGGGCCGTCACGGCATACCGGTATGCCGTGCTGCCGGCCAGGCCGCTGTCGACGAAGGCCGTGTTGGGCGGCAGGGTGGCGGTGCCGGTGACCGAACCGACCTTGGCGCCGTCGCGGTAGATGTCGTAGGCGCGCACGCCCACGTCGTCGGTCGAGGCGGTCCACATGAGGGTGACCGTCGTGCCCGACGCCGACCCGCTCAGACCGGTCGGCGTGCTCGGGGCTGTGGTGTCGGTCTGACAGACCGGCGGGGTGATCGAGATGGGCGTACTGCCCTGCGAGACGTTCCCGGCGGCGTCGCGAGCGTCGACGTAGAGGCGCCACGTCACTCCCGGCGAGACGGGGAGCGCCGCGGACAGCGTCGTGCCCGAGACGGTGGTCATCAGCTGGCCGTCGTGGAAGACGTCGTAGGCGGTCACGGCGACGTTGTCGGTCGCCGCGTTCCAGGCGAGGACGACCGAGCTGCAGGTCAGGTTGCTCACGCGCGGGTTGGCGGGGGTGCTCGGCGACTGGGTGTCGGCGGTGAACGTCGTGCGCCACTTCTGGTTGCCACCGCCGTGGCAGGACCACGTCTGGACGTAGGCGCCGGGTGACGTGCTCGCACTCGTGACGTCGAGGCACAGCCCGGACTGGACGCCGGTGATCGAGCCGTCGGCGTTGACCTTCCACTTCTGGTTGGCCGCGCCGCTGCAGGAGTAGATCTGGACCACGCCACCCGAGGTGGTCCGAGCGCCGGCGACGTCGAGGCAGCGGGTGCCGCCGAAGACGCGCAGCTCGCCGGCGGCGGTGAACGTCCAGGCCTGGTTCGCCTGGTTGTTGCACGTCCAGACGATCACCCGGGTCTTGAGGGCGGTGGAGTTGCCGGTCACGTCGAGACAGAGACCGGACGCGACCCCGACGACCGGCGTCCCGGTGGCGGCCTGGGCCGGCGCGCTCACAACGACGAGCGTCGTGGCGACCAGGAGCAGCGCCACGGCGCCGGCCCACACCGACCGCCTCCACGGGTGTGGTCCGTGCGCAGGTGTCCGAGCTGTGCCCATCATCGACCCCCGTCGCGTCGCAAACTGGGGCAAACCCTGCGCTTCTCCGGGCCGGACGTCAAGAGGGGGCGGGAAACCGGCGTCGCGGGGTCAGCGCGCGACCTGCTTGGTCAGCCAGGGGTCCACGACGGCGTGGAAGTCGTCGGCGCGGTCCCGGCGCACGCAGTGGCCGGCCCCGCGGATGACCTCGATCTCCACCTGGGGGTTGTCGACCCGGCGCAGGCTCGTCATCAGGTCGCCGGTCCAGATCGCCCCGGCTGTGCCCGTCACGAGCAGGGCCGGGACCGCGATCCGGGCGGTCACGTCCGGCCACGGCGCACGCACGGTGACGCCCGGGCGCCCGAGCATCTCCAGGTCGGTCTGCTGCTTGGCCTCGAGCCACGGCTTGAACTCCCGCTTGGGCCACGTCGGGTGCTCCCGCTTGCCGTGCTTCATCGCGTGGTTGGGGTGGGCGTTGATCTCGCGGGCCTCGACCACCCGGCGGCGGGCCGCCTCGGCCTCGTCGTGGTCGGTGTAGCGGCCGGACCCCAGCGCCGGGTCCTCGAGGACGACCGCCCGCACCAGCTCGGGCCGAGCGCCCGCGAGCGCCGCCGCGGTGCCGCCTCCCATCGAATGGCCCACCAGCACCGGTTGTGCCACGCCCTCATCGGCCAGCCGCTCCAACGCCTCGACGAGGTCGGCGAGGTGGGTCTCCCCGATGCCGGCCTCGAGCTCACCCCGGGTGAACCGTTCCGACTCGCCGTGGCCGCGGGCGTCCCAGGTGACGATGCGATAGTCCGCCGACCATCGCTCGACGGCGTCGGGCCAGCACCGACCGGAGTCGGTGAGACCGTGCAGCAGGAACAGGGTCGGCGCTTCGGCGTCCCCCCGTCCGAACCGGTGGAGGGTCGGGGGGTCCTCGCTCTGGGGCGGGTCGTCGCGACGCTGAGCAGGCGGCATACGTGAAACCATAGGGGGGCTCAGCCCCCCGCGTGCCCGATGAGGAGCAGCCCGATGGACGCCGTCACCCAGGTCCCCGCCCCGGTCAACGAACCCGTCCTGGAGTATGCCCCCGGCAGCCCCGAGCGGGCCTCGCTCCAGGTCGCGCTCGCCGAGCTCGGGTCGCAGCGCCGGGAGCTGCCGCACACCATCGCCGGGCGCCGAGTCATGGGCGGTGGCAAGCGAATTGACGTGCGCCAGCCGCACGCCCACCGCAAGGTGCTCGGCACCCTCAAGAACGCGACGGTCTCCGACGCCCGCTCAGCCGTCGACGCCGCGAAGGCCGCCGCACCGGGTTGGCGGGCCCTGTCGTTCGACGACCGGGCGGCCATCCTGCTCAAGGCCGCCGAGCTGCTGTCCGGCCCGTGGCGGGCCCGGCTCAACGCCGCGACGATGCTCGGCCAGAGCAAGACGTGCTACCAGGCGGAGATCGACGCGGCCTGCGAGCTCATCGACTTCTGGCGCATCAACGTCCACTTCGCCCGGGAGATCATGGCCGAGCAGCCGCCGCTCAACACCAAGGGCGTCTGGAACCGCACGGACCACCGCCCCCTCGAGGGGTTCGTCTACGCCATCACCCCGTTCAACTTCACCGCGATCGCCGGCAACCTGCCGACCGCCCCCGCCCTCATGGGCAACACCGTCGTCTGGAAGCCGTCGCCGACGCAGAGCCTCGCCGCCCAGCTGACGATGGAGCTGCTCGAGGCCGCCGGTATGCCGCCCGGCGTGGTCAACCTCGTCACCGGCGACGGGCTCAACGTGTCAAAGGTCGCCTTGGCCGACCCCGACCTGGCGGGCATCCATTTCACCGGGTCCACCCCCACGTTCCAGCACCTCTGGGGGGAGGTCGGCGCCAACCTGCCCCGCTACCGCTCCTACCCGCGCCTGGTGGGCGAGACCGGCGGCAAGGACTTCGTCGTCGCCCACCCCTCGGCCGATCCCGACGTGCTGCGGACCGCGTTGGTCCGCGGGGCCTTCGAGTACCAGGGCCAGAAGTGTTCGGCGGCCTCTCGGGCCTATGTCCCCGTGTCGCTGTGGAAGCAGGTCAAGGACGACCTCGTCGACATCACCAACGGCCTGCCGCAGGGTGACGTCACCGACTTCGCCAACTTCCTGGGCGCGGTCATCGACGACCGCTCGTTCGCCAAGAACGCCGCGGCGATCGACCGGGTCAAGGACGCCGCGAAGGTCAAGGTCATCGCCGGGGGGACCTACGACGACTCGGTCGGCTACTTCGTGCGTCCAACTGTCCTCGAGTCGAGCGACCCGGCGGACGAGTCGTTCCGCACCGAGTACTTCGGACCGATCCTGTCGGTGCACGTCTACCCCGACGCCCGCTACGACGCGACGCTCGACCAGATGGAGTCGTTCTCGCCCTACGCCCTCACCGGGTCGATCATCGCCCAGGACCGGGTGGCCATCGCCGACGCGGCCCACCGGCTCCGGTTCGCCGCCGGCAACTTCTACGTCAACGACAAGCCGACCGGCGCCGTCGTCGGTCAGCAGCCGTTCGGTGGCGGCCGGGCTTCGGGCACCAACGACAAGGCGGGCTCCGCTCAGAACCTGCTGCGCTGGACGAGCGCCCGGTCGATCAAGGAGACCTTCGTCCCCGCGACGTCGCACGTCTACCCCTACATGGGCTGACGGGCCGAATCGCCGCGGCGTCGATCTCGGCAAACCCCCAGCGCAGGGCGCCGATCCGCGGCCTGATGGAGGGCGTACCGGGGCGCCCACTGCGGAGGAGTCATGATGCGTCGCACCTCGTTCGGTCAGCCGCGGCGGTCCCGCCACGCCCTGCTGGTGACCGCGGTCGCCGCCGTCGTCCTCGGCGCCTGCTCGGCAGCGTTCGACTCGCCCGCCGGTCGAGCCCTGCCGAGCGGGGCGCGCGACATCGTGGGCTCTGCGCCCTAGGCCCACGGCTCCTGGAACTACGACGTCGTCGACCTCGAACGCGGACGAGTCCTATACGCGCAGAACGAGAACCAGATGCAGTTCCTCGGCTCGACGACCAAGCTGTTCACCGTCGGGAGCTACTACGACGAGGTCGGGGCCAACGCGACTCTGGAGACCCCCGTTTACGCCACCGGGTCGCGCTCGGGCGGGAGCCTGACCGGAAACCTCGTCCTCGTCGGCTCCGGGGACTTCATCCTCGGCGGCCGGGGTGTCCTCCATGGCGACCTGTAGTGGACCGATCCCGACCATGTGTATGCGTACGCCTCACCTCTGGTGAAGCCGGTGGCCGCGGATCCGCTCGCGGGACTCGACCGGTTGGCCGCGGGGGTTCGTTCGTCGGGCATCACGTCGGTCAGCGGTGACGTCCTCGTCGACGACCGGCTGTTCGCCGCGTACCAGACCAAGGAGGGAGTCCTCACCTCCATCATGGTCAACGACAACCTCCTGGACGTCCTCGTCCATCCGGGTGCCGCAGCGGGGCAGCCGGTCACCGTCGGCACCGTGCCGACCACAGCCTTCTTCTCGGTGGTCAACCAGGCCACGACCAGCGCCGCCGGCGGTGCCTCGACCCTGCAGGCGACGCTGGCCGGCCACACCGTCACGATCACCGGGCAGCTGCCCGTGGGTTCGCCGCAGCAGGACCTCGCGCAGTTCGCCCCCAGCCCCGGGGACTATGCGCGGGGTCTGTTCATCGAGGCTCTTCGGCGCGCCGGTGTGACCGTCAACGCCGACGTGCGGACGGCGACCGGAACCCTGCCCGCGGCGAGCCGCTACCCTGCCGCGGACAAGGTGGCCTTCCTCACCTCGCCGCCGGCGGGCGTCCTCACCAAGCTGGTGACGAAGGTCAGCCACAACCGCGGCGCCGAGACGCTGATGTGCCTGCTCGCGGTGCGTGCCGGGTCGCGCGACTGCGAGAGCGGGCTGCCCATCATCCTGTCGACGATCGACCAGGCCGGCCTCACACCCGGCACCGTGGCGATCTACGACGGCGAGGGCTCCGACCCGTCATCGGCGACATCGGCCGCGATGATCCAGTGGCTCACCTGGCTGCGGAGCCGGCCGTTCGGCGCCCAGCTGAAGGCCGGCCTGCCGGACATCAACCACGACGGCAGCATCCTCGTCAAGAGCGGCCTGAGCGCCCGCCCCGAGATCGGTCCTCAGCCGGCCCTCTTCGTCGCCGCCGGCCAGGCCGGCTACCTCACCACCGCCCGCGGCAAGGAGGTCGCCGTCGCGCTGTACGCCCTCAACGCCACGTACCCCTCGGTCGCCGACGGTCTGCTCAAGGACCTGCCGGCGACGGAACAGGTCCTGCGGGAGATCCAACAGGCCAACTAG